>Ga0182021_10000011_pt1 | contig 180354 bp, 174 predicted proteins | sample 612E3MmetaG_FD_120493 | JGI IMG/M metagenome (GOLD analysis project Ga0182021, IMG submission 120493) | Permafrost microbial communities from Stordalen Mire, Sweden - 612E3M metaG (Illumina Assembly) | ecosystem: Environmental > Terrestrial > Soil > Wetlands > Permafrost | place: Sweden... | reverse complement strand
TCCGGATTCGGAGTTATAGAAGGAAGCGACAGAGGATTTGGTCTTTCCGCTCATCTTTTGTTCCATAACCGTTACATAGGAGAGGCTGACGACCATTCCTAGGATCACGAAGAGGAGGATGGTAGTGAGAAGAAGGATGGCGCCTTTTTTGTTTGTTTTTTGAGGCATAGGGGGTGGTTAAAGTTATTCTAAAATTCGTTTATCATTAGTTATTTTCCCAGCCATAATCCCGCGAAGAAACAGTTGTCTGGACATTGATCTGGTCGGCTTCCATTTCTTTTCCCGCGTCGGATTTGATGTTGAGATTGATCTCCACCCATCCGCGCGTTGTGGAATCGGTTGGCAAGCTATAAAATCCGGAGGTAACAGGATCGAAATTCATTCCTGTTCCGGTGAGATCAACTATTCGGCTATAATTACCAGTCACATCAATACCATCGTCATGAGGACAATCAGCAGGAGTGCTATGGTCAACGCTGCCGGGCGTGCCAGTTGCAACGCCTAAATAAGAGCCTACCACATGATAGCAAGCCACTTCCTGATCTCTATTTCGCGTCACGGCAAAATATTCATCTTTGGTTATACCATCATTAGCGTGAGGCGAGCCATTAACCGTAAAGGGGCTTTCAATTTTTCCCATCCTCACGTCTTTGGCAATAGATGAAAGTGCGAAATCGGCGCTTTCTTTGAGCGTCTTCACGGATCTGGCTTTTTGATAGGCATTCAGGATGGAAACCGATACGGATAAAATTCCCGTCAGGATAACGGAAAAAATAAAAATGGCCACTATCAGTTCGATGAGAGTAAAGCCCTTATTTTCGCTCTTTTTTTCTTTTTTAATAATTGTTTTCATATAATCTGTCGGTGGCGGTTGTCGTTCGATCATTCCATATAACTCTGGAGACTATTATTAAGTTTTTTACATTAATTGGTGTATTACAATTGGTCGGATTATTATTGCTGTCCTCACAAGTAATCGAAAGCGTCCTTTGCATGCCCACTCCCGTTCCACTAGGAGGACATTGAAAGTATCTTCCGTTTCCCGAAAAACAAATTTCGTCAATTGCCGCGTTCTGGCAACCGTGACTGGTCAGTGATTGATAATCGATCCTCGAACAAGCAGGAAATCCAGTTGAAGCATTTGTTAGGTCGCTCCAAGTAGCGCCGTCATGCAACTTCTTATAATCAGCTAAATTCCTCACCAGTTCCGCTCCCTCCTGCGCGAGACCGGCCGCGATCAGCTCGTTCTTAGCGTCGAAATTGCTTGTTAGGCTGGAATTGAAAAAAGCCAGCGCGCCGACCAGCGCCACGCCAATAAGAAAAATAGCGATCATTATCTCGATCAGAGTGAAGCCTTTGCGGGAATTTTTCCCCCTACGGGGGATCACCCGCAGGGTGAGAATTTTCACTAAATTTTCTCCTAACATTAATATTGGGAGCGCCCTAACATTGAATGTTAGGAAAGCTCGCTTCTTTCTATTTGATTATGCCGCCCGGCGTAATGGTGACAGGGACAGTGGCCGTTGATGATCCGACTGTTTTGGAAAGATATATGTTTTGGGGCAAGCTGCCGTTATTATAATAAATGTCACCGTGAGGGATAAGGAAAAAAATGTTATCACCTGCCGCCATCCCGCTGATGGTCACTCCATTTCCGGGATAAAAGATGTTTCCAGGATAATCAGTTCCTGCGTCACCTACATGGCTTGCGCAGATAGTATCTTGAGGAGAAAGTCCGCCAACTTCCACATAATAAGCCTGGATCGCGTTGCCTATTTGATGAATCCCGAATCCGCAAACTTTGCCAGTTGATCCCGGCACCTGTTCCCCCGAAAGAGCCTTATTTTGGACGTCCCGCAAAAAAGTCACTAGACGGTCTTTTTCAAGCCGCACGTCCCGATCAGAATTGCGGCCGAAATTAACAACGGCAATGCCGGCCATTATTCCGATAATAGCAATGACGACCATGAGCTCGATAAGAGTGAAGCCTTTGCGGGAATTTTTTCCCCTACGGGGAATCACCCGCAGGGTAACAATTTTTAGTTTTAAACTTAAAAATTTAATCATCTAGACTTGATTTGAAATTTAGAGTTTGAAATTTTAAATTACTTAATACCTCATATCCAAATACCGATTCGCCCAAAACTGGATCTGCTCTGAAAAAAACATAACAATAAGAATGCCCGCCACCAAAAACGGACCGAAAGGAATTTGGCTCTTCCAGGTCTTCTTTTTGGTGCCGATAAGAATCAGGCTCGCCACTGCCCCGATCATATAGGCGAAAAACAAAACGAAAAGGATTTTCGGCCAGCCGACCATCGCTCCGGCGAGAAATCCCAACTTCACGTCCCCTCCGCCGATCCACTTTCCGCGCGACATCCAAATAAGAAGAAAAAAGAAGAGCGCGGCGACGAAAGCCGCAAATAGGGCACTGGTGATAGGCGCTTTGAGAGAGGCAATACCGAGAGGGCCCCCCATATATTTATAATATTGGTAGCCCAGCGTCACGAGTATGGCCGGATAAACAACCGCATCTGGTATCAGCATAAAATCAAGATCGTGAAAAAAGATGATGACCAGATAGCAAACAGCGAAGAGCCAAAAGGACATATCAACAATATCGCCATTGGTGAAAATTCTTTCCGGGCCAGCCATGAAACCCAAGGTGCCCAAAAATTTCCAGGCGACGGCCGCGAACAAGAGTCCCGTCACCAGCTCAATAAGCGGATATTCCCAAGAAATTCTTTTTTTACAATCCCGGCACTGACCCCAAAGTATTATGAAACTCAAAAGCGGTATGTTGTCATACCACCGGATCTTTTTCTTGCAATGCGGACAGTGCGAACGTTCCCAAACAATGTCTTCAGCGGTTTTCAGCCGCCAACTCACGACTCCCAAAAAACTACCGATAATGAGACCAGCGATGAAAAATATAGCTACCATTTAAAAAAAATTAAAACTTAAATAAAGAACAAAGCCAAAAACCAATCTTCACTCTACCCCCCGCTTTTCGAAAAAAACGAGGGGAATGAGTAAAAAACCAATTTTCGAACTACGGAGTGCAGCCGTTTTGGGTGCAAGTAACTGAATGGGCAACTGTTGCGATGTTGCAAGAAACCGTAAATGAGTATTGGCCGTCGGCTGAATTGGCATCAGTAGCCACGACTGTATAAGCGCTGTCGCATACTCCAGATGCTAAGGTTGGATAAAGATCATTGATTACGGTGGTATCGGAACAAATCTTCACGCCAGGGCCAGGAGTGGTTATATTGATCGAACTTTCATCTGCGCAGGTCATCGCCGCCGGGTTAATGCTGACTGCCGTTGAGCGGAACGAAGCCAATTTAGCCTTGTTCTTCGCGCTCTGGAGGCTCACCAGCACGATTCCCGCCAAAATTCCGATGATCGCGATCACGACCAAGAGTTCAACCAGTGTAAAACCTTTTTTATTTATTTTCATTTTTTCACCGCCTTTCTAGATTATTGATATTATTTTTTAATAATCCAAAATCACAAATGCACGTTTCACCAGGTTAAGCTGTTGGTACATGCCACAGTGACTGTTCCGCAACTATTCATTGCTGAATTACAGCAGATTGTTACTCCATCGGTCACGTTACTGACTGTAAAAAACCAGGCGTTTAATTTTGCTCCAGGAATCCCAGCATAACCGTAGCCTATTGAAGTCATATCGGGCCAAGTTCCATAACCAGGACCAATATCGCATATATTGCCGCTCCCACTAGGTCTCACGCCTCCTCCATTTCCCCAGCAACTTATCATCGAGGGGATAACGCTCGAGACCTGTGCCAGAACTTTCGTCGACCGCCCTTTGACAGCGTAACTTTTCATCGAAACCAACACCACTCCCGCCATAATTCCAATGATCGCCATCACGATCAAGAGTTCAATGAGAGTGAAGCCTTTTCCTTTTTTTTGAAATTTAAGCATTCAGATTTAATTAGAAATTAGAAATTTTTCAATAACTCTCCCACCTTCCCCTGCTTTTGATGAAAAGCAGGGTTGCTGAGAAACTCCAATCCCGATAAGATTGAAACTTAGTGAAAAACTAATATATTCAGCTAATCTAATAAGTCTGCTGGATGCAAGTACCAGGTCGATAATCACCACCCCAACCGTCATAATTAACGTTGCAAACAATCTGTACACGTGCGTCGGCGCATCTAATGATATAGTAGGCATCATTTGGGCCAGCGGCCGATGAAAAATAGGCACAATTCGCAGTTGACGATAAACCGATTGCGGGCCATTTGGCACCGGATCCATAACATATATTATCGTCCGAAAGAGGAGCACCGGCACCACCATTAAAGTAGAGTGCCTGATTTCTCAAAGTACATTCAACTGCGTACGGCATAGCACTCATACCCGATTGAAGCGCGGATGCGGCGCGAGCCCTGCCTCTTTGAGAATTCAAAGAGACAAGAACCACTCCCGCCAAAATTCCGATGATCGCGATTACAACCAAGAGTTCGATTAGCGTGAAGCCCTTTCCCCATTTTGTTTTTTTCTTCATTTTTTTTATTTTAAATAAATTATTGCCTAATTATTTTGGATGCATTGAGTGGTGTCTATCTTGCAATAGCTAGAGCCGGCTCCGCAAGAAGATGAGTTCTGGCATTCAAATTCTATTTTAGAATCGGCAGTTATATCCCCGCAATAACGACATTTTTCCGGCAACTGAGGCCAGACAGCTTCAGCGGAGAGAGTCGGAGAACCGACGCAAACCGGATCACTGCTCGGCCCCCTTCCGCTATTAATCCCGGACGGAGGATTTGATATCGTCCCGCCTGATGTGTAACAAGCTGCCGCGATTGTCATGGCGCTTTTAACGGACATACTGGCCGTCGTGAGCCGTGCTCGCTTGCCTTGATCTCCCAAGAAAACGAAAGCAATTGTCATTAGAATTGCCAGAATGGTCAGAACTATAAGCAATTCAATGAGCGTAAATCCACTTTCTTTTGATTGTCTGTATTTTAGCAATTTTTTGTTTTTATGGCTAATTATACTCTTCGCACTGAAGCGATTTGTCATCACGGAAACTCGTTCTCTGTCTTGACCTTCTACTGGTCTTTTATAACGCATTGCCCGCTGACATAATCACAGGAACTTTTTTGAGCCCCTGCAGTTGCGCAATTTTGAAATGAGCATTGGAAATAAATGGTGCTGGAACTCTTTCCGCAATAATAGCATTTTCCCGGAAGCTTTGACCAGAACGATTCGCCGGAGAATTGGGAAATGTCGGGACAAACGGAATCAGCCGACGGTCCCTGTACATCGCTTCCCGGATCACTGACCGTTCCTCCAAGTGACTGGCAGACCGTCGCGACGGATATGGCGCTTTTTATCGAGGTGGCGGCAGCCGCAAGCCGCGCTCTTTTCCCCTGCCCCTCCAGCGCGATAAAAACCATCGTTGCCAGGATGCCGATTATGACAACGACAAGGATTAATTCGATCAATGTAAATCCTTTTTGCTCCATTAATCTTGAAAGCTAATCTTTATGTCACTAATTCTTCTGTTCGCATAGGCCGCTCTTTGTGTCACAGATGCTGTCCCCGCTGGCACAGGCAGAACAGCTGAATCTCACGATTTGGCCATCCCAGGGATTGCAGTAATGGCAGTTGTTTGAGAGAACCGGCCAAACAGAGTCTGCTGGCGATTCCGGAGATCCGGAACAGATGGGATTGCCACCTGATACGTCGGGCGGCTGAACCGTGCCGTCGATCGAAACACAGGTGAGTGTAATAGGCATGGCGCTTTTCACGGCTGCAACCGCGCCAGCCACCCGAGCCCGTTGACGTTGGTTCCCAAGACTCACGAACAAGACCGTTGCCAGAATAGCGATGATTGACATCACAATCAGGATTTCAACCATCGTGAAACCTTTTCCGCTTCCTCGATCCATTTGGGTGATTTAAAATAAAATTCGAGAACTCATTTCATTCCTCAATCCTGGATTCCTGGATCAACGTTTCGTCCAGAAATCCAGTCGTTGAAAAAACAAATTTATTCACAGGAACTACCGGCGTCAACCGTATTATCGTTCTTCGCGTCAACCTTGCAACCATCCGCGCTGCAATACATTCCGCAGTATTTACTTCCAGATCGATTGCATTTCGCATAAAAATTCCAACTATCGCCCGAGGCACTCGTCGAAGAAATCTGTGCTTTAGTATTCGTTCCGTCGCAACTTGGAACATCAGGCTCGTTTGCAGTGATACCAGCCTTATTACCCGCACTGCAGGCCAGTACGCCTGAACTTATATCTGCGAGCGAATTTGTGGCACCAATTGTTCCGCCTCCATCGGCACAGGCTGTGAAAGTCGTGACCAAGCCTCTGGCATTTTCCTTAAAGGCCGAAACCCTTGCTCTCTCTCGCTGGCTTCCCAAGCTCACAAACAGCACAGTCGCTAAAATGGCGATAATCGCGATCACGAGCAGAAGTTCAACTAGGGTGAAACCTTTTGAATATTTTTTTGTTTTCATTTTTTCACCTGCCTTTCCAGATTAGTTTTTAATTTTTTATTATTAACTTTCAATCTTTTCAAAGTCTCCCCCTGCGGGTGACAAATCCTATTTTATTCCCTGAGCAATGTTATATATCGGAACGATGATCGAAAAAACCAGAATGCCGACACCAATGCCTAAAATGACAATGAGTACGGGCTCGATGATCGAGGAAAGGTTGGAAACGATCTGATCCGCTTCACGGCCGTAAAAAACAGCCATCGAATTCAGGGTAGCATCCAATTTTCCGGTTTCTTCGCCGACTTTGATCATCTGAACCATGATCGGCGGAAATTCCTTTTTTTCTCCCAGAACCTCGCTTATCATTCCGCCGGTTTTCACTCTTTCCGCCGCTTCCATGATATCGGCTTCGAATACGGAGTTCCCGATCACCCGCCCCGAAATTTGAAGGGCGCTGACGATCGGCAGACCGCTTTTGACCAATGTTCCCAAATTTTCCGCAAAGCGCGCCAGATAGACATATCTCAAAACTCGGCCGACGAGCGGAATTTTTATGGATAAGACATCGAATTCTTTTTTTCCGTCTTCCGTCTTGATATAATAGACGATGGCTATCACTCCAAGAATGACGGCTATAAGGACCGCCCACCACCATTTTTGCATAAAGTCACCCATCACCAGGAGCATTTTGGTCGTTATGGGAAGCTGGGCATTCGTCTCCTTCAGCATGCTCATCAGTTTTGGGATAACAAAGGTGAGCATCAAAAAAGAAACTGCGAAAAAGGCGAGCATAATGAAAGCGGGATAATAGAGGACCCCTTTTACTTTTTGAGTAAGGTTATAATTTTTTTCAATATTGTTGGCCAGATCCTCAAGAGATTTTTGAAGATTCCCGGACACTTCCCCGGATTGGACCATATTCACATAGAGATCCGAAAAAACTTCCGGATGCCTTTTGAGGCTGTCTGACAGAGACTTCCCCTCATCAATGTCGGACAAAACAAAAGAAAGAATTCTCGCCAAATAGGGATTGTCCGTCTGCTCGGAAATTCCTTTGAAAGCCTTCGTCAAAGGCACTTTCGCGTCGATCATCACCGCCAATTGCCTTGAAAAAATGACAAATTCCTTGGCCGACACGCCTTCCCAAAAACGGGAGAATACCGATAGCGCTCCTGAATCTTTTTCCGCTTCGACGAAGACGACTACCAGATTGTGCTGCTGGAGAACGGCGGCGGCGTTGGAAGAGGAGGATGCCTCGACGATGCCTTCCTGGACCGCCCCGGCTTGGTTTCTGGCTTTGTATTTGTATTTCATAGAATTCGTAAAATTACCTGAGCAATATTCTCAGCTCATCCTTATTCGTTGAATAAACTTCCGCTTCTTCTAATGAAACTATACCTCTTTTTACCAGATCTGCCAAAGATTGATTGAGCGGGATCATTCCTTTTTCCCTTGAAGTTTGGATAACTAGATCGATCTGGTGGGTTTTCCCTTCCCGGATAAGATTGGATACGGCGTTATTATTGTACAAAATTTCGATGGCCGGCACCCTGCCGCCGTCAACCCTATTGACCAACCGCTGGGAGACTATCCCGAGAAGAGTTTGCGCCAGCTGCATCCTGATCTGGTTTTGCTGATGGGACGGGAAAACATCGACCATTCTGTCTATGGTTTGGGCGGCATCATTGGTGTGAAGCGTGGCAAAAATCAAGTGCCCCGTTTCCGCTGCGGTTATGGCCGTGCTGATCGTTTCTATGTCACGCATTTCCCCGACCATCACCACATCGGCGTCTTCCCGAAAAACAGCTCGGAGTGCCGTATGGAAACTGGTAGCGTCCTGAAAGACCTCTCTTTGATCAATTATGCACATATCCGGTTCAAAAAGATATTCTATCGGATCTTCAATGGTGATAATGTGATCCTGGCGAGTGTGATTGACATTATCCATCAAAGCCGCCAATGTCGTGGACTTCCCGTGGCCGCATGGACCGGTGATAAGAACGAACCCTTGGGATGGTTTTGTCAGCTCATAGAGAAACGACGGCAGACCCAGTTCTTCAAGCGTTTTTATTTTTGTAGGGATCATGCGAAAGGCGGCGCTGATAAATCCTTTTTGATAGAAAACATTCGCCCGGAAACGCGCTTTGCCGGCCAAGTCCACCGAAAAATCCATTTGCTTCTCCTCTTCCAGCCTTTTGAACTGCTCCTCGTTCAAGATCGTGGTTGCGATCCCGATCATAGCTTGTTCCGAAAGTTTGCCTTCGCCCGCAATTGGATAAAGTTTCCCGTCTATTCTGATTATGGGGGGACGACCCACGCTTAAATGCAGATCCGATGCTCCTTGCTGGGCGACCAGTTCCAAATAATTATTGAACTTTGCTTCTAATTGCGAGCGGTTTTCCATTTTTTTTAATACTAATTAAACAGTATTTATTTCCCCAGTACGGCATCAATTTTTTCTATCACTTCTGCCGGGGTGAAGTGGGACTTTATCAGATAATCTTGCACACCTAGGCTCTGCACTTTTTGAATGCTGTCTTTTTCTCCGACATTTGTAAGGAGGATCACCGGAATTTTTTTCCATTCTTCATTTTTTTTGAGCTCTTCAAGCATTTCGATTCCGCCCATGACCGGCATGATTATGTCGAGGAGGATCATATCCGGCTTGTTTTCCGAGAGCTTGTTGAGTCCCTCTTGGCCATTTTGGGCAATTATCACTTCGTGGCCCATTTCCAAAAGTTTTGTTGAATATACTTCCGCCACGAAATTATCGTCTTCCACAATCAAGATCTTTTTTTTGCCCATACTGATTATATTTAGAATTATATTTTCTTTGTTCAGTCCGTCTCCAAAAATCCTTCTTCCGTGACTCGTTCCACTTCTTCCATTGTTGTCTCCCCTCCGAGAACCTTCAGCATTCCGTCCTGTTTCATCGTGATCATGCCCTGTTTTTTGGCTACTTTGCGCAGATCATCCTCTTCCACTTTTTCTCCCAGCAGATCGGCGACCTCGGCATCCAGATAAAATACCTCGAAAATCCCGATTCTCCCTTTCGTTCCCGACCCCCCGCACTTCGGACAACCCTTCCCTTTGTAGGCTTTTATGCCGTTCTTGAGATCTATGTCTTTTCTTTCCTCCTCGGGAATTTGAGAGAGAATTTTTTCCATGGTTACTTTCATGACTTCGCTCACCTGGACTTCCTCTTTGCAATGAGGGCAAATTCTTCTTACCAATCTTTGGGCGACAATTATCCTAAGGGACGAGGAAATCAGAAACGCTTCGACGCCCATGTCAATGAACCGGGGTATGGCACCAATGGAATCATTCGTATGGAGAGTGGAAAGAACGACATGCCCCGTCAACGCCGCATGTACCGCCAATTCCGCCGTTTCTTTGTCTCGGATCTCTCCCACCATGATAATGTCCGGATCCTGGCGCAGGATTGATCGGAGCCCGGAAGCGAAATCGTACCCGATCTCCGGCTTGACCTGGCTTTGATTCACTCCTTCAATGGCATACTCCACCGGATCTTCCAGCGTTACGATGTTAACTCCTTCTTTGTTCAGCAGCTTCAGAATCGAGTATAGCGTCGTCGATTTTCCGGAACCCGTAGGACCCGTGATCAGTATCATTCCGTAAGGCTCGGCGATACTGTCTTTGACGATCTTATAATTTCTTCCGCGCACTCCCAGATCATCCAGATCAATAAGGCCCTTCTCTTTGTCAAGAACCCGCATCACCACCTTTTCACCCATCGAGACCGGAAGGGAAGAAACTCTCAGATCGATCTGCTTTCCTTTTTCGATCACCCTGAAGCGTCCGTCCTGGGGCTTTCTTTTTTCGTCAATTTTCAAGTTGGACAAGATTTTTACCCTTGAGACAATGGCCGGTCCGATCTTCTTGGGAAGTACTAAAGAATTGTGAAGGATCCCGTCTTGCCGGTACCTCACGCGAACACTATCCTCCAGCGGCTCGATGTGAATGTCTGAAGCCAAACCTTCAATGGCGTTTCTGAGTATCACTTCGACTATTTTTGCAACCGGGGCATCCCGCAAAACCACTTCCTGGGCTTCTTTTCTCGTTCCTTCTTTTTCATTTTTCTCGTCTTTTTCCTCTTTACTGATGGATTCAAGCGCCTGCGTGATCGAATAATTCGGACTCGTATAAGCTTCCAAGGCAACTTTGAAATCATTTTCCGAAATTTTTATCAATTCGACACTCAACCGGTTTTTCTCGGAAAGAAACTGAAGGGCGTTTTGTACTTCGATATCGTCCATATCGACCACTCCGACCCTCAACGTCTGTCCCTCCCTTTCCAGTGGAACAAACCTGTATTTTTTGGCGGCTTCGTAAGGAACTATGCTTATTATATCAGGTGATATTTTTGAACCCCCCCAGTCCTTTTTTTCCGCCAAGCCGGTCTCATCACTTTTTCCTTTTGTGTTTTCCGCCATTATTATATAAACTGTGCGATTATTTAAAGATATTTCTTTCTCCCGATCCCGAAACGACCGGAGCAACATAGGGAGTGAAAACAACTTCGTTGAGTTTTTTTATGACACTTTCTTCAAAACCGTTACCGCTGGCCAAGCCGCTGACGGTGCTTGCGCTGCCCGCTTCGCTTTTTTCTTTATAGAAAACGGACAGATCAGCCGACACGCTTATTAGATCACCCGGTGATTGCTGATCCGACTTGCTTTGTTGGCCGCTCTTCATATCGACTGATGTTATGTTCGCTATCCGATTCGTGTCCTCCAAATATTTGAAAAAATTGACGATCTGGTCCCAATTCCCGGAAACTGTCAGTTTTACCGATATCGCGTTTACGCATGATTGAGCAACGGCCGGGGCTTTTCCCGCTATGGGCGCATTGCCGGCTTTAGAAGTGCCGGATATTTCTGACGCGGCGGCTGTTTCAGCAGCGGGAGCAGAGACGACGGAATTAACAATGGAGCCGCAAACAAATGAATCCGTGGCGGAATTTTTTTCACCTGACGTTATGTTGCTCAGCAATACACCGCTCCGACTGGCCCTCCCGTATAGTTCGGATATATAATTTTCGATGTCACTTCCGGCAGGAAGGGCTGTTAGCGTTAAGGATCTATCATTATCCATAGAATCCCATTTTTTTTTCAGCTCCGCCAACTTTTGGTTTTGCTTTTGGAGGCCGTCGAGTTGAAGCTGTTTTTCCGCTTTTGCCTGCTTAAGTGACTGCATTTCGTCATATGCCGGCTTGATATATAGCACGCTCATCATCACCACAATGACAGCTGCCAAAGGAAAGATAAGCACCTTAAATCCGACTACTTTATTGATCATTTTTTTTTATTATTTTTTTAAAACGGACGGATTGGTTTTTATGTTTAGTTCAAAGCTGACTCCGCTTTGCCCGTCTCCGCTTTGCGTGCTTTCACTGGCATTCTTGAATTCGATGCTGTCCGCCCCGGGATAACTTTTGAGCAATATTATTTCCCGCGAGAGAACCTCAAAATTAGAAGCAATTCCCTTGATGTTAAGCGTTTTATCTTTATCGTTAAAAGTTAGACCGGTCAAATGAACATCCGGAATAATATACTGGCTGAAATTTTTCAGAAAACTGTCCCAATAGCTATGGTTGCCCAAAACGCCGTCGAGAAGCGTGAGTCTTTCCTGAAAATCAAAAAGTTCTGAGTAGGTCTTCCCAGACATTATTGCCTTCTCTTTATTTATGTCGCTTTCTGCCTGGGCAGCTTGAACGCTATAGCTGTTTTTGAAATACGAGACTGCGCCAAACACAAAAAGTGTCAGTAAAACTAGGAGTATGGACAGAACCAAGGCCGCTTTCCCCGTCAGCATGGTCTTTTTTTCGTTTTCCGGGGCGGCCAGATTGATATTTGTAACCATATTTTATATTTATTTTAAGTTTTATATATCTTTTATAATTTTACCATCTAATGGTTTTTCCATCAAATTCCCAATTTCGGTTAAGCTTCATCCATGCCCCGCAGGGCCAGACCGATAGCTACTGTCAATTCTGGAGCCACTTTTTCCACGACTTCCTGGTATTTACTTTCGACTGCAACTCTGGCAAGCGAATTTCCCAATTGGCATTCGATGGAAAGTTCGCTGGCAAAAAAATCAATAAGGCTGGATAGCTTGGACGTTCCTCCGGCAAAAACCAGCTTCTCGATTTTTTTGATCGGATTCTTCTTGTGATAGATTTCCCTCAGCCGCTTGATCTCGTCAATAATTATTCCGGCTACCGGACCGATAAGGCTTGATAATTTGTCTTTTGGATCGGCAAGGTTTATCTGGGATGATTTTTTGATCTTATCCGCTCTTTGAAGGTCTATCCCCAGCCCGCTGGCAAGAGATCTCGAAATTTCCGCTCCGCCCACGTCGATGCTTCTGGTGACTCGCACGATTCCGTCGCTGACCACCGTAAAATCTGTGGCCTTGGCTCCAATGTTCACGATCATAAATGTTCCTTTGTCATTTCCGATAAGACATCTTACGGTTGCAAAATTTTCCACTTCCATTGCGATGGGAGAAAGACTGGTTTCTTTGGCGATGCTGGTCAATTTGGATACTGAAATTTTCGGAACGGATACGACCATGATCTGCAGTTTTTGTTTTTGCTTCATTGGCTGCCCCCCCTCCATAGGCTTATCCTGAAAGCTCCCGATAATTTCCCATCCCAAACTGACTTCTTCAAGAGGCGCCGGAATATATTTATTGGCCTCGAAACGGACAGCCTGATCGATTTCAGGTCGCGGCATTTCCGGAATTTCCATGAAGGAGATCAATGCCAAGAAACCCGGTATTCCCACGACAACCCTATTTGTCTTAAATCCGGCTTTTTTTATAACATTAAGGATGATCTCTTTGGTCTGGCCGTCAAGAATTTCCAGCTCGCTCGACTGCAGGAGAGAACCGGAATCGTAGGATATCGCGTAGTTTACGAGAACTGGCGTATTGCCTTCCTTTTTCAGCTCCACAGCTTTAACACCGGTTGTTCCGATATCAAGACCCAGACACCTATTTTTTGAAGAAAACAAATTGAACATTTGCGTAAAAAAAGGGTCAAATAAAAAACAAGCCCACCGGTTCCAAATCGGGCTTGTCATTAATAAAAATATATAAATAGTTTTTCTTGATGGAAGGCAAAATATTTTTGTTTTTAGTTCTTTTTAATTTTAGCACATTTTCGAAATAATAACAACCCCAGAAGGGGCTTACTTATCCACAAGCACGCTTTTACCTCCCTCAGAATACTTGATTCCTCGCATCATTGATATATATTTAGGCTATGAGCAAATATGAGCTCAGCCTGGCCAAAAAATTTGTTCTTGATACTCTTTTCCCCACCAGCTGCCTCGGCTGCCGAAGAGAAGGCAACTGGCTCTGTTCTGCTTGCTTTTCGCAAATAAAGATCCTTGATTTTCAACTTTGCCCGGTTTGCGAAAAGAATATCACTGAAAAAGGAGCTTTGTGCCCGGATTGCAAAAAAGCAAGAAAATTTTCTCTGGATGCCATTGTAACCGCTGTTTCTTACGAAAATCAGACGGTAAAAAAATTGATCTACAATCTAAAATACCGCTTTATCTCTGATTCTTCCGGGCCTCTTTCCGAATTAATGCTAAAAGCGCTATTAAGAAACGATCTACCGATCCCCGAGCTTATCGTGCCCGTCCCTCTGCATCCGCGGCGTTTGCGCTGGCGGGGATTCAATCAAAGCCGGCTTTTGGCGGAAAATATTTCAAAAAACCTGGCGCCTCTCTTGGAAATAGAAGTGATGGATGTTTTAAAGAGAGACAAAAACAATAAAGCCCAGATGAAAATAAAGAATTACCGGGAACGACTGCGAAATATCCAAAATATTTTTTCTTTTAACGCCCGATTTAGCAAGGACATCTTGAAAAACAAAGAAATTCTGCTTATCGACGACATTGCCACGACCGGAGCGACTCTTCGGGAATGCGCGAAGATACTCAAGGCAAATGGAGCCAAAAAAGTTTATGGCGCCGTTATCGCGAGACAAACAATAAAATGATTGTCAAAGCCAATTTTTCGTGCTAATTTTTATTTTATGGGGAGATGCCTTCGGCACGAGGCTGATTGGCCTTGCCACCGCCATTAGCAGGTTCCCGCTAGCAGTAAAACTTAATAAATGGAGGTGTGGCAGAGCGGACGAATGCACCAGTCTTGAAAACTGGAGAACCCGCAAGGGTTCCAGAGGTTCGAATCCTCTCGCCTCCGAAAAAGAAATAAAAAGAATAAAAAATATCCTGGAGAGGTGCCTGAGCGGCTTAAAGGAGCATCCTGCTAAGATGTTGAACCTTCACGGGTTCCCAGGGTTCGAATCCCTGCCTCTCCGAAGCTGTCTAAAATCAGTCTTATCTTCTACTTTTTCAAGTATCTGGTAAGGCTGTTTTAGTTTTAAGCAAGCTATTTTTTGATTTTCAATGGAAGCGTTCAAAAGTAGTTTTTCAAGAGCTTCACGTTTTTTAAAATCATCACCCTCAATAAAATCTTTTTCCAATAAATACGGCTCTAAAAACACTTTTTTGGTCTGTTCTAAAGTTCGCTCGTCCATTTCGGGGCTTTGTTTTTCAAGTGTTTCAAGTTGCTGCTTTATGTCTGCTGATTCCTTGTTGAGCGTGCCTAGCTTCACTTCTATGGCCTCTTGGGTATATTTTCCGGTGAGTTGTGCGTCCAGAAGCTTCAGCTCCTGCTCCTGGAGAGATTTGAGCCTTTTTTCAAGATTGGTTTTTACGTTTTCAAAAAAGTTTTCGTCTTTTTGGTTTTTCTCCTGATCAGCCAGATAACAAATTTCAATAAATTCTTTATCAAACTGGATTTTTGGAAAAATGGAAGCTAAAAGTTTCTCGGCTTTTTCTTTCTTGAGGTAGTGCTTGTGCTCCTCGCATTTTCCTTTTCCGTTGGTGCAGTAATAATATACAAATCCTTTTTTCTCTAGTGCGGTTATTAAGCAACCGCAAACATTGCAGGTCATAAATCCTCGCAAGGGATAGAAATGTTTTTTGTAGCGACTGCGATTATTATTGTTAAAAACGTCTTGGACTTTATCAAACAAGTCTTTTGAGATGATTGTTTCATGCTTTCCCGGATAATATTTTCCGTGAACAAACATCACCCCGTAATAAATTGGATTCTGTAGAATCCTATGAATTTTGCTTTTGTTGTATTTATGGCCTCCTCTTGAACGAAAACCCTCTTTGTATAAAATATCGGCGACATCTTTCAAGCTATGGCTTCCGGTAGCGTAAAGCTCAAAAGCTCTTTTGATATATTTTCCTCTAGCCTCATCTATGACTATTGTTTTATCAAGCGGATTATTTTTGTAGCCTATCGGAGCGTAATTTGGATAACCACCTTTTTCAAGTTTGGTTTGCTGCCCTCTTTTTACATTCTTAGATAAATCACGGATATATTGATTCGCCATTCCACTTTCCACGTTGTAAATGAGTGCATTGTCGTCAGGCAAATACTTTTTCTCGCTGGTTTGAATAACCTGAATAATGCCCTGCTGCGAAAGCCATTGGATTTTTCCGCTCTCGACCGGATTTCTTGATAAGCGGTCAAGCTTCCAGCAAATGATTCCGTTTGCTTTTCCGCTTTCAAGCATTTTTATCATTTCCAAAAATTGCGGGCGATTGTCGGGCTTTTTGGCGGATTTCGATTCGGCAAATACTTTGACTATTTTCAGCCCTAAATCAGCAGCCACTTTTTTCATGGTGGTTGTCTGCGATTCCAAAGACAATATTTGTTTTCCTTTGTCTTCTGATGATTTTCGGGTGTAAAGGATATATTTCATAGTATCCATAACCTAGCTAAGTTATTTGATAAAATCAAGTTTGCTCATCCGACCATTTGAGATCAAGACTTCTTGTTCTGAAATGCAAAAGAGTGAATTCGACCTCGCCGATGAACTCATTGTGGAATATTGTTGCTTTCATTAGCTTCAAATTGTGAGAATATCCCTTGAGAAACTCCTGGGCTTTCTTTCCGACAATTTCCCTGGATTTTGCCAAATCTTGGGAACAGAAATATTTCTTTTTCCGGAACATTCTTTTATCAAACATATCTTTTTGCAGATACTTGCATAAATACCAGCCTAAATTTCCATGCAATCGTCTGATGTTGATAAACCCCTCGCCCCAAACTTTTTCAATGTCGTGGCTTAGCACGTAGCGAAGATTGCAAAGCAGGTGATAATGAACTCTACCAGATTTTTGGAATTCAGGAACAGCCAGATACTGGAATTCCGGCCACTTATCTTTGGCTCTTTGAGTGAATAGGTTAAATTTAGGATTGGCTATATCCATTTCAGTTATTTCATCCCTAAAAGTCAGGGTCAGGAACTTTGTGAGCTGGGGATTTGAATTTATCCGTCTTCTGATTTCTTTTCTCGTCCGATTGACGGAGGATTGAGCCTTTGCTTCCTGAACCTTCTCGTCTTTTGGCACAATTTCATCCTCAACTTTTTCCCTTTTCGTGCGTGCACCATAACCACGATAAATTGACTTGTCTTTGTAGTAAAAATACTCAACTTCAAACCCTGAAATTATTAGTCTGTGTTGAAAAAACTCGCCCATATATTTCCCGTAGATGTGTATTAGTAATCAAGTTAAGTAGAGGAACGCAACGAAACTTTTTCCTCGCCTGCCGGCGAGTAAAAATTTTCTTTTCCGTTCCTCCTCTTGAACGTCGAATACAAACCAGCCATCGAATTGAGATATTCGTCAGCTTGCTCTTGCGAAACTTCGACCTTATGCTTTCGCAGAAAATAGTCAATCAGTTTTCCTCGCAGCCTTGGGCTGAATTTATATTCCATAGAGATTAGGTTCCCCTAACCTCTGTGTGCGAAAATTCTCCCAAACAAAAAAATCCCCGATGATTAGGGATTTTTCTTTGGGTTAGTTATCGAATTTTCACAGGGAATTTTCCTCGAAGATATTTCTGTCCGCCCATTGCTCCTGAAATATCTTTTCAGGAATCAGTTGAATTTTTAGGCGATACTCTCTTTTATCTTCGTCATATGCAATCGGATCATCGGCTATGCCGAAGTAATCTTTCAGCAGCTTGGATAACTCCTGCTTTTGCTTTTTGTGCCTGTCGTTTTCTTGACGTGTAGGTGCATTCAATGGAAAAACGTTGTTATTCCTTGAAAAGTGCTGCAAGAGTTTCCAGCTTTCCTTTGCTTTTGTTTCCTGTTGATTATCTTTTCTCTTGTCCGCAAAACCCATTTGCTCGTAGTCAGATTTAAAAATCTTGTTTCTGTTTTTTATTTCCACGTCGTAATCGTTCAAAAACTTGATTGTGATATCTTCCCATTTTGTATTCTTAGTCGTAGTTTTTACGGCTTCTCTTTTTTCCTCTTTAAGGAAAGGAATTATTTTTTTGAAAACTTTATCAATGAATAGCTGATACTCTTTTTTATCGTCTTCGGGTAAAGGTTCATCCGGACTGAATCGGTTAAAGAGCCAAGCGGAATTAGCCGGAATATTTTCCGGTTTAATGCCCTCATAAACTGCATTCAGATTATTTAATGGGAACGCCGGATTCAATTCATGTAAAGCTTTAGATTTTCTATCCCTGTATTGATTGTGTTCTTTTAATTCTTTTCCTCCCAAACCATAATTCCAGCCTTTATCTGCGTTAAGATCAATCATTTCCTGATGAATAATTTCTCCCTCTTTTTCCACCTGGGCGATATATTCCGGAACAGCCAAAACTATTTCCGTGAAATCAGAAATGGCTTGATAGGCTTCAAGAGAGGTTTGGCTTTTTTTGAATCTCTCAATGATGTTTTTTAGCTTGTCCTGCATACAAAAAAACTGATTGATTAAATCAGATTAGTGTATCGCTATCTTTGTAAATAGTCAACTTTGATAGCAAACCGCTGCCCTAGTGCGGTCAAGGTAGTATGAATCTCCACCTTGACCGCGGGCAGCTTGTTTGCTCGGTGGCCTGTAAGAAGAAAATGGGATTTTCTTCGCAGGGCGACAAAAAACAAGGCCTTAGAAGACCCTGTTTTATCAACCAATGAAAAAATAGGGTTGCTAAACTTAAGGGGTAATTTTAAGAGAAGAAACAAGGCTTTGAACTTCGTTCATAAATTGATCCAGTTGAGTATTTTTGTAATTGGCTGGGTTTTCCAGATAGTTATAAGCTTTCTTCATTTCATTAGCAGTTGGAACGTTGACTGTTGAATTTGTGAATGAATAAATTCCATTAAGAGGCAGATAAATATAAACTAAAATTCTTTTTTGTGGATTGATTAGCGCAATTTTATACGCTGAAATTGTGCTAGGCGTTTCTTGTCCAGATACATCAAAAAAGCCAATTCCTTGCAAATCAGAATTTTGATTTTCAAAATAACGAACCCCTATTCTATCTGCTATATCATCAAAATTGTCCCACCAGTATCCTTGATAATTTGAATTGGCACAATCAGTTGCTGTATCAACATTCAAGAAGCATTTCTGACTTAAATCAATCCCATTCAACCCTTTTTTATTATATACATCAAACAGCGGCTTGAAATCTTTATCTTTCTCTTTTTTAGTCAAACCAGCAAAATCTCCGCCCTTGTCATCGGCAAATTGAGCAGGAAATGTTGCTAAGGAAATTGTTGGAACTTCGTTATAATCTTTTTTGCTGCCGTAATTGTAGCTTGAAAAAACTTTAGAAAATTCATTTTCCAGCCCTGCTGTCCCAATTAGCACGGAATTATCACTGCCACTTTCGGTATTCCCATAATTGTTTGGAGAAATTACCCAGCCATTGTCATTTATTTTTGGAACAAGCAAATTACCCCAACTCTTAGGAAATGAAAAAGTTATTTTATTGCCTTGATATTCTATATAATCACTACTGAAATTTTCTGCAACTTGTTGTGTTGCAGTTCCAGGATTTTCAGACGGTTTTTGTCCAATGCCTGTTTGCTTGACTAGAGATTGATTTTCATTTATCGTTTGGTTTTTATTTCCAATGCTAAAATAAATTAATCCGCCAGCGACTATTGCGACCACGACTATAATCGCAATTGCCACACCAGTATGAATAGTCTTGTTCATTGTTTTGTTTTAAGGTTTATTACATTTTGATTATAGCAAGAATGAAAAAATATGCAATAATACACATAAGAAAGAGCTATCCGGGCAACGCCTAGATAGCTCCATGGAAACTCGTTTCCGAAGATTGATTACCTCTTGCGAGGTTTATCAAGTTCCCTGATCTCCAACTCGGTTAAGGGTCGGATACCAGGTATCCCTCTAACAGCCCTTGGAACAGAACTATCGGAAGGAGTTATCTCGTTGAACTGATATTTCGCTGGTTCAGGTTTTTCAAAGCCAGCGCATCCAGTCAGCAATAAAAGAGCAATACAAAACAGATTTTTCATTTTTAGTCCTTTTTTGAGCTTTTTTTGTATTCCGGCTATTATTGCATATTTTAACATCGCTGTCAATATTTTTAAAATGGGGCTTTTTTAAGCAAACAATTGCATATTTCGTGAAATTATGTAAAATAGCAATATAGGGAAGCTAGTGTTCTCACTTCGTCCCAGGCTTCCCGCATTGATAAATAAAAAAGAAAATAACGTGGATTTTAGAAAACAAAAGAAATCAAGCCAAGATATGCCCGTTGTTGCCCAGAAATCATCCGAAAGCGCCGTTGCTCCGGTTAGCGATGCGGACGAACCGATTTTTTCCTGGGAAGCGCCGGAATATGACCATGAAGAAAAACATCCGAAATGGTATTGGATCATGGGAGGGGCTCTCCTGGCGATAGTTGTCTACGCCCTTATCACCAATGCCCTTCTGATGGCCATTACTTTCATCCTAATAGGAATGATCGGATATGTTTATGCCGAACGCGCCCCGCGGCTTATTCAGATGGAAGTTAATTCTGACGGGGTCCGGGTGGATAATTATTTTTATCAATATGACGGGCTTAAGAGTTTTTGGATATTTTATGAAGTCGAAGCGGAAATAAAAATTTTGAGCCTTCACAGCCAAAAAACTTTTCTCCCCCATATCCACGTCCCGATCGGAAACGCCAATCCAATCCTGATCCGCGAAACTCTTATCAATTATTTGCCTGAAATAAGGCAGGAGCTCACCGTCATTGACAGACTGGAAAGATTGATCGGCCTGTAATATTTTTGTCCTCGTAGTCCAACGGATAGGACGTAAGCTTGCGGAGCTTAAGACCCAAGTTCGATTCTTGGCGAGGACACAAAAAAAAGCATCCCACATGGGATGCTTTTTTGCTTTTGGGGCGACCACTGGGAAGCGAACGTCGCTCCGCCAGTTGGCGGAGCTCCTTCAAACCCCTCGGTTTGAATAATTCCGCCACGGGAAAACTTCCGTTTTCCTCGCCTCGCTATCGCTTTGTCGAAGCGGGCCGACCCCTTTCCTGTCCGATTCCAGTCAACTCTAAACAAAAATATCTTCACTAGGAAGATATCTCTGCTTTGGGGCGACCACTGGGAATCGGACCCAGGTTCTCGGGACCACAACCCGATGTCCTACCATTGAACGATGGCCGCCGTGTTTTTCATCTTGGTGCGTCGTGCAGGGATCGAACCTGCGACCTTGGGATTAAGAGTCCCCTGCTCTACCAACTGAGCTAACGACGCATACTTAATATTGTTTTCTTTTTACTATTTTTAAGTTGCTTCTTAAACTTTTACCAACTGTCACCCTGCGGGTGATCAGCCTAGGGCTGAAGCTAACGACGCGTCGTCACTTTGTTTCTCCTTCAAACCCCTCGGTTTGAATAATTCCGCCACGGGAAAACTTCCGTTTTCCTCGCCTCGCTATCGCTTTGTCGAAGCGGGCCGACCCCTTTCCCTTGTGTCCTCGGGAGGAATCGAACCTCCATAACCAGCTTAGAAGGCTGGTGTTCTATCCGTTGAACTACGAGGACGAAAAACGAATATATATTCTGTATTTGGTATTAATATTATAATTCGGAATCCATTCTCCCCCTGCGGGGGATCACCCGCAGGGGGAGAAACTACGAGGACGAGGACAAATTATAAAACCTCACATTTAGTGAGTATATCCAGATTAGGCTCCAAAGTCAATGGAATCAAATTCCATTCGCTTTTTTGTATTCCTTCCACTGCTTCACCGACCAGTCAGACGGTTTTTCGGTGATTTTTTCCTCGCCGGGATGCGGGAACAGGGAAGGAGATTTGTAATTGCTCTTAAAGGTATCCTTTCTAATTAGGTTGCCGTTTGCGTCAGAGACTTCCTGATAGGCGACTGTTTTCATAGATCCGTCATCGTTTTTTTCGAGCACCTGGGGACCGATGATCTTTGTCTGCCGTCCATCACTCGTTCCATAAAAATCGAAAAACAATTGAGTTCCCACAATTTTGGTCTGGATCAATATATAGTTCGGCGTGTCGTTTATGAAACGTAGATCCGGATTGGGAATATAGACAGTGGCATCCAAGCCTTGGGGATTATAATACACGACCGGATAGGCATGATTGGTGCGCGCCGTCACTTTGAGGCCGGAATTCAACGCAGCCCGAAAAGCCGTAGTTGAAACCTGGCACATGCCCCCGCCGAACTCGGGAACGGTCTTGTCGGTTTTGATGACCAGTTCTGGAAGATAGCCGGTTGATTCATCGACCGGGCCGAGAGTTTTGATAAAAGAAAATTCTTCTCCCGGTTTTATGAGCACACCGTTGAAGCGCGCCGCGCCAACAACAATATTGTGAATCCTGTTTTGAGGAGAACGAAGATAATTGGAAACCCCCTCGCCGATCAGCTCTTTGATCCCATACTTGTCCAGATTAGTGCCGGTGATTTCCGGTTCCAGCGTTTTCGTCGCGAGATTTATGTCCTTTGTTTGGGGATTTTCCTGCAGAGTTTTGACAATACTTGCCTGACTTTCCTGATCCGATAGCTCAAAGCCGTTCTTGCTGACAGAAAAAGCGGAAACCTTATCCCCTTCAAAAGACAATCCCGCATTTTGGGGATTGACCCTGGTATCGTTTTTCAGCTTTTCCAAAAATCCGGCCAAAGAATTTTCGTCGATGGAAAGACTGGTTGATATTTTGATATGATAGCGATCCCGTTCGCGGCCAAGGAAGCGAAAATATATCTTGAGGATCGGATCGTCCGTCGGAAAAAAATTGATATTTTCTGCCTCAGAGTTGTAGCTTGGATTCATCTTGAGCGCCGGCCTAATTTTGAGAAAAGATTGCAGGGTGTTTTTTTCAACCGCGATCTTCTGGTCGTTCACGTGAAAAAAGATCGGAGAGCTAACAACTTTTTGCACCTCGTCAACGGAAAAACTACCCAGGTTCACTTCCGAGGCGCGCGCAAAAAATGGCGCGAATATGAAAACGATGGCAATAAAAAAAATCTTCTGTTTCATTGTCTTAAGAATACTTGAAAAACGCTTATCCTACAAGTTATTGCTGGAAATAGCGCCAGAAAATTTTATTTTGCCAAAAAAAACGATCCCGCAAAGCGGAACCGTTTTCACTGAATATATGGAAATTTTTATTAGAATCCCCTCACCTGGATCTTTTTCGTCTTGGTTGTGTCGGCTTTGGGAAGACGAACGGTCAGAATTCCATTCTTCATGGAAGCTTCGACCTTGTCAGCCAGCACCTCAACGGGAAGAATGACCGAGCGGGAAAAAGTCCCCCAATAACATTCCTGATAATAATAATTTTCACCTTCCACTTTCTCTTCGTTCTTTCTGTCTCCGCGGATTGTCACCATGTCGTTATTGATGGAAACATCGAGATCTTCCGGTTTCACGCCGGCAATAGTGGACTTTATGACAATATCGCTGTCTGTTTGATAGACATCGATCGTCAGCTGGCCTTCCGAATCTCCCGCCCAGTTCTCATCTTGCTGTTCCACCGAAGTATCCTGAGCCGTTGGCTCAACGGCATAATCTTCCTGAGGACTGACCTGAGGCTGAATCGAATGCGATCCTTCGTACGAAACCGGGGACGGAGCGTAGTTATAGGGCGAACCCTGCCTTTGCATATCTCCTTCGGCTCTTTTGGCTCCCGTAAGCCGCTCGAAAAATGATTTTTTTTCTTTCATATTTTTTTTCTAAAAATTACTGCCCGCATTGCATGCCGCCATGGCGGCATGCAGACGCACGAAGACCTTGATCGAACATCAAGTAACATAAATATATATTCATTCTAGAAATTAATCAAGCTGCCGGAAGTTAAAAGCGATTATCCCGAGACTTACAGCGAAAGTTATCCCCAATACGATCCCCACCAGCCAGTTGGTAAAATTGCTCTTTTGGATCACCAGAAAATTATAGAGAAGATGGATGAGAACGGGGAAAAAGAGAATTTTGAGAGCTGAGAGCTTTCCGGAAAAAATTCGGCTCGCGATCATGGAAGCTGCCAATAGGGTCGTGAGAGATTGAAGAAGTACGACGGTTACCAAAGAAAAGATGACACCAGGAGCCAATGCTCTGCCACCCGCTAAGTTCTCGTTGGAAATGTAGATCAGGAAGATTTCTGTCAGCCCGAAAAATAACCCGAGCGTGAGACTGCCGAGACACAATTTGATTCCTTGAAGATTTATCTTCTTTCTGAGAATGGAAACAATGGCCAGATATTTGAAGCCCTCTTCGATCACTGCGGCGATTACCAAAAAAATTCCCAACTGTCCATAGAAATCGAAAATGATCTCCCTTTGCCAAAAAATATTTGCGAGAACGGCCAGCAGTTGTTCGGCAATGACCGCCGCCAAGGCCGTAAGAATGCCGATAAGAATGATTTTTATTAATTTTGTCATGGAATTGGCAAATTATCTTAGTCCAAGATCCGCCTCAGCCTCCAAGTTCTTCCAATTATCATTAAACTTCTTCTTATTTTTCGCCAGCTTGAATTGATAGTACCCGGCCACGGCGATCATGGCAGCGTTGTCTAATGAATAGCCGGCGGCTGGTATTTTGTATTTAGTATTGGACAAAAGATTTTTTATCTCTTCGCCGAGTTGTTTTCTCAGTTCCTTGTTCGCGCTTACTCCCCCGCCAAGAAGAATGGACCCAGGCTTGTATTTTTTTGCCGCCCGAATAGTTTTATGGACCAAGACATCGACGACGGCCTGCTGAAATTCAAAGCACAACCTGGCAATAAGTTTTCTATTCTTCAAAATTTTTGGATTATCCCGAACGGTATAGAGAACGGCGGTCTTGAGTCCGGAAAAAGAGAAATCAAGGTTATTGGAATTTATCATCGGACGAGGCAATGAGAATTTTGGATTTTGGATTTTGCCACCCTGCGGGTGGTCCCCTGTAGGGGGAAATATTGGAAATTTTTCAGCGTTAGCTGAAACGGCCGGTCCTCCCGGATAACCCAAACCCAAGATCCGAGCCACCTTGTCAAACGCTTCTCCTGCCGCATCGTCCAAGGTTTCCCCGACAATTTTGTAATTCAGATGCTTTTTCATCAGGATCAGCTCCGTATGTCCGCCGGAAACGACTAAAGCCAGAACTGGGAAAGCTATTTCCATATTCTTGGGCTTTTCGCCCACGAAGTTTGCATAAATATGCCCGGCAATATGATGAACGCCGACCAGCGGTTTTTTCCAGGCACAAGAGATGGCTTTAGCGGCGTTTGTCCCAACAAGGAGCGCCGGAATAAGTCCCGGCCCTTGAGTAACCGCGACCAGATCAATATTTTCTGAAGAAATTTTATTTCTCCGAAAAAATTTCTTGAGCATCATGGGAAGATTTCTCAAGTGTTCCCGAGCGGCAAGATTCGGGACCACTCCTCCAAAAGGAGCATGGACTTTTATTTGAGACGAGATCAAGCTGTCAATCACCGAAAAGTTATTTTTCGAAGCTTCGACCAGAGCGACAGCCGTATCATCGCAGGATGTTTCAACGGAAAGAATACGCATATTTTATATTATAGGGCAAAAGATAGGCTTTTGGAATTTCTTAAAAATTATCTTTAACGATAGATCAAAAAACTCCGCGCTATGGCGGAGTTTTTTGCATTGAATCGTCCAACTCCGGCAGAGCCGATAGTTGAACCTTGGAGAAACTACATAACCGCGTCTTTGAGCTTTTTCAAAACTCGCGCCTTAAGAACGGTTTTGGCAGGAATGCTGATGCTTTCGCCCGTCATTGGGTTCCTTCCCATTCGAGCCGCTCGGTTTTTCTTCTCAAGTTTTACCAGACCCGGAATTTCAACGGCTTCCTTTTTGACCGTTGCTTTTACGACCTCGCTCATGGTCTCAATGACCATCAGGACGTCCTTTTTGGCCAGCTCGGTCTTGGCAACAATTGCCTCGACAAGTTCCTTTTTCTTCATTCGGTTTTTATTAAAGCTTATTAACTCCCCCTGTTTACTTGAGAATCATAGCATATTACCAAAAAATAAGGCAATATCCGTCAACAGCCGGGTATTTTTCTTGAAGTATTCAATAGCTTTTTATTTTCTTGTTTCGATCTTTATGTCAATTGCACGCGAATAACCCTTTTGGTATTTTTTAGCTTATATAAGGTATTAATTGTTATTGCCTATTATTTTTAATCCGGCCGTTAACGCAATATGATCATCTCAAATTTAGGCGATAATAAGGCGTTTTTCCGAAATATATTTCCCATCGGGAAAAAAAGAAGGTGTCCGCTAAGGCTAATATCCATTTGTCTTTCTCTCTGCTATAATTCAACCAATATGAAAGCATCAATATTGTCTATGGGAGCGATGTACGCGGACATTAATTGCCTCAAGTTCCCCTATAAAAAGGGACTGCTTCCCAATCAAGAAATTGTGGGAGATGTCTACGAAGTCGTTCCGGGCGGTTCCGCTCTCAATTTCGCCCGAGTTTGCGCTGGCCTCGATCTCCATCCTGTTTTTGTTGGAAAAATAGGAAAAGATAAAATAGGGGCTCTTCTCAAGGAGTTGCTTCTGGAAACAGGCATAACGCCCTCATTGATCGAAGATCCGAAAGCCTCCACAATGGTGGGAATGAATTTTATTGGTGAAGACGAAAGTTCGATCATGACAGTAGTTGGTTCTGCCAGCCGATCCTTCATAGGCAAGCAGATGATGGACAAGATCGAGCCATATTTGGACAAAGTTGGGTATTTGTATATCGGAGGATGCTTCAAACTGAAAGCGCTCCTTCCTTTCTATCCCGCTCTGGCCAGAAAGGCCCGGCGAAAAAACGTAAAAGTGATTCTTGATCACGGCCGAATTACCAATCTTGTTTCAAAGGTCGACATTCAGACCATAAAAAAGATACTTCCCTTCGTTGATCATTATCTGCCAAATAAGGAGGAATTCTTGGCTGTTTGGGGCGGCAATTCCGTTGACGAGGCAGTCGCGAAAGTAAGAAAAATATCCGCATCGGACATCGTGGTCAAAGACGCGGAAAAAGGAGCCACGGGTTTCAGAAAAAATAAATCAATTCAGCTTCCCTCCTTTAAGGTTGCTGTTCTAAACACCGTTGGCGCCGGAGACAGTTTCAATGCCGGTTTCATCAAAGCGCAAAGTCTTGGTTCCGATTTCGTAGAAAGTATTCGCTTTGGTTCCGCGACCGCGGCTCTCAAAATATCCGATTCTAGTCTTCCCACGCTCAAAAAAATTGAAAAGCTCCTAAAAAAATAAAGTTGTTGATCGATTTTCTTTGTAAAGACAAAAATATCTGCCAAAACGGCAGATATTTTTATTGGTTGACTATTGCTTCAATAGTTGGAACCAAGTTGTTAGAGAATTGAAGGCGTGGCAAGAACTTAAAGTTGTTATGAATCCGTTAGAATAGCCGTTTTTGTAATTGTAATATTTTTATCTTTTTTTAGACTGACTAACAAAAATTACTTTATCGTTGTTCCTAATCCCAACAGCTTGCCATGGTTGAGTTATATTTCCCTTTCCTCCAGTATAAAAGACTAGGGAGCAGTCTAATCTCGGCTCAGTTGTGCTTACATCTTTTATATATTTCTTATAAAATGGAATGTATTTAATAAAAAATGACCTAATACAATCTTTGTATTCTCTAAATATTTTCGCTTCTTCTTCCACAACTCTGTATACGACATAATCTTTAGCGGCTATTTTGCTTCTCTCCATTATTTTCTCTTCTGAAGCTAAAGCTTTGCTAAAGACGTTTTTTCTGGCGTTGAGAACTAACTTTAAAAAATCTGCTTGCTCAAAAACATCTTTCGCAATTCTCTCCTCTACTTCCTTTAATAATGTAAGGAACTCTTCCGAATATTTGTCATACAATTTTGACACTGGAATTATCTCAAATAATCCTTTATAGCCATTCGCAATATCTGCTAGTGCTTCTACATATCGTCTTGTTTTCTCGGTTGGTATTTTATTTACCCTTTGAACCCTTCCATCCCCTGGAGATATAAAAATTTTAAGACCTGGCTTGTATATTTGAATTACTTCCTCATTAATCCGACTTAGGTTTTCTAATGTTGCTGCTTCACACAATTCTGCGGTATCAACCGACAGATTAGGGTTTTTACATCCTCCCCAAAATTGAAATAATTTAATCGGCAACTCTGAGGATACTTTGTTTTCAATCTTTTCTAAAATAAGGTACTTTATTTCATCTGGTGGTAGCGCCCCAGTCCGAAATTTTTTATGAGTTAAAATTTTATATATCTGTTCCGATAATTGTTTCATATGTAATATTATATCAAAAAGTTCCAACTACCCCCAGGGGTACAAAAAACAAGGCTTGCATAAGCCTCGTTTTTGTGCGTAGCCCTACGGGGAAGCTCACTGCTCGCTCGTTTCACTCACTGCGCTTTTAAACCCCTCGGTTTGAATAATTCCGCCACGGGAAAACTTACGTTTTCCCGACCCCTTTCCTGTTCGATTCCCCTAGACACAAAAAATACCTGCCAAAACGGCAGATATTTTTGCGCGTAGCCCTACGGGGAATCGAACCCCGGTTAACGGATTGAAAACCCGCTGTCCTAACCACTAGACGATAGGGCCATAATGGAAAATGACCTAACGAGCGTTATGATAATAAATTTTTTCGAATTGGTCAATGTTTCCGCTGGAAAATCCCCGCTATTGAAAAACTCGCAATAAGAGGTTAAGATAGCTTTATGAGTGATAACAAACAAAATATGAATAAAAATGCCCCGGTGAATCAGCCTATTGCTGATTTTGTGGCTGATCTAAAGAATAATTTTGCCATCGAAAAAGCCAAGAAAGAAGCGGAGAAGGAAACGAAAGAAGCCGAGGTTGAGGAAGCTGGCGACAGTATGGCCAAACTCTACGAAAAGGTCAGGAATATGATCGAGTATAAGGATGATCATCTGATCAAAAGGACGGCCATCGAACGCATTTTGAAAAGAAACCTGATCATTGAATTCCGGCAGCAAAATTTTTCCGAGCAGTTCCTGAACGAGCTCGTGATGGCCGGCTATCTGAAAAAAAATGAAACTGATAAAAAACTTCAGGAAAGAATCAAAAATACCATTGCCAAATACCAAGGAGCCGTCAAGGAAATGGGAAGCTATCAAATGAAAAAATGGCTCACCACCGTGGCTTCCTGCGAAATTGAGGAGATCCTTTTCCCTAATCCGTCTCGATACGCTCTGACCCGCGCCATGTATCAAACCGTGAAACAAAGGATCGTTGTCAAAGGCGGAAATCAGCTCAAGGAAGGAGACAAAGATATCCAGATCTTTTTGTCCGTCTTGCGCTCTCTCTCGAAGTCTGACAAGGCCACTCTCAACTATTCTCTTCTCAAAATATTTTTGCCCGCCTGGTTCAAGAGCGATATGTCTGAAAAAGAGCTCGAAAAAAGCATTTCGGAATTGCCGCGGCTCGCCAAATCTTTGCAAAATAAACTGGAAAATCCCCTCTCGGCCAAGATCGGCAATGCCATTAGAAAATACGCGGTTTATTTCAACATATTTTACGAAACGGCCCTTTCCAATATTGAAAAAATAGATAAGATCCTGGCTAATCCGGAATCCCTGAAATTCACCGTGCAGCTCTCGGCGGACGAAGTTTATGACCGGGAGATGAAAAAGTTCCGAAAAAGGGTCAAGAGAAGCCTTATCTTCCTCGTTATCACGAAAATATTTTTGGCAGCGGTGGTGGAATATCCTTATGATCGCTATATCAGCGGACAAATAAATTTTCTTCCGATCTACATAAATCTTCTTTTCCCTCCTTTATATCTGATCATTTTATCGGCCACTATTCGCCGCCCCAGCACAGATAATTCAAAAGCGATCGCGAAAGGCGCCGAAGAGATCGTCTACGGAAAAACGGAGGAGCCGATTGCCATAATCAACACAAAAGAACTGAAGACAGCATCGGACTGGTCCCTTAGTATATTTTTTCTTGTTACCTATGGCATCTCTTTCGGACTCGCCATCTGGATCTTGAATATTATCCATTTCAATTGGCTTGGCATACTCATATTTCTTTTTCTTTTCAGTGTGGTCAGTTTCTTCAACGCCCTGGTTCGCCAGCCAATCCGGGAGCTGTTGGTTGCCCGGGAAAAAGAAGGGATGGTCGGCATCATAATCGACACGCTTTCGATGCCCTTTGTCAGGCTCGGAAAATGGATGTCAGTCAATTTTTCCCGAGTCAATGTTTTTATTTTCTTGTTCGACATCGTTATCGAAGCCCCTTTCAAGGTGGTAGTGCGCTTCATCCAGCAATGGGCGGGATTCATCCGGCGCAAAAAAGAAGAGATAATCTAGGGATCAGTATTTAACTTTATGGAAGAGGGCCGCCCAAAAACGGGTCCGATTTGGCTTAAAGGCGATTCGAAAATTGGCATTCTTCTTTTTCATGGCTGGATCTTGACGCCCGATGAATTTTCGCCATTGGCAAAATATCTCAATTCTTTCGGCTATACGGTTTCAGCTCCCCGTCTCTCCGGCCATGGGACAAAACCGGAAGACCTGAGAGGCGTCACTTGGCAGGATTGGCTGAAAGATTCACAAGACGCGCTACGAGAGCTAAAAAAGCATACTTCGATAATTTTTGTCGGCGGAATCTCGATGGGCGGGAATTTGGCCATGCTCCTCTCTGAAGACGAAAACGTCGCGGGAGTGATCACAATGGGAACTTCGGTCAAATACCACTTTCAGAAATTGGTAAAGGCCTGTCTTTTTTTTCTCGGTCTCGCAAAAACATACCGGCATGTATATTATCCCCCGTGGGTGAGAAAAAAAATGGGCCGGCATAACGCTTACTCTTATTATCCCCTCGGAAGCGCGAAGGAAGTAATCCGTCTTGCAGAATATACAAGAGATAATCTTTCGAAAATTGGAAAGCCGATGCTTATTATGCAATCAACAACCGACCATCTGGTTTCCCGTAAATCGCCGCAAATGATCTATAACGGCATAAAATCAAAAATTAAAGAAATTTATTGGATCGAGAATGTTTATCATGTATTTGCCGATAAAAAGAACGTCCATGAAAAAACGAAAGAATTTATTTCGCGGACTGCATCACTATGAAAATCGGGATTTTCACCAATAACTATCTTCCCAATCCCTACGGAGTTTCAGGCTCCGTCGAAAGTTTTCGTAAGGAATTCGAATCTCGGGGCCATGATGTTTATATTTTCGCTCCAAAATGGAAAGGCTATATAGATAAAAATCCGAATGTTTTTCGCTATCCTTCCATTGATATAAAAATAAAAATAAGATTCCCTTTGGCCATCCCCTATTCCCGGAGAATTGATAAAATTTTGGAAGATTTGGATCTCAGTATTATCCACTCCCAGCATCCCAATCTTCTGGGAAGCGCGGCCGCTCGTTGGGCGAAAAAGAAAAAAATTCCCCTCGTCTTCACCTGGCATACGCTTTATGACCAGTACGCGCATTTTGTTCCTTTTTTACCCAGAAAATTCGCGGCGTGGCTCGCCATCCGCAACGCCAAAATTTACGCCAATATGTGCGATGCGGTGATAACGCCGACTAGATCCGTTATCGCAATTATAAGAAATTGGGGCGTGACAAATAAAAACATTCGCTCCATTCCAACCGGGGTGGAAGAGGATCAATTCGCAAACCCCGACCGAGAAAACATCAGGGAAACATATAATATCGGGGAAGATGAGACTCTTTTGGTCCTGGTTTCGCGGCTGACGGCTGAAAAGAACGTCGAATTTCTTCTCGCCTCAGTGATCGAAATCCTGAAAAGCCGTCCCAAGACGAAGTTTTTGATTTGCGGCGAAGGAAACCTTCGAAAACAGTTGGAGGTACAAGCTTTGAAAAGCGCCGTGGCAGAAAAAATAATTTTTGCCGGTATTGTTGCGGATGATATTAAGAAAGATTACTTTTCCGCGGGAGATATCTTCGTTTACGCCTCTAGATCGGAAACGCAGGGAATGATCCTTACCGAGGCAATGTATTCCGGCCTTCCCATTGTCGCGGTGAGAGCGACAGGAGTGCGGGATATTGTCGAAGACAAAAAAACCGGATTTCTTGTGTCGGAAAATAAAAACGAATTTAAAGCCGCGGTAGAAAAATTGATCGATGATGAAAATTTACGGAAAAAATTCGGAGAAGAGGCAGAACTGGTGGCAAGAGAAAAATACACCTCTTCCATCTGTGCTAAAAAAATGCTTAGTATTTATGCAGAAGCCATCTCTCATTATAAATAGAAAATTTTACGAACGTGATACATTGAAAGTCGCCCAGGATCTCTTGGGTTGTTTTCTTGTCCGAGATTACCGTGGAAAAATATGGCGCGCACTGATCACGGAGGTCGAAGCCTATCTTGGCGAAAAGGATCTCGCTTCCCACGCCTCGCGCGGCCGGACACCACGCACGGAAACGATGTACGGCGAACCCGGATACGCCTATGTTTATATGATCTATGGCATATATCATTGTTTGAACATCGTGACCGAAAAAAAAGATTTCCCGGCGGCAGTCCTGATTCGGAGTGTGAGAATTGAAAGTGTTGATCACAGAAAGACCAATGGTCCAGGGAAACTCTGCAATTTTTTGAAAATAGACCGAAAACTAAACCGATGGGATCTGACAAAAGGAGAAAAATTGTGGCTGGAGCCGCGCGATCCGAAAATTAAACTTTCTAAGATCCAAAAATCAAAAAGGATCGGCATCGACTACGCCCAGCACTGCCGGGAATATTTGTGGCGATTCTCAATCAAATCGTAGCTATTATAAGGCTTATACAAAGTATATTTAGCGAATGTTTCACACAACCTGCCATCCATTGACAGGTTGCTTTTTATATGATAAAATAGATGGTTGATTTGAAAATTGAGAAATTTTGCGGGGAGAATGATGAATAGGGAGATGAAACAATGAGGAAGCGATATTAGGCTAATAGTTATTGCAAAATAATACAGCCTTAAATATCAAATTCTTGAATACTCTTCCTTTCCCCGTGGTAATGTCGGACTGTAAACTGAAATGTTGATCAAAGAATAAGTTACTTTGCCGCGGGGTTCATCATTCTCTTCGAAAAGAAGGGAGATGTTCTTTGAGAAAATTCAACTGTTGCGATATGGAAATCATTTTGGTTTTTATTTCGCAGGAGTTGAGGGAAATAACGCCAAACCCTTTTTTAGGGTATGGTAAAAATTATTCCGAGAGGAAGGAGAATAAGAAGATGACAAGAAAATCGTTTTTGTGGCTATTGGCGGTAGCATTTGTATCCTACGTGGGTATCATGGGTGTGCTGGACTATCAGTCAGCCAAAAAACCACTCCAGCTGCCTTATGGAAAACTACGCTGCCTGCCCGTGGACGAGTTGGTGCAGAAACTAGAAACCGGCGCCGGCCAAGAAAAAATCGACGCGGCGGCTATCCTCGGCCTCGAGCGCTCTCACGAGCTGAAGGAAAATCACGTGGTGGCACTGGTCGAGACTCTCAAGAACGACTACGGATCCCTTGGATTTCAATGTGCCTATGCCCTGCTGAAGATGGGCAAAAAAGCACAATCCGCTATTCCAGCCCTCGAGAAGCTGGCGCAAACTTATCAAGGAAAGTTTGCGCATCATATAATCGAGGAAGCCTTGAGGTCTTTAATCAGCGGAATATCCCCTGAAGATGCAGAATCGGTCTCCAAAAAGATATTCCAAGCCGTCTCTTTCATGGATGAATATGAAGATGGCGTTCACATGAGAAGGGGGATTCAATTCAAGCGTGGATTATTGGAGAAAGTAATTTTCTCCCATGAATTCGACCGGAGGCATCCAGCGTGGCTCCAGATTTCAAAACTCAAAGAATATAACTGGGTTTGTCTGGATGTCACTGACGATGCGCAAGTGAATATTATTGTTCTTCCAAGCTCTGATTCATAGAGCAACCTTAAGAAATTCAGTCAGGGAAACTTCGCGAAGTTTCCCTGACCCCTCATCCGAGTTCGCCAGCGCGTTATCGCTGTCTGGCGAATTCAGATGAGGGAAGTTCTTTGATAAACATTGGCCGAGGCAAAATGAAAATCATTTTTGGTTTTTATTTTGGCTTCGGCTAAATTTTAGACAAACTACCCTTAAAGAGAGGATAAGGCCCATGAGGACAAGATCTTTGTTCGTCGCATTATTGGCACTAGTAGTGTTGGTCATCTCGACCACGGCGCAAGCGCAACTCCCGCCCAATCACAGCAGCCTGCTGTTATTAAAAAATGGTCGTCTGATGAAAATCGTCTACGACCACAGCGTGACGGAAAAGGCAGCTGAGATAAAAACCGCTTTTGAAATTTATGGGTGGAAAGAGCCGGGAGACAATGCGTGTATCCCAATGCAACCCGACATTGGGATAAGCATTGAAAAAAAAGAGGTGGAATTCTATTATATTTACCTGGAGCGCCAGCAGGAGCTGAAGGCCTCCGCAAAGGTTTCCACTGCCTATCCCTCAACAAGAATCGCCTATACGATCCGGCACCATGCGATCAAATACGGTCTGGATAAGGGTCTCTTACCGTCAAAGCCTTAGACGCTAAATAGGCAAATCTCAAGCAAGGAAGGAGGTGATGGGAGTTCACAAGTTGGACTCCCTCTTTTTTATTCCAAATGCGCTTCTTGGTCCATTTTTTCGAGAGCCTCTTTGAGCACCGGGAATTTTTCAAGTTGGGGGTCAAGGGCGAAAACGGATTGAGCTTCGAGTCGGGCTTGCTGGATCATTTTTATATCTCCTAAATATTTCATCGCTCCGTCGGCGATTCCGGATTGGCGTTTTCCGATGAATTCCCCCGGGCCGCGAATTTCAAGATCTTTTTCGGCCAGTTTGAAACCGTCTTCGGATTCAATGAGGGCTTTGAGCCTTTTTTTCGTCGTTTCCGAAGTTGAGTCCGTGAAAAGAAAACAATATGATTGATGATCACTGCGCCCAACTCGTCCACGGAATTGATGAAGTTGCGCGAGGCCAAAGCGGTCCGCGCCTTCGATGACCATGATCGTCGCGTTCGGCACATCTACGCCGACTTCGATGACGGAAGTGGAAACTAAAATATCATATGCTTTATTTTTAAACCGTGACATCACTTCTTCTTTCTCTTTTGGCTTCATCCTTCCGTGCAGAAGCCCGATTTTGAGATCCGGAAATATTCTTTCTGACAATCTTTTGTGTTCTTCCGTCGCCGCTTTGCCAGCGATCTTTTCCGATTCTTCGATGAGCGGGAAAATGAAAAAGGTTTGACGGCCTTTTCGGATTTCAGACCGCATAAATTCGTAAACATTATTCCTATTCACGTTTGTAACTACTTCCGTCACGATTTTTTTTCTCCCTTTGGGCATCTCGTCCAGAAGCGAAATATCGAGATTGCCAAAAAAAGCGAGGGCCAGCGTACGCGGAATGGGAGTAGCGGTCATGGTGAGAAGATGAGGGACGGATTTTTTGAGTCCATCTTTCAGTTCGCTCGCCTGTTTTTGGAGTTTGGCTCTTTGCTCCACGCCAAACCGATGCTGCTCGTCGATGATGACCAGCGCCAGATTTTTGAACTGCACGTCTTTTTGGATGAGCGCGTGCGTTCCGATCAAAATTTTTATCTCGCTGCGGCGGATCTTTCCCAGAAAATTTTTCCGGGTATTTTTTTTCCAAATCGTGCGGATCTCACTTCCGATCAAAAGGCCGACCTTTTGGGAAAAACCTTTGAGGACTTTCCCAAATGTTTCAAAATGCTGTTTGGCCAGCACTTCCGTCGGCGCCATAATCGCCGTCTGGTATCCGGCCATCATCGCCTCGAGAGCCGCAATCGCCGAGACAACCGTTTTTCCCGAACCGACGTCACCTTCGAGCAGCCGGTTCATTGGGTATTTTTTTTCCAGATCCCGCAAGATCTGAAAAGTGGATTTTCTTTGAGCCGTGGTCAACTTGAATGAAAGAGTACCCACGAAATCTTTGATCAGTTTTTCGTTGAACTTGACGACAATCGCCTTCGACTCTTTCCAGTTTTTTCGGGCTCGCACGGCATTGAGCTGGATCAAAAACATTTCGGAAAAAGCGATGCTTTTTCGCGCTTCTTCCAGCTTTTTGAATGAATCCGGGAAATGAACTTGGCGCAAGGCTTCCTGAAGCACCGTTAGTTTTTGCCTTTTGAGTATCGCAGTGGGAACGACATCTTCAATTTGGGCCGCCACGGATTTCAATATTTCTTGCATTTTCCAACGAATCCAGCGCGAAGTTATGCCGCGGGTTTCTGGATACACGGGAACGATCCGACCCATGTTGGTAGGCACGCGACTGGCCAGTTCATAAGTCGGATTGGAAAAATAGGTACCTTTGCTGTCCTGGACCAGTTTTCCGCTCAAGCGAATTTTTTTGCCCTTCGTAAGTGAGTTTTCCAGATAAGGCTGATTGAACCAAACCGCCCGGACCGGGCCCGAGTCGTCCTCGATCAATATTTCCGTGATGCTCATCCTTTTTCTGTAGGTTCGGACGCTTTTCGCGTCGATTATTTTCCCTTCGACCGTGGAAATGACATCCACTTTGAGATTCTCGATCTTTTCAATATTCGAGAGATCATCATACCGGGAAGGGAAATAATATATAAGATCACGGACCGATTCAATTCCGAGATATAATAATTTTTCCGCATATTTCGGACCAATTCCGGCAATATATTCTATGGGCGTTTCGAGATTTGTCATAACTTTATTCTATCGCAGTTCAGATAAAGTATAAAGAGTAACGCAAATAGACCCTCACGGGTCTATTTTGGTCAAAGCGATATTTTTTTCCTTGTGCGCCCGGCAGGACTCGAACCTGCAACCCCTTGGTCCGAAGCCAAGTACTCTATCCAATTGAGCTACAGGCGCGTCGTCGCTTTGCTCCTATTGCTAGAATAATCTAACAAAAAATGACCGAATGGTCAACTTTTTTTCTTTTCCAAAGCTAAGCTTTTTTTAGAATCCTTCTGGGGAAAAAATGTCTTTGCCGGTAAATTTATAATCGCTATTCAGTCTTTCTTTCCTTAAATTGATCATGTCCGTTACCTGTTGATAACTCTTGTTGTCAAATGAAAAAACGGATTGTTCGCTTATATACGCCTGCTTTTTTTCCGCGCTCCAATCGGCATTAAAAATAAACTTGTTCCAAAGCCATATGGTATACGCTAGGACTCCCAAAAAGGCAATGAGATAAAACCAGCGCAAAATAAAAGCACCTGTTTTTCGCAGAATTTTTTCCCCTTGATCCACTTTTAAGGCCTTTTTATTTTCCATCATTTATATCCACAATGACCAACATGGTCATTTTAATATTCTTATTTTCTGCGGGCGCTTCCGTGCCGGCCGTCTGATTTTCTGCGGGAAGAACGCCCCCCGCGGTCGCCGTCGGCTGATTCATTTTATTTTGAGCGGCCAAATCCATATTATATACGCTTATGAAATAAGGTAGATTTTCCATTTTATCTAGAAAATCAACCAGCGTCGGGTATGCCCCCGCAAGTTCGATCGTGAAGCCGATCTTGTTCTTTAGTTGGCTTGCCTGCTCTTGTTTTGCTTTTTCAGCCGCCTGATCCGCCGCTACTTGAGCGTCTTTAGTTTGGGTTGACGCCGTATCCTCATCACTGCTGCTTGGAGCGTTTTTCTGATTGCCTATTTTCAGTTTGCTTAGATCAGCAGATTCTATTTTGATCGTATTTGACGTGTCGGAGGCAATTCCCTCAATTGAACGAAGAAACATAACTGCATCATCCTTTCCGATCAGCATCTTGTCCATTTCGCTTTTGTAGCCCTCAATGTCTTTGAGATCTTTTTTCAGCTTGAATATTTTGTCTCTTTTCTCTTGCAAAACGAGCGATTCGAGCTTTTTTTTCTGAATAGCTTCGGCCGTACCCTCTATCTGTTTAGTTTCATGGAAAAAAGAGAACCATCCGAGAGCGGCCACGGACAACAGCACTATGGCTACTGTTATGATTATTTTTTTGTCGGTCTTCCTGGCCATTAGGGGAAAATTAATTTTGATTTAAATATTTGTTGTCCACGTCCATTTCTATTTCAAAATCGAAATTTTTCGGCGAAACAAGATTGGAAATAGGAGAATTAATGTTCTTATAGCCTTCTGCTTTCAACTTTTCCTGAAAATCGAGAAAGGATTCTCTGCTCTTTGAAAAACCTTGCATCTTGATGTGGCTTCCTTCAACGTGAATAAGGCTGATGCGCAGATCGGAAGAAGAAATGTCGGACATTTTCTTCAGCACCTTCGACCAGCGCGGTGTATTGGAAGAAATGTTATTTATCTTTTGCGCGGATGCGTTCACTTCATTGAGAAAAGCTTCTGTTTGCTTCATTTCTCTGTCGGCCGTTCCGGGATGATCATCGGCTGAATCTTCCACCGATTGATATTCAATATTCAGGATCAATTTAGCGCAAAGTTGAACCGCTATAAGAACCAGCAATACGAAAACCAAGGACAATCCAAAGCGGCCGAATATTCCTATCTTTCTTTCTATTCCTATTTTTTCTTTCTGCTCGTCCGGCAGAATATTTATACTAATTTTCATAATCAAGTCCTCTCATGGCCAAGCCTATCGAAGTGGAAAACGGGGATAAGTCCCTTGCGATATTTATTGCCTTATCTTTATTTGTTCCAAGACCTATCTCCGGATCACCAACGACGACCTCTTTGCCCAACCGCAGAGAAAGATAATCCGCCAATTCACGCAGAAGAGATCCCCCTCCGGACAGGACGACTCGCTCCACTTTTTCCTGGACATTAATAGATTCCGAATAAAAGTTGATTGACCGGTCTATTTCCACAGCTAAATTTTCGACAAGCGGATTGTAGATATTATAAAGCATATCATCTTTTTTCATCTTTCCCAGACCGTACTTTTCTTTGAGCTCCTCCGCTTTTCCATAGCTGATTCCCAGCCCTTTTTGAAGAGCATCGGTAAAAGTTTTGCCGCAAAGCGGAATACTGGAAGAAAAATAAGGAATCTTATTTTTACAAATTGCAAGACTTGTTTTATCGGCACCAATATCGGCGATCAGTATTGGTTCCTTATTGTTTTCTTCGGAAGTTAGGCTTCTGATCGTGGCGATAATATCCACCTCGACGGCTAACGGGATCAGTCCGGAAAGAAATACGGCCCGGCAATAACCGTCAACCACTTCTTTTGGCACGGCCACCACCAATACATCGTTATTTTTTTCGTTTGAATCAATGGTCTGCCAATCCAAATACACTTTATCGAGAGATACAGGAATATTAGCTTCTGTCTCCCACTTCACCGCTTCTCCGGCTTCTTCCCGGGACATTTTGGGGATCTGAATGGTTCTGATGAAAGACTTTGTTTCGGGAACGGAAAAGACCACGAACTTCGATTTGATCGGCTTCGGTCGGGAAGATTTCAGCAATTCCTTTATCTCTTTCGCCAGTTCTTCAACTTGAACGACCTGCCCGTCTTGTATGATTCCTTTCCTGAGGGGTCGAAGATTGCCTGATACCATCAAAAAGCCGCTTTTACTTCCTTTCAGCTGAAAAGCCTTGATGTAGCTGTCCTCTATTTCAAGACCGAATCCCTTGGGTTTGTTACCGAGTAAATTGTGGAGTAATAAATTCATTTTATAATTCTTGCCAAAGATCGATCTGATATTTATCGCCGGTTGGAAAGAAGGGAGGCGGATAATAGATCAAGTTGTTGTCAAAATAGAGATTTCGGATGTTATATCCCGTACCGTCCGTCCAGGCAAAGCCGTAGCGTTGTGCGGTAACAATTGATCCATAAGTAGTTATGCTATGGCGATGGACATAATCCACCGGTGAGAGCGGCGCGGAATAATAATCCCTGCCAACTCTCCCCCTTTGAGCCAGAAGCGCTGCGTCGACTTCCAAATTGTCATCGCTGTATAGTCCGATGGAAATATCATTTTGAGCGATAAGCCCCAGAATATCCGGGCCATCAGCGTCGTTTCCCACTTTATCAGTATACAGTATATTGTGATTGATATAAATATCCTTATAGACCGGAGTGGGCGAAAGATCGGCCGCGGCGATCGTAAGATGGTTGCCATTCAAGGTTCCTTCCACCCAGGTATAATTTTCGACAAACACAGTGCCATTGGCCGGAATCGGATAATTAACCGGCGCCGTTTCACTGGTTATTTGATAACTGGTGGCATCGTAGGCCAGCACCATGCTGATGTTCATACTATGCGCCGGACTGGTCTTAAGGATGATATGATAACCCTCAACCGGAACATCCTGATTGTCGCACATCCAAACCCACTGTCCTTTCACTTTCCGGTTGCCACAGTTTACCTGAACAGTAGTGGTCGTTTGGCCTAAGTAGAGCCCGGCTTGTTGCTTCATCAGATTCAGATCAGCAATCAGGGTGTTAAAATTCTTTTCCGGAACTGGAAATTTTCTTCCCGCTTTGAAAATATCCGGCCGGTTCGGAACCGGATTTGTCGGCGGCGCTTCAAGCGGACGGAAGGAATCGTTCACCCCGCTTTGAGGAGGAGCATTGACATGAGTATGCACCGCGAATTCGTTGTTTCCAGTATGGTCAGGGTCGTCAGTATCCGGGATAGCGCTCGAAACAACATTGTCGGCCACCCCGTCAAACCGAATTCCTTTGTTCGAATGGATCATGCCGAAAGTTTCCGTCCCCTGGCCAAAACGCATAAAATCATTCGCCACCACGGCATATTCGCACCAAGCCGGCTGCCGAAATCTTGCCTGGATCGTCCTCGTAACATTGGGCGATTTATAGGTCCAGCCGGTCGATTTCACAACCACGATGGTGGAATCGATCTTCGGAGGAGTCACCTCTAATTTGTATTTTCCAATAACGCCCCCCTCCGGGTCGCTAACTTCAACTTGGTAGGGAGAACCCACTCCTTTGGCCTGACCGCTGGCCCAAAAATCTTTTTTTTGCTGGACAGTTTTTCCTTCCACAGTATGCGCCAGATACCAACGATACCAATAGATTCCTGATTCAGAGATCTGAAAAGCTTGCTCCCGGTTGCTCACTCGCTGGCTGTTTTTGTCCTGGGAAATTATGAAAGTCGCCAAACCGAATAAAACCATTGTCCCAATAGCAGCGACAATAATTATATAGATGAGCGCGGAGCCTTGATTTTCAAATTTTTGAGCTTTCATAATTTACCAATTGTCTTTTAAGTTTCTCATTTCGACATATGACTCGAGACGAATATTATCCGGTGACCGATAGGGATCCAGATTGAAATATATATCCGCTTTCACCATTCTTATTTGGTCCACCTGTGAAACCGGGGTGGCAATCGGATTATTCGTCTGGTCCGCCGGATAATTCGGATCGTAATAGGAAAAAAGCGGCTGGCTCGCGGTGTTGTGGACATAATTGCCAATAATCGTCACGCTTTGGTCACCGCTTGGATAAACCGGTGGCGTTCCACTCGGTTCGCTGACTCCTTTTTTAATTGAAGTTCCGTCCAGAAAATAATGAACTTTTTCCGTGGTGCTATCGTTGTCAACATCAGTATAAAAAGTAAAGCTGAACTTGTCAGCGCTTTGAACCGGGTAGGCTCCCGAATCGGCTTCTTTGGCGCGCCTGATCTCTTCGATCATTATCTTAAGGCTGTGCTGGACTTGAGTCACTGACATTCCTTGCTCCATGGAAAATCCATAACGCTTATAGATTTGTTGGAGCAAGAAAACCGATCCGGCGATTATAAGACAGAAAACAAAAATGGAAATCAGCATTTCAATCACTGTCATTCCTTTTCTGTTCAATATGATATTTTTTTTCATTTCAATTCGGATGTGAGACAATTTATGCGCCATGTGCCGGTTAGGATCATAGCGGTGCAATTTCGATCGATTTTTGGGTGAGCTGATTGATCATCACCGTCCCTGAATAGTTTTGATGATTTCCTCCTGTAACGCTTAGGTTATAGTTTCCACTCGAAAGCGTTGTTGGCGGGTCGGTATTGGGGGGGAAATACACCTGCCCCATTTGGCCGGTCATCATGGTAATATCCGTTCCGGTTGCATTGTAAAGGCGGACATTCGCGCCGGCTATTGGCTGTTTAGTTATCGAATCCTTTATCGTAACAATCACAGAATTAGTCGAATTTCCGGCAAGGAGCAATGTCACGTCCAAACTTTGGCCCGGAATCAAGGAAAGGGGGAAGTTGATGTTTGCTCCCGCCAGCGTATAACCCGGTTCATTGAGGACGATATTATACTTTCCCGGAGAAATATTCGTAACATTGTTGTCGCCGCCCGCATCAGTGACAAGATTTTGGTTGTAATTCGTGATACCGGCTTTCGTCACGTGATCATTGCCGATAATTCGGCCTCCCTTCAGATTGAAATGGGCGTTCGGTATGACTTGATCATGAAAATCACGCGAGTGAATATTAAGACCACTCAAGTGATCAATAATAATGCCTTTTGTGTTTAGTGATGACGCGATTACCGATGCGTTTACATCAACAGGATCATAAGAAGTGGTTGGATAGGGCGGCGACGTCGTTATCGGCTCATATCCGTCCTTTGCAACGGATATCTGGTAGTTTCGATCCCCCGCTGGCATTCCCGTCAGCAGCACCGACCCGTAAGAATCCGCATAGGTGCTTATATCAATGTGCGGAGTAACATTGTTATTAACAATATGCACCGCCGTTCCGGAAAGTCCCGCTCCGCTTCCATCCAATACATTGAGCCGGAAAGTTCCGCCTCCCAAGTTTGTCTCAGCGCCGTCGGGAACAAACTTAGAAAACACTTTGACGCCATGCCCCGCTTGCACTCCCACCCAAGTCACTTCCACCTTTGCTTCTTTATAATCGACCGGAACCGTATCAACGGGACTGCCGCCGGCCGTTCCGTCAAAGGAATCGTCAACGTATCTGATATAGGTATGAACATTAAATTTTTGATTGCTTTTCGAAACTGTTTCGTTTTGCAGCAAGGTTCCCGACGGCACCCCGCCTTGCGTTCCGATGGCATCGTAAGTCATGTTCCTGATTATTTCCATTTTCTCATTTGCCAGCTCCGTCGCCGCAACTCTGTGCTGGGATTGCGCCAGCGATTTCAGTCCTGCGCCAAAAGACCCGTACATCGTGAGGGTCACAATGGAAAAAATAAAAATCGCCGCCACGGCTTCCAAAACGCTAAAACCTCTTAATTTTTTATTTTTTATTTTTTTTATCATCAGAAATATAGTTTGCGAGTTAATTCGTAAACTGGCTACATGTTCTCCATCACCGAATACATCGGCAATATCATTGAGATAGCGAAAAATCCGACCGCCGATCCAATGATAACCATTAGCACCGGTTCTATGATCGAAGACAGATTTTTTGTCACTTGGTCGATCTCGTCTTCATAGAAATTGGCCAAATTTACGAGAACGTCAACGGTTTTTCCTGTTTCTTCCCCCACTTCGACCATCTGTATGGTAAGAACCGGAAAAAGCCTCGGATATTTTGCCAGCTCTTCGTGAAGCGATTTTCCTCTCTGAACTTCTTCGCTGATCTCACGAAAAGCTTTTTGATAAGCGTTATTGGTGAGAGTTCGGGATATTATTTTTAGGGACTCGACAACCGATACGCCGCTTCTCGTGAGAGAACTATAAATCCTGGCAAAGCGGGCGTTGTTAACTTTGCTAACCACGTTTTTTATCATCGGCAACCTGGAAAAAATAAAGCTTGAAGATCTTTTCCCCGCCGGTGTCCTGAAAAAAACAATTAGGAACAAGGCTGCACCTATCGTACCGAAAAGAACAGTCAGTTGGTGACCGGACATGTACTTGCTTGTGGTGATGATCATTTGAGTGGACCAGGGCAAGCCTGTTTTAATATCTTCGAAAATAGTCGTGAGCTTGGGGACAACATAGGTCATCATGGCGATTCCAACTACCACCATAACGATAAGTATGACCGAGGGATAATACATGGCTCCCCTCACCTTGCTCAGCAGTTTATGCTCTTTTTCCAATTGATCGGCAAGCAGCCCCAGCACTTCTTCCATATTACCCCCCATTTCTCCAACTCTGATCATGTTCACCGAAAGCTCATCGAAAACCGGATATTTTTCGAGGCTGTCTGCCAAGTTGCTTCCCATCTTGATATCGGCTTCTAGATCAATAAGGATTTGGCGGAATTTCTTGTTTTTCGTCTGGCTGCTAATAACCCGAAGCGCTTTAGGAAGAGAAAGGCCGGAAGAAAGCATTACTCCAAGATGGCGGGCAAACATCATTCTGTCCTTGAGGGATACCCCGGAAAATATTTTTATCCACGATGCTTTCTTGTTCTTTTTAGCTTCCTTTTTTTCGTCCATAGCGGTAACAAAAAATCCCTCCGCCCGCAGAGCTTCCGCTATTAATCGCTTATTTTCCCCCTCCATCTCTCCGCGTCGCGATTCCCCTTTATTGTTTTTGGCGGTATAAATGAATGTAGGCATAATCAAAATTTCTAATTTTTAATTTCCAATTTCTAAACAATGTCCTAATTTCTCAATTTTTCAATGACAGAATGTTTGGAAATTCGATCATTGAAGTATTGAAAATTGTTTGAAAATTGAGAATTAATCTTTCGTCACTCTCAATATCTCCTCGATCGAGGTGATTCCCTGAATGGCTTTGATTATGCCATCCTCCATCATCTTTATCATTCCCTCTTTTTGCGCTTGTTCCTCAATTTCGTCGCTAGTCGCTCTTTTAGCGACCATTTGAGAGATCGTATCGTTCATTTCAAGAACCTCAAAAATTCCGACCCTTCCCTTATACCCTTCCTGCCGGCAGCGAGAACATCCTCCTGGGCGATAAAAAACGGCCTGCATCCAATCCCTTTTTTCGAGCAATTTCTTGTCGAGCAGGTTATTCTTGGCCGCCAAGTCAAAAATATGATCCAGATCAAGCTGCCCCTTGATAGAATTTACAAGTTCTTCATCAAGATTGTAGGCTTGCCGGCAATCGGGACACAGTTTCCTAACCAACCGCTGAGCCATAACGACATTTATCGTTGAGGCAATAAGAAAGGGTTCCGCTCCCATATCAAGAAGCCTCGGAATTGTTCCCGCTGCGCTGTTAGTGTGAAGCGTGGAAAGAACAAGATGGCCGGTCATGGCGGAATGGATGGCAATTTCCATCGTTTCCTTGTCCCGAATTTCTCCAACCATAATGATATCCGGATCCTGGCGGAGCAGCGCTCTCAAACCCTGGGAAAAAGTAAGGCCGATCGTTGGATTTACTTGGGTCTGATTGATCCTGAACATTTTATATTCGATTGGATCTTCCACGGTGGAAATATTGACTTGGGGCGTATTTAAAATATCCATCATTGTATAGAGCGTTGTTGTCTTTCCCGAACCCGTCGGTCCGGTCACGAGAAGCATCCCGTTCGGTTTTTTTATGGCCTGATGAATGATCTCGAGCGGATTACCCCACAAACCCATCCCTTCAAGCGTAAGCCCTTTGGAAGATTCATCGAGAAGGCGCATTACCACCTTTTCGCCTGAATAAACAGGGAGGATCGAAACACGAAAAGCCACCCGCCGATTATCCTGTTCGATCTTAAACCGGCCATCTTGCGGCAAGCGATGCTCATCAAGCTTCAAATTGGATAATATTTTTATCCGGGCCACTATCCCGTCTATCACCGCCTTGGGAAGGGTCATGGCATCGTGTAAGATACCATCGATTCGGTAACGCACTCGGACCTCTTTTTCATCCGGCTCGATATGAATATCACTCGCTTCCTGCAAAATGGCATGCTTGAGGAGCGTGTCAACGATTCGGATAACCGGCAGATCCTGGGCCACCTCTTCAAGAGATCCTCCGCCGGAAACTTCCTGGGAATTCTTTTCAATAATATCGCCAAAATCAGCTTTAAGGCTTTGTTCGTACTGCTTAAGGGCGTTACCCATTCCTTCGTCCGTGGTGATGCAAGGAGAAATTTTGAGACCCGTTTTTTTCCGGATAAAATCAATCGTCTGCAAGTCTTCCGGATTGAGCATAGCCACCTTAAGCTCTGTCCCAGTTTTTTTAAAGGCCACTATCTGGTATTTTTTGGCAATCGGCTCCGGAATGATTTGGAGGATTTCCCTCGGAATGATCTCTTTTTCCAGGTTTACAAAGGGTATCCCAAGGATGTAAGAATACAACTGGCGAATTTGGTTATAATCCAAAAGCTTTTTTTCCACTAAAACATCACCCAAGCGCTTTCCGGATTTTCCGCTTTCCGCTATCGCTTGATCGATCATTGCTTCGTCCAGAAAACCTGCATCCAATATGAAACTTTTTAGCCTATCGTTGTCGACTCTCATTATTTTAAGTTTTCTTTTACTTTTTCAAGCACGTCCTTCAAACTGAAATCAGACTTCACCATAAAAGTGGTTGCCCCTAAGTCCAGTGCCTTTTGGACGTTATCTATTTCCTCAAGATTGGTAAGGATCAGGACCGGAATATTTTTTTCTTCTCCCTTCTTTATCTCGGCCAGAACCTCATAGCCGTCTTTCTTGGGAAGTATTATGTCCAAAAGTATTAGATCCGGTTTTTCGTCCTTCGCTTTTTGGAGTCCTTCTTCGCCATCAAAAGCGCTGATCGTCTCGTATTTTTCTTGAGTAAGCATTTCAACCAAGGCATTTTGCAAGGATTTATCATCTTCAATGATGAGTATTTTCCTTTTGTCTTGTTCGCCCATATTATTTTATTTATTGTTTATTGTTTTTTTGACTCACAAAAAGCTAGCCCACGGCTGCGGGCAGGCTAACATAAAAAGTGGAACCTTTGTTTGCTTCGCTTTCAAACCAAACTTCTCCGCCAAAATTGTTGAGGATAGCCCTCACTAGATAAAGTCCCAGTCCCACTCCTTCCGTCCGATATCTGGAGGCATTATTGGAACGAAAAAACTTTTCAAAAACCTGGCTGTGCTGATAGCGCGGTATTCCCACTCCGTGGTCCTCGACGATAAGCATGACCTTCTTATTTTCCATGCGGAGGATTACATTGACCTCGTCGCCTTCTTCTGAATATTTAATGGCATTTCCGATCAGGTTTTCCATGGCAATTTTCATTTTCTTGGGATCAACATAGACCCTGGAAAGGGGAGAGCCGTCCCGCAGATTGACACTCACGTTCCTGGCCGCCTTAAGATAGCCTAGATCTTCAATAACTTCTTGCGCCAGCTGGACAAGGCTCACCTTGTCTTTCACGAAAATTGACCGACCTTGGTCAATGCGGATCACCTCCAAAAGATCATTGACCAGTTTGAGCATCTTTTCGTTTGATTTTTCAATATTTTTGAGAAAAATGAGCTGTTTTGGGTTCAGCTTATCATCCTCTTCGCCTTTCTCCGTTTTCAGCACTTCAAGGCTCCATTTGATGACCGACAAGGGAGTGCAAAGCTGATGCGAGATAACGGAAATGAACTCGCTTTTCATAATATTGGCTTCGGCAATTTTTTTTACTCCGCCGATGATAAAACTGCTGATGGTCAAAATGAAGATCGTGACCAGGGAAACACTTGTGACCGTTACCGTTTCGGAATAGTAACGCTGTGAAATAAAATAAGTCCCAAGCATTACAACAATGGTCACCAGTCCCATTGCCAGAAAAAGAAAGTTGGGGCACTGCCAGAGACCAAGCCTATATTTGCGGCAAGAAGAGATAAAGTTCAGATCGTCAATAAATTTCAAAAACATTTTTTTGTTTTTCTATTAAATAAACATCTGAAAAATCAGAATTTTTGATCCTTCAGTAACCCCGATTATGCGTCTTTATTATATCACAATTTCAATGCCCAAAGAAACCGCGCGCGAGTTTGTCCGGGATCTGGACAAGAGCCACGCCGTTGTCCGCGCAAAGCCTTTCAGTTTCGCCATCATTGACGGAACCAGAAGTGGAGAAAATAGCCATAATTCCGGCCTTGATGAGGACTTGTGGCGCATCAGGAAAAGGAAAAAAACTGTCGCTCGCCGCTATAGCTCCCTTTGTGTCGTGGCCGGCATCTTGGGCGCGCTTGATGGACAACTCGCAGCAACCCACTCTGTCCTGCTGACCGACACCGTTCCCGATCAGTTTTCCATCATTGACCAACGTTATTGTGTTCGAATTAGAGGCAACTGATATTGCCCAAGCCAATAATATATTGGATCTCACGCTGTCATCCAAATCGCCAAAAATTTTTATTTCCGGATGGTTGTAATCTAAGATAAAAGTATAATTCGGCTGGGTCAGGAAACCGCCACGTACGTAACGAAATCTTTTGGCAGTATCAAGGCTATCTTTGTCAAGATCAGCTAGCGCCGGATTGGTTATGAAGCGGCACTTGTCTTTTTTGCGCCGCGAAAGCGCAAGCGCTTTTTCCGAAAAACCGGCTGCCACGACGCCATCCAACAATCTCCTTTTTCCACTTTCCATCAAATGCGTCAATAACGTTTCCGCTTCAGACTCATCAAAATCAAAATTGAACATTGTCAGTCCTCCGAAGATGGCCCGCGGATCACCTTCAACAACTTTTTTTATCACTTCGATCTTGTTGTCTCCAAAAGCCGCCCCGCAACAATTGCCATGTTTTACCGCTACGCCAAAAAATTTAGCGGCCATATTATTTGTTTCAAATGCCGCCACTATATGCGTCAAAGTCTGGAGCATTCGATCGATATCGCACATGTTGTTGTAGCTCGGCGCCATGTCTGTGAGAACTTTGAATTCATCAAGCGAGAGCGGATCCATTATTTCTGCCGAATATAGCTTTCCCGGAACCTGATAAGCGTTCTCGCCATATAAAGTTTCTGCGATTTGTTCACCAAATGTTCCTTCATACTTTTCTTTTGAATGAAATTTGGCCGACTTGAGACAATATTTGGAAATGACGTATTCGGACTTCGCGGCCAGCTCTATTCTTTCTTCTTTTTTCAGATCTCCGTTTTTTTTCAACTTTTCGATCACTTTTTCCCTGTCACTCGGATCGCAAATGACGATCCTTCCGCCTTTGGCCGCCGAACGAATCATGGTCGGTCCTCCAATGTCTGTAGCTTCGATCACTGTTTCATAACTGGCGTCCGATTTTGCGATCGCATCCTCGAGAGGATACAGATCGACACAGACCAGATCGATGAAAGGTATTTTTAGTTTTTCAAGCTCCTCCAAATCCTCGAAAACTTCTGGCCTCGCCATGAGCCCCGCGTGGATCTCCCGCGAAAGCGTCACCACCCGATGGCCAAGGATAGCTTTGCCCCCTGCGATCTCTGCCACGTCTTTAACCTTGATGCCATTTTCCGCTAGATATTTCGCCGTCCCGCCGGAGGAGATGATCTCCCAACCGAGATCGACCAATTCTTTCGCAAATTTTTCGATGTCTTTTTTGCTGTAGACCGAAACCAACGCGGTTTTTTTCATATTTTTTTTACTATACTGATTATTACACTCTAATTGTTTCATTTTGAGATAAAAATGGCAAGCATAAAAAACAGAGATCGCTCTCGCGATCTCTGTTCTAAATGTTATAGCTGCCAACTGTTTTCTTACATCCCCATTCCCATGCCTCCCATACCGCTCATATCCGGCATTCCGCCGCCTTTTTCCTTTTTTTCGGGGACATCGGTGACCACCGCTTCGGTCGTGAGAAGCATGGCTGCCGCGGAAACCGCGTTGGAAAGTGCGCTGATCACGACTTTAGTTGGGTCAATAATGCCGGCTTTGAACATATCCGTATAAGAATTTTCTTCGGCATTATAACCGATATTGAAGTTTGCTTTGAGGTTGAGCTCGTTCATATGATAGTCAACTTCTATTTCCGATCCGGTTTCAATATCAATTTTCTTGCCCTTTTGGGTTTTCTTGAGATAGGTGTTCTGAAGTTCTTGCACATGAGCGATTACCACTTCCGGAGACTGGCCGGCGTTGGCGACGATCTGCTTTATGGGCGCGGAAAGGGCGTCCACCAGAATTTGAGTCGCGATTCTGTCTTCATGCGCCAGATTTTTTTGCAGATCCCCCGATAATTTTACCGATTCGTTGAGAAGCGCAATTCCGCCTCCGGTCACAATCCCTTGTTCAAGCGCTGCTTTGGTCGCTTCGACCGCGTCTTCCACCCGGTGCTGCTTTTCTTTTTGCTCGACTTCTGTCGCCGCGCCGACTTTGATGACAGCTACTCCGCCAGAAAGTTTTCCGAGTCTTTCCTGAAGTTTTTCCTTGTCAAAATCGGAGGTCGCTTTTTCGATTTGCGCTTTGAGTTGGGCCACACGCGCATCAATATCTTTTTTCTTGCCTTTTCCGTCGACGATCGTCGTATCATCTTTGGTCGAAACAATTCTTCCGGCTTTTCCAAGATCCTCAAGCTTCACATTTTCCATTTTCATTCCCCGCTCTTCGGAAATGACCTGCCCGCCCGTGAGAACCGCAATATCTTCGAGCATCGCTTTCCGGCTGTCGCCAAATCCGGGAGCTTTCACTGCCAGGACATTCAAAATTCCCCGCAGCTTGTTCACCACGAGCGTTGCCAGCGCCTCTCCTTCAACATCTTCCGCGATGATCACCATTTCTTTCTTGCCGGTTTGCGCTATTTTTTCAAGAATAGGCAAAATTTCCTGTATCGATGAGATTTTTTTGTCCGTAATGAGAATATGCGGATCTTTAAGCTCCGCTTCCATTGATTCCGCGCTCGAGATCATATAGGGAGAAATATATCCCTTGTCGAACTTCATTCCTTCTACGACTTCCTCTTCGAGACCGAAAGTTTGAGATTCTTCAACGGTGATCACTCCGTCTTTGCCCACTTTCGCGATGACTTTCGCGATCATTTTTCCCACTTCCGGATCTTGCGCCGAAATGGTCGCCACTTGTTCGATCGCGTCCCCGCTGATTTCTTTCGAAGATTTTTTGAGATTATTCGAAACCCGGTTCGATAGTTTTGCGAGAGAATTCTTGAGCTCAATTACATTTATGCCTTTCGAAATAAATTTTGCTCCTGACTCCACGATTGACTGCGTGAGAATCGTCGCTGTCGTTGTCCCATCCCCCGCCGCGTCGTTCGTCTTGTTCGCGACTTCTTTCACAAATTCCACTCCGATATTTTCGAATTTGTCTTCAAGTTCGATCTCTTTCACGATGGTCACACCGTCATTGGTCACCATCGGACTGCCAAATCCCCGATCAAGGACCACGTTTCGGCCTTTGGGACCGAGAGTCACTCTCACCGCATCCGCCACCTTGTCAATTCCGCTTTTGATCCTTCGGCGAGCGTCTTCGTCGAATCGTATTTGTTTGGCCATAGTTTTTTTAAGAATAAATAATTATTTAGCTGAAAGATTCATCGTACACCAATTCGGATGGGGTCAATTTATTGCGACGTTTATGATATTCTCCGTATATTTTTACCCCTTGCGGCTCCGGCAAAAATATCAAATTTTTGTCCGTCGCTTCAATATATGCGCCTGCTCTATGCGTCAGGGGATTTTTTTCTATCCACGCGATTTGCTTGCTCTTCAACCAGGCTTCCATTATATCGCCTCCCAGGAAATTTATCAAGGTTTCCTTGGTTTTCTGAATAAGCCGGCTCATTTTGCCATGTTCCCTGTAATATTTGGCTGGTTCGATCTCCGGCGCTTCCCAGTTCGGCTTGAATTTTTTTATCCAGTTTAGGTTTGCTTTACAGAATCTTTGAAAAAAATTAAATCCAAAAAGCGGATAAATAAAACTATATTCGTTCGCCGCAAACAGATCCTGGCGCTGAATTTCAAGGCTTCCTATTGTGATAAAATAATTGAGACAAACTCGGTTCTTTATTTTCTTTCCATGCCTTCTCTTTCCCAAAAGATGCACCATCGCCGTCACTAGAAGTCTGCCTGTAAAGATCCTGCCCTTTCCCAAAACCACAAAAAAATCTATGTCGCTGTTTTGTTCCGGATTTTTCATCGCGAGTGTTCCCGTCACCGCGATCATCCGGACGAACGGGACAAGCCGCAACCACCAGGCCACGCGCCCCGCAGTTTTGAACTTCGCGATGGAATTTTTGTCGTTTTGGATTCTACGCGCGACCAAAGTCCTCCGCCCCTTCAAAAAGTAAAAGCCGCGAAATTCTTCGACATTTTTTTTGATATCTTCGCTATCAAGAGCTTGGATGATTTCACCCAACGAACATTTCTCCGTTTCAGTCACATCGCCGCCAGGCACGGTCAAATATTTCCAGAGCTCAAAAGAAGTGAGGGGATAATCGAAGATGTCGTAGTAGACAAGTGTTGATAAAATATTTTCCGAAAAGCTTGACTTCACTGCAAGTTAAAAATGAAAAATTAAAAATGAAAAACGACAAGGTAAAAGTAAAAACCGGTTTTTAATTTTTAGTTGTCGTTTTTATTTTTTCACTTTTACTTTTTAGTTTTTCAAATATTTTCCTGTCCACGTCTTCGCTTTTGCCAATTCATTCGGCGTTCCCTCAAAAACGATCTCTCCGCCCTCTTCTCCGCCCTCCGGTCCAAGCTCAATTGCCCAATCGGCCGCCTTAATTACGTCCGGATTATGCTCAACCACCAAAACGGTGTTTCCTTTTTCCACAAGCTCGTCCAGAATCTTGAGCAGTTTGGCCACGTCGTCAAAATGGAGCCCCACCGTCGGTTCGTCAAGGATATAGAGCGCTTTTCCGTCCGTGCGGCGCGCCAATTCCGTCGCCAGTTTCACTCTTTGAGCTTCCCCGCCGGACAGATTCATGGCCGATTGTCCCAGCTTCAGATATCCGAGACCGACTTCGCTTAGCGTCCGCAATTTGTCAGCGACCAGCGGATAGTTTGAGAAAAAAGTGAGAGCATAACTAACGCTCATATCCAGCACTTCCGCAATATTGACTCCTCTATACTCTATATCCAATGTTTTTTGGTTATATCTGGTTCCCCGACAGGCCTCGCAGGGAGTATAAATGTCCGGCAAAAGATGCATCTCGATTTTTTTCTGGCCCTCTCCCTGACAGACCTCGCAGCGTCCGCCTTTCATATTGAAACTGAAACGGGATGGAGCGTACCCGCGACTGCGCGCTTCCGGCATTTCGGAAAATATATCCCGGATATGTGAAAATAACCCGGTGTAGGTCGCGGCGTTGGAGCGCGGTGTGCGTCCGATCGGCGACTGGTCAATGCTGATGACCTTCGAAATATTTTCCACACCCTTGATCCTCGCATGCTTTCCCGGCAATTCTTTGCTTCGATAAAAATGCCGGCTCAAAGCTTTGGCCAGAATATCCTGCATAAAGGAGCTCTTTCCGGAGCCGGAAACTCCGGCCATCACCACCAATTTCCCCAGCGGAATCGAGACAGTGATATTTTTGAGATTGTTTTCTTCCGCTCCTTCAATTGTCATTTTTTTTCCGTTTCCACTGCGATATTTTTTCTTCCGGAAAACTTTTTTCTTCCCCTTGAGGTATTCGCCTGTTGAAGTCTTGGATGAAATTATCTTTTTATAAGTCCCCGAGAAAATAACCTCTCCGCCCTCTTCTCCGGCTCCCGGCCCCATATCGATTATCCAGTCCGCCGATCTCATTATCTGCGGATCGTGCTCAACGACAATAACGCTGTTTCCCTCCTCCTTGAGCTTTTGTAAAACTTCGATCAGTCTTTCTGTGTCTCTTTCGTGAAGGCCGACGGAAGGTTCGTCCAGCACATAAAGGATTCCCGTCAGACCTGACCCCACCTGGGTCGCAAGGCGCACCCTTTGCGCTTCCCCGCCGGAAAGAGAATTGGCGCTTCGGGAGAGCTTGAGATATCCAAGTCCCGCTTCGCAAAGATTTTCGACTGTTTTTTCTATTTCCTTAAATATTTCTTTCACTACTTTCTTTTCGCTTTCAGAAATATCAGTTTCTTTTTCCATTGCCAGAAATCTGTTCTTCAGGCGGTTGAGACTGATATTGGACAGATCATCAATAGAAAGACCGTTTATCAAAATTGCCAAAACTTCTGGGCGGAGTCTTTTCCCGGAGCACTGAGGACAAGTTTTGATTATCATGTATTTTTCTATCTCGCTTCGGACGTACTCCGAGCCGGCATCTTTATATTTGCGCTCCAGCATCGGAACCAAACCTTCATATCCCGCCGTGCCGCCCAATTCTTTTTTTTCTGGATTTTCTCCAAAAAGGATCACTTTCAAGGCTTCCGAACCTATTTTTTTCACTGGCTGGTCAAGGGAAAACCCGTACTTTGAAGATATCTTTTCCAAATTTTTGAGGTGGCCGTTCTGGCTTGTGCCGCGTGTCCCCATATTTTTCCAGGGGCGGATGGCTCCCTCGTTCAAGCTCAAGTTCCGGTTGGGAATGACCTGGTCTATGTCGACATCGAGCTTGGTCCCGAGTCCGGAACAGGCGGGACAAGCTCCTTGAGGATTATTAAAGGAAAAAAGGCGGGGAGTTATTTCTTCAAGGATAAAATCGCAATCCGAACAGATCAGATACCGGTTATATTTTCTGTCCTCTCTTTCATCTTCAAAATGGATTATGGCCTCCCCCCGGCCCAATTTCATGGCGGTTTCGATCGAGTCGATCAATCTTTCCCGATCCTGGAATTTGTTGCTTATCGTGATCCGATCAATCACCAGTTCCGCCATTTTGGCAGTATTCAAAAAATCATCTTGCCGCATCACCTCTCTTATGGCCACTATCTTTCCGTCCACTCTCGCTCTGGCATAACCCAGTTGATTAAATTCGGTTAGCATTTCCCGAACATTTTTTCCCGCGCCTGTTGGCTTCGCCAGGATCACGATCTGCACGTTCCGATTTTTCGCTTCCGTAATGATCTCGTCCGCCACTTCGTTTGATTGCTTTTCATTCAGCTCCCTCCGGCATTTCGGACAATACGGCTTCCCAATCTTTGCATACAAAATTCGGAGATAATCATAGACCTCCGTCATGGTGCCGACCGTTGAGCGCGGACTGCGGTTCACATTGGTTTGATTGATGGCAATGACGGGAGAAAGATTTTCGATCTTTTCCACTTCCGGCTTTCTGGCCACATTCAAAAACTGCCGGGCGTAGGCTGAAAGATTTTCAACATAGCGCCTGTGCCCCTCGGCGAAAATCGTGTCGAAAGCCAACGACGATTTTCCGGAGCCGGAAAGTCCGGTGATGACCACCAGCTTATCGCGGGGAATCCTGACATCAACATTTTTCAGATTATTCGCCCGCGCGCCTTTTATGATAAGATGCGATTTGTTCATTTTATGAGATGAGGCAAAAACTAATTGCTTATTATAGGGGAAAAAACAAAAAATGTAAAGCCCCGCAGAAAAACGGGGCTTTATCCAATAAATTTGTCTTATTTTCTATTCGAAGATCACACCTCGATCACCACCGGCAGAACCATCGGACGGCGTTCGGTTTTTTGGAAGAGAAATTTTCCGACCACTTCCCGAATGTTGTCTTCGATGAATTTTCTTTCAGCCGAAGTATTCCTGGAGGTCGTTTCCTTGATGGCCTTTTGCACCCGGCGCTTGGCTTCGTTCACCAAATCAAAATTATCTTTGACATAAACGAATCCGCGGGAGGTGATCTGAATGTTGCCCACCACTTCCTTGGTCTTGCTGTCCAGAAGCACTGTGATCACGAACATTCCGTCCTCCGAAAGGACTTGGCGGTCGCGCAGCACCACTTGCCCGATGTCACCCACACCCAACCCGTCCACCATGACATAGCTTGTGTCCACTTTCTTGGGCAGAACTTTCGCTTTTCCTTTTTGCACCTCTAGAATATTCCCATTGTCCAGAACAAAAATGTTCTCCTTCATAAATCCGATCTTCACCGCTAGCTTCTCCGCTTCTTTGAGCATATAGTGGTTGGCGTACACCGGCAGAAAAAAATGGGGCCTGACTTGGATCAGCATTTCCTGAATATCCTGGGCGCTGCAATGGCCGCTGGTATGCACATCCATAATGTCGCTATGAATGACATTGTCGCATTTTCGGTACAAATTGTCTTTGAGGCGCTGAATGGTTCTTTCGTTGCCCGGAATAACGGATGAAGAAAAGATCACCGTATCGTTCTTTTTGATCGTAATGTGTTTATGGTTGTCAGTGATGATGCGCGAAAGCACGGCATTGACTTCTCCCTGCGCACCAGTGCAAATAATTACGATCCGGTTTTCCGGATATTTATGGATCTCGGAAACAGAAATGAGAGTATCTTTATGCATCTTGATATAACCCAGCTCTTTGGCGATCTCGACGTTCATTTTCATGCTATATCCGTCCAAGGCCACTTTTTTGCCGATCTTTTCGGCATACTCCAGAATATGGCCGATCCTTCTGATCTGCGAAGAAAAAGTGCCGATGATGATCTTCCCGGCCGCTTCGCTGATCAATTTTTCCAGATTATGATACATCTCTTCCTCGGTCGCACGGTTAGGATTGGTGACAATGGCGCCTAAGCTTTCCAGCATCAAGATCCGCGGGCCAGGAAGTTTTGCCAGGTGATGATAGGTAACTCGTTTTCCATCAACGGGATTTTTCTCCATTGTCCAGTCTCCAGGATGGATCACTGTTCCGTCGGGAGTTTTAATGATCACCCCAATCGCATCCATAATGGAGTGTTCGATTTCGAAAAATTCAACTCCGAATTTTCCAAGGCGGATCTTATCGGTGGCGGATCTGACCCGCATTGTTTTGAGATGCTGGGCCGAACCTTTTTCGAAGTCTTCCATTTTCTTTTTGACCATAGCGATGGTCATATCGCGCCCGATCACGGGCGGATAACCTAAATTGCGAAGAAGGATCGGCGCCGCGCCGATATGATCCAAATGTCCGTGGCTCAAAATAACTCCCCGGATCCTTTTTTCCTTGCCCTTGAGATAGCTGATATTCGGGATGATATAATCGATTCCCGGCATATCCTCTTCGGGAAACTGCATCCCCATATCCAAAATTATTATGTCGCCGCCATATTCAAACAGCGTCATATTGCGTCCGACTTCTTCATTGCCTCCCAGGGGAATGATGCGCAAACCGCTTTTTGGGTCGTTTTGAGGCATCGGAACTTTATTTGATTGTTCTCTTTTTTTGGCGTTCCGCGCCAAAGGTCTTTGCCGCCTTGAACGAGGCAGCGCGTTTGTTTTGTTAAACATTTTTTTTAGAAGATTTATTAAATTAAATTAGTGGGGATGGAGAGATTCGAACTCTCACAGTATTGCTACTACTAGCTCCTGAAGCTAGCGCGTCTGCCAGTTCCGCCACATCCCCAAGGGTTTTCCCAAATTAGCCAAGTTGGATACACCAATTCCCTGTTCGCCAGCCTAGACTCCCGTCTCGACTCGGTCGATCCGAGGCGGACGACGAGGCTGGCCTAAACTTTAGCTAAAGCAGTCTCCACCAAGCCAGGTTTTGGCCAGTCGACTCGTCCAAAAAGGAACCAAACAACCTAAAAAAGGCTTAAAACAAAGGAATTTGAAACATTTACCAATTTTTTTGGCTTTTTGTGTTATTGAAAAGAAGTAGCTTATTAATAATATAGTATAGTACTGTTGATTTATTTTGTCAAGGCGTTCATTATTTCTTCACGCGTTTCGTATTCACAAACCACTTCATCACGTTTGAGAAACGCCTGTCGGGGGTCGTCACGGCATTTATATCCACTCCCTGAACCTTCTTGCTAGTTACGTAAAGATAGTTCGGGCTATAAAGAAAAGCCGCCGGCGCATCACTTGCCACATCTTGCTGAAATTTTTTGTAGTAATCCAAACGACTGGCCGGATCCATTTCCTGCCTTATCTTTTCCAAAAGCTTGTCGACGTCGGGATTGTTATAGAGCGCCAGATTCATTCCCGGATCGTGCGTTTGGGATGAATGCCAAAAGGCAAAGGGATCAGGATCGACCCCTAGCATCTGGCCGAAAAGCAAAGCCTCATATTCACGCGGACGGATGAAATTTTGCTGGATGTCCGCCACCGGAAGAGACTCAAAATCAACTTTGGCTCCGACGGTCGCCCATTCCTGTTTGAGCATGTCCGCTGTCTGCATCAGATCCGGCCAATCCGTCGTTGTCATTTTAAACTCGAGGGCCTGGCCGTTTTTCGCCCGAAATCCGTCATCTCCCTTCCTCCAGCCGTCGTCGTCCAAAGTTTTATTGGCTTTTTCAATATCGAAAGAAAACTTTTTGACATCATCCGTAAAACCGAAAGTGCCCGGCGGTATCGGCGAATATATTTCCTTTCCTTCGCCGGAAAGCACTTCTTTTATAATGGCCTGCCGGTCGATGGCCATTGACAAGGCTTTTCTCACTTCGCTGTCTGCCAAAGCTTTGCTTTTCTGCTGATTGAAAAACACGGCAAAATATCTAGGAATATTGATGGAATGGATGTCGCTGCTGCGCCGGCTTTTGATGTTTGGCAATTTTGAAGGAGAGACATAGCTCATCCCGAAGATCTGTTTGTTGTTATAGGCCTCTGTCATCGAATCCTCGTCATAATAAAATGAGAGATTGAAATTGGTGATGTAAGGCTGGCCACCGTAATAGTTTTCATTGGCCCTCAGCTGGTAGGAAAGGATGTTTCCCTCGCTGTCTTTTTCAAAATTGATGAACTTATACGGCCCCGTTCCCACCGGACGAAGATTGTATTCCGCCAGCGGATAATTTCCCGGAGCAAGAGTTTCCCAGATATGTTTTGGCAAAATTCCAACCGATAAATTATTGAGGAAGAAAGCATAGGGAGTCTGGAGCAAGAATCGAACAGTGTTATCGTCAACCATTTCCACTCCCACTCCCTGCCAGCTTTGGCGAAGCGGACTTTTGAAAGCCGGGTCTTGGATCACTTGAATCGTGAACAGGACATCGGCCGCGGAGAAAGGCTCTCCGTCATGCCACTTAATATCCTTCCTGAGGTGCATGGTATAGGTCAACTTGTCATCCGAAACTTCATAACTTTCGGCCAGGTCCGGAACGATCCTTCCGTCAGCGTCATACTTGAAAAGACCGGAAAATATCAGCGCGCAAAGATCGGCATCGGCGTCATTTCCGGCCGCCAGCACCGGATTCACATATAGCGGCTGGCCAACGACCCCTTCCGTGTAATCCCCTCCGGCGATCGGAACGGCTTTTGTGTAGTGATAATAGAAAGCCGCGGCTGAAATAATAAGGGAAACGGCCGCAATTATAATAAGCCAGCCGACCATTATCCGTTCTTTATTGGAAAGATTTTGGGATATTTTTCGCCAAGTGATCATCTTTACTTTTATAATTTTTCTAAAGAGATATTTTAGGCGCCCTTCGACGTAAGATAGATCAAAACGACCGCCACTATCAAAAACAACGCGCCCAGGACAACCGAGGCTGAAAAAAGAAATTTTTCAAAGCCTCTTTTTGTGTAGTATCCTCCGAAATCTCCGCCGAAGGTGGACCCCAATCCCGCTCCCCGATTCTGAAGAAGGATAGATGCCGCGAGAAGGACCGCAATTACTATTTGAACAATTGTTAGTATCTTTTCCATATTACGAGAAGAAAAATTTTATCTTTCTATTATTCGCCTTCGCGGATCATGGACGAAGCCAGAAAATTTATGGCGCTTATCAAGATCACCGCCCAAAACGCAGCGATCCAGCTGTCGATGACCAAAGCTCCAACGATCTTGGCCAAGAGATAGAGCATCAGCACATTGATCACGATGGTGAAAAGTCCGAGCGTTATCCAGATAAGCGGAGTGGCGATGATCTTTATAATTGGTTTTATCAAGAAATTTATGAGTCCTAGTACGGCTCCGGCCAGAATCAGCCACTTCCAGTTGCCGAAAAAGTGAACGCCCGCCACCAGTCTCGCCGAAGCCCAGATCCCAAGGGCGTTTGACAGGACGTAGGCAATGAATCGAAGCATATTTGTAGCTCACAGGAGATTAACAAATAAGAAGTGAAAAGTCAATTTATGCTCGTAGGGGTCTAGATCTTCCCAACTTTTCTGTTTAGCTCTTCCTTGAACCAGTCCACCCATCTGACCGCGGCCGGATTTTCGTTATTGAGCAGTCCCAGATAATAACTTACCCATGAACCGAAATAGAGGACATCGAAAGCCTGCTGAAGTTTTGTTTTCCCCTTTGGAGCGTAAACAGAAAAACTTATCCCTTCACCCTTCACCACTTTCTTTGTCAGCTCACTTCTCACTTGGACCCTTTTGTTTTCAAGATCTGAATCAATAAACAAAAAATGCAAATATTTTTTCCCGAGCTTTGGATGTCCCAAGCCTTCCAGGGAATAGTGGTTGAGCTCCGGAAGCGTCAGATAGCTTGGAAAATTTTTCCCGCTTTCGGAAATTTGGTTACGGAAAATATGGATGTTTCCTTCCAGAAAATTGCCGGAAACAATAACAGGCATTTTCCCAAAAATCTTTCTCGCTGCCTGTTTCGCGGGATTTTCTTTTTCTTTCACTTCGGAAGAATATTTCCTGTTTCCCTCTTCCATCCGCTTTATGATCAGATCCCATTCTTTTTTGTCGACGCTCACAAGTCCCGATCTCATAAAGTACGTCAAAATTCCCGCCACAGAATATCCCACTCCCATGCGAGGCTGAGTGGAAGGATTAAATTTGGGATCGAAAGTAATAAGCGGAAGTTTTTCACGTCTCGCAATTTCAATGAGAACACTTTTGGGATTTTCCATCGAGAGAACCGCAATTTTTGCCCCTTTTATTTTTGCTTCTTTATGGTTGTAGAGCGTCTCTTCTGTCGTTCCTGAATAGGAGGAAAGGATATAAAATGTTTCCTTTCCGACAAATGCCGGCAGTTCATAGCCGGCTTTTATCTCAAGGGGAATTTTAAGCCGATCCGCAAAAACCGATTTTATCAATCTCCCGCCCAGATTAGATCCGCCCATTCCATCGACAACGACATTTCGAAAGTTCTTGTAATTTCCGGGCAAGCGCAAACTTTTGTTCTCCGCAAAAACTTGTTCGATTTGTTTTGGAAGCATTTTGATCGAATCTCCTACTCTGTCTCGGTCAAGTTGATTGATCTTTTTCAAGTCGTCAAGCATATTTTTTCAAGTTTAATTTATAAATGTCTTCAAGATCTCCACGCTGCCTCTTGATTGGGGCGAGATGGCATATTTTCCGATCGCAGCCGGAACAATGCAGGAGTGACCTTCGGTCAATTGGATTTCTTCTCCTCCCGTTTTGATTATAACATTGCCTTTCTTGGCAAACAAATGATGGAATGATCTCCGGGAATCAGTATGGGCGCCGCTATAAGTCCCGCTTAAGATCATTTTATCGAGGCAGTAGTATTTTGTCCGGAGCAAACCCAAAACCTTGGCGTTTTTTCCGGCAGACAGGCGGGTCGGAGACAAAATATGTTTTTTGGGGTCATTCGTCTCATCGCTTCTGCTGACATTACGGAAATAATCATCAATATGGAGCTTTCTCAAGCTCCCGTTGTCTTTGATCTTTCCCTTGTCAAAACACCGTATGGAAGATACGGGATCCATAACATCAAGACACAGCTCATAAACTACGTTCCCAAGGGCGTGCCGCGATCTGCTTTCTTCCCATGAATGATGAACCGCCCCGGAGCTCAGATCAATAAGCGTGTCTTTTTTGACCCTTATTTTATTCACGAATTTATAAGGATCGTATTTTTTTACGATTTCCCCGGCTTTTACTCTTGCCGCGTCAAGCTTCATTTTCTTCTTTTTCACAAGTTCACCCAAGGCCCGAAGCTCACGGTCCATAGCAACACAGGCCTGCTTGTATTTCTCCCAGTCTATGTTCTTTTTTGCGCCCAGCGTGATAAGCCCCGGATCGAAATAATACCAGCTCTCCGGTTTAGCGATCCACTTTCCCGAACGCGTTCCCTTTGCAAGGTGCATTTGAAATGAATTGCCTTTGGCCTGGGTGAATTTTATGAGAATTTTCATTTCCCCGCCGTGTTTTTTCGCCGCTGTCGATCCCAGAAATTCCTTTGGATATCTTTTAATTATTTTTTTGAGCGAAACGAGTTTCTTCTTGTCGCCTAAATATTTGAATTTGTCCGGCTCCATGGCATAACCCAGCTCACCCGTGAAGCTCCGGTCGTCCGTTGAGCTGATGTCACCTCTCAAATTGGATCCGGAAAAAAGTTCGTAAGACTGGCCAGTTTTGAGACCTTTGAACTCTTTTTTTTTGTCCCATTTTTTCTGTTCCAAGATGTAACGGCCTCCCCAAGTCGGCTGTTCAATGATCCTCGGGACGACAAGATATATTTTGTCTGGTTTCATCAATAAATTTTGACAACTTTATCCTTTGTATCTAGTATAACTTTATAGTAAACAAATAATTGAAAAATATCAATCTGAGGTTGATATCAGTAATCTTTATATAATAAAAATCGATGAAACGCATTTTCTCCGGCATCCAACCCTCTGGCAACCTTCATCTGGGAAATTATCTCGGCGCCATTAAAAACTGGGTCGAACTGCAAAATAAATACGATCCGATCTTTTGCGTGGTGGATCTGCACGCCATCACCGTTCCCCAAAAGCCCAAAGAGCTTCACCAAAAAACGATCGAAGTGGCGAAAACTTATCTGGCCGCCGGCATCGATCCGGAAAAATCGACTATTTTTGTCCAATCGCGCGTTCCGGAACATACTGAGCTGGCCTGGATTTTGAACACCATCACGAAGCTTCCGGAACTTGAGCGTATGACACAATTCAAGGATAAGTCCCAACAAAATAACCAGAATATCAACGCCGGACTTTTCAGCTATCCAGTCCTGATGGCCGCGGATATTCTTTTATACGACACAAATGTTGTCCCGGTCGGAGAAGACCAAGTTCAGCATATTGAAATCACGAGAACCCTCGCCCGCCGCTTCAACCAGATGTTTGGCGAAACGTTTACGGTTCCCGAACCACATGTAGTGAAAGAAGGTATGCGCATTATGGGACTCGACGACCCGACAAAAAAGATGTCGAAATCCGCCGAAAGCGCTTCCAATTATATTTCCCTGAGCGACGATCCCGACACGGTCCGGGAAAAGATCAAAAAAGCCGTTACTGACAGCGAAAAAGAAGTCCGGTATTCAGACGACAAGCCCGCCATCAAAAATTTGATCAATATTTATTCCCTGCTCGACAACATCAAGCCGAAGGAAATCGAGGATATTTATCGTGACAAGCGCTATTCCGAGTTCAAAACGGACCTCGCTGAAACGATCGTCGGATTCTTGGAGCCGTTTCAGGAAAAATACAATAGTATTGAAGATAATGAAGTATTGAAAATATTAGAGCAGGGAAGAATAAAAGCCAAAGAACTGGCGGAAAAGAAAATGGCAGATGTTCGGGAGAAAATGGGCTTACTGTAGCGAGTAAAATTTTTTGATATAAAACAAAAATCTCTTTCAGGCCTTTAACAACAAGGGGGGGTGGACGTCATGGCCGCTGCGAAAAAGTATGACACGACTAGTCCGTATACTGCGGCTAATTTGATCACGGTCTGCGGTTTTTTTTCCGCCCTGTACTCGATAATTATGGTGCAGGAGGCTTGGATTCATTACGAAAGGCTTGGCTCTTTAGCCTGGCCAATTTCCAGTTCATACAAGACGTTGGCGGCTATAGCCTTGACCTTTGCGACCGATGCACTGGATGGGTTTCTCGCCCGCAGATGGAAACAACGTTCCAAGCTTGGAGCGCTCCTGGACAGAGCAAGGGATAAATTCATTATTTATCCGCTAGTATATTACTTAAACAAATATCTGCAACTCATGATGAACCACGGTCAGGAGTTGTCAGATCTTCATTCTTTCCTCAAGGTGCTCATTTGGGCAATCCTTATTGTTGAAGGGACCCTTATCCTTGGCGGAATAGTTGCCGCGGCATTTGGTTGGCGTGTTGAGTCTCACCGGACGGGAAAATGGAAGATGGGGTTTGAATGCGCGACTGTCGGAATATGGATGTTAGCATTTCTTTTTTCCAATCCGGCCGTCTTCTTTGCGCATTGGTCTTTCAAAGTATTCGTTGCCTGCCTGACCATTTCCGCGCTTCTTGCGATGGCCAGCTTTCTGAGCTATCTCTCAAGTTGGTATAATGGAAGTGCGACCGAGGCAAACGAATAAAATAATTAGATGAAATTAATAGCCTGCCAATGGGACCTAGGACCTCCCTGGCAGGCTTTCTTTATTTGAAAATTATTTTTACCCTCGAATTATTCCCAGCACTTCATCCCTTTTCTCTTCCATCATTTCTTGGGTGTTCGCTTCGATATTGAGACGCAGGACCGGTTCGGTGTTTAAGATGCTGATTAAAATAAGTTTTTTATTCTAAGCTTTTTTCATTAACAATATTATTCTCCCAATCAACCTCTGGATAATTGTGAAGAAAGGTACTAAGATATTTTTTTAATTCGTCGTAACGCTCCCGCGTCTGGGCTTCGAATTTAATAGTCAGATATGGACCATTCTGAGAATAGCGGACAACAAACATTGAATCGGGAAGATTAAGTCTCACGCCATCTCCCGCCCGTTCATCGGATATCACTTCAGCTTGAGGAAAATCTTTTATCAGCACTTGGCTCATCTTTTCAATTAACGCCGCTTTTTTGTCATCAGCACATCCAAGTTTAATTTCCGGACTGGAAATATACTTAGGAAGACCTGCAACAGCCTGGGAAAGCGTCTGATCGCTTCGGGAAAGATAATCAAGAAGACGCAAAGTGGTATAGCAACCGTCATCATGATTGAAAAAATCTGCCGAAAAGAAGAAATGGCCTGATAGCTCACCGATGAACGCAGCTTTTACTTCTTGGTTTTTCTTCTTTAGAAAAGAATGGCCGGTCCTCCACATAAATGGAACTCCTCCATATTTTTTTATGGTATCTTCGACGACCTTTGAGCAAAGAGTATTATACATAATCTTCTCGCCCGGATGCTTGTCCAATACATCAATGGAAAACAAAGCTACTAGAACATCGTTCCAAATAATCCCACCTTTGTCATCAACTATTCCGATTCTATCCCCATCTGCGTCATAAGAAAAACCCAGATCGGCTTTCTCTTCCAGGACTTTCTCTCTCAAACGTTCTGCAACAGCGATTTCCGTCGGATCCGGTGTTCCAACGGGAAAAGTCGGGTCAAGATTGCAGTTACTCTCAATAACCTCGACTCCAAATGCCCTAAGTACTTTTGGAACAATAACTCCAGCGGTCGAACAGCTAGGATCAATAACCACTCTCATTTTTTTTGTAACGCTTATTCTTTCTTTTAAATCTTTGATATAAGCATCGAGAATATCTTGTCGCTCTACTTTTCCTTTCTTTTCACCCTTTTTATAATCTTCTTCCTCGACCATTCGTCGAAGCTCATTCATTCCATCACTGACTAAAGTCTCCGAAAAATCGATAGCGATTTTTGCACCGTTATACTCCGCTGGATTATGCGATGCTGTTATAAAAGCTCCGCCTTTCCTTTTGAAATAGTATTGTGACCAATAAAAAGTACCCACCATGGTCATTCCTATATTTATCGTGTCAACACCGGCCCAACTAAAACCACGAATAAGCGCGTCCGCGTATTCAGGACTCGTTGCGCGAGAGTCATAACCAACAACTGCTTCGTAAATTCCATGCCGCTTCATGTAAGTTCCGTGGGCTTTGCCGAGATGCTCCATAAATTCTGGACTAAGATCCGTTCCGACTAAACCTCTTAAATCGTACGCACGAAAGATATGGGGGTTGATTTTCATAAATTTAATTTAAAAATTATCCGGATTCGACCTTATAAATATTTCTTACCCTTTTCCTTCAATTTTTCAATGATTTTTTTCACTTCTTGCGCGCGGGATTTGGTGCTCACGAGCAGCGCGTCTTCCGTGTCCACGATAACCAGGTCATCTATGCCGATCGTTGTTATCATCTTGCCTTTTGGACCATATATCAGGCTGCCGCTCGTATCGATATTCACGTGTTTTCCGCCGACGATGACATTATTGTTATCATCCGATTTTGCCAGCATGTTTTGATAGAGCGTGTCCCAGGCGCCAATATCGTCCCAATCAAAGTCCCCCCGGATGATCATTAGTTCAGTTGGATCCATTTTTTCGGTAATGGCATAGTCAATGGAAATTTTTTCCATAGTGGCATACAGCTCTTCAATTTCTTTTTCTTGGCTCTTGTCACCAAACAGCTTTTGGATCTTGAGAAGCGTCGCGTGCATTTCCGGCGCATATTTTTGATAAGCTTCCAGAAATTTCTTCGGGGTCCACATATAATAATTGGCATGCCAGAGATAATTTCCGTCCTTCAGATATTTTTTGGCCGTTTCTTGGTCCGGTTTTTCTTTATGCTCCAAAAATTCGAAAAATTCAATTCCATTTGCCTCACGAACCCGCTTACCGACTTTGGTATATCCCAGCGTGGTCGTTGGATTTGTCGGATGGACGGATATATCAAGTAGCTTTCCCGTTTCCAAAATCGCTTTCTCCGCTTCCTCGATAGAGCGCAAAAATTTGTCCACTTGTCCGATCTTGTGATCAGCCGGAACAAAGGCCATCGCCTCATTCGGATCAATAGTTTCAAGATAGGCCGCCACAAATCCCATCGCCGGAGCGGTATCGCGAAGCGCCGGCTCGACAATGTAGTGGTCTTCCGGAAAATCGGGCAAAACTTCTTTGATCTTATCGACCAGCGCTTTGGTTGTCGAAATAAATATTTTCTCCTTCGGCCATTCCTTGAAACGATCGAGAGTCTCCTCCAGCATTGTTTTCTCGGAAACAAGCTTGCAAAGTTGTTTCGGCTTGTCGCTCCGGCTCATCGGCCAAAAGCGCGTTCCCGTTCCCCCGGCCAAAATGACGATTTTCATGTGAATAGGATTAAAGTTTATATTGCACTTATTTATTAAATCACAGGATACCGAAAAAACAAAGAGCTGCAAGCGGCCCTTAACAAATGCCTTCTTATTTGCTAGCATCAATCCATATGTCGCTAAAAGTCGGAATTGTGGGGCTACCGAATGTGGGTAAATCAACCCTCTTTAAGGCCCTCACCAAAAATCCGGTGGATATTGCCAATTATCCTTTCTGCACCATTGAACCGAATGTCGGGATCGTGAAAGTGCCCGACGAACGCTTGGATAAATTGGCGAAAATGTCGCAGTCGGCCAAAATTGTTCCGACGGTTATTGAATTTGTCGATATTGCGGGACTGGTGAAGGGCGCCGCCGAAGGCGAGGGATTGGGGAATAAATTTCTCTCGCATATTCGAGAAGTTGATGCCATCGCGCAAGTCGTGCGTGTATTCGAGGATAAAAATATCACTCACGTCCACGACAAAATTGATCCCGAAAATGACATTGAGATAATCAATACGGAGCTGATCATCGCTGACCTCGATACGGTGACCAGGAGAATGGTGAAATTGGAAAAAGAGGCCCGCGGGCAGAACAAAGAAGCCATCAAGACTTTGGAAATTGCAAAAAAAATAAAAGATGTTCTCGACCAGGGAAAATTGGCTCGGGAAGTTGAGTTGTCTGAGGAAAATGGAAAGCTGGTCCGTGACTTGCAGCTACTCACCTCAAAACCTTTCCTTTATGTTCTTAATACGAATGATTTTGAAAAAACAAGGGAATCCGAACTCTTGAAAAATATCGAAAAGAAATATCCAATTGTTTCGCTCGACATCAAGATCGAAGAAGAATTGTCGCAAATGTCCGCAGAAGAATCCGCGGAACTCGAAATGAGATCAAATCTCGAGAAACTTATTTTGAAATCCTACGAAATTTTGGGACTTATCACTTTTCTTACCACGGGAGAAGATGAAACACGCGCCTGGACCATAAAAAAAGACTCCACCGCGCCGATTGCCGGTCGAGCCATACACTCTGATTTTGAAGAAAAATTCATCCGTGCCGATGTGATCAACTGGAAAAAACTTCTCGAAGCTGAATCATGGGCGAAAGCCCGCGATCTCGGCGCACTCCGCACTGAAGGAAAAGAATATGTCGTCCAGGACGGGGATGTGGTGGAGTTTAAGATCTAATTTAAATTATTTACGCAGCTTTTTTATAGGCTTCAATTATTTCCATATTTCCTTTTAACCTTTCTTGTAGAGTTTTCAGCTCATCAATATATGGAGCTAATTCTGCTGCTGAATAACCACCTAGCTTATTTATTATTATTTGTAGATCCGCATCTCTTTCATCAAATTCTTTAACCTTTCCAGAAAGACCCTCAAGAGCAATCGCCAGCTTTTGATCCTCTGTTAAATCTATCCCTTTCGCACTTTCTCCTGATTCCATGTGTATAGCCATTTTTTTATATATTAATTTTCAAGTTTAGCTTTTTCGCTGATTTTATAAATTTTTTCGGCTATTTCTTTTTGTCTCGCCAAGATATCGTCCATCTCTTTGATGGACTTAATGTAAGCTTCCCTCATCTTCCCTAGATCCTTTTTCGCTTTTTCTTCGTCAAACATAACTATTGATATTAGGCTATAAGCACTAATAATATAGTATCATATTTCCCCAAAGCTTGCCAAATAATCGGACATTTGCTAGGCTAATAGCACAAATAAAGAAAGTCCTGATGCCTTCTCGCCTCTCAAAAGGGATAAGAAGACAACACCCCGCTAAGACAGGACTCTCTTTAGCGGATTTTAAATTTTTTTGATATTATTATGGAGTACGAGTTATTGTTTTTCACCTACGCATCAAGCGAGAGCAAGGTTCCCGGCATCAAAAAGGACATAGAGGAGATCCTCACCAGCCACGGCGGAAAATTTTCCGGTGATTTTACCGACATCGGGAAAAGAAAATTCGCTTATCCCATCAAGAGGGAAACACACGGATATTACAGCTTTGTCCGCTTCACTATTGAAGACAAAGAAAAACTGCCAGAGATCAATAAACGAATTGGCCTCATGAGCAATTTAACGCGCCACTTGATCGTCAAAGCAGCCGAAGTCGGAAAACCCGTTTCCGCTATCGAGATGCCGGCGAGAGAGATCATAGCCGAAGAAAAAAAGATCGAGGAAATACCGGAAGAGAAAACAGTCGAAACGAAACCAAAGGCCAGCATGGACGATCTGGATGAAAAATTGAATGAACTGCTGGACGAAACGCCTAGTTAGCTTTGTAGAAATTATTATTTTTTAATTCTAAACTTATGGACCTGAACAAAGTAATGTTGATTGGCAATGTTACCCGAGACCCGGAGCTGCGAAGCACTCCCTCGGGACAATCTGTGGCTTCTTTCGGCCTCGCTACGAACAGGGTCTGGAAAGATCCAACTTCCGGAGAGCGAAAAAGCGCGGCGGAGTTCCATAATATTGTCGCTTGGAGAAAGCTGGCGGAAATTTGCGGACAGTATCTACGAAAAGGCAGCAAAGTTTATGTCGAGGGACGGCTCCAGACCCGCAACTGGCAAGGCCAGGACGGAAACAAGAGATATATGACCGAAGTGATCATGGAAAATATGATCATGCTGGACAGAAAACCGCAAGGAGACTTTTCTCCTTCATCCGGCATGTCCCAACAAGCCGCTTCAGCTTCTCCCCAACAAACTTCCGCTCATTCCGCTCCTCCCCAGCCGGAAGAAATTCCAACCATTCAAATCGACGAAAACCAAGACGAGGTAAGAATTGAAGACATACCATTCTAATGAAAAACATGAATCAGCAACAAATTCAGGCTCCAAAAAAATCTTGCTACTTCTGCAGCAACAATATTGATGCTGTCGATTATAAGGATACTCTGCTTATGCGAAAATTCATGAATTCGCAGGCTAAGATCGTCCCTCCCCGCCGAACCGGGAATTGCGCCAGGCACCAGCGAATGGTAACCCGATCGATCAAGCGGGCGAGAGCGATGGCGCTTCTTTCGTACACGATAAAGTAACTTATGCTGAATTTATCCGATATCAAAACTGGAAAAGCCATCACCTTCAATGGCGAGCCTTATGTGGTGACTTTCCACCAGCATTCCAAAACTGGAAGGGCGGGGGCGGTTTTGCGCACCAAACTTCGAAATCTCAAGAATGGAGCGGCTCTCGAAAAAACATTCCAGGGCGCGGATAAGATCGAAGAGGCTGACATCGCTAAAACCAAAGCCCAATATCTTTATCTGGACGGATCCGAGTTTGCTTTTATGGATAGCGCGACTTTTGAGCAATTTTCTCTTCCGAAATCCGTCATCGGCGATCTGGCCAAATATTTGGTGGAAAATACCGAAGTTACTATTTTGAACTATAACAACCAACCGATCAACATCGAACTTCCGGTCAAGATGGAATTCCGCGTTGTCGAAGCCCCGCCCGCCATCCGCGGCAACACGGCCGACGGCGGAACGAAACTTGTCACCCTTGAAACCGGGATCAAGGTCAACACGCCGCTCTTCATAAAAGAAGGCGATATTCTCCGGATCAACACCGAAACGGGAGAGTATGTGGAGAGAGCAAAATAGTCAAATTTAGCTTATGCAAGATACAAAAAGCGGCTGCCTTCACCCAAGACGCCGCTTTTTTTCACCCACTATATCCAATTTTTGTTTTCCGCTTATTCCTTCACCTTTTCCTTGATCGCTTTCAGAATTTCCCCGAACACTTTCGGATTTTCCTTGAGAAATATTCTCGCTTTTTCGCGCCCGACACCGAGGCGCACCTCGCCGAAAGAAAAGGAGTTGCCGGTTTTGGTGACCACTTCATATTTCACCCCGGTATCAATGAGATCGCCTTCTTTCGAGATACCTTCGTTATATATGATATCAAACTCCGTCACCTGAAAAGGCGGAGCCACTTTATTTTTCACTATTTTGGCCTTTACACGGTTTCCCACAATAACTTCCCCCTGTTTGATCTGCGCCATCCGGCGGACCTCAATGCGAACGGAAGAATAGAATTTGAGCGCGTTCCCGCCCGGGGTCGTTTCCGGGTTGCCAAACATCACTCCGATTTTCATTCGGATCTGGTTGATGAAAATAACGGTCACATTGCCCTTGGCGACGATCGCGGTCAGCTTGCGCAGAGCCTGCGACATAAGCCGCGCTTGGCGGCCGACGTGATGATCGCCCATTTCCCCTTCGATCTCGGCTTGGGGCGTGAGAGCCGCCACCGAATCCACCACGATCACGTCCACCGCGCTCGACCGTACCAATGTTTCAACGATATCCAGCGCCTGTTCGCCGTTGTCAGGCTGGGAGATCAAAAGATCTTCCAGATTCACGCCGATCTTTTTGGCATAAGCCGGGTCCAACGCGTGTTCGGCATCTATAAAAGCGGCCGTTCCTTCTTTTTGAGCATTCGCCACGATATTGAGAGCCAACGTTGTTTTTCCCGAAGATTCCGGACCGTAAATTTCAATGATTCGGCCCCGTGGAACGCCTCCGATCCCAAGGGCGATATCAAGAGAGGGCGAACCGGTGGGAAAGGCCGCCACATCCACCTTTTTGACATCCCCCAGTTTCATGATCGAACCCTCGCCGAAACGGTCCTTGATCTCTTTAACGGTTTCATCGAGAACATTTTGCCTTTTTTCTTTTTCTTGATCTTTTTCTTTGGACATAGAAAGCTGTTTAATTATTTAGTTACGCATTTTTGGATGGTCGATCAGTCGCCCGGCGAGAACACGACGTCTCTTACGATCCCCGGATTATCGGCAAAGACTTTTTCCGGCTTTCCGTTGACCTTGATGAAAGTTTGATTGGCTTTGCCGCTGGTGATCCGGACCTCTTTTTCTCCATTGAAATCTTGAATCGCTCCCGGAAGCATCGTTCCGGAATACACCAGATTCCCGTCCGATTCGACCGAAAGCCAAGTAGGCAGGGAATCCGCTCGGACGGAAACTTCCACTCCCTTTTTCTTGGCCGTCTGATCACCGTCGACCTGCCCGCTTTCACTTCCTCCCAGATTCGGATCATAGGCCAGATCCGGTTTCTGATAGTCGGATTTTATATTGATCTTTTTTGAAACATTTTTTCCGAATTTATTTGTGGCGGAGATGGTGATCGCATTGAGCCCCTCCTGCAGCAGGATGTTCTCTCGGAATTCTCCGCTATCGTTCACCAGTACCGGCTGGTCATTGATGGTCAGCTTGGCGTCCTGATCGGTAAAACCGCTAACGTCGATGGAGTTTCCCCCGATGGCTTCGTCACCCAGAGGCGCGGTGATTGCCAATCTTGGCTGAGCGGCAAACCGGCCAATCTCTTTATACAAAAAAAGGAATCCGCCCAGCACAACGAGAGTTATGGCCGCGGCCGTAATGATCTTGGGAGTGACGACAAAACGCGGAACCCGGACGGGTTTCGGCGCCGGGCCGGCGTCTCCCTTTTTTGTTATATTATTCTTTATGTCCTTCTCCCGCTGATAAAGATCGACCAGTTTTTTCGGATCGACTCCCAGATATTCAGCGTAGTTTCGCAGAAACCCTTTGACGTAAACATCGGGAGGCAGCGAGTCATAGTCACTCTCTTCGATCATGGTTAAATAACGGACGGGAACCTTTGTCTCCCGAGAAATTTCCAAAAGCGTTATGCGTCCTTCGGAACGTATTTTCTTGAGCTGTTCGCCCAGCGTGAAAGAATTGACTTTTTTTTGGGTAAAACCTCGAAACAAAATTATAATTTGTTATTTTTAATTTGTAATTTGGATTTTTTAATTCTCCGAATTACTCAATGAAAGCTACTGCTATTTCTTATCACAATAAAAACAGGTAAAAAATCCTGTTCTTGGTTTTGTTTTTGTTTTTTCTATTATAGCCTTTTATCTCCGAATTTGCCAGCCTACCCCGCTTTACATCATCTGCCATTTATCCCTTTCCTTTTGGTCGGTTATCTCATCCTCATAACCTATCTTTTCCGCTGGACCATTATCTGCTCCACCCACCAAGATCTCCCGCGGTTTCGATCCATCCGCCTGGCCGATGACCCCATTCTCTTCGAGAATATCAAGAAGGCGGGCCGCTCTCGCGTATCCGACCCTCAGTCTCCTTTGAAGCAGTGAAGCCGAACCTTTCCCGGCTTTTATGACCGTATCCTTCGCTTCTTCATACAGATCGTCTCCATCCCCACTTTCAGTCGCGCCGGATGTCGATCTCCCCCCCAAACTGACCCGCTGGGGAGCCGTAACGTCTTCGTTATACTCAACCTCTCCATCGAGCTGGCTCTTGATCGATTTCACCACTCTCTTTACCTCTGATTCGGAGACAAACACGCCCTGAACGCGCCGGGGCTTCGGAAGCCTGGAGTCTTTGTAAAGCATGTCTCCGTTCCCAAGCAATTTTTCCGCCCCGCCCATATCAAGGATCGTCCGTGAATCAATTTGAGTGGCGACCTTAAAAGCGATTCTCGTTCCTATATTCGCCTTGATGAGACCCGTCAGCACCTCAACTGAAGGCCGCTGAGTTGAAACAATGAGATGGATTCCCACCGCCCGCGCCATTTGCGCCAGCCGCACAATGGCCGCTTCCACTTCCTTGGAATGTGAGGCCATGATGTCTGCCAGTTCGTCGATGATGATCACAATGAAGGGCAAACGCTTCACCTCTTCTTCGCCGATCACTTCGCCGGTGTCTTCATCGACAATATTTTTTTTCTGGCCTTCTTTTATCTTGCTGTTATAGGAAAAAATATCTCTTGAGCCGGCTCCCTGCAGCATTTTATAGCGCCTTTCCATTTCAACTATCGCCCATTTAAGAGAGTTGGCCACCTTTCCGTTATCAACCACGGTCGGTGTCAAAAGATGAGGAATGCCGTTGAAGGCCGTGAGCTCGACCCTTTTCGGATCGATCAATATCAGCTTGAGATCATCCGGTGAATTTTGATAAAGAAGAGATGTGATCAGCGTATTGATGCAGACGCTCTTCCCGGTCCCGGTGGATCCGGCGATCATGAGATGCGGCATTTCATTGAGGTCTCCCAGGATATAGTTTCCAACGACATCCTGTCCAAGAGCCAGAGTAAGATTGGTTTTTCTCTCGGCAAAATCAGAACTGTCAACAATGTCCCAGAGACGCACCAGGGTTGAGGACTTGTTCGGGACCTCAATGCCAATGAGAGCCTTACCGGGAATTGGGGCTTCGATTCGGATCGGGTGCTGGGCCAGCGCCAGCGAGAGATCATTGTTAAGAGCCGTGATCTTGCTCAGTTTCACCCCGGCTTCCGGCTTGAAACTATATTGGGTAAAAGCCGGCCCAACGCTAATTTCCCCGATCTCGACTTCGATCCCAAAATTCTTGAGCTTATTCTGAATAATTTTAGCGTTCGCTTCAATGTCCCCGGCTTTGGCTATTCCGGAAGTTTTTTCCAAAAGATCGAGGGGCGGCAATTTCCACCCGGAAGCCATGGATTGTCGTTGCGCGGCCACGCGGCGCTCCGGCAAGACTTTTTCCGGCCTTCCACGAAGCAGGGATCCCAGCCGAGTCGCTTTTTTTATCTTTTCATCGTCGCTGAGCACTGGCTGCTCCACTTCCACTTTTTGCTCCTCCGGTTTTTCTTCTGAATCATCTTCATTTTTTTCTTTGAACCATTCCACCGGCTTAAGAAGAGATCGGAGAGGTACATTGAAAGCAAGAAGTAGCGCCGCGAGAGATACTGCAAGCAGCACGATCATTCCGGCTGAAAAACCGAACAGTTTCAAAGTTGGATAGGCCACGGCCGCGCCCAAGAATCCGCCCCCCATTCCTTTTCCAGCCACCGCCATCATCTGGTCAAGTGGATTGAAAATATGGATGAGTCCCAATATGGCGGCGAAGAAAAGAACAAACCCGGCCGCGACAAAGACATAATAGCTTTCGGAGTCTTTTTTGAAATAGAGAAATCCGACTGCAATCAAAAGAACCGGTAGCAAAAACCGGCCGATGCCAAAAAGCATCGCCAGAACTTTGTTGAGGTATGTCCCAAACACGCCCGCTCCTCCAAAAAGGCTGAAAATGGCCAACACTGCCAAGACAATCAAAAAAACCGCGGTGATGCTTCTTTTCGTGTCCCCCTTCAAGTGTTTTTTTTTGTGATAACTGCCCTTTCCGTTCCCATTTTCACTGTTTTTTTCTTTTTTCTTTTTTCGGCCCATTTTGTCTTGAAGATTAATACTCGGTTATTTTAACATATTATTTGAAAGGCTTCCAGTTTCTTGATAAATATGGCTTTTAAGGATAGGATGATTATTAAATAAAAGAAAATACACTATCCTACATATTCAGGAGGAAATATGTATCAAACAGCACCTTGCACAAGGGGTTGGTCCTGCAAAGCATACTGTTGCGGGATATTCACGCTGTGGAACCGGGATGCGTTCTCGAGCGCCGAGGAAATCGGCATCTTTCGCCGGTACGACTGCAATATCGTGAAGCTGGTCGGAAGTCGGGACAGTGGTTTCTACATCTTCCCGCCCCTAAATATTTTCCAAAATATCGGGCAGGAGATAACTGAGCACGAACGCGGTTGGATCGAGCGAGAGGCAGTCAAGCATTGCCTTCGTAAAAAGATCCAATGGATCCGATGTATTTTTCTCAACCGGGAAAACAGGTGCTCGATTCATGAACACCGGCCAATGGCCTGCCGCATGTTCGGCACTTCCCTGATGCCAGACTGCCCGATAATGGAAGGAAGCTATTTTATCACCTTTTAGCTCCGATGGGAAATTAATTTCTCCCCCGGGGCTTTTTATTTGATAAAAAAAGTGTTTCAGTGTACAGTGAAGTCTTTTTTTCAGGGATGATTGGCAAATATTTGTTTTATATAGTAAACTTTATTTAACCATATGAAACTTAGCTTATTCGTGAAAAATTACAGGGAAAATAAATCTTTAACGCTAGACCGATTATCTAAGAAAAGTAATCTTTCCAAGGGATTTTTGTCTCGTCTCGAACAAGGAGATTTTGACCAAAAAAATATATCGCTGGAGACAATCATAAAATTATCTGCTGGCTTCGATATTAAAGTTAAAGACATTCTGGATTTTCTTAATGTGATAGAGCAAGACAAGCCATCATCCCTTAAGGTTTATCTGCGGGAGAAATACAAAATTATAAGTGAAGTGGATGTTAATGTAATAGAAGGTGTGATAAAAAGTTTTAGTGAAAATAAACAATGAAAGAATACGAAATAATAAATGCGAACGCAGAGCGTGTTGCTACTGCAATATATGATGGCATAGGCGATACTATGCCATCAATCCTGTCTTTGGTCAGATGGACCGAAGAAAATTTTGGTATAAAAATAGAAATACGATTCTGGGATACACTGAGAGATGGCCACTCGGGATTTGTATATCCGGATCCTAAGTCTGGAATATACAAAATTGGAATAAATTCAAAAGAAATAGATTATAGACAAAGATTTACGCAATGCCACGAACTTGCTCATATAATTAGAAATGTTGGTTTAAAATACGGGCTCTCCTGTGGCGAAACTTTTTCTGCTAAAGGCACAGAACGGTTTTGCGAAAGATTTGCTGCCGCCTTTCTAATGCCAGCAGAAATATTCATTCATGAATGGAAAACCATAAGGGAACCAGAATTATTTAAGAAGGTGAGATTGGCAAGTTTTTTTAAGGTTTCAGGCGAAGCTGTTAGATATAGAGCGAAAGAGCTTGGCTTAACTTAAGCTGCGCCAAAGCTAAGCCTTGTTAGACCTAACGCTTCGCCTATACAGATTTCGGCGGGGGAAAATTTATGGAATTCTCTTTTTTATCCCAAGCAAAAATATATTCTCATCTAGGCCGGGTCGAAGAGTGGCTTCGGACTGGAACCTGTTTTCCTGTCACCATTGAAATTGATCCAACCAACACTTGTACGCGAAATTGTCCCGCTTGCGCGGGAAACAGATTTCAGGAAGGCAAGTTGCCGCTTGATTTTATGAAAAATATAATTCGGCAAATCAAGCCTTTCTGTCGGGGTTTGACCTTTACCGGCGGAGGCGAGCCACTTTGCAATGATGACACCTTAGAGGCTATTGAGTACGCAAAAAAGAGTGGAATGGACGTTGCGCTCGTTACAAACGGCGATCTTTTGAACCAAGAAAAAGCCCTGAAGATCGTCAAAAATTGCACTTACATTAGGGTGAGTTATATGGACGACGAAACCTCGAATAAGTTGAAATTACTGGTCGAGGCTAGGGAAAAAGCAAAAAGTAATTGCACGATTGGTGTCAGTATGTTGACCAACAAAGAAAGAGCTCAGCTTATGAAGCGCTTTGTCGCCCAAGCGAAAAAATCCAAAGCGGATTACGCGCAATTTCGCCCTTTCCATTTGGATATGTTTGACGCGCGAAAGATCATCGGAGGGCTTCAAAAAGGTTACGACAATAATAATTTTAAAATTATCACCAGCGGCTACAAATATGAAAACATGGAGGAAAAGAAGAAGGGAATAAAAAAATATAATATATCTTTTGCCGATAATTTCAGGACGGTGATTGCCTCCGACGGAAAAATATATCCAGACTGCTTCACTCGCGGAATGGAAAATTTTAGCCTCGGTGATTTGAAGAAAGACAGCTTCGCAAAAATATGGAGATCAAAAAGGAGAAAGAGAATATCAGAAACCAAACTTGACCAAAAAAACTGTCCACCGATGTGCTATCATGACCCGCTGAGTGAATTGCTTTGGGATATTTGGCGGCAATATCAGGAGGGAGATCACGCGAACTTTGTTTAATAATAAACTTTCCTAAAGTTAAACTTTAGGAAGTGCCCTGAATCTAAATTAATCCCTTAAATAAGGGATTAATTTTGGTATTGGGAGCGATTTCAAAATGTTTTACGCTGACATTGATAAATTAATAATTTTTACATATAATACAAAGTCTTAAAATATATATGAATCATCGTAATTTTCGATGAAGATTGTGCTCTTTAATGCATATTCAGCTGAGGCGATATGGAAGTTATATATTAATTTCTATTTTGCCTCAGCCGAGGCACAAAATAAATCGGATCGCGGCGGTTGCTACCGCTGACAACTTTTGTTCCTCAAAGGAGAATATTGCCATGAAGAAGAGTGCGTACGTAATTTCTGTAATGATTTCTCTCGGTTGCTTGATCTTTCTGTTCGTCACCGGATACCATGCTTGCCGCGATATTAACGCGGTCATCGACCGAGCCCAGGTCGCCGCGGATCGAGAGGACATGCTCGAATACCTCAAAACGCTGAAAACGAACATGGAGAAGTGGGGTATGACCAAGGGCCACTTCGCTTTGGTCTTTACAACACCGGCCAATGACTTGGCTCTCCACTACAAGGCGGTAAACCGGATCATCGAGCGCCTGGACAGCATTAAAGCAATTCCCAAGAACGAAACGGCTTATCAGGTAGCGCTCAGCGATCTCCGAGGTACGGTACGGGAATTGCATAATCCCGCTCTAAATTGGCTGTGGGCAAATTACTGGTATCTCTACCTTCTCGCCTTCGCCACCTGGATTTTGCCTTGGCTCGCAACCAAGCTGGAGGATCGATCCAATCGGACGAGGATTATGAGAAAACGAGAGAGATAACGGTTCCTTTATGGGAAGCATGTCAGCCACTGGCTGACCTCTGCTTCCCCACCTTTTCCAAAGTCATAATGTAAATTTGTGGTTTTAGAAAATTTGAATGCTGGAGAATAAAAAATCCCGGGCAAACGCCTCGAGCTTTTTTATGTTGATCTAATTTCTATTTCCACTATTTCACAAGATCGCATTGAACAAATATCCAGTGATGATGATTCCTATTCCGACCACCGCGGCGAAGATGACGATCAGTTTCACCTTCATCACTTTTTTGAGGATCAGAAATTCGGGAAAAGAAAGTCCCGTCACGGCCATCATGAAAGCGAGGCTTGTGCCAAGGCTCACCCCTTTTTCCGTGAGCGCCCCGATGATGGGAATGATCCCGGCGGCGTTGGAATAGAGCGGGATGCCGACGAGAACCGCCAGCGGAACGGCATACCACTTGTCGCTCGCAGCGTATTGAGCCAGCCAGCCGATTGGCACATAACCATGGATCCAAGCGCCCAGAGCAATTCCCAAGATTACAAAGAGCCAGACTTTTCTGAGAATGCTTCGGGTATAATTCTTGGCATAGACGAGGCGCTCTTTCCAAGTGATCTCTCGAAGTTGTCCAAGCTTGCCGCCTTTTTTCAAAACCGATTCTTCGAGCAAACTTTCGACCTTCATTTTGCCAATCAGGACCCCGGACAAATTGGCAATGACGAGGCCGCTCACAATATAGAGAAAGGCGATCTTGATCCCAAACATCCCCCAAAGCATCGCCAGAGCCACTTCATTGATCATCGGAGAAGCCACCAAAAAAGAAAAAGTGGCTCCGAGCGGAACCCCGGCTTCGATGAAACCCAGAAAAAGCGGGATGGCGCTGCAGGTGCAAAAGGGAGTCGCAATGCCGATGAGGGAAGCCAAAAAATTAGCGGCGTATTCATTGTTGCTCGACAATATTCTTTTCACCTTGGTCGGCGGAAGGTACAAGCGAATGACGGAAACCACAAAAATTATCACCGCCATCAGAAGAAATATCTTGAGCGTGTCAGCGATGAAAAAATTGGCCGCGTCGGCAAGATGGGTTTGGGGAGCAATATGCAATAAATTTTTGGTTATCCATTGGGAAAGAAATTCAAGCATTGGTTCTTTATGATCTATTAATTAAGTGCCTTCGTTTATTTTCTTAATTTATTTTTACACACTTTCTCCTGAAAGAAAAATCCCCTCTCGAAGGGGATTTTTTCTTTATTCCGAATTTTCGATAATATTTTCCTATTTTGCCCGATACCCTGTCCCGGCCGGGATCAGTTTTCCGATGATGACATTTTCTTTGAGACCGCGAAGCTTGTCTTCTTTTCCAGTGACGGCCGCATTGATGAGAACCTTGGCTGTTTCCTGGAACGACGCCGCCGACAGGAAGCTTTCGGTGGAAAGGGCGACTTTCGAAATTCCGAGCAGCAGTTTTTCTCCGACCGCCAAGCTTTTCCCGGCTTTTTTGGCTTCCTCGTTGGCTTCAATCAACTGGACATCTTCCACGATGTCTCCGGGAAGAAGGCTGGTGCTGCCCGAATCCAGAATTTTCACTCTTGAAAGCATCTGCCTCACGATAACTTCAATGTGCTTGTCGTTGATGCCTTCTCCCTGGGCGCTGTAAATTTCCTGAACTTCCCTGATGATATATCGGTGGACCGTTTCCGTGCCTTCGATCTTGAAAAGTTTTTTGAGATCAAGATGTCCTTCGCTCAAAACATGTCCCCGGACAACGAGATCTCCTTCGGAAACATTGAGATTCATCACCGCCGGCACAACATATTCTTTGATGTCCTTGGTCTTTTTCGCGCCTTCTGATTCGATCCTGATTATCTTGTCTTTTTCTGTTTCTTTTATTTCGACGACCTGGCCGTTGATCTCCGAAATAGCCGCTTCTCCTTTCGGAGGACGGGCTTCAAAGATCTCGTCCACTCGGGGAAGACCTTGGGTGATGTCCGTTCCGGCCACGCCTCCGATATGGAAGGTTCTCATGGTCAGCTGGGTTCCCGGTTCGCCGATGGCTTGGGCGGCCACGATCCCGACCGCCTGGCCGATCTGGACCACTTCGCTTCTTCCCAGATCCATTCCATAACATTTCTGGCAGACTCCCCGCTTGGTCTTGCAGGTTATGATCGATCTTATCCTTACTTTTGGAATTTCTTTTTGGTCGATTTCGTCTCCTTTTTCTTTAGTGATGATCTCGCCTTTTTCCAGAACCACTTTTTTCGTTTTCGGATCGATCAGGTCTTCGATCAAATATCTTCCGGAAATTCTGGACGAAAAACTGATCCCGATCGCGGCCGAATCTTCACGATAAAGATAGCCCCCTTCTTTGTCCTTGCAGTCGTTCTCCCTCACCACCACATCTTGAGACACGTCTACCAAGCGGCGGGTGAGGTATCCGGCTGTAGCCGTTCGAAGAGCCGTATCCGCCATACCTTTTCGGGCTCCGTGAGTGGATATGAAATATTCCAAAACATTGAATCCCTCTTTGAACGAAGATTTGACCGGCAGTTCGATGGTTTCCCCGGTCGGACCGGCCACCAGGCCTTTTATTCCGGTCATCTGCACCACAACCGCTTCCGTTCCTCGCGCCTTGGAATAGACCATCGCATAAACCGGTCCTTCCTTGTCGAGCCCTTCTCTGACGGCTTCGGTGATCTTGTTCTTTGCCTCGCTCCAAACTTCGATCACTTGGCTTTTCCTTTCCTGCAGCGTGAGAAGGCCCATATCGAATTGCTTGTTTATGATCTCAATTTTTTCTTCGGCCGAGCCCATTATTTTTTCTTTTTCGGGAGGAACTTTCAGGTCGTCCATGCCCCAACTGATCCCCGATTCGGTAACCAGTGAGAAGGCCAAATTCTTGAGATCATCCACGAACTTAGCCGTTTTTTCTCTGCCTGAGATAGAAAGACAATTGGCGGTTATCTCCCGCAGCTTCCCTTTATCCATTTCGTCGTTGATGAATCCCAGTTCTTGGGGAATGATCCCGTTGAACAGAATGCGCCCGACCGAGGTTTGAATTCGCTCTCCTGACATATTGACCTCGATTTGGGCCCTCAGATCAATTTTTTTGAATTGCAAAGCGATTTGGGCTTCTTCCGGACCGGAAAATACTTTCCCTTCTCCTTTGAGGCCCTTTCGGATGTGCGTCATGTAATAGCAGCCCAAAACCATATCCTGGGTAGGAATCGTTATCGGTTCTCCACTCGCCGGTTTCAAAAGATTTTTCGAGGACAGCATAATGTTGGCCGCTTCCGATCGAGCTTCGGTCGTCAGAGGAACATGGACCGCCATTTGATCCCCATCAAAATCCGCGTTGAAAGCCGCGCAGACCATCGGATGGATCTGGATCGCTTTTCCTTCTATAAGCACGGGCTGGAAAGCCTGGATGCTGAGGCGATGCAGGGTCGGAGCGCGGTTCAGGAGAACAAAGTGATGCTCGATTATCTCATCCAAAATTTCATAGGCTTCTTCGGTTTCGAACTCGACCATTTTCCCGGCGCTTCGAACATTGTGGGCAAATTCTTTTTCGATCAGTTTGTTGATGATGAAAGGTTTGAAAAGTTCCAGCGCCATTTTTTTCGGAAGCCCGCATTGGTGCAGCTTCAGCTTCGGACCGACGACGATCACGCTGCGGCCGGAATAATCCACCCGCTTTCCGAGAAGGTTCTGCCGGAAACGTCCCTGTTTTCCTTTGAGCATATCCGCCAGCGAACGCAGAGCTCTTCTTTGGCCGGTAGAGGCGGCCACCGATGTCTGTCCACGCCTCGCGCTGTTGTCGAAAAGGGCATCCACCGCTTCTTGGAGCATTCTTTTTTCATTTCGCGATATGACCTCCGGCGCTCCGATATCGATCAGTTTCTTGAGGCGGTTGTTGCGGTTGATGATTCTTCTATATAGATCGTTGAGATCCGAAGTCGCGAACCTTCCACCGTCCAGCTGGACCATCGGCCGAAGATCCGGAGGGATGACCGGAATAGCCGTAGGAAGCATCCATTCCGGACGGATGCCGGACTGCTTCATTCCCTGATAGAGTTTGAGGCGCTTAAAAGCTCTTTTTTTATCGGATATTTTGTCGTCGTTCAGCACTGATTCAATCGATTTTATTTCCTTTTCCAGATCCGTTTCTTCGAGGATCCGGCGAACCGCTTCCGCTCCGATGCCGGCCTTAAAGACATGGCCGTATTTCATGGAAAGATTGAAATATTCCACCTCAGACAGGATCTGAAGTCTTTTCAAACTTCTCAACTCATCCTTTCCGGCTTGGTAGGCATTTTTCAATTCTTCGGTTTTTCCTTTACCGTCGCCTTCCTCGCTGTTGATCTTCTTTTGCTTCCCTTTATATTCCGATTCCAGACTTTCCAAAGCTTCCTTTCTTGATTCCTCGTTCACTTCTGAAACGACATAGCTGGCAAAATAGACGACTTTTTCAAGCTCTTGGGCAGACATGTCAAGCGCCAAGCCGATCTTTGAAGGCACCCCTCTCAAAAACCAAATATGAGAAACCGGCACGGCCAATTTAATATGTCCCATGCGCTCACGGCGGACAATGGAACGGGTAACTTCAACTCCGCACTTGTCGCATACGATCCCTTTGTACCGGATCTTCTTGTATTTTCCGCAATAACATTCCCAGTCTTTGGCCGGCCCAAAAATTTTCTCGCAAAAAAGACCGTCCCGCTCATAGCGCTGGGTGCGGTAATTTATTGTTTCCGGCTTGGTGACCTCTCCGTGGGACCAGTTGAGAATATTGTCGGGGCTGGCCAGCCTTAGCCGGATAAAATCAAAGTCGCTGACTTTGGTAGTTGAAGGTTGATGCATATTATTCAAAGTATTTATAAATTTAAAAAATATTTCTGCTCTCCATTCATCCTCTATCTTTCCGGCTTATCTTCTTTCTTTTCTGCAAAAGATCCGCCGCCCTCTCCCTCTTCCTTCACTCCCGACAATTCCACATTGAGACACAACCCTTTGAGCTCATTGACCAAAACATTGAAGGAAGCCGGCACGTTCGGACTCTTTATCGGCTCGCCTTTGATAATTGATTCGTAAGCCTTTGAGCGTCCCAAAACATCATCCGATTTGATAGTGAGCATTTCCTGAAGCGTATATGCACTGCCATAACCTTCCAGAGCCCAAACTTCCATTTCTCCGAAGCGCTGTCCACCGAATTGGGCCTTGCCCCCGAGAGGCTGCTGCGTGATGAGAGAATAGGGACCGATCGAACGCATATGGATCTTGTCTTCCACCAAATGGTTCAACTTCATAATATACATATATCCCACCATGGTTTCTTCCTCGAAGAACTCGCCTGATTTGCCGTTTATAAGCCTTAATTTACCATTTTCGGGAAGACCGGCCTTGATCAACTCCACTTTTATATCCTTCTCGCTCACTCCAGCGAGAGAGGGACTGGCTACTTTATATCCAAGCTTTGAAGCCGCCCAACCCAGGTGGGCCTCAAGGATCTGACCGATGTTCATTCTGGATGCCACACCGAGCGGATTCAAGATTATGTCCACCGGAGTTCCATCCGGAAGATAAGGCATATCTTCGATGGACGCTATTTTTGAAATTACCCCTTTGTTGCCGTGTCTTCCGGCCAGTTTGTCACCGACGGAAATTTTTCGCAGTTGCGCCACGCTGACCTGGATCTGCTGGATCACTCCAGCGGAAAGCTTATCTCCCTGTTCGCGGGAAAATATTTTGATATCCACAATTTTTCCGTGCTCGCCGTGCGGAAGATAAAGAGAGGTGTCTTTGACATCCTTGGATTTCTCGCCGAATATCGCCCGGAGAAGTCTTTCTTCCGGGGTAAGATCACCCTCGCCTTTGGGTGAAATTTTTCCGACCAAAATATCGCCGGAGGAAACTTCGGCTCCGATATGGATTATTCCGGTGTCGTCCAGATTTTTCAGTCTCTCTTCACCGATATTGGGAATATCCCGAGTCACCACTTCCGGACCCAGCTTCGTGTCGCGGACGTCGATCGAAAAATCCTCAATATGAATTGAAGTATAGCGGTCATCTTCAAGCAATCTTTCCGAAATGATGATCGCGTCCTCAAAGTTCGATCCTTCCCAAGGCATGAGCGCCACCAAAATATTTTGGCCCAGCGCCAGTTCCCCATTGTCCGTGGAAGCTCCGTCCGCCAAAAGCTGGCCCTTACTTATCTGTTCGCCTTTTTGAACACGCGGGATCTGGTTCATGCAAGTAAATGCGTTTGATCTTTCAAAGCTTTGCAGATGATAAACTTTTCTGGCTATTTTTCCTTCTTCTTTTTGCACTCTCAAGGTTATATGATCGGCATCAACTTCAATAACTTCGCCTTCGTTTTGGGACAGAACGACTTGCCCGGAATCAGCCGCCGCCTTGTCCTCAAGTCCTGTTCCGACATAAGGCGATTGGGGCATGATGCAGGAAACGGCTTGCCTCTGCATGTTCGAACCCATCAAAGCTCGGTGGGCATCATCGTGTTCCAGAAAAGGGATGAGAGCCGTCGCAACTGAAATACATTGCTTGGCGGAAACATCCACAAAGTTTATTTCTTTCGCCTCGATCATCGATGGCTGTCCTTTGACCCGGGCCTCCACTCTTTCATTTATGATATTTCCTTCTTCGTCGACTTCTATGTCAGCATGGGCTATATTTTTTCGATCTTCGATAGTGGCGTTCAAGTATTCTATGTCCTTTGTGATGAACGGACGAATGGGAATTTCCGAGACCTTCAGTTTTTTGATAGTTTTCGCCAGCTCTTCGCTTATTTTTTCTCCTTTGGCGGCCACCACTTTTCCGCTTTCATCCTTGATCTCTTCCGCCAAGATCTTGCCCGCCAATTCTTCCGGATTATTTTTGATCTTGAGTATCACTTTTCGATAAGGCGTTTCAACAAAACCAAATTCATTGATGCGGGCATAGCAGGCCAAATGATTCACGAGGCCAATATTCGGCCCTTCCGGCGTCTGAACCGGACAAATTCTTCCATAGTGGGAATGATGAACGTCGCGTACCTCAAATCCGGCTCTTTCGCGGGTGAGCCCGCCGGGACCCATCGCCGAAAGCCTTCTTTTGTGCTCCAGCTCCGCCAAGGGATTTACCTGATCCATAAATTGCGAAAGCTGGGAAGAAGCAAAAAATTCTTTTACCGCCGCAGCCACCGGCCGGGAGTTGATAAGTTGGCCCGGAACAACCAGCGCCAAGTCGCAAGTGCTCATCCGGTCTTTGATATTGCGCGTAAGCCTCGCGAGTCCCGCCCGAAATTTGTTCTGGACCAGTTCGCCGACACAGCGCACTCTGCGGTTTCCAAGGTGATCGATATCATCCGGAATAGCCATCGGCTCGTTGTTGAGCTTCATGATCTCTTTTACGATCATGATCAGATCTTCCGGCCGCAGGATCCGATGCTTTTCATCGTTGGGACAATCCATTTCAAGTCTTTGGTTCAGACGATAGCGTCCGACTTTACCGAAATCATAACGCTCAAAATTGAAAAACATGGCTTCTATCATCTGCTTGGCATTTTCAACCGAAGCCAAGTCTCCCGGCCTGATCCTTTTATATACTTCCATAAACCCTTCTCCTTGGGTCTTGGATGCATCCTTTGCGAGCGTGGATTCGATATAATTTATCTCGCCGTTATTCACATCGGAAAAGGTTTTGAACAGTTCTTCATCGCTTGCTATTCCGAAAGCTCTGAGAAGCGAAGTGATGGCCACCTTCCTCTTGCGGTCGATCTTTACCCAAATAGCTCCGTCCAGATCCGTTTCCATTTCAAGCCAAGCCCCCCGGTTAGGAATGATCTTGGCTCCGAAAAGTCTTTGGCCCTTTTGGTACTCCATAGTAAAAAACACACCCGGACTTCGAATAAGCTGGCTAACAACAACGCGCTCCACTCCATTTATGATAAAAGTCCCCCGATCGGTCATGATCGGAAGATCACCCAAATAGACTTCCTGCTCTTTCACTTCCCCTGTCTGCTTGTTCAGGAGATTCACCTTGGACCGAAGAGGCGCTTCAAAGGAAATGTTTTTGGATTTTGACGTTTTTTCGTCGTATTTCGGCTCGTCCAAATAATAATCGCCGAAAGAAAGCTCCAGGTCTTTTCCGGTAAAATCTTTGATCGGATTTATCTCATCCAGAAGCTCGCGCAGCCCTTCTTTCAGAAACCAATCATAGGAATTTGTCTGCGCTTCGATGAGATTAGGCAGAGAGACCATCGGCAGACGCTTGAAAAATTTCCTCTTACGAAGAGAGGACTGTGGGCTGAAAGACTCTTTCACCCCGAGAGTTTTGGGCCCTAAAGACATAAAAGACGCGCCACTTACCAATCTTTGCTTCGAAAATTTCTAGGAAGCAAATGATTTTGAATAAGTGGTTTTAATTAAGAATATTTAATTTAGTCTAGATAAATTATGCAAATTCCCCAGAACTTAATAGCACGTTTATATACCCTATCACAAGACCTTTTTTTTGGCAAATCCGATATTCTTTATCCTTGAAGCCTATTTAGGGATCGACCCTGAATCTTTTCCGATCATCAGGCTCTCGAGAGTGATTTTAGCGATTCGGAAACTGGTGTAGTTTTCAGGCACTTCACTCATTATCTTATACCCAGAAATTTTGTCAAGTCCAATCTTGTTCTTTTCCAGAAGTTGGTCGATTTTCAGGAGCAAAAGACGGGACATATCACTGCCATCCGTCCAGCTCAGGGTGCCGATGTTCTTTCCTTTTTTCACCAGTTCCAGCTGGACCTCGTTTTCGCTCCCAATCTTAAGGAGTATTATATAAGACATAAAAAAATTTGCTGATTACAATTCGCTTAAGCAATATCCGCAAGTCAAGGGAACTTCAATTCCTTTTATTCCTCATCATGGCGGCCAAGGCTCGGGAAAAAGATCCTTTGTTCTTTTCTTTCGACAAATCACTCGACGATCTTGGCGTATTCTCTCTGTCCGTGTTTATATCCGCTAATTCGTTAAAGTTCTTGCCGCCGTTCGTCAGAACTGTCCTTGGAACAGAAAAAGTGGTTCGCGCTGCATTAAGATTTATCGATTGACCCGTGGCTAATGTCCCTTTCGCACCCGGATCATTTTTTGCCACCTCATTCTTCGGAGAAATATACTTTCTCGCATCACCTTTGAACATTTCCCCGGCGATGATGGAAGCTTCCTTTCGGCTAATAGCCCTTCCCTTGCCTGTCATATATTTTCCAAGCATTTCTTTCACGTTGTTTTTCGTCACTCCCCCGTTTCCCGCACTCTGGAGATCTCTGAAAAATTCCATCCGCTCTCCCGGCTTATCCAGAGCCGCGGCGATCTTGGGATTAGAAAGCAGTTTTTTCATGGCCGGGCTGTTCTGGTATTTTTTCCATCCCAGGCTCTTCCCTGAATACATATTTACTTTTGCCATATTATTCTGATTAAATATTACTCTCTATTCTAGCTTGAACCTATTTGCGCCCGAAAGCTACGGGTGAAAAAAGAAGGCCACTCCCATAATGGCATAGGCCGCCAGAAGCTGCAGCCCCTCCAGCCAGTTGCTTTCTCCGTCTTCGGTGATGAGATTGGCGATCAGGACCGAAAGGACGATCGCCACCAGCTCGAAAATATTGAAGATCAAGTTCATGGGACGGGCGAACAGCAAACTGATCAGCACAAGGGCCGGCGCGACGAACATCGCGATTTGGGTCGCTGATCCGATGGAGATCTGGAGCGCCAGGTCCATTTTATTCTTAAGAGCCATCGTAATGGCCGAGGTGTGTTCAGCCGCGTTCCCTATAATGGCGACAAATATGACACCGATGAAAAGTTCCGTCCATCCAAAGGCCTTTACGATCGGCTCGATCGACCCGACCAGAATTTCACTCATCCAGGCCACGGCCACTGTCGCTACCACGAGAACGATTATACTCTTCATGACGCTCCAATTACCTTCGTTCTTCCCCACTTCTTCGGTATAAAGATGTTTATGGGTGAAAAGAACAAACATTAAGCTGGCCCCGTAAACCAGGATCATGAGGATGGAAACAAATATGCTCAGTTTCTCAATGATCTGTTCTCCGACTTCGGGCGCTGTCTGGTGAAAAATAGCCGGCATGACCAAAGCGATAACAGCTAAAAGCAGGGTCGCGCCACTTGCCATCGCCGCGGTTTTATTGAATTTTTGCGTTTTATATTTGAAGCCTCCGGCAAAAATGGCCATACCCAAAACTAAAAGCAAGTTTCCGATTATGGAACCGGTTATCGAAGCTTTGATAACCTCGATGAGTCCGGCGTGCAAAGCAAAAATGGCGATGATAAATTCAGTGGCGTTCCCAAAAGTGGCATTGAGAAATCCCCCCAAAGCCGAACCAGTATGCACCGACAATTCTTCCGTTGCCTCCCCAATGAATTTCGCCAGCGGCACGATCGCGAGAGCCGAAAGAAGAAAAACCCAGATCGGCGACAGATGCAGCAATTCGCCAGCCGCGGCCACGGGAATAAAAATCAGCATTCCCGCAAAAATTTTGTTGAGCATAATTTTTTGTTACTTTATATTTTTTCTTTTGATTGAAAAGCGCATTAGAGAGTCGTAAAAGGAAACTGCTTTTTATCATTTCTATTATATCATTCTCAATATAAAACAAAAGCAATTCATTAAAAAAACCAAAGACTTCCACAGCCTACTCAATAATAATATTTTCTTTGAGCTTGATTCTCCGATGCGTTTTGATTCCCAGCGCCGCCACCGCTCCCACAAGAAGAAATGCCGCCGCCACCGCAAAAACCGTTCCGTAGGCCGCGACCTGGGCTTTGAGAATAATGAGCGCCGTAAATTGTTCCATATTCAAAGTATTTTTGACATTCACAAAACTGTTCCGGGCGATGCTCAAAACATTTGAGTTCGTGACATTATTGAGAATAGTCGCAAAAATGGCGATCCCAAAAGCCCCGGCAATATTCCTGACGAGCGCCAAAATGGAGGAAGCGATGCCAATTTCCTCATTAGGAACGATCGAGGCGATAATATTCGTGCGCTGCGCCATTCCAAAACCGATCCCAAAAGCCATGATCGAAAGCGGCACAATAATGCTCAGAGCGCCGGAACGCGGATCAAGATATGAAAAAAGATAAAGTCCGATCGCGGCGACAAAAGTGCTGACGGCAATGACATAACGATCTTGAATTTTCCCTGTGAGACTACCCCCCAATGGAGCAGCCAAGACTATCATGAATGCCATCGGCATAAATAAGTATCCAGTTTGCGTGGCGTCATATCCCAAAAAAGTCTGGGCAAAAATAGGAATAAGGAATACTCCGCCGATCATGCCCATAAAGACGATGAAATTATTGGCCAACGTGTTCACAAAAGCCCCAATTTTGAAAAACTTCAGATCAACAATGGGTTCACTATGATTCTTCTCAATCCGAATAAATATGTATCCGAAAATAAGAGTGGCCACATAAGAAAAAAAGCTATTGAGAGAAAACCATCCCCATTCCAAACCCTTGTCGAGGACCAAAACTAGCGCCGAAAGAGCCAAACCCAAAGTGATCGCTCCCCACCAGTCAAATTTCACCGTCTTTTTTTCCGAAACGGATTCTTGGATGAAAGCTAAAGCCATAAAAAGGCCAATTATGCCTACGGGCAAATTAACCAAAAAAACCGAACGCCAGCCGAAGTTATCAATAAGCGGTCCGCCGATGAGCGGTCCGAAAACGGCCGCCGCCGCGAAAGAGGCCGACCAGATCCCAAGAGCCTGGGCTCTTTCTTTTCCTTCTTTGAACGTGACAGCCACGATCGCCATCGCCGTCGGATAATCCGCCGATACCGCAATCGCCTGGACAACTCTAAAAACTATCATCGAGCTGAAATTCCAAGCGAGACCCGCCAAGACCGAACCAAAAATAAATATGGAAAAGCCTAAGATATAGATTTTCTTTCTCCCGATTGTGTCGCCCAGTTTCCCCCAAATAGGGACGAAGATGGCGTTCGCCAAAATATAAGCGGTGGCGATCCATCCGGCGGACGAAACAGTGATGTTGAATTCGCCGATTATTTTCGGTAGAGCCAAGTTGACGATTGTCTGATCCAGTCTCCCCAAAAATGTTCCCACGATGACCGTCAGCATGATCAGCCAGCGGAAATTATCAGGATTATTTTTTGCTCTTTTCAATCTTTTGAGCATATTGGCTAATCCTTATATATCCAAGCTTTGGCCGACATGCCATTTTTGAGTTCCGGATACGACAGAACGTTGAAGCGGATCTTTACATTGAATTCTTGCAGTTCGCGGACATTGGAGATATTGAAGACCACGTCTCCGCTTCTGGCCGTGGGACTGATCTCGTCGACTATCCCTGCATATTGTTTTGAGCCGAAAGCGTCCACCGTGAAAATGGCTTTCTGCCCAATTTGGATGCCCCCAAGTCCCTTATCCTCTTCAACTCTAGCAATAACTCGAAGATCGGCCGGATTTATCATACTTGCAACTGCCTCTCCGGGAGTGAAATTTTTTCCGATGTCATTTTTGATGGAAATAATTACCCCTTGATCTTTAGTCTTCACAATATCGTTTCCAACCTGGGCGATTGGCTCATTTGCCTGCACTTTGTCGCCGACCCTGACAAACAATTTCTGCAAAGCTCCCCCACCTTGCGAAGACAAATCGATGGCGGGAGCGTCCAATGCCGATTTTTCGACGTATACTCGGCTTTTCGACAAGGAAATATAGAAGAGAGCGACCGCCCCGGCGACCAGAAAAGCCAGCAGGGCCAGCAGCATCAACCTGTTCCTGCCGGAATTTTTTTTACCTGATTGCTTTTCGTTATTATTATTTTCCATATAAATATATTAAAGATTTATTGTCGAGCGAAGCGAGAGAAGTGATCCCGCCTTGGCGGGACATTTCCGAGCAAGCGATGACATCAAAGTGTTTTTTGCCCCGCGGCTTGCCGCGGAACCTGGAAAGGTACAGGGCTTGCCCTGGGGCAAATACTAATTTATTTATTTAGTTCGAAAACATTGTCACCGGCTGAAAGCCCCGACACCACTTCAACTGTGCCGTCAACTCCATATATGCCGGTTTGAATTTCTTTCTTTTCTCTCAAACCGTTTTTCGACATATATACGAATTTCTTTCCTCCCTCCTCGAAAACGGCCTCTCGAGGAACAAGCAGGACATCGTTTTTCTTCTCTGCCGCGACAGACGCGCTGGCGCCTATCCCCGAACGCAAATCGGAAACCGCTTCTCGAAAGTTGAGCGTAACCTTATAGTTCGAAACATTGTTGATCAGCTCTTCCGTCGGATCGATTGAATTTATCTCAGCGTCAAAAGATCTTCCCGAACCGTCATTCAAGGCAATTCGAGCGGAGTCGCCAACGCGGAGATTCCGAACATCTATTTCCGAGGCAAAGGCTTCGATTTTGAATGAATCCCGGCTGGAAAGAGTGATGATCGCCACATCTGACTGTGCCACTTCCCCCTCAAAGACATCTTGCTTGGAGACAACTCCGTCAAAGGGAGCGGTGATAACGGTCTTTTCAATTTGCGCCCTGGCGTTTTCAACATTGGAAAAAGCGGCCGCGACTTTTTCTTGCTGGGAAACGACTTGCGCTTCGCTGGCCTCGATCTGTTTTTTTTGCGCTTTCTTGTCGGCCGAATTGGCTGTGGAAGTTTTTTTCAAAGAATCGAGCTTAGCTTTTTCTTTTTTATAAAGTTCCTGAAATTGATCCACATCCGCCTGGGAACTTTTCGCGAGAGACACGGATTGGTTATATTGGGCCTTGAGATCAGCCGCGTTCGCGTAGGCCAAAACTGTTCCGGATCTCACAAAATCGCCGACCTTCTGGGTCAGTTTCGTGATCCTTCCCCCTCTTTCAAAACCCAATTCAGCGTCGTTTTGAGGCGCGATCTTTCCGTCCAGATCAAGTACTTGCTCAATGTTTCCTTTTTTGACTTGAACGGTTGAATAATCGGGACGCTTGGACATGTCGTTATAGAGAAAACTGGCCACGATCCCTCCGATCACTAAGATGGCAACGAGACTCACGCTAAAAATATTTTTATTCATTCCGATTATGCGTTAATCATTAGTCATTAGTCTTCGAGATTTTTTCCAATATTTTGATCAAATTCTCCTTTTCGCCGGTATTGAGTGGGGAAAGCATTCTCTTCATCCGGTCGGCAATCATTGCCATTTCTTGAGCGAACTTTTTTTCTCCGAAGCTCGTGATGCTCATACGAACAATTCTTCTGTCGCTTCCGTCCTGGACCCTTTCCACCAGCTTGGCCTCGACCAGATGATTGATAAGTGAGGTTGCTGAAGGAGGCGCAATGGACAGATATTCCGCGATATCTTTCATGAGAGGCTTGTTCTCTTTGATATAACGCAGCGTCTCAAGTTTCATTCCCGAAATGTTCTTCTGGCGTTCATTTTGATATTTTTCCTTGATCATGCGGCTGACCGAAAAAATGAGTGAGATCGCCTTGTTGGTTGTTTCCTCGCGGCTCTTGACCATATTATTAGATATTATAATATTTAGTTTTTCTAAGTATATGGCCATTCTTTAATCTTGTCAAGAGCCGGCTTTCCCGCGTAAAAAACGCCTCTCCGGGCGTTTTCCTTGATTTGGCGATTCCTAAAATTCAACTTTAGGAACGGTTAATCTCAAATATTTATCTCTTCTCCCTCGCTCGCCCGCCAATTCCATCCTATCACCTTTCACCAAAATTGCCTGATCATCTGAAAGAATATGGAATTCAAATTTTTCAGTCCACGCACACTACTCCCGCCCATCCTTTATAGACATACGCCCGGCAGCCGACATTTTTTATCCAACTGGAACATTTTCCATTACTTCTGAAAAGTTTTCCGCGCATTCCCTTTTGCATATCGTCTTTCGACAGTTCCGCGAGGCACACTCCTTCGCATTGATGGCTTCCATCGCAAATTTTCCCGCTGTCCGTTGTCGGCAAATTGCATTCTTCCTTTGGGCCGAGACCGATTTTTTTCCAAACTCCGCTTTTGGCTTCGCAACTTTCCTGGTTCTGGGGAACAATGAACTTATAAGTCGTGACATCATTTCGGATCTGATTGTTGCGATCGGGAAAATAGGGGTGAAAATAGGCGCGGTCAATGCGCCAGGCAATGATCAGCAGAACAAAAATAGATACGACTGAAATAAGCGCTATTTTCAAGATTTTTTTCACCATAGAGCTGCTTCTTATTTGTACCCCTTGATCGCCGTTGCAATATTTGCAGCGAGTTCCAAAAATTTGTCTTTCGCAATCGCATTCTTTGAGCTGGGCCGCAGCGAAATAAACTTGTTCGGTCCCAGAACCAAATATATGACATTGATCGCTCCATCTTCCTGATAAGTCACCATGTTCTCCATCGGAATTTGAGTATCTTTTTCCACCTTTCTATCCATCGTTTCGTTGCCTTTTTTCTGATTTTCCACCGAGAGATATTCGAGATTGAGCATCACATATTCCTTTTCATCGAAATAGTAGGTGCAGTTATTGATCGTCGCTACTTTCGGCAGTTCGATTTTGTCCAGCTTGGCGCCATACATATTTTCCATAAATTGCTGATTGAACTGTCCGCAGATGTCTTCGACGATATAGTAGCTCTTGTCCTGCCGCGATGGCTCGCCCGGAAATTGAACGAAACAATTTTTGAGGCGATGGCCCGGATCGCCGTAATTGGGAAGATTCACATTTTCTTCCTGGCAGACATTGAGAGCCGGAGTGTTCCCGGATTGTTCGCCGCCACTTGTGGCATTTGTTTCGACTGCCGCTTCTCCAGTACTTTCGGTTTTGTTTGTTGGGGACGCGCCGCCTTGGGCTGTTTTGCTTGCGCAGCCGGAAAGAAGCAGGAGGCTGGCGATGGCGAGAGTCAAAAGTTGGACTTTTTTAGGCATAATATTATTGTTGATTATTTTGAGAACAAGCGTATGCGCATTTTCGTATTTTCTGGCTTTATCCTATCCCAAAATCCGCATTTTTTCAAGAAAAACACGCTCCTAACAGGAAACCAAAAAAAACAGCCTCCAGGGGACTGGTTTTCTTGGTTTAGTTTGCGTCTTTTTGTCGGCTAAAGAATTTCCGTCTGCATTTTTTTATAATAGAAATCGACGTCCCGAATCCACTTGGACGCGCCTTGGCCAGTCTGCGCGGAACAGCTTCCCCCGCATTTCCAGACAAGCATTTCCCGTGGCGTGTCTATTTTTTGGGCAACAAGGCTCTTTATCCTTTTGCCGACGATGTTTACCGCTTGGGCACGCGAGTCAAAACAGCTATAACCGGAGGCCGTTGTGTTTTCCTTTCCCCGATAACCCCAATAATTGAAACATTCCTTCCCATTTTTCTTGGGCGTGTGCACTCCCCAGTTGCTTTCTTTTTTGGCAATGGCCACGAGAAAGGCGGCCACTTTCCCGTCTTGTCTTGCTATATAGGGGATCATTTTTTCGATCGGATAATCAGAAACCACTTTGCTGATATTTTTTGCCATTTTTGTCGGCTCTTTCGGATGGACCTGGGAAACCGCTTCCGGATAAACTATCTTTCCGCTTTGAAAGCAAAATGCGATGAAAACCAAAGAAAAAGCGATCAAAAAACCAAAAAGGATATCCTCCGGCGTTTTAAAACATTTTTCCGTGATATTGATCAGTTTTTCTTTTCTATTTTTCACCATAAACTGGGCTTAAACAGCAAAAAGCGGGCCATCACCCGCTTTGATTCCCTATCCTCTATTGCTTACAGTATATCATAAATTTCGGCTCGAATCAATCATCTTTTAGCTTCAGGCCTTGACACAGTCCCATCATTTTTTGGCCCAACCAGTTCATGCCGCTAGCTCAGGAATTGCTGTTTCCCAATCTACTTCAAGACCAAAAAAAATAAATTGATGATGTTTCATTAAATAAGACGCTCTGAAGAACTTACATAGAAAAAAGAAACAGCCTCGAGATATCGCGGCTGCTTCCTCACGCTGATATATTAGAAACAAATAATCATTGATGATTCTCGAGTCGGAGTCTGTAAATTACTCTTAATTCTTGCAGTTCGCTTTGCATTGGGCTTGGGCCGCAGCGTTCGGTATGGAGTTGCAAACATCGCAAGCGCTTCCCGGCGTCTTCTGAACATCGAGCTTTCGATCATTCATTGCAGCGCTTTGGTCGGTGAAGGTGACGCTTTGCGGAATGGAAAAAATAGATTCATCGGCCGTCCAGGGAGAGCAGTCAAAATTAGCTTTGTTATCAAGCTGGTTGCCCGCAGGCGGAGTTGCGGTTCCTTGATTTGAACTATCGGCCCCGGGTACGTTGTTTTGTTTTGCCGCGTTGACATCGATCTTTATTCCGCTATTTGCTCCCTCGCTCCACATGTACATCCACCCGTCAACAACGATTATATGAGAATTGGTTGCGGCTGCATTTGCCACTTGGCTTGCCACGTCGGAGCGAACTTTTTCTCCTGAAACATAGGTCGTGCTGGTTGTCGTAAATTTGTCGGAGGTGTTTGTCGAAGCGCACTTCAAGGATTTTCCCATCCCGAGCAGTTCTTTGAGGCTTCCACTGATTTTGTTTTCCTGATTTTGGGATTGGGGTTGGCCGCTTTGGCTATCTGTGTTGGCGGCCTGCGACGCGTTTTGTCCCTGTCCTGTTTGCGCGCTTTGCTGGTTGCTGTTTCCGCATCCGGCCAAAAGAACTGAAAAGACTGCAACCGCCGAGATCATGATCGCTTTTTTCATTTGTTATATATTACGGCTTAAGTACTTTCATTATATATTGGATAACATTCGTGTCAAAGCATAAAATACGAACAAAAACTCTCGAAAGAAGCAAAGGTTCTATTTTCGGACCTTTAGCGTCCAACGAACGCGCTGACGGCAAGGCCGACAAAATACGGCCAGAGAACAATGGCCAGCACCCCGTTCCAGAAAGTGAGGTGGAGGAATCCGATCGTGAAAAGCCACCCCGCAAACCAGGAAAACGCCGAGAAGCTATGGTTTTCGATTTTTATCTTTTCCATAAGACCATTATATCAATAGGCCATTCGCGTGTCTATTGAGATTGAGAATTTCCAACCCAAACAAAAAGCGCCTGCTAAAAGGCGTTTTCTGTAAAGAGGAGCTGGCTAGTTCACGCGGTTAGAACTGGGTTTATGGAAAAAAGCTTTATTTAAGGGAATTTTTTATCTTTAGTAAATTTATATCCACTTTTCAAACAACTGTTCCTTTCTAAACCCACCAACATTGATGAGCTTGGAATGGAGGGGAGACAAGCAGATTCACCTGTCTCCCTGTTGCAGATAAGATTACCTCCTACGTTTCGGAGTGAAGAGATGCATTAGCTTAGGCAGGATGGCCTTAGGCACGTAGAAATTCATATGGGCATCAACTAAGTAATCATTAACAAAGCTGATATTGAGCAACTGCATGCCCATAGAATAGAGAACCGAATGCCTATCCCAACCCGAACTATAGGTCAAATTGACGTACTCGCATTCGACAGACTTTCGCGTTCCATTTAGGAAACTCTTCTCATCCGTATATCCACAAACGGAGAGATTGCCAAACATGCACTCGATGAGTCCATATCCCTCGGGTATACCGCTGGGCTGGGACGAAACTCTTTCGCACGAGAACTTTAGGCGATATGCCCTACCATCGAAAAAGTTCTCGGGAAACAGCTTTGGACAATGAGTCTCCTCGTCGACTGCCGAAATTTCGGAGGCGAGTTCGCTGGCCGCCTCGTCTTTGAGCCGCTGAATAACTTCGTGGAGCAACGTAATTTTCTTGGGAGGCTTCCAGAGAATCAGGTCCAGGCGAGAAAGCTTATCGAAATCTCTGTACCTGATGCCCAAAATATATTCAGGAAGACCGCGGCCATGAATCGCTTCGATGACCGTTGATTCGGGCGAAACCCCATCAAGAAATATGTCGCCTTGGACGAAAAGGAATGCGTGGAAATCGAGAAACAGTCTTTTTCCTTCACGCCAGGCTCTCTCGTAAGGCTTGGAGCGAAGGAATCCTTCATCCATCCGATGGACTTCGAAAGATTTTACCTGAGCTGAATAAATTTCCTTGATTGGAATTTTACCCAGAAACCGAAATTTTTCAATTGCCGCGTCCCATGCAAAACCATTTCCTAAGTTCATGACTCTCTCCTTTTTCTATGGTCCCCTTGCATCGCAGAGGAGGACAGGACGTCATGCTCGTTTCGCTGCCAAAAGCCGCTAGACGAGTCAGATTCGGCTGTAAAACCGCCGCTTAAAATTGCTATAAGCAAGCTAAAGTAGCGGTTTTACGTGCTAAGTAATATCAAAGAACTAACGATATATAATATATCAAAAATAGCTCGATGTCAACCTAAATTGCCAAATACAGAAATAATCCCTTAAACAAGGCATAATTAAGGAATAATTAGCAGGTATCAATTTTTCCTGGACGAAGTGCGGTGTTTTGCCGCTACATTCCATTCACACAGACCCCAAAACGCTTTATTAACCCAGACGGGCAAGAGCACGCAGTTAGAACCAAGTTTTCGGAAAGATATTTTGCCTGAAATATAGGAAAAATTCGTACAAAAAAAGGCTCAAGTAAGCCAATTTTTGCGAAAATGGGTTTTAGGTTAGAACCAGAAAAAAGTTTTAAGAAAGCCTAGATTTGACATTTTCTAATTTTGAGCTGGCTAGTACACGCGGTTAGAACTGGGTTTATGGAAAAATGCTTTGCTTAGGCTTTTCTTGCTCACATTTTATCTATTAGGCTAGTTTTGTAGCAAAAACCTGCTGATACTTATCAACTTCAAATCTATACTTAGGATAGCGCTCGTTCAGTTTCCCTATAAAAATTTCGTCAGAAATTAAACGCTTAGATAAATTTACAATACCTCCTTTGTCTGTACTCATACTCAAGTAAATGTTTGCGACCTGTATTTCTCCTATATCTCTAGAAAACCAATTATCCGGGTTTTCTTTTTCAACAATTTTATCAATAAGTTTTTCCCATACTAGAGGAGAATCAGCAAGACCAGCGTCGATACTATCAAAGTCATTATTTTCTATGGCCAGCACTGCAATAGATTCATCTTTTTTAAGATCCTCCGGCATACTGGCATATACAGAACCTTTAATAAAAGTTTTTTCTAGCGAATATATATGTTTTATGAAATCAACGTCTCTTTTGAGGTTTTCGTCAGCTAAATGGTATGTGGACACGGGATCAAATTGTGAAATTTCCGTCATAAAAGTTTTGTCCGCAAGAAACTGCTTTGGAAAATCGTGAAGTCTTCCCGGATTATCTTTGGCATAAGCGGCGTACTCCTCTCTTGATAATTCGGCTCCCGCACTTTCTTGTCCTGACAACTCAGCAACAATTTCTTTTGCTTCTTTTTGGTCTCGTATTTTATTGAATAAATTTTTGGTAATCACCTCCTCGCCGATTTCTCTTCTCTTTTCTTCGGGCAAACCTGCTCGCCCCTTTGCGACTTGCTCTGGTGTGATTTCAAATCCGACCACAACAACGCCATTATCGTCAATAGACACGAATTCAAACAATCTTCTGTCCGGTGTCATAATAAGGAGGGGCATACCTTTTTGAGATCCTAAGTTCATATAATTCATGAATTCCGCTTTGCGACTTGCTTTTTCAGCTTCCCCCTCGCCTCCAAATAGGGAGAAGCCCCTCATTTTTCCCGACGCATCAATACTAACATTTTTAAAGAAACCATATACTTTTGGATTATTAACGACTAGCTCATTATAGGCACGGTCGCTTTTGTTCGAAACACTCTCGTCAATTTCTTTTGAACTACTGATTTCTCCACTACGTCTTTTGATTCCTCCCGGCAAAGTACCGTCGTCTGCTTGTCTTACTCCCATTATGTCACCACCCCCAAGCACTACGCCGATATTTCCACCCCATAATCCATGCTTACATCCGGGAACAACTGACGATGTTGATATGGATGGTTCAAGGGATAACAAGATATCCATGTCGTCTTCAAGAGTGGCTCGACCGGAAATATTAGAATTGTCATTGTGGCGCAGACTTTTCTCAGTTAAAAAAGTATGGACAATGAAAGCGTTGTTTCGAAGAAGTGTTTGTTCGACAGTTTTGCGAGTTGTTTCAAAATGTTCTTTAGAAAGAGCATCTGCTTTTGTATAATGTTCTTCGAGTTTTACCTTGAGTGATTTTATATTTTCACTATTTGATATTAAATTGGAGATACTTTCTCGTTCGTCTTGCGCGTCTCGTGCACTTAACTCTGAAGAAGAAATTCGATTGCCAAGTTCACTTGCCTCTGCGCTTTGCATCTCGAAAATTCGTCCGTATCTCGCATCTTCTTGTAGACCATCTACGCTTTCTGAAGTAGAAATAGCATTATCGATGGTCGACTTCAAAGATAGAATTCTTTCGCGCTGAAGTTTTCGCTCGGTACGAATTTGTTCGGCAAGTTTTTGACGTTCTTCGGCAAGAAACTTTTTTGATGCATCTTTCGTGCTCAACACTCCGGCATTTTCAACTTCTCGTTCCTTCATTGCTGAAGCTTCCACTTTGGCAATCGGCTGGGTCGTTGTTTGATACTCTTTCGGCAGTGGAGGCGGAGTTGGAAAGGGAGGCGGCATGTTTTCTTTGAGAAATGGCGGGGGAGGGACGTTTAAATATTCCTCAGGTATTGGGGGTGGTATTACCCAATGCTCATTTGGAAGAGGAAGTGGTTTTTTGAAATGTGCGTCTATGATATGCTGAGGAGCATTAATAAACTCTGGTGTGAAGGGAGGCGGTGTTTGGGGCGAACGCTCAGTTATTTCGACAATAAGCTGTTGCTGAGCATTCTCTGCTTCCTGATTTATTACACTTAACTCAGCTTTATCGTTGCCATCGATCGTTAATCCTTCAGAAGCAGCGCGTGTTTCAGCAGTCTCGAGTCTTTGCTGGCCTTCTTGCTGAAAAACATCCACCTCTTTTCCGGCCTGATCAAGCATTTTCCTTTGAATCACTTCGGGCGATTCTTGCGTTGGCGGTGTTTCTTTTTTTTGATCTTCCGGTTTCTGTTCGGTCGCAAATTTTATTCGTTCTCTCTCATTCATGGTTTTTCAATTTATTCCGTAACTTTTCTATGTGTTGCTGATCCAACTTTTTAGAAATATTTTCCAAAATTTCCGATTGTTTTTTTCGAAGAAGCGCCATTTTATTTTGAAATTTTTTCCAGGCTTGTTTATATTTTTCAATAGACATGTCTTTATGTTAAATTTGCTTTTAGCATAACAAAAAAACACCTTAAAAACAAGGCATTTTTTAAAAAATTTGAGCGGGTGAAGGGAATCGAACCCTCGTCTCCAGCTTGGAAGGCTAGCATAATAAACCATTATACGACACCCGCATATTTTTATTGCAAATAAACATTAGCAATAAAATTTATAATTTGTAAACAACCGCCTCTTATTCTCCGGTCAGCTTCCTCATCAGCTTAAAGATTTCTTTCGCTACAGCCTGAGTCCATTCAATATTTCTAAACTCATCTAATTCTTCTAATGACTTGGCATTAATATTCCTATACTCTTTATAACCAGCTTTGCGAAAAGCGTCAAAGTTTTCAAAAAAATTAAGCTTTAATTCTTCCATTTCATCACCACTCACCAGAAATTTAGAGCTTGAGGCGGTAGCGACATCATTAAATAAATTTACAAACCTCTTCTCTGTCTCTTCGTGCTTGAATCCGAGATCTTCCGATATACTTTCCAAAGGTTGCTCTATCAGTCCGACTGGATTACTTCTTTTTTTCATTTCCTGTCTCACGGCTTCAAGTATCCTTTTTATCTCTAGCGTGATCTCATCAGTGATCTCCTTTTTGCTCCAATCCAAATCACGATATTTATTAAATTTTTCCAAAGTTTCTCTGCTGAGAGCTTCCGTTTCGACAAATTTTCTGCTTAGCAACCCATCCAGAGACTTGAAAAAATCTACTTTTGATTCTTCTACTGCTTTGACCTGCCCAAAAACAAGCGCCATTTTGGCGCCCTCCCAAACCTGGGCCGCTCCGCTAACAAACGCGTTTGCAATAACATCGGCGCAAATGATTTCTTCTGGTTTATACACCTCTGCCATTTTCCTGAATTCGGACATTCTTTGATACTAAAATATTAGAAGGATAGCAGAACAAGCTTTTTTCGGGCTGCTGGGAATCGAACCCAGTCGACACGCTCCCAAAGCGTGCGTACTACCGGTATACGACAGCCCGGCCTTTTTATACTATTTGAAAAAAATTCATCTGGCAACAACTTGCCCCACACTCAAAAAAGTATGGGGCAAAGAAGATCTCTTATATAAAATATATACAGTCGCTATTCAGTTGGTGCTTCTTGCGCCACCGGTGACTTTAGGCTTCTTACCGCTTCTTTCAAACGTTTTCCGGCCGTGAATTTGGGAGTATTAACCGCTCCGATGGTGATCCTTTCTTTGGTTTGAGGATTAATCCCTTCTCGAGACGCTCGATGGGTGACCTTGAATGTCCCAAAACCGGCAATCGTCAATTTTCGATCTTGATGAAGCGCATCCATGATCACGTCTACTATCGTATCTACAATCAGCTCAACTTCCTTTTTAGTTTGGCCGTTTTTTTCAGCGACCATTTCCACTAAAGCCTCCTTGTTTATGTCTGTAGCCATATTTCACCCCTCTTTCTAGATTTATTTTTTACCTTACTTAAAGCCAAAAGTATTATAATATTTTTTTGGATTTTGGACAACAAGCGCTACTGATTTGTGTTACGTCGGCCATTACCTGGCTATTTCAACCGCTCTCGTTTCACGGAGAACATTGACCTTGATCTCGCCCGGATATTTGAGCTCCTGCTCTATCTTATCCGCAATGGTTCTGGCCAGTTTCAGCGCGCCAAGATCGTCAATCTGGTCGGGTTTCACGAAAACACGAATTTCTCGTCCGGCTTGGATGGCATAAGATTTTTCCACTTCCGGGAAGGAAGTCGCCACATTTTCAAGATCGGTAAGTCTCTTGATATAATCTTCCAGCGTGTCTTTCCGCGCTCCCGGACGGGAGGCTGATAAAGCGTCAGCCGCCGCGACGATCATTGATTCGTTGCTTTCGAAGGGATAATCCTCGTGGTGGGACTTCATAGCGTCAATTACCGCTTTTTCTATCCCGAATTTTTGGAGAATAGTTATTCCGATCTCGATATGCGTCCCCTGGACCTCGTGATCAATGGCTTTTCCGATGTCATGCAAGAGTCCCGCTTTTTTTGCCAAACTCACATCGAGCCCCAATTCAGCCGCGAGAGCTCCGGAAAGATGAGCCACTTCCAGAGAATGAAGAAGAACATTCTGGCCATAACTCGTTCGAAAACGAAGCCTGCCGAGCAATTGGATTAATTTTGGATCAAGTCCGGCTATTCCCACGTCATAAGCCGCCGCTTCTCCCGCCTCTTTGATCTTGTTGTTCACTTCTGTCTTGGCAAAATTAACGGCCTCTTCGATGCGGGTCGGATGTATGCGTCCATCTTCAATGAGCCTCTGCAGGGCCAACCTCGCGATCTCGCGACGAACCGGATTAAAACCGGAGATCACGATAGCTTCCGGAGTATCATCGACAATGACCTCAATTCCCGTCAGCCTTTCGAGAGTTTTTATATTCCTTCCTTCGCGCCCGATGATCCTTCCTTTCAGTTCGTCTGAAGGGATGGCGACTGTCGACGTGGTGGTTTCCGCCGCGTGGCTTCCCGCATAGCGCTGAAGAGCGATCGTCATGATGTTTCGCGCTTTCTTTTCAAGCTCCTCTCTCCCTTCCTGTTCCATTTTTTTGATTTGCCTCGCAACCAAATCCTTGTTCTGCTCTTCGGCCAGCTGCAACAGAATTTTTTTGGCTTCTTCCTTTGAAAGCCCTGCGATTTTCTCGAGCCTCTTCAACTGTTCCTGCCTGGCAACCTCCGTTTCTTTTTTGATCTTTCTAATTTCCTCGGCTTTTTGGATAAGGAGATCCTTTCCTCTTTCCATCTCATCCAACTTCTTGTCCAGGGTCACCTCCCTAGACTCAAGTCTTTTCTCGAGTCTGAAGATCTGCTCCTGACGCGCTTTTTCTTCTTTTTTTGTCTCTTCCAGGATTTCGACCGCTTTGTTTTTGGACGCCAACAAAATCGCCTGGGCTTCCGCTTCAGCGTCCTTTGTCATTTTGTTTATTTTTCCCTCCGCGGTTCCTAATTGTTTCTTAGCAATCGACTGGCGGGCAAGATACCCTAGCGTCGAGCCGGCTGCCAAGCTTAAAACTCCAATAGCAAGAAGACCGAAACTTAGTTCCATGATTTTGAGAGCTATTCAGTTGATAACACCTGTCCAGCATTTGAATTAATTTAAATTTCCTTAATTCGCTTTTACTTCGACAATAATATTAACCATTTTATGTTATCAAGTGATGCTGTAAATTAACAATCACCAACGATTATATTAAAACATTCATCTTTTTTTGTCAAAACCTTATCGGGTATGCTAAAATTTATTCGTATGATAAAACCAACTTTCCTAATCGTCCTTGACGGATGGGGCATCAATCCGGCCTTCGAGGGAAACGCCGTTGCTCAAGCAAGCACTCCGACCACAAACAACTTGCAGCGCTATTATCCCCAAGTTCTTCTGCAAGCCTCTGGCATTTCCGTGGGCCTTCCCTGGGGGGAAGTGGGAAATTCAGAGGTCGGACACCTTACTTTGGGGGCCGGGCGGGTGATCTATCAGAGCCTGCCCCGCATCACTCTGTCCATCCAAAACGGAAGTTTTTTCAAGAATGAAGCTTTCAATGCCGCAATTGAAAATATCCGAAAAAACAATAGCGCCCTTCATATAATGGGACTGGCTTCAAATGGCGGCGTTCATAGCTCGCTTAACCATCTTTACGCTCTCTTGGAGCTAGCAAAAAACAATAAGGTGGAAAAGGTTTTTCTTCATCTTTTCTTGGACGGCCGGGATGCTCCTCCCCGGTCAGGCTTAAAGATAGTTGAGGACATAGAAATGCGCTTGAAAGATTACCCAGGTTATCGGATTGCTTCTCTTTGCGGAAGATATCTTTCCATGGATAGAAACGACAATTGGAATCGCATCGAAAAGGCCTATGCTCTGCTCTCGCAAGGCGCGGGAATCAAAGAAAAAAATGCCAAGGAGGCAATCCAAAGAGCTTATCAAGCCAACATAACCGATGAGTTTTTCGAGCCGACGATAATTGAAGATGATAAAGGAGAAATAAACTTCGTTAAGGAAAGAGATTCTCTTATTTTTTTCAATTTTCGGGAAGATCGAGCCCGCCAGATAACGAAAGCCTTCGTTCTTCCGACCTTTACTAAGTTCAAGCGCCAAAAATATCTGCCGGACCTGGAATTTGTTTCAATGATCCAATATGAAGATAATCTTCCCGTAAAAATCGCTTTCCCTCCGGAAAAAGTGGAACATTGCCTCGGCGAAATCATCAGCAATCAAAACTTGCACCAGCTTCGAATCGCCGAAACGGAAAAATACGCCCATGTCACCTATTTTTTTAACGGCGGCAAAGAAGACCCCTTTCCCAATGAGGAAAGGGCATTGATACCTTCCCAGTCCGTCTCGACCTACGACAAAGCTCCTGAAATGAGCGCTTTTCCAATCACGGAAAGAGCGATCAAGGAATTGGGAACCGGAAAATATTCTTTTGTTCTGATCAATTATGCCAATCCGGACATGGTCGGCCATACCGGAGATCTCAAAGCCGCTATTTCCGCCGTTGAGATCGTGGATCGCTGTCTAGGGAAACTGATACCCGAAGTTCTTAAGCTGGGCGGAAGCCTTTTTATTACCGCTGATCACGGCAACGCTGAAGAGATAATCAATCCCCGCACCGAGGAGATCGACACGGAACATTCGACTTTCCCTGTTCCGCTTTGGTATGTCACTCCTAATAATCAACGCCAGAAAAGCGAATCCGTGATAGCCGGAGAGAGATCCGATGTGCAAGGGCTCCTTAGCGATGTCGCCCCGACGATCTTGAGTGCCATGAATATAAAGATCCCGCCGGAAATGACGGGACAAAATCTTCTTGATATTCTGAGTTAATTTATTCGGTTGCCCTAACAATAAGATCTAAAAATATTTCTTGATAAGCTCGAATTCGTCTTCTCTTTCCGGGTGACAAGCCAGTTCGGTTTTTCCTTCCGGAAGATCTTTTGTGAATCTTTCAACATCTCTGATCCAATCAAGGCTGACAAAATAATCCGGCCCGTCAAGCTTGTCGTTCTTTAGAATATTTTTATCTCTCTTCCAAAGGAAGGAGACTATTCTTCGGATATTCGTCTTGGACCCCAAAAGGTCTTTTTTTGCAAAACGAAAATAAGGTATCTCATACCGCTGAGTCAACTTGAGCGCCATCAGAAAGTATCGGCCGAACAGATGAACGTGCTGGTGAGAATTGACGCCGTTCGGATGCCTGCCAAATAATTCACGAAATTTTTCAATTTGCCCCGTCCATTTGTTCTTTATTCTTTCCTTTCTATATTCTCTACTTCCAAGATGCTTCATTAAAAATAAAATTCCTCTTCCCAGCACTCCCTTCTTTAATTTTTTTTCTTTTTGCGGAACGTCGGCCAGATCCAGATGGATATCCAGCTTCACTCCCGATTTTGCGATCTCACTTATTTCCTCCGGACGGAAACTGCCATTGGCCATCACCGATACCCGATCAAGTTTCCCTAATCTTATAAGCTCTAATATGTTCTTATTAGCCAGTTCGCTTTTTCCGAAATCATCGGCGGAAATGATCAATTTTTCTCTTTCTTTTTTTTCCAGCATATTGCAAATAAGAATTTATCGCTAAGCGATACAATAACTTTTCACTTTTATCTTTACTTTTTTAAATTTATAATGTGCCCGGGGTGGGATTCGAACCCACAAGAGATTGCTCCCAAGGGATTTTAAGTCCCTCGTGTATACCGTTCCACCACCCGGGCAAGTCAAAAAGTTGAGGTCGCGCCCGGACTTGAACCGGGGTAGAAGGTTTTGCAGACCTTTGCCTAACCACTCGGCCACGCGACCACATCGAGCCAACTGATAAAAAATTATCATCATTTAGAGTGATGGTCAACGACTAGAAAATACGAATTAAAAAAATAAATCAAAACAGCGATTCTTGCTTATTTTCGTCACTGAATCTATCCGCATTCATCTGAATTTCTTTTTTCTTATTTTCCTCCCCATCTCCCTTATCGATCACCTTCAATATTTTAGGAATTTTTTTAAAATCCGTCTTGATGGTCTCCCGCAAACTCCCTTGATAGAGAGCCGCCGCGGGGTGATAAAGCGCATAAAATACCTGCTTGCCAAGGCCGGTAATTTCGCGCCGAAGGGCTTTTCCATGCATTTGGGATATTTTTTGGTTCGGAAGAATTCGTTCCATCGCGTGCCGGCCCAGAGTAACGATCAATTTCGGGTTGATTATTTTTATTTGCGCGAGAAGCCATGGCCAGCAGGCTTCCGCTTCCTCCGGCATTGGATCGCGATTCCCCGGTGGCCGGCATTTGACGACATTCGCGATGAAAACGTCTTCCCGTTTCATTCCGATCAGCCCGATCATCTCATCCAAAAATTTCCCCGCCGCGCCGACAAACGGCCTCCCGAGCTTATCTTCTTTTTCTCCCGGACCTTCTCCAATGAACATAATTGCCGCTTTTTCATTTCCCTCGCCTGGGACAACCTGTGTGCAAGTGCTGCGAAGATCACATTTTCGGCAAGCTTTTATTTTTTCTTCAAGAGCTTTATATTGAGACATCGAAAATTATATAACTGGCTTTATTCTATTTTCCATCCATCTTCATCTTTCGTCAATTTTCCCTTTACCTCAAACCCGCTGGATAATCGATGTCCGCCTCCTCGCAATAGCCTCGCAATTTCCGAGACATCGACATTCTTATACTCTTCGCTGCGAAGGCTTCCTTTGACCCGGTCTTCCCCTCTCTCCGATAAAACCAGGGAGAATTTTGTTCCGGAAACGGTATTGAGAATTTCTGCCACTCCGGAGATATCTTCTGCATTGCCATGAAGTTCTTCGAGATCTTGTTTTGTGACATAAGACATAATTGCCCCCGTTTTCGGATTGATCTCGGCTCTTTCCATGGCTCTTCCCCATAATTTCAGGGTCTCAAGTCTTTTGTTTTTGAAAACGAGACGGATAATTCTTGAGATGGAAGCTCCTTTTTTCATTAGCTTTGCCGCTATCTCCATCACTTTGGGGGTGGTATTGGCATGCTGAAAAATTCCCGTGTCCCCCAATATTCCAAGCAAGAGAAATTCAGCCATCTTCCGGTTCAGCTCGATCCGGTGAAAGTCAAAAAAATCATAGAGGATCTCACAAACTGAAGAATACTTTTCGTCGCTTATCGCTATATCCGGCTTGATCTTGTTCATCCGCAAAGTCGTGTGATGGTCAAGAAGAATTATTTTCTGATTTTCAATTTTCGAAGGAACAATTTTTTCAAATCCTCTTTCAACCGCGTCACAGCCGATGATCAGATCAAAGTCGGGAAGATTCACCTTTTTGGGGCTGATCACCTTCCCGCCTTCTAAAAAATCCTCGAGATGCTGGGGAAGAAGGTCGGAGCAAGTTACTTTTGCCTTCTTTCCTAGGGAACCGATTATATATTCCCTAAGAGCAAAAACTGAGCCTATCGTATCTCCATCCGGCGCTGAATGAGCCACAAGCAAAACCCTCTGGCATTTTTCCAGCTCTTTTTTTATTTCGGTAAATTCCTTTGCAAAACGATAATTCATAATTTGATAGAAATTGCCGGTTCATGCAATTTCCTTCAATAATTTCTCGATCTTGTCTGCTTCGGCTTCTGTTTTATCGGGAACAAATTCGATCCTGGGCAGAGGCCTCATGTTGAGTTGCTTATTCAATTTTCCCTGGATAAAATATATTTTCTTACCGAGGATCCGGAGCGTTTCGCCAAATTTTTTTTCCGGAAAAACACTAGCAAACACTCTAGCATAGCGGAGATCCCGCGAAGTGTCAACCTTGGAAATCGTAACAAAAACACCGAGGGGAATATCAACCTCCTCGGTAATTATTTTGGCCAAAGTTTCCTTGATCAGTTCGTTAACGCGATCAACGCGTGAAAAGTTCATAAAAAAATAATTTATGGTCCCCGATTACAAAATTTTCTTCACCACTTCCTCGTGAAAACAAATAAGAACATCTCCCTCCTTTATTTTTGTTTCTCCTAAAAAAGTGATCCCGCATTCAACGCCTTCCTTCACTTCGTCCACACCGACCTTATTTTGTTGAAGGTTGCTAAGCTTCCCCTGCCCTAAAGATTTTTCCTCGCGTAAAACCTCAATGTTTTCTTTGCTTACCATTTTTCCGGAAATCACTTTTCCGCCCACGATCATATCCTGTTTTCCGTTTTTGAAGATTGCCATAACCTTGAGTTTCCCCAGGTCCGTGCGGACAATTTCTTCCCCCAGCATTTCGCTCAAGCGCTTTTTGATCTCATCAACCAATTCATATATTACCCGATAAGATTTTATCTCCACATTGTTCATTTGAGCCAGCCTTTTGGCAACGGTGGTTGGTTGTGAATTGAAGCCGAAAACAACGGCCTTGGAATTTTGCCCGAGCTTCACGTCCGATTCGGTTATGTCCCCTACGCCCTGTTTGATATAGTCTAGGCCGACCTCATCCGATTTTATGGTCCCCAGAATTTGTTCGATGGCTTCGAGCGAACCCTGCACGTCGGTCTTCAAGATTATATTCAATTTTTTTATATTTTCGTTCTCGATGGTTTTCATCATCTGCCGGGAATCAAATTTTTTCGTTTCGCCAAGACCTCCCGCTTGCATTTCCTTTTGCGCGACTTTTGCCGCCTTGAGATCTGTCACGCCCTGAAGAACGTCGTTTACATTTGGCGAACTGTTGAGTCCGATCACCGTTACTGGCGTGGAAGGACCGGCTGCTTTCAGCTGTTTGCCTTTGAAGTCTTCGAGTCTTCTGACCCTTCCGACAATTGAGCCTGCGGCGACATCCTGCCCCTCTTTCAATGTTCCCGTTCTTACGAGAACCGTGGCAATGTTTCCCTTTTTCGGATCAAGGCGCGATTCGATTACTACCCCAAGCGGGGGCCTTTTAAAATCCGCCCGCAAATCCTCGACTTCTGCGACTAAAAGGATCATATCAAGCAATTCGTCGATCCCGATATTCTGCTTAGCTGAAATTTCCGCTGAAACAATACTACCTCCCCATTCTTCGATCATGATCCCCCGATCACCTAGCTCTTGCTTCACTCGCTGGACATTGGCATTGGGTTTGTCGATCTTATTGATTGCCACGACCATCGGAATTTTTTTCTCTTTGAGATAATTAATAACCTCTTCCGTCTGCGGACGCACTCCATCATCAGCCGCGACGACCAGAATGGCGATATCCGCCAGACTTACTCCGCGTTCACGCATGGACGAAAAAGCTTCATGTCCCGGGGTGTCAACAAAAGTAATAATTTCTCCTTTTTTCTTCACTTGATAAGCGCTGATGTGCTGGGTAATTCCACCTGCCTCCTTTTCAACCACGGAGGTTTTCCGGATAGCATCAAGGAGCGTGGTTTTTCCATGATCAACATGGCCCAGGATGGTCACGACCGGCGGACGATGTTGAAGATTTTTTCCCGATCCCTTCTCTTTTTTCAATATCTCATCCAGATTTTCAAGGGTCATCGCTCCCGAATCACTCGTTTCAATATCTTCTTCGGTCTCGAATCCGAGATCAGAGGCAATCACGGCCGCTGTTTCATAATCGATCTCATCGTTGATCGTCGCGAGAATCTTGTTTTTCATCAATTCCTTGATAACGTCTGAAATGGACAAACTCAAAAGTTCCGCGAAGCGTTTCACGGTCACATGAGAGGGGATCTTCACTTTTACTTTTTCAACTGCTTCTTCCATTTTTAATATGTGATAATTAAGGCTTTTTTACGCTTGCTTTCCTAATCCTTCCGCTCCCGCCTCGGCTTTCTTGATCGCTTCTATTTCTTCATCCGTCAGTGGATATTTCATCGCCTTTCCGTTGGACACCGGTTTGGCATAAACACGGTTTCCTTCGCGAGAATGAAGACTGGAGAATACCACCCCGGAGTTCTCACCGTCAAGAAGAGCGATGGAAAAACTTTGATCTCCACCCAGGTCCTTGAAGGGATTGAATCTCACCACTCCGACTTTATGCACCGACCGGCTGGCCAGATTGTGGATCTTGTTTGATATTCCATAAAGATCCTGAATATCCCGATCAAGTTCCTTGATGCCCTTTACATGGCCCAAAATAATTTTTTCGAGATCCTCCGCGCCTTTGCCTGAAAACAACTGCTGCTGTTTTTTTTTGATGCGGCTTACACCGAGCTGTAAAAATATGTTCCAGATCAAAAGCAGAATCCCGACAATTGCCGCCCCGATCACGCCGATTCCGAGATTATTTTGGATAATACTCAACATAATGACTTAATTTAAGTTAGCACCGAATTTGGCTTATGTAAAGAAAACCCCTGAAAATCAGGGGCTCTAGGATAATACTCAAATGAATATTATTTCAATTTATTTTCAAAAACCTTCCAAATATTATCATAAGTCATTTTTTCGATTAGCTCCTGGCTCACGCCGATGCTGGGAAGAAAATTTTCCACAAAATCTTTATAAAGACAAAGTGACGGATAACCGGACATATACGGCGGGAACATTTTTTCGCCCACTTGGTGTGGTGCGTGGTCCGTTTCAACCCAATCTATTTTTCCTTCGAGCAAATATTTTTTCAGCTTCTCCACTGATTCTTGGTTTCGAAGCGGCGGATTCATTTTATAGAGTAACCCGTCCGGGCGATTGAGCATTTCGTCTGTCCAAATAATGTGATGCGGCGTCACCCCGCAAGTAATTTTTATTTCTTTTCTTGCTTCTTCGATCAATTCCATTGATTCTGGGCATGACACATGACACACGTGAAGCGTTCCGGAGAAACCAGTTTCTTTTATTAGCTCGATTTGATCTTTTATCGATTCCGCTTCGGCTTCATTGGGGCGTGACTGTGAGTGGGTAATTGGATTTTCAGGATCCCAGAGATCATTTTTCAAAAAACTTTCCTTTTCGCAGTGCACGGCGATCACTCCCTTATAATTCAAACTTTTTAGCGTTGCGTAAACTTTCTTTTGGTCTTCTTTTTCAAGAACTGTGAGGTCACCTACCGATTTTCCGGCAAACATCTTTAGGCCAATGACATTTTTATAATTTTCATAGCATTTCAACGCCTCCTTAAGTTGATCTTCACTCGCGGTCACTCCGATCCAAATATAGTAGTCATTCTTTCTTTCTTCCGGAACAAGCTTCAATCTTTCAATAATGTGCAGCTCGGTCGTGATCGGCGGATCGGTGTTGGGCATGTCAAAAATTTTCGTGACGCCTTGCGCGCTCGCGACTTCAAGCGCGTGTTTGATGGTTTCTTTGTACGATTGTTTGCCGTCGCGGCAATGGACATGGGGATCGATATACATTGTGATTTATGATTTAAGAATTATTAATTTTATTCGTCATAAACCTTATCCTTCCCAATCATCTCTTGCATATTTTTCCTGGATAAAAATTGTTTAAAAGCAATGAATTTCACAATCCCGTCCGAGCGGTTTTCGAAAGTATGCGAACCATGTCCTGGCTCGATAATATCGCCCGCCTTCACAATTTGCTCTTTCACTTCCCCACTCTCCTTCCATTTTACCACCAGCTCTCCCTCTATAATATATATCGTTTCCCAAATTTTTGCATGGTGGTGCCACTTGAGAATCGCGCCTGGCTGCTGCTCGTCATATTGAAACTCATATTCCGGAAAACTATATATCCAGGCTTTGCGCCCTTCAGGACTGTCAAAAAATTTCGCTTTTCCTTGTGAAATAATTTTCATAAATTTTCTAATGCTACATTGATTTGTTTATATAGATCTTCTTCGTTTTTCACTTCGATTTTGAATTTTACCCCCGGGTTTCCCAGAACAAAACGGCTTACTTTTTCACCCTCGAACCACCACAAAATGATTTTCCGATTATTCATCCTCGCAATTTCAATTTCACCGCCGGTTCCCAGCGATGGAGCACCGACATAGGCAATGATGATATCGCTGGATGCTACGTGTCCTTCTTCATTTTTCCATACTTCGTCTGGAGTGACTTCCGGATTTTTTACAGGACACATCCCGTCGACATGAGGATTGAACACTTCTCTGGAGAATTCCCTGCAAATTTTTCCGATTTTCCCGTAAATTTCTCTTGGCTTGCTCCCCACATGCGTCAACGCCCCGGCGATATATATTTTATTGATTTTCTTTTCCATAAAGCGGAACATAAATAATTTTTTTTTCGCGACTGGATATTTTTTATTTTATCAATTTTCGTGATTATGCGGAAATTTTGATGAAATGACCTTCTTTTTGAAGATTTTTCGATTCGGCAAGCGTCTTTTCATAAGCGCCATCAATTTCTGAGAGCCTCTTCAGCTTTCCGTTGAGAAATATCTTCGGATCAACGACCCTAATCTTTACCTTGAGATGATAGTCGCAATCAATTTTATCCGCCGGAACTAATTTTGTCTTTTCTGAGATCAAGCTCATTCTTTCCAAAATAGCCTGGTCGCCCGAAGAAACCAATTTTCCTTTCACCTCGTCGTCCGTCGTGAATAAATCGTCTTGAGAAATTATTTTTTTATCCAGCGCTATCTTTAAGGCTTCGGCGAGCATAGTGTGATAGAAGATGGCCCCTGGAGAAGAATATATTTTCCTATTCGTCTCGAGATATTTTTCGCCAAAGAGCAGAGCTGCTTCTTTGGAGCTGAAGACGATCTCATTATTTTCCACAACGAGAGCTGAAAGCAAAAATTTTACTTGATCCATATCCAAAAGATCGAAGTGAAACGCATCGCGCAAAAGGTAATCGATCCTGTCCGCGCATAGATCAGGCAATGATCTTTCGAGAAGAGGGAAATTTTCGTGATGCATCAATCTGGACATGGAGTAACCATATTTTTTCAATATCTCCGGCAAATCCGATTTTTCAAGAAATGCTTCGGCCTCAGTTTCGTGAAAATCAGCAGACGACTGAACGTTGAAAACAAAATCAACGACGTGAGAAAAAGCACAGTGCGCCGCGTCGTGAAGAAGTCCCGCAATTTGCTCTTCAAGTGGTGCTCCAAGTTTTTTAAGCAATAGGAAAACACCCAGAGAATGGTCGTAACGAGTCATCACAAGTTTTTTCCATACCCATACGTCCGGACCGTGCTGTTGAATGCCCTTGAGCCTTTGCATCGATTGGGAACTGAGAATAGCCCGAACTGACGGCTCAAGATCGGCATTACCATAAGCTTCCCAGTTGTATTTATCAATTTTGACCATTAAATAATTTGTTTATCCGTTCAGATCTTCCAGAGGGTAAATATCATAAGCCGGCTTCTCGTACGGGTGAACTTTTCTCATTGCATAAACCGCTTTCTCGACAATTTCTTCTTCACACAAGATTTCGATTTTTTCCTCTTCCATTTCTTCAACTTTCCCAATTTCTCCAAAAGCCGGATGCGCACCCTTTTCCGGTTTGAATCTTCCTGTGCCGCGAGAACTAAAAGAGCAATGGGAATAGTTTCCCATTCTTCCCCCGCCGGCCTCATGAATCGCTTCTCTTACTTTCTCTGCATAAGCAATCGGAACGAAAACTACCAATTTATATTTTTTAGACATATATTTTATATTCGGAAGCGGGAGGGAATCGAACGTCGCTCCGCCAGCTGGCGGAGCTCCTTGAAACCTTGCGGTTTCAATACTTCCACTTCAGGAAAACTCACGTTTTCCCGACCCCTTTCCTGTTCGAATCCTCTCTTAATTATAATTTTTAAATGAAACTGCGGAAGCGGGAGGATTCGAACCTCCGGTGCCATTTCTGACACGGCAGTTTTCGAAACTGCTGCTTTCGTCCACTCAGCCACGCTTCCATCATTTTTTTGGATCTGGGGAGAATCGCCCGCCTCGACTCGTCGTCTCAGCGAGGCGGGAACTCCCTCCTCAATAACTCGCTCATTATACTTTGGACTCGAGGGGAATCGAACCCCTATTTATGCAATGCGAATGCACCGTTCTACCACTGAACTACGAGCCCATTTTTACAAAATATATTTCGGGTGCGAATGACATGCATGGATCCTGTCCGCCCGCCTTGCCAGCGAGGCAGGCCTCTGACGGAACTATACTACAGGCCCATAAAAATATTATGCAATTTGCTTCAATCTGTCCGCTTCTTCTTGAAGCAGCCGGCTATCCTCGCCATACTCTCCCGAATGCATGCTCGATCCCCCATAACTCGCCGCTTTATGGTCAATATGAAAATTGACGTGAAAGCTGAAATCCACAATTCGACAGAAGAGATGGAATCTCGGAAATGGCTGATCAGTGAGGCGTCGAACAAAAGCCATTTCCTCGCCTTCTCTTTTTTGAAAATGATATCCCGCCCGGCGAAAAAAATTAGCAACGCTTGCGGATGGATTTTCGATCACGATTTTCATATCGGATAGTCATTGCTTAATGGACAATAAAATACTAGCTAATCTTTCGGATTATGTAAAACCCGCCTCTCATGAGAGGCGGGTTTAGTGAGACAATTTGGAGACTGCTATTTTTTCTTCTTGGAAACAAGAGCTACAACAGCCGCACCGATCGCTGCGCCGATCCCGGCCGAGATGATCGCTGCTTTTTCCGGATTTTTCTTCACAAAAGCTTCCACTTTCTTGGCCGCTTTGGCCATTTCCGCCTTTGCCTTGGCGAGTTCTTTTTGGGCGAAAACTTTCACGTTCTTTTTCATCGCTGCCACTTTTTTTTCGGCTTCTTTTTTATTCATGTTTTTTTACTTTTTAATTATTATTAATCCAATGAGTAGCGCAAAAAATCCGACTACTGCGTAACCGACTCCGTTGCTGATTTTTACCAGATCATTTATAAACATTACAGCTGCGATCATTGCGAAGATAAATCCAATGAAAATCAAAAACATGCCAAGAACATGCTTCTGAATGGAAAGGTAAATAGTGTGAAGCTGCATTTTTATTCTTTCCACAAATCCGCCGGCTAAATTTTTGGCAAATTCTCCCAAGTATCCTTCGATCTTTTCCTTCCAGTCTGTTCCATGGCTTTCTAGATTGTCGCTTTGTTTTTTCTCTGTCATTTATATTATCTTACAATTATATTATCGCATTTCTTTGTATTTATTACAAATCCTAAAAAAGAAATATCACGCGGATGCCTAAACAGTAAAATCAAATGGATTAAAATCTTGTTCTTTCAATTTTATCAGAGGATAAAACAGTGGTTCCGGAAGCTCGTTCCACGAAAACCAATCCCACTTTTCCCACTTTTCTGGTTCCGCTAGCTTTGCCTCGCCCGAATCATGATCCGCAACTATATGAATCGTCACCACATGTTTTCCTTCTTTTCTTGGAATATCATTAGTCACTGCCCCAAATCGGATATTTTTTATTTTTATCCCCGCTTCTTCAAGCGTTTCTCTTTTTGCACATTCTTCCCAAGCCTCACCGAATTCGAGCCAGCCACCCGGCGGGCTCCAGGTATTTTTCCCATGCGCGCCGATCCTTTTTCCCATTAAAATTTTTCCGTCTCGCAAAATGTATGCTCCAATTCCGACTCGTACTTGTTTTTCCATAAAGTTATTCAGATTGGTCGGGCTGGAGGGAGTCGAACCCTCTGTTTCACGAACCCGAATCGCGCGTGTTGCCGATACACTACAGCCCGTTAAATTATTTCTTCCACAACTTTTTTTAGTATTCCTACCGCTTTTGAATTATTTCTCAATTTTCCCAAAGCGTCAATAATTCCGTCCGCTTCATTTTTCATAGACGGTTGCTTGCAAAGAAATATTTTGATCGTTTTATCGGATGGCTTTTTTTCAAAATACTTGCTAACTATCGCGTACCAACGTTCCAATGTTTCTTGTGAAACATCAAGGGGGGTTGTTATTGTCGGCGGATTATTGAGAAGCAGACTAAGCTTTTCCCAATTATTATATTTCTCGTATAATATTTCGTCTTCCAGAAGTCTCGCTGTCATTCCTCCGAAAGTAGCCGCGTTTTTAATGTTGAGAAAATTATATTTGTTCAATATCTCGTATCGTCTCATGTCGCACCAGAGATGGAATTTCCATCCGGATTGAAAGCCGGTCAGATCATTGAAGTCCAGATCCAAATGCTTGAAAAAAATATGCGTCTCATGCCGAGACAGCTCGTCTGCGATCCGTCTTACATCAGGGAAAAGCGTCCCCAGCAAAAAATTATCCGCGTCTTTGCGAGGATGCTTATCCAGATATTTCTTGGCGTAAACTATATGCGCGACTTGAGAAGCCATAGGGTCAGAAATTATTTAACCCAGTATTTTTTTTTGATCTCCTTGTCTTCTTCTTCTTTTTTCTCCTCAATTTTTTCTTTCGCCATTTCGCGAAGAGATTTCAAGTTTTCTTTATGTAATTCTTTCGCTCTTGCCAGTAGGCTTTCTTTTATATTCTTCTTCGGATCTTCTATGACCTCCGAAAGCAGAACATCCAAAATCGCCCCGACGATCGGTCCGGGTTGCAACCTCAATTTCCTCATAAGATCATTGCCATTGAGTTTTAGCATCTTAACCGAAAGCGGATCATTTGAAACTTTATCAACCATATATTTGAAATGGCGAAGTTTATACGGCACGGCTTTCGGCACGCCCGATCCTAGCCGATCGCCGACACGAAGATCAATGAGATCGTCGATATTTTCCAGTCCCACTTTCCTGACCAATCGGCGCACACTCGAAGCTCCCACTTCATCGACGTTGTAATAGAACATATGATTGTCCACCAGCAGTTTCACTTTCCAGATTATCTCGGAAGAATACTTGAGGCGGCGCAAAATTTTTTCCACCACCCGAGCGCCGACATGGTCGTGGTTATAGAATGTGGAATAGGCGCCCTCACCTCTTTTGGTTTCGGGCTTCGCAATATCGTGAAACAAAGTCGCGAGACGCACTTCCAATTTTTCCGAAGGACAATTTTTGAGAGACAAAATTGAATGTTCGTAGATGGTATAAATATGATGCCGGTTTTGTCCCACTCCATATCCTTTTTCCAGCTCGGGAATGATATGCGGCAGCAATTTCAATTCACGCAAAAGTTCAATGCCTTCCGCCGCGAAGTCTGAAATCAAAATCTTATTCAACTCATCCTGAATTCTTTCAAGCGCGATAAATTTTAAATTTTTTGCGCTCCTCGCAATTGCTTTCTTGGTTTTTTCTTCGATTTGAAACGGCGTTTTTTCGCTCAACTTTCTGGGCCCCTTGGTTCTTTTTATATTTATCTCCCCATCAAGCGTCACTGCGAACCGCACCGCTCGCATCATCCGCAACGCATCCTCGTCAAAGCGCTCATTCGCGTCCCCTACTGCGCGAATTAATTTATTTTTCAAGTCTCCCTGTCCGCCAAATAGGTCGACAATTTCAAAGTCAGTTTTTTTTATTTTTAACGCCAACGCGTTAATCGTGAAATCACGCCTTGAAATATCCTCCTCCAAAGATTTCGCGAATTTCACACGATCCGGCCGACGTTTGTCAGAGTATTTCGATTCAATTCTGTAAGTCGTTGCTTCCACAACCCCAATCTCCGATTTTATACCAACAGTTCCAAATGCATTTTCATAGAAACTATCCGGAAAAATATTGCTTATCTCCTCCGGCTTCGCATTCGTTGTCACATCCCAGTCTTTCGGTCCGCCGGCTGGCGGATTTTCCATCAGTAGATCCCGCACGCACCCACCCACGATAAACGCCTCAAAGCCGGCAGCTTCGATTTTTTTGATTATTTCGATGATTGGTTTGGGGATTTTTCGGATCATGTTCCAATATTAACACGCTAATCCATTATTACAAGAAGAAGATACTTAAGCAGCATCTTCTTCCCTAAAATGTCTTTTGTTGATTATTTTTCCTTATTCTATATTAGATCTTCTCATCGCTCCTTCGATCAATTTGTCTAAAAATTGTGAGAAATCCATCCCCGCAAGTTTGGCCGCTTCGGGTGCGAGGCTCGTGGGAGTCATACCAGGAATGGTGTTGATGTCGGTGAAATAATATTCATCATTTTTCTCGCTCCAAAGGAAATCCACGCGCGCAAGATCATTGCATCCAATTGCTTTGAAAGTTGAAACAGCATATTGCTCAATTTTCTTTTGGTCTCCCTCTGAAATTTCCGCCGGGCAGACGTGCTTCGATCCTCCGTCTTCGTACTTAGCCTTGTAGTCATAGAATTCGGAAATGATGGGAATAATTTCTGTTATGGCCAAAACTTTTGGATCGTCATTTCCCATCACCGTCACCGTGAACTCTCTTCCTTTTATATATTGCTCCAAGATTACTTCGTCCCCGTGAGAAAACGCGTCCCTGATTCCTCTTTCCAGATCATTTTTTGTTTTCACGAGGGATATCCCAACCGAAGAACCAAGTTCGGACGGCTTTACCATCATAGGGAGAGATAATTTTTCTATTATGTCATCGAGACTATACCTTTTTTCCTTTTTGATCACAATATCTCCAGGTATCGGCACCCCGAACTTTGCGGCAATGATTTTGGCTTTCGGTTTGTTCATTCCAACGGCATGCGCCAGCACTCCCGAAAAAACATACGGTACGCCGAGCATGTCGAGCATTCCCTGCAATCGTCCGTCCTCGCCAAACGGCCCGTGAAGAATCGGAAAAACCAGATCGATTTTCGCTCCGGCGTTTCCTTCCGAATAATTAGAAAGGCTTTTCTCTTCGTCGCTTATTGTCACTGATTTCTGTGATTCCTCAATACTTATCGCCCCTTCTTTGCCAATTTTTTCTTCGTTCATTTTCATATATTCCGCTCCTTTGTCGCCAATAAGCCAATTTCCTTTCTTCGTGATCGCGACCGGGATCACATTATATTTTTCCTTGTTCAAATTTTTCATCACACCCCGAGCCGAGGAAAGCGAAACTTCGTGCTCTCCGGATTTTCCACCAAAAATTACGGCGAGGTTTATTTTTTTTGGCATAATGTTTTTCTACTTTTTAAATCGTGCCCTCGGAGGGAATCGAACCCCCATTTTTCCCTTAGGACGGGATAGCTCTATCCATTGAGCTACAAGGGCTTGCTAACCAATTTAATTATGACTTCAAAATCATCTTTTGGTAAAGATTTTACCTGAAACTTAAAGTTACACTTCATGCATACATAGTGTATGGTATACTTTGTATTTTTCATATCGATACTGATCGGCTCCATCAGTCCCCCGCAATTCGCCGCGCGGTCGCCCGGGTTTACATCCACATGCTTTCCCCAAAGGCAAGCAGGGCAATGGTCAGTATACCCGTTGCCTTTTACGTCTGTTCCGCATTTTTCACAAACAAAGTCTTCGATTCGACGTTGAAATTTTTTAGATTGCATTTGTGGAGATATGGGGATTCGAACCCCAGACCCCTTCCATGCCATGGAAGTGCTCTACCAGCTGAGCTATATCCCCGTTGGGTGAATTTCCGCCAGATACCTGTCTGTCTCTGGCGGAAACTAGTGACCAGATACCTCTCTATACTATTTCTAAAAACGCTTTCAGTCAACGAAATGTTTGTGCTAAACTCACTATATGGCAAATAGTTTCACAAGAAAAGCAAACTGGCTTTGGCAAAATGCAGAGAATTTGTTGATTATACTTTTTTTGGCGACTTTTACCTTGAATATCCGCAAAGTCTTTTTGACGCCTTACTCTTTCCTGAACAGAACATTTAATGAATATATGACTATGAGTTTCAGTTGGGCGGATGCACTAATGATTGCCGTGATATTTATTTATACAATAAAGATAATAATGAGTCAATCTAAACACAGTTCATCAAACTTAAGTGAAACATCCAATGGGAAAACTATAAAAGAAAACAATAATGTATTTATGTCAATACCACGCCCAATCTGCAATATTTCACGTGAAACATATTTTCTGTTACTATTTATCGCCTGGTGCTTTTTGTCAATTGTTTGGTCACCTTATAAACCAATAGCTATTTATAGGTGTTTAACTTTACTTGAAATCTTAGCATTCTCCTTTGTTATATTTAAAAAATTAACCGCCAATAATCGTTTTTTCAGGTTTTCTCTTGTTGCTTTAGCGATAAATGGCTTTATTCAAGCTCTAATTGGTATTATCCAGTTTTTTTACGGTCGTTCGATCGGATTGCGCTTTTTTGGCGAGAGTATCGTTTCACGTGAAATACCTGGGGTGGCAAAGTTTATTATTGACGACATGAAACATATTAGAGCCTATGGAACCTTTCCGCATCCGAATATTATGGCCGGGTTTTTAATTATACCCCTAATAATAATTTTCATGGAAATTTTATCCAGATGGAAACCCGAACTAATTAGCCTTCCAACATTACCATCAGCAGAGAATAAATCCGAATTTGTTACACGTGAAACAAGCTTGAGCCAAATCTCTATTTTTATAATTATAGTTTTCCTTTCAACCATAGGCCTAGGATTTATTTTGACCTTCTCGCGGTCGGCCTTTCTGGGCCTTTTTATAATCTTCCTGTTCATCTCGTATAAATTTGTCCTAAGCCTAAAATACAAGAAAGCAATTTCGATATCATTTATTGTGATAATAATTGCGCTAATCGGACTCACATACTCTATGAATCGCAATTCGTCTTTGTTTTCTGATCAGTCCATCAGAGAAAGAGCCTCATATACAAATGTTTCACGTGAAATAATATTGGAGCATCCTTTAGTTGGTATTGGAATAGGACAATTTGTCCTGAGCGAATACAGAAAAAATTCGACGCTTGAGGGTTGGCAATACCAACCGGTTCATAATATATATCTTCTAATTACCAGTGAGCTCGGTATAATAGGTCTAGCACTCTTTCTGCTCTTTATTACATTCTTATTCCTAGACCAAAGAAAAAGAGTCGAAGATTATTTAGGATTGACATATTATTTTTTTTGTTGCATTATGTTTTCTTTCTTGATTATGGCTCTTTTCGACCACTTCTTTTGGGATATCAAAATGGGCACCTTAATATTTTCTTTGGTAGTCATCTTTATCTTTTTACGCAATCGAAATATTGTAAAGAGCTCTTCCGGGACATCGACGAATACTTCTATACCAGACAAGCCAAATTAGACAAATATTTTTTAGATGTTATAATTCAAATTACTAGCCCCGTTCAAAATTAGCGAGGGTCAAAACAAATACGAATATACTATACATCGAAAGGCAGATTGACCCGAGCAAATTTATTGCGGGGTGTTAGTTTGTTTCAATTTTTATATAATAAATAATTCTAAGAAAACTAAAATGAAAATTGATCTAAAAAGAGGGGGGGAAGCTATGCCTCCCGTAAGACAAAACGTTCCTTACATGGATCACAGAGAGATGATAAATCGAGCTCCGCTGCCTCAACGGCCTAAAAAGGACACGCGTGTGCCGAAAATCATCGACTGGCTGATCGCCGGCGCCGTTTATCTTTTGGCTTTTTTGGTGCCGATATTCTTTCTCCCAATTGTCCCCAGCATCCTCGAATTGAACAAACAAATTTTGATCGTTGTTCTTGGAGGAATCGCTTTTCTTGGTTGGATCGGAAAATTAGCCTGGGAAGGAAAAATAAGGGTAAAAAAGAATTTCATTTTGATACCTATTTTGCTTCTCCTTCTTATTTTAGCGCTCAATACTGTCTTTTCTGTTTACCGCGACCAGAGTATGTGGGGAAGCTTCGGCACCGAGAGTCTTTCGCTCGTTACCGTTATCGCTATGATAGCGATTTTTCTGGTCATTATGAACAATTTTGGGGCCAGAAAAAAGATCGACACACTTGTTCTTGTCATTATCGGATCCTCAGCCTTGGCTAATATTTATGCCATATTTCAAATTTTTGGAAAGTTTATTTTCAAAAATCAAGCAGTTGCCCAAAACTCGTTCAATACCATCGGATCCGTTTATGCCTTGGCAATTTATTTAGGCGCTGTTCTTATACTTTCCGTGGCCATGCTCCTTGAGAAAAAATCATTGCCGGTAAAGATCGCTTTGATTGTTTTTTCTTTACTGTTTATCTTCACTCTTATCATGATAAATTTTGGAACGGCCCTTATAATTTTTCTGATTGGCATGGCGGTCCTTTTGGGTCTTGCCATCATTACAAGCGGCAGTGAGGAGAAAAATAGGGCTCTTATCATTCCTATGGTTGTTTTGACCTTGGTTCTCCTTGCCGCTCTTATCGGCAAACGCAGCTCGATTGTGCGGGTGCAACTTCCAGTAGAAGTCGGACTATCTTCGAGCGCCTCTTATGATGTTATGAAGGGAGCTTGGAAAGATAACTTTTTGCTTGGATCCGGCTTATCTTCTTATGACCTGGCCTACCTCAAAAACAAGCCTGCTGAGATCAATCTGACGAACTTTTGGTCAGTGAAATTCAATGAAGGTAGCAGTCGCTTCTTTACTCTGGCAACCACCACTGGCTTTTTGGGTGCGGCCGTTTTTCTCTTCTTGGCTGGATCCATCCTAGTCTATATATTTTCCTCTTTTGTGAGAATTTTTGGGCGAAACGAGGAGGGGACTTACACCCTCATCGGTCTGACATCCGCGTGGATCTATCTTACCCTGGTTTATTTTCTCTATCCGTCCAATATCACAATTGACTTTATGTGGTGGATCACAACGGCCTCTATTATAGTTCTGATCTCCTTGGTTTTTCAGAAAAGAGAAGAAATCATCAGCGAGACATCTTCTCCTCGTGTATCGTTGATCCTGTCCTTTGTATTCGTATTGATCATTGTCGGATTTATTTCCCTTATTTTTCTTGAAGGACAACGATATGTGGCCGCCGCGGCTTACAACAAAGCTCTTGCCAGCGACGCTCAGGGAGCTAAAGTCGATGATCTTGTCAATAAATTATCACGGGTGGTTAGTCTCGATCCGAGCCGCGACCTTTACCACCGCAATCTTTCGGTTGCCTTGTTTGCCGCTCTTAATGATCGCATTTCCCAAAAAGGAGCTGCAAACTTGTCGGAAAATGATCGGGCGGAAATAAGCAACCTGTATTTTGCAGCGGAAGATGAAGCGCGAAACGCGATCAATCTTAACCCTAAGAATCCCGATAATCTTGTTCAGCTCGCTCAAATAAGCCAGAACGTGATCGGATCGAAAGACGGCGCAGACGAAGCGGCTCGCTCGAATTATATGGAATCCTTGAAATATGATCCAAAAAATCCTTCCACTTATTACCAAATCGGTCAAATTTATCTTATGATGGCCGATCTAGAAAGCGCGAAGAACGCTAGCCAGCAACAAGGCTCCAATAAAGCTCCTCAACTTTCTGATAAGGCCAAAGAATATACCGCCTCGGCTTTGCAAAATTTTGAAAAAGCGGTCGAAATAAAAAACAACTACATTCCCGCTCAGTTCATGGCCGCCGTGTCTCTTGACAGGCTGGGCAAAATTGACGAAGCAATAGCCAAATTGGAAGATGGCAAAAAAATGAATCCGCAGGATGTGGGGATAGTCTTCCAACTGGGAGTCTTCTACTATAAAGCTGGAAAATTCGACGCGGCTCGCAATGAGCTTGAACAAGCGGTAAAACTGGCGGATAATTATTCCAACGCCCGTTATTTCCTGGGACTCATCTATGACAAACAGGGTGATAAACAAAAAGCACTGGAGCAATTCAGAAAGGTTGCAGATCTCAATCCGGATAATGCCGATATTAAGAAGATTGTCTCTAATCTTGAAGCCGGGAAAACCGCACTTGCCGGACTTGAGGAAAATACGGTTAACCAGGGCGCTGGAGGACAACAGTCTGGGCAAAATCAACCTTCCGTCCAGCGAGATCAGGCCCCTGTTCCACCGGAAACGCCGATTGGCCCTCAAACTCCATAGGGGAGTTAGGATAGAAATCATCCATCGCACTGCTTTTGTAGATCTTTCCCCGCTCCTTTCCGAGCGGGGAAATTTATAAATTTGACATAATTTCGATTATTTCTTAATATACTTATAGAATTTATCTGAAGCGATTTGAGATGTCCGAGTGATCGGACATTTTAATTTAAATTTTGAATTTACTATGTATGGCGAAAAAAAAGAAATTGAAATCCCAACCTGAGGATGCTCAGGCTGGAAGATTGGGACAGTTTGGAAGCGCGATTGCGCAAATTTGCGAAGAAAAGGGAATCTCTAAAGACAAGGTGGTCGAGGCCATTGAATCGGCTCTTTCAGCCGCGTATAAGAAGGATTATGGCCGGCGCGGACAACATATCCGGGCGGAATTCAATGAAATTACGGGTGGAGCAGACTTTCATTTGGTAAAAGAAGTGGTCGACGAGACTACCCGCGTTTTTGAAACCGAAGAAGAAAAACTGGCCCGCCTAAGTGAATCTGAGGGACTTATAAATGAAGAAAAGAAAGGCGGAAAAAAGCCAAGGATAGAAGATAAAAAAGAAGCGGCCGAGGAAGAAAAGGTAGGCGACGAGGGACAGATAAAAATTCCGCGCTTCAATCCCGAAAGAGATCTGACTCTCGAAGAAGCCAGAATTAGAAAAGCGGAGGCTAAAGTGGGAGACATTATTGAAGAAAAGTTGGAATCAAAAAACGATTATGGAAGAGTGGCTGCTCAAACCGCCAAACAAGTGATCATTCAAAAAATTCGGGAAGCTGAAAGAGACGCGATGTACGACGAATACAAGCAAAAAGAAGGAGAAGTTTTGAGCGGAGTGATCCAAAGGATCGAGGGTCGAAATATTTTTGTCGACCTTGGAAAATCCACCGGAGTATTGTTTCCCTCTGAACAGGTTGATGGCGAAAGATACCGACTGGGTCAGCGGCTAAAAGTGTATATCATGAAAGTTGAGGCTGATCCAAAGGGGCCAGGCATTGTGCTTTCTCGAACACACCCGGTTCTGGTGCAGAAACTTTTTGAAATTGAAGTTCCGGAAATTTTTGCCGGTACAGTTGAGATAAAAGCTATGGCGCGTGAAGCCGGTTCACGCACCAAGATCGCCGTTTCTTCCACGGAAGAGGCAATCGACCCCATTGGATCATGCGTAGGCCAAAAGGGAACTCGCGTTCAGGCCGTCATTGACGAATTGGGGGGAGAAAAAATTGATATCATTGAATGGAATGACGATATAGCTAAGTTTATTTCCAATGCTCTTTCGCCGGCCAAAGTTTTGGGGGTCAAGACGGATGAAGTGAAAAAGGAAGCCCGTGTGTCGGTGCCCTCCGATCAGTTATCGCTCGCCATTGGAAAACAGGGGCAGAACGTAAGATTGGCGGCTAAGCTTACCGGTTGGAAAATCGATGTCGTGGCCGGGGAGATCAAGAAAGAGGAAAAAAAGATTGAAGATGAGAAGAGCCAAGAAGAAAGCGCTGGAAAAAGCGAGGAAGTCGAAACTGAAAAGAAAAAGGGGAAGAAAAAAGAAGTTGATGCTGCTGCCACTGAAAAAATTGAGGAAAAGAAAGAAGAAGATAAAAAATAATTTTTAATAAAAAACATATGTCTAAAGGAATGAATTTATGGCACGACATTTCCCTCGGCGATAACGCTCCCGAAGAATTTAATGTGATTGTCGAAATACCCAAGGGTTCAAAAAATAAATATGAGATAGATAAAAAAACGGGACTAATCAAGCTTGATCGTGCGATGAAAACGTCTCAGGATTATCCTTTTGATTATGGTTTTGCCCCGCAAACTCTTTGGGAAGACGATGACGCGCTGGACGTAGTCATGCTGACAACTTACCCGCTTTATCCAGGGATTCTACTTTCGGTAAGACCGGTAGCAATAATGCATATGACGGACAGCGGGGAATCGGATGACAAAATAATTGCAGTTCCGGCTGAAGATCCGCGTTGGGATGAAACCAAAGATCTTTCAGACCTGAACTCATATATTTTGAAGGAGATCAAGCACTTCTTTGAAACCTACAAGTCCATCACGGATAAGGTTGTTACCATAGACGGCGTTGAAGGTAAAGATAAAGCGCTTGAAGCAATCAACAAAAGTGTTGATTTGTATAAGAAAAAATTTAAGAAATAATGGAAATAAAGAAATTACCAAAATCACAGATCGAGATCCTACTTGCTGTTCCAGCTCCAGAGCTTGAAAAATTTTTGGATATGGCAGCCGAAGAACTGTCCAAAGAAATAAAGATAGACGGATTCCGCCCCGGGAAAGCACCTCGAAACATTGTTGAGCAAAAATTGGGATCCGAAAAAGTACTGGCTCACGGCGCTGAAAAAGCCGTAAGGAAAAGCTACGTAGACTCGATCACAAAAAACAAGATAGAAGCGATCGGCGAGCCGAAAATAACCATCACCAAGATCGCACCGGGAAATGATCTGGAATTTAAGGTCGTAGTCAGCGTTATGCCGGAGATAACGCTGGGAAATCACCGCAAAGACGTGAAAAACATCAAAAAGGAAAAGAGGGTTGGGGTCTCGGAAAAAGATGTCGATTCGGAACTTAATAATCTGGCTCGCAGCCGGGCGAAACTCATCACAGTGAATCGTCCCGCGCGAGTTGGCGATAGGGTGGAGATCGATTTTGAAGCTCAGATCGAAGGAAAGACCATTGAAGGCGGAGTCAGCAAAAATCATCCGCTTACGATCGGGGAAAATTATTTTATTCCTGGATTCGAGGATAAGCTGATCGGCATGAAGGAAGGCGAAGAAAAAACTTTTGAGCTTCCCTTTCCATCCGATTATCATAAAAAAGAATTAGCCGGCAAGCCGGCCACTTTCAAAGTTAGGATCAGTCTGGTTCAGCAAAAAGAATTGCCCAAAATAGATGACGAATTTGCTAAAAACCTCGGCAAATTCGAAAATTTGGAAAAATTAAAGGCCAATTTGAAAGAAGGAATGGAAGCCGAGAAAGAGAAAAAAAATCAGGAAAAATGGCGAACGGAGGCGATCGAAGAAATTGTCAAAAGCAGCCAAATGGAAATTCCGGATATACTCGTGAATGGAGAATTGGATAAAATGATGGTTGAGTTTGAGCAAAACATCGCCCAAATGGGAATGGCGATGGAAACTTATCTTTCCAATCTCAAAAAATCAAAAGAGGATCTCCAGAAAGATTGGCAGGAACCGGCCGCGAAAAGAGTTAAAGCGGCTTTGGTGCTTCGTGAAATTGCCGAGGCGGAGAGCATAACTGTTGAAAGCCAGGAAATTGAGGAAGAAATGAACAAGGTTATAGCGTACTATAAGAATATGGGCAGCCTGGAGAAAAATATCGACATGGAAAGGCTGTATAATTACACCAAAGGCGTACTGCTCAATGAAAAAGTTTTCCAGCTTTTGGAAAATCTTAAATAATCTAAAATAATCATGCAAAATCAAATTCTTATCCCTACTGTCATCGAAAAAACCGCCTATGGAGAGCGGGCGTATGATATCTATTCCCGACTTTTAAAGGAAAGGATAATATTCCTTGGCGGAGCGATTGATGATGTCGTCGCCAATTCAGTGATTGCCCAGTTGCTGTTTCTGGACAGCCAGAACGGCAAAGAAGATATCAAAATTTATGTAAATTCCCCCGGCGGGCAAGTCAGCTCGGCTCTGGCAATCTATGACACTATGCAATATGTAAAGGCGGACGTTTCAACTATATGTATCGGACTGGCCGCTTCCGGCGGAGCGCTTCTTTTGGCAGCCGGAAAAAAGGGCAAGCGGTTCTGCCTTCCCAATAGCGAGATTCTTATCCATCAGGTAATGGGCGGAGCTAGCGGACAGGCGACGGACGTGGCCATTCATGCCAATCACATAGTGAAGATGAAAGAAAGGCTCAATGAAATTTTGGCCAAACATACCGGACAGAAGATAAAAAAAGTTCAGGAAGATACCGAGCGAGACTATTTTATGAATGCCGAGGAATCTAAGGTTTACGGAATTGTAGACAAGATCATAAAATGATCCAGCTACCTACGCCATATTAAAAAACGCCCCGGATTAACGGGGCGTTTTCTTTATTCTACAATACTCGCAATCAGATTTCTTCTCCCAAAAGCGAAGGCTTGCTTTTTTGTTTGCATATAGATATCAAAGTGGTTTGCTTTAATTGCTCCGCCGCGGTCCTCGCAGACATAAGTTCCCATCCCATCAATTTCAATCTTGGTGCCGAACTTATACTGCTTAGGGCAAGCCAGCGTCCGATTCTCCTGGACTCGTTTGCCGCTCGCGGTGATTCCGTCGCTCTTTCCACACTCGTCAGCCGCGGCCGTATAGGCACTGGCATTAACGATAAAACTTCCGGAAGGAAGCGAGCTTATATTCTTTGGTCGATACTTTCCACTGGTTATCAAATCCATGGCTGTATGCGGAAAATAGATGGCCGAGATAAAGTTGTCATTGACGGAAGCGATCCTACTGAATATGGACTCCGGTGTCTGGTTTTCATTTTCATTCTGGTTGTTATTTGATATTTGTTTGGTATTTTGGTCGATAACCTCCGCAGCTTCGGCCTTGTTGTTTATCGGAATAGTGCTTAAGGCCAAGCTGATAAGAAGGGCGCTTGCCAAAATACGCATTAGTTTAGTTTAATTGTTAATGCTAAGCTCTTACTTCAGGTAAATAAAAAATCCCTTTTCAGGACTTAACGAACTAGTGTAGCATTATAAATATCCAGAGTCAAGGGCAGCAGTAACCACCCCTTGACAAAGTATAAGGGTAAAATCAGCTTGTATAAAGCCTAAAAATCGTTGCTCAAGATATTTTAGCAACACCGCAAGAGAGGAAAGTTTTGTTTTTGGCTCATTATTTCCGACTCCAGGAAGATGTTTCACGGGCTATGAAGATGTTTCACAAAAAGCATAAGCCAAAACACAAAAAGGAAGGGTTCTTTGAAGGGGAGAGGTTCCTTCCTTTTCTCCGACGATTGACGAAATACGTTATTAATTATATGATAGTAAAGCTTTAAAAAGTCATTTTTTATTATGGAAAAAATATACCAGTTCAATCAAAAGGTCAGGCAATCCAAGAAATATCCCGCTCTCAAAAGCGGCGATATCGTCAAGATCCATCGCAAAATAAAAGAAGGCGACAAAGAAAGGGTCCAGATATTCGAGGGTATCATTGTTAGTATCAAGGGAAAACAAAGTTCTTCTCCGATGGTTACCGTAAGAAGGGTTTCTTTTGGCACTGGCGTTGAGATCACCGTTCCCCTGTATTCTCCCGCTATTTCAAAGATCGAAGTTGTGAAAAGCGCCAAAGTCCGACGTTCGAAATTGTACTACTTGCGGGAAAAAGGATTCCGTCTTTCAAAGCTTAAGATGAAAGAACTCGGTCAATTTGTTCACCCAAAGGAGGAACCTAAGACAAAGGAAAAAAATGAGGAAACAAAATCCGAAGGACAGCTGGCAAAATCTGACGAGAAATCAAAAATTGAAGATAAAAAATAGGAATTAAATAAAAAAATACTTTTTGCCGTGGTGCCGTCCGCCTCGCCGAGACGGCGAGTCGAGGCGGGGAATCGGAAGATTCAGAATTAATAATCCGACGCAGGCGTGGTGGAACCTGGTAGACACGCAAGCTTGAGGGGCTTGTGAGCACTAGCTCGTGGAGGTTCAAATCCTCTCGCCTGCACCTATAGCAAGAAGAGATCAAGCAACGAACGGGCGCGTAGCTCAGTTGGTTAGAGCATCTGTCTTACAAACAGAGGGTCAGAGGTTCGAGTCCTCTCGCGCCCACTCGAACGGGAAAGAGGTCGGGAAAACGGGAGTTTTCCCGGGGCGGAAGTATTGAAACCGCAAGGCTTCGAGGAGCGAAGCGACTTTGCCGGGCTAGCTCATTGGTAGAGCAGAGGACTGAAAATCCTTGTGTGCCCAGTTCGATTCTGGGGCCCGGCACAAAATGCGGGCGTCGTATAGTGGCTATTACACGGCCTTGCCAAGGCTGAAACGGCGGTCCGATTCCGCTCGCCCGCTCACTAAAAAAATCCCCGCTTAGGCGGGGATTTTTTCGAAACTATTATTTTAAGTAGGTTTTAAATTCTTCAGACGGATTACTCTCGAAAAAATAATATTTTCCATCCGGACCGATAAAGGAAAGCGACTTTGCATGTAAAAACATTCTGGGAGTCTCAATTTTTTTATGCTCTTTAAAGATATATTTTTTGTCACCGACGATCGGATGACCGATCGAGTGAAGATGCACCCGGATCTGGTGTGTCCGACCGGTCTTGGGGAAAACTTCGAGCAGGGAATAATCGCCTGATTCATCGAGAACCTTATAATAGGTCAGCGAATACCTTTCTTTTCTCACTCCCACCTTCCCGCGAACCAAGGCTTGTTTTCGAAAATCTCTTCTGGACCTTCCCATTTCTCCTTCAATCTTTCCCTGCTTTTCTTTCAGCTTTCCAAAAACCAATGCCAGATAGGTTTTTTCCATTTCCCTTTTTTTGAAGAGATTCTTGAGATGATCAAAATATTTTTGGTTTCGAGCTATGACGATGACTCCTGAAGTTTCCCTGTCCAGACGATGAACAATTCCCGGACGCAACGTTGGGTCATCACCGACATTTCCTATTTCGGGAAATTCTTCGATCAAAAAATCGGCTAAAGTTCTCTCGTGGATAACAAGTCCCTTATGAACTGAGAGATTGATCGGTTTATCAACGACAATTATATTTTCGTCTTGATGAATAATCTTTGGCATTGGTGCCGGGGAGAGGATTCGAACCTCCATGAGTTGCCTCGCTAGCTCCTAAGGCTAGTGTGTCTACCATTCCACCACCCCGGCAAATTTTGAACCAAATACATAATAATTTTTAGCACTCTCCGGAAATAATTGCAACGCCCCGGGAAGGCGTCGCAAAAATATAACAATTTTTTTCAATAATGCTCTAAAACAAACCTCCTCCGCGAAACATTTGGTCGATCGCCCTGATCATTACCAAACCCATTATTCCCACCACTACTCCTATTATGGACCACTTCATTTGTTTCCTGCCCTTTTCCATTTCTTTTTCGTCTCCCATTGCCAGAAAATACAGCGTTCCGCTGATAATGAAACTGATGATCGCCAAAAAGCCGAAGATGGCCAAAAGCCAGCTGACCAGTCCTTCTACAACGGACATAAGCGTGGCCGAGGGAAGTCCGACCTCCGGCAACGTGACGCCTTGAGCGATCGCGCTTTGAGCGAAAACCAGAGCGGCGAGAAACAGGCCGGCCGGGACATATTTTTTATTTTTCTTTGTCATTATATTGAACGAGAAATTATAATTTGAAAAAACTAGAAAAACCAGGATCCGCTAAGCAGAGAATTGGCCGCAAAGATTATCACGAGACCGATGAGACCCACAACCACCCCGATGATCGAATAGAGCATGCCATTTTTGGCTCTTTTCGCTAAAGTTTCGTCGCCCGCGGCTAACAAGTACCAAACGCCGCTGATCACAAAACCAATTATCCCCAAAAAACCAAAGATGCTCAAGGCCCACATCACTATATTTTGGACGATCGAATAAATGGAAGTAACAGGGAGTCCGGTGCTGGCATAGCGAGCCGGATTCCAGCCTCCGGCAGTCGAAGATGCCAAAGGAGAAGCTGCATATCCGCCAGTAGTGCCATAGCTCCCGCCGCCAGTAGTGCCGTAATACCCGCTGGTGCCGCCAATTCCGCCGGTAGAACCGGTCATATATCCTCCGGTGCTGGTGCCGCCGAAGAGGGAACCAACGGCTGATCCCGCTCCACCGAGCAAAGACCCGACCGCCGATCCCAGCGCCCCAAAAAGGCCGCTACCAGTTCCGCCTCCGCTAACAACGGTAGCGCCGGAATAGGGAACCATCTGGTTTCCGCTCATCTGCATTAGCTGGCCGCTGCTATTTCTCACTAATTGCTGTCCGGAAGGAGTCGTCAAGCCGGCGGAAGTAATACTGGTGTTAGCACTAGTGGCTGAAACACTAGACCAATCCACGGCCGTACCTTTTGATCCATCGCTGTTGGTGTAGCTCCAGGTTCCATCACTGCCTTTCTCGGCTGTCTTGAGACTGCCGTCGCTTTGCGGAACGCTAATTTTGCCAGTAGAGCTGGAAGCGGAATTGGCGGCTTGCTCGCTGGCTGTGAGCGGATTTATGTTGATGCCGGATGTTCCTTCAAGAGGATAGAGTTGGCCTGCTCTAAGTTCGGAATAATTTCCGCTATTGTCTTTATAGACCTGATTTCCATCGTCCGTTTTTCCCACAAGCTCGCGCGTTGTGATCACACTGCCATCAGAAGCGCCACTCGCCGCTCCGGAAGCGCCTCCTGCTCCTTCACCATAACTGGTTCCATTCCAAGTTGTAGGATTTGTAACTTCGTAGAATTCTCCGGTACTCTTGTCCATTGAATAATAATTTCCGTCGTTGGCCTTCCACGCATAATCTCCGTTTGCGTATTTATAAGAATCGGTCTGCCCTTGAAAATCAGGCATACTGCCCCCTGAAGAACCGCCTCCTGTTGGGCTAGTTCCTCCGCCGCTTCCGCCAGTTGCCCCTATACTTGGTCCAGTTCCTGGTTGCACGTAATCTATGACAGTATCCGTACCGTATTGCCTGACCGTCCCATTATCGTCAACCATCACTTTTGTTCTTTCTCCGGTCGACTGATCAACTCTCCAGGTGTCTGATCCCTGCTTCACGATAACCTCGCCCGTATCCGTCTTCGCCCAATCATAATTGCTTGAAGGATTGAACTCTTGTAGTTGGGAAGTTGGAGTAGGAACTGACGGTTGTTCTCCAAAGTCAGGGATAACTTGTCCATCGAGTGGCACATCTGGCAACGCAGCTGGTATGCTCGAATCCGAATAATTGTCATAATAGCTTGGTTCATCGTAATAATCGCCAAATGCGTGTTCGGAAAAACCAATAAGAGCTAAAAAACAAATTGCGGGAATAATGATAATTTTCTTCATTTTATTTTAATGTTAAAAAAAATAATTTACCCAAAAAATATGAAAGTGAATTGCAAACCAGCGAAATCCAGAGGCTGTTTTTAAACTTTATATTCAGTAACTGATAGTAAATTACGGCCTCGACTATTACGATCCCCACCTCCGCCAGTAGAATATAGTGGCGAAGATTGAAGAACCATGGCAACACATACCAGAGGTAGGGAATGGTGGCAAAAGAGGCTAAAAATCCGACAAATATTATTTTGAAATTGCTTAACTTTTTTGGCTTTATCCGCAATGCCCAGCGCACAAAAATGAATAAAGCTGATATTTCAACGACCTCGGTAAAAATGAAACCCTGTAAAAACCTTATGGTATAAATCATGCCTAGATCTTATTTTGGATATTCGGGGGTTGTAGTGAGGAAAACTCCTTGGCGTTTTTTCTTTTTTTATAAAATAGATATAGCCAATATCCGCCGCCTCCCAGAATTAAAATAATTATTATAAGTATTATCCATCCCATAACTGGTGATTTACTGCTCGTCTGCGTTAATGGCAATTTAGCTGGAGCCGGAGCAGCTATGGTTTTTTTTGCTACAGGAGCAGCCACGGTATGAGATAATTTAGAAATATCAATCTGAAGAGCTATTTTGTTTGTTTTGGCGTCCGCGACAATGAGTTTTGCACTAGTCGCGGAATAGGGAACGGTAACTTTGATTTCTCCCTGTTTTTTCCCACTAGGCAGTTCCCATTTTCCAAGATAATATTTCCAGGTTGTTTTTTTGCTATTAATTGCGTACTGCCCTTGAGCATTTAAAAGCGTCGCGTAAAACTGCGAGCCGGAGCCGGAATCTTTCACCAGGCTCGTCATCGTCAATTCGGGATTTGTTCCTTCTTTCAAACCCAAAGTGTTGTTGACGGAATCCCAGGTTAGAGAAATGAGATAATAGGATTTTTTTACAGGCGCGGTTGCCGTCGCAGATGAAGATGGCGAGGCTGACGACGCTGGAGGATTTGCCGTTTGAGCTAAGGATAAATTAGTTTGACCGGCAATGAAGAAAATAAAAGCCAGCGTGAAAAGCGCGGCTTTGGAAAACGAAGGGGGGGGATTAAAAAGTTTATTCTTTTTCATTTTTGCTCACCCTGTCAAATGCCGCGCTGCGGCAATCCGCCCCAGGCGGATTATTTAACAGGGCAGATTTTAGTTTTTATATTCAGGTTAGCTATATAATACCACAAATCCATATTGCCAGGCAAAGCCCCTGTGGATAACAAAACGGCCCTCCTTTGTAAAGAGAGCCGCCTGATAATTATAATTCCGGAATTATAATTTAGAATTGATTTGTCTTCACTCCTACCAAGTTGTTAACGGCAAATATAACGACCAGTCCTATCAGCCCCACGATCACTCCCGTAATGGAATAATACATCGCTTTTTTGGCTTTTTTCTGCGAGTCTTCGTCTCCGGCGGCCACCAGGTACATTATACCGCTGATCACAAAGCCAATCACGGCGAAAAATCCCAAAAGGCCCAGCATCCACATCATCACGTTTCGGATTATTTCAAAGATTGGCGCGACCGGCAGATTTGTTCCGGCCGGCGGCTGAAATTGAGCTAGAGCCGCAAAGGGAATGAGGAGCGCGCCTGCGCCAATACGTCCCAACATTTTTATTTTTCTTTTCATTTTTTCACCTCCTTTCCCTAGTTTAAAAAATTATATCAACAAGTTTTTTACCCCAGTATCATCCCCATAAATGTCTTGATCAGAATGAGAGATCCGAAAGACATCGCAATAGCAATAAGTGAATACTTTACCGAGCTCCTGGCCATGGTGATCGTATTGTCATCGCCGGAAGAAATAAACATGATAACGGCACCGTTCAGCAACCCCATTATACCAAAAACTCCAATACATGCCAAAAGAACCCTGAGGACGTTGAGCGCCACCATCATGAGTCCCGAATTATTGCTCGATCCGCCACCCTTGAGGATTAAAAGCATGTCCGATAAAAAGAGGGGCGCGGCAATGACAATCACGAGACCCGTGATGGCGTACACCAGGGTGTTTTTCGCCCGTTCGGACATCCCTTTGTTTCCCCCAGAGATCATATACATCACGCCGCCCAATATGATGAACAAAACCGCCACCGTGCCGGCGATCGTCTTGAAATAATTCATGGCTTGCTGGAAAAGTTCCCCGAATGAATTAGCGCTGATTGGATTGACAACACTCTCGGCGTTTATCTGGCTTGAAATAATAAAGCTAATGGCAATTGCGGAAAAAAAGATTATCAATGCCGAAAAAATTATTTTCTTTTTGTTATTAAACATAAACAGAGTTTATACCAGTTATTTAAAGCGCTTTATCCGCCTAGCAATTGAAGAATTTGTTTGGCAATCACCATAGCGCCTATTGCGATTATCGCACCAATTAGCGTGTTTTTGAGAATTTTCTTGGCCCGCTCGACCCTCGTGTCATCTCCCCAGGCCAAAAAATAGGCGATCCCACCGATCAGAAAACCGATTATTGCATATAGTCCCACCAGAATGAGAAAGCCTTTGAGCCCGTTGAGGAGTATTGCTGCCATAGGAGAGGTAGCCGCCACATTGGCGGGATTTCCCTGCAGTAAGTTCATTATTTCTTTATATATCACAGGCGCGCCGACCACAATCGCGAATCCGCCGATCGCGTACATCATCATGGTCTTACCGAGCGCGGCCATATTCTTGTTTCCAAAGGCGGCCACTATATAGAACGAAGAACCGATAATGATGAATATTATCGCGATCGTTCCGGCCACAGCGTTGAGATATCCCTGGGCATTGACCATAATTCCCGTGAGATTGCTCATATTCTGGCCGAGGGGATCGTTGAAGTTCGCGCTAACGGCACGAGCGGCCTTTGCACTGAGCAGAAAAGCGATAGAAATTGGAATTAGTGAGAAAACATTTTTTTTCATATATACTAATCTAAAAAGGCTACGGCTGGATTGGCTCATATAAAGAAACTGTTTTTTCCAGACACGCAGGAGAGCCAGAGATGAGAACGCCATCGCCAATGACCGAATAATTTATAGAGCTTGCTTGTCCTTCAGGAAGACGGATCGTCGAAAAACGAAACTTACCATTTTTGAAATCCAGTTTTTGTCCTAAATCATTTTCGGAGAAATTAATATTCGGATATAGCACCGGATGCAAATCTTTCAACATTGTTTTTTCCCAATCCTTCATCCACGTTAAAGTATCCGGATAAAGATTGGTGTAGGACTTTTCAACATTATAACCTAGGTAAATTCCAAAAGTTTTATCACTATTGTTGTCAGGGCAATAAAATATTTCGTAGTCGGCGTTATCAAGAAATGGCCTTAGTTGCTCGCTTAATTTCATACCGACCGCCGTTTCGAAATCATCAAGTGGCATTGTGCTGCCGTCCTTGTTTTTAAACCTAGTTCTTTCTATTCCATTGGAAAGCGCGCTTTCAGGTATTGGTCCTTTTGAAATATCTCTAAAAAATTGCTGGACGGCCTGGGGACTTTCAATGGTTCTTTTTGTCGCGCCAGGGGAAAACGGGAGCGTCGGAGCGGGAAGAACCGGAGGAGTTTTTTCCGCGGACTGTTTTTTCTTTGCAGATAGAAAGGCAAGAAAAAGTATTACCAACATCAGTGTAGTGACGATTGCAATAATGAAAATAGTATTTTTTTTCATAACGTTTTCTTATCAATTAACACCCCGGACATATATCCGCCGCTCTTATTATTCTGATACCTGACGTATTCAGCATGCTCGATCCAGAACTCGGATGAATTCCTGCCGCATCGCTTGCCCCCATAATTTGCGAACATCCGTTATTGAGACAGATACCAACATGGCCTGGCCTTACCAAGGCGTCGCCCGCCCTGATCGAACTTGGGTCGGTCAAGTCTTGGGCGTTGCTATACATTGTGTGTGAATTACCGGTTGGAGCCTGACACCCCGCCGCTTTATAGGCATCCCTGGTTGTCGAAGAGCAGTCATTCGATCCGGAAACATAAGCTGTACCGCTAAAAGTCATGATATTCTGTACAACTCCATCGCATCCTTTCCCCGTCATATTTCCAGTGCTTCCGGCCAATGTCGGCCCCAGGCTCGTCGCCGCCGGCCCCTGCGTTTGCGTTATGTCACAGGTAAATTGCCACCAGTTTCCGCCCGTCGGATGCTTGAAGCCGACCATTTGCATCACCAGATTCACAAACAGCCAGGATCCCATCCCGATGACAAAAGCCGTGAGACCAAGTGTGAGCGCTTTTTTGGCTTTGTCTATCATCCCCTTGCTCCCGGTTGAGACCATATAGAAAACTCCGGCCACGGTGATGACTAGCATCGTCGCGATGAACAAAAGCCCCAGCAGAAAATCGAAAATTTTCTTGAAACCAAGGATGAGATGGCAAAGCGTGCAATTCTGATCGCAAGGAACCAGTCCTCCGGGATCACGAGCGGGAGCGGAGGTTGAAGAAACTGAGCTTTGGACCTGAGTTTGACTCTGATTCTGGGCTGGATTATTTTGCTTACAACAAACTCCCTCCGAAAAATCTATTCCCGGTATGTCCACATTGCATTTATTCGAAGTTTGAGTGAAGCCATCCGCGCATGCCGGAACACATGATTCTCCTGCTCCACACTCGGCCTTCGCGATATTGGTGAAAACAAAAAAACACGCTGAAATTAATAACAGGGAAAAAGTTAATGCTATTTTTTTTTGACTTGGTATGTTCTCTTTCACTATTTCTTAATTAGCAAATTCACGCTCTTCTCAGCGTTGTCAATGGCATCTTTCGGATCGGCGTTTTTGAGCGCGACATTTTCGATCATATCGTCAAAGATCTTTTCCACCGCCAGATTGTCAGGCTGGGACCAGCTTTTGGCGATAATGTTTCCTTCCGCAAAAGGAGCGAGCAGAAGATCGTTCCTCTGGACTCCTACCAAATCGCGCCGGGCCGCCGGTTTTTTCTGCGTCGTGGCGTATTCAGCCGCCGGGTCATAATCAGCGCTTTCTTTCGTCGCCGGTGGTCTCGGCAAACCTTGGCTTGCTACCGGGGGCATGGTCAAATAACGAATGAAATTCCACGCTTCGCCTGTTCTTTGCTCGTTAGTAGCCGGAGTTTTCCCGCTGCCTCCTGAAGCGGAGTCTGCCTTAGCCGTTTTATTCTTGGAAACCGCATATCCCCAATAATTAGCGAAGTTGAGATTGACACCCTTTCCGCTTTTATCGATATTTTGCGGAAGAGTCGATATTCCCAGATTCATTTTGGGCGCTTTTGACTGGATTTTCGGGATCAGCCAGGAATAGTCGATCGTCATCGCTGTCTGGCCTTCGATAAAGCTGTCCACGGAATTGTGCATCGAGGAATTCCATGAATATTCTTTATTGCTGCGGTTGGAAAATTTGGTGTAATAGGCCAGAGCGGCTTGGCCTGGAGAAATCGGGTTCTTTCCCGCCAAAGATGCATCGGTAAATTCGGCAAAGGTGGCCAAATTAGTTTTCGTGTCATTCATTTGCGCTCCGGCCTGCATCATAATGGCCGTCAGAATATCCGTTGCCCGGTTGATCTTTCCGTCGCCCGGGCTGGCATCGCTCGAGGCTCCCATGGCCGCGCCGGACTGAACGATGTTTCCGAAAGAATCAACTTTGGTCATACGCGTTACCGCGTCATCAAACTCGGCCCAGGTACGGGGAGGAGAGGAAAAGCCCGCTTGATTAAGCAGGCCCTTATTGAAGTAAAGTGCCAAAGAATCAACTGAAAGTGGCAGGGCAAATATCTTTGAGTCTTTTACAAAATCCTGTGAAACAACATCGACGAATGTGTCCTGCACCTGCTTAGGAGTGATAACAGAATCCGGAGCGGGAAACAGCTTGTCCTGGTGCTTTGCGAGCCAGGAATTATGGATCAAGAAAATATCCGGACCGTTCCCTGTCGCCAGGGCATCTCGCAGATCGTTTTCGTAAGAATCAACGGTCATTTTTTTGTACTGGATATCTTTTATGACCGGGTTTCTTTTTTTATACTCGCTGATCACCTTTGCCATCGTGTCCGAATCGTCAAAGAGACCCCAAACTTCCAGACTGACCTCATAATTAGGAACCTGCGGTTTGCATCCGCAGCCGGAAAGAAAAACCATTGAAAGTAAGAGCGAGAAAGAGATAATAGCCGATATTTTTTTCTTCATTAGATTTTTATTTTTGAAGTTTAGCTATGCTTGAATTTTACAATAAGTCAGGAAAAGAAACAAATCGGCGAAAATATCAAATTCTAACTAAAAAATAAAGCTCAAAATCCAACAGCTGTAAAAAAGAGGCAGTTCCTGAAAAGGACCGCCTCAATTAAAATGTTCGTGTTAAAAATTGTTACAGCACCGTCGTGGCCGCGATCTTGTCGTCCTGGTTGAGCCGCATGACACGCACTCCTTGTGTCGCCCGGCCGAGGGCGGAAATGCTGCGGAGAGGCGTGCGAATAATCTGGCCTTTCGAAGAGCTCGCGATCATATCCGTGTCCAGATTATCCGTGTTGACTATATGAGCCGAAACCAGTTTCCCGGTCTTGGGCGTTATTTTAGCCGTTTTTATCCCGCTTCCACCCCGGCGCTGGATCTTATAGCCCTTGAGATCGGATCTTTTTCCAAAGCCGTTTTCGGAAAAAACCAGCACTTGATTTCCTTTTTGGTCTTTGAGAACCACATCCATCCCGACAACCGAGTCATCTTTGCGAAGTTTCACGCCCCGCACACCAGCTGCCGTGCGGCCCATTGGGCGGACATCTGTTTCCTTGAAGTGGATAGCTTGGCCGCCGGCAGTGGTAATAATTACTTCGTCTTTTCCGGTAGTCGGCGCGATCCAGCGAAGCTCGTCGTCTTTCACCAGATTGAGCGCGATCAGTCCTGACCTTCTCACTTTGGCAAAGTCTTCAACGGCCGTTTTTTTCACTGTGCCAAATTTCGTTGTCATAAAAAGATATTTTGCCTGGCTGCCTTTGCTGATGGAAATTACGGCTGTTATTTTTTCTCCCGGCGCGATCTGGAGGAAGTTGACGATCGCTTGTCCTTTGGCGATTCGTGAAGAGACTGGAATTTCATAGGCCATGGCTTGAAATACCTTCCCGCTATTAGTAAAGAAGAACAGATTGTCATGGGTCATAGCCGTCACCACCCGATCGATCGTATCGCCCTCTTTGGTTGACGCCCCAATGACGCCCTTTCCGCCCCGCTTTTGAACTTTATAGAAAGATGGGGGCATCCGCTTGATGTAGTCGTCTTCCGTGACGACAATCATCGTTTCTTCGTTGGGAATGAGATCTTCCTGTTTGAATTCTCCCACGGCCGATTTCACCACTCGCGTTTTTCTTTCGTCGGCATATTTTTCCTTGAGATCCGCCAGTTCTTTTTTTATCACACCTAGGATTTTTTTAGGACTCTTCAAAAGTTCTTCTAGCTCCTTGATGAAATTTCTTTTTTCTTTGAGCTCGTCCTCGATTTTCTTCCGTTCGAGGCCAGCAAGCGTTTGCAGTCTCATCTCCAAGATGGCCGTAGCCTGCTTGTCGGAAAGCTTGAAGCGCTTCATCAAATTTTGGTGGGCTACCTCCTTGTCAGCCGATTTTCTGATCGTGCTAATGATCGCGTCGATATGATCGAGCGCTTTTTTGAGCCCTTCTAAAATGTGTGCCCGCTCCTTGGCCCGTTCGAGCTCGAACTTTGTCCGGCGAGCCACCACCACGCGCCGATGAGCAATAAAATATTCAAGAATCGCCTTTAGGTTCAGGACCTTTGGCTCGATCCCGTCCACCAGCGCCAGCATATTGACGTGAAAAGATTTCTGCAGATCGGTCAAGCTGTAAAGTTTGTTGAGAACCTTTTTCGGAAAGGCCTCTTTTTTGAGCTCGATCACGATTCTTACCCCGTCTTTGTCGGACTCGTCGCGAATGTCGCGGATGCCTTCCAGTTTTCCCATCTTCACCAGTTCGGCCATCTTGGCAATCGTAGTCGCTTTGTTAGAAGCATAGGTCATCTCGGTCACAATGATCTGAAATTGGCCGTTTTTCGCTTCAACAATTTCAGCTTCGGCTCGCGTTACGATGCCTCCCCGGCCGGTAAGATAAGCCTGCTCAATGTCTGCTTGGTTATAGATCGATCCACCGGTCGGAAAATCTGGACCTTTCACGATTTTTGTCAGCTCCTTTATCTCGCAGTCGGGGTTTTCGATCAAATATGTGAGGCCATCCACCAGTTCACCCAAGTTGTGAGGCGGGATGTTCGTTGCCATGCCCACCGCGATCCCCATCGTGCCATTGAGAAGCAGTTGGGGAACCTTGGTCGGAAAAACCGAAGGCTCTTGGCGGGAGGAGTCATAGTTAGGGACAAAATCAACCGTGTCTTTTTCAATATCGGCCATCATCTCCTCGGCCAGACTCATAAGCTTGGCTTCCGTGTAGCGCATCGCCGCCGCGCTGTCGCCGTCCATCGATCCGAAGTTTCCTTGGCCGTCCACCAAAGGGTAGCGCATCGAAAAATCCTGGGCCATCCGCACCATCGAGTCGTAAACAGCCGTATCGCCGTGCGGGTGGTACTTTCCCAGCACGTCTCCAACCACCAGCGCAGATTTTCTGTATTTGGCCGTATGACTGAGCCCCAGTCCACGCATAGCATAAAGAATCCGGCGGTGAACCGGCTTCATCCCGTCACGAACATCCGGAAGAGCCCGGGAAACAATCACGCTCATGGCGTAAGCCAGATATGATTCTTTCATCTCAGCTGTTATTTCTCTGGGTTTTATATATCCAATCTCCATAAATTTCTACGGCAGTTGTGGAATGGCGCTATTTTGCTGATTATTATCTTGAGGTTGCGGCTGCGCTTGAGGAGGTGATGGCTGCAGCTGATCCTTTGGGGTATTTTGCCCGCTATCAGCCCCGCCAGCGCTGTCTGTTCCGCTTGAATTTTCCGCATTGACGCTATTTTGGTCCGGCGCACCCGTCCCGTTCTGACCCGGTATTTGATTCCACATTTCCTCGATCGATTTTTTGCTCTCGCCCACGTTGCTCTTGAGACCGTTGAGCTGATCAACCGCCGAAGGATTAGCGTCCGCTTGCCCTTCTTTGTTCATCTCCGAAAAAGAAACGAGCCAGATAACCAAAATTATCAGAAAGGACACCGCGGTTGCCGCGATGACAATCCTTTCTCGCTGATGCACGGGCTTATTCCTTAATTTTTCAATGTAATCGTTGATATTCATGTTCTATGCACTTAGCGCTTCCATCAGCACTACTTTCAAGTCCTCTCCTTCCAGATCTTTTTTCTTGAGAATCAATTTTGCCAGTTTTTCCCTCGGGCAAAGCCCGATTTCTTTGCAAAAATTCTTTTCATCGGCAATTTTCTCTTTCAAACCCGGAATTTTATAATGCATCGGCAAAACTATCTTAGGTTCAACTTGATCAACTACCGATTTGGCTTCCTTCCCGTCCAAGGTGTACGTTCCACCCACTGGCACCGCCAAAATATCCACGCCGTTGATCTCTTCAAGCTGTTTTTTATCGAGCAATGTCCCCAAATCTCCCAGATGGCAAAACCTGATTCCTTCGCTTTCAAAGAGAAAGATCGTGTTGAGACCCCGTTCGGCTCCTTCAAGCTTATCATGGAAAGCGCTGATTCCCCGAATGGATACGCCCTTGATCGAGTATTCTCCGGGCAGATCCAAAACTTGAAGTTCGCCTTTCAAGGCTTCTGCGTTATTATGGTCATAATGGTCATGGCTCACGGTCACAATATCGGCTCTCCCTTGCGGCGGACGCAATCCCAGCTCTTTTTGAAAAGGATCGGTAAAAATGACCACGTCTTCGCCCGACCCGCGCCCTTCCGGCTTGGTTGTTATTTTGAAGCACGAATGCCCGTACCATTGAATAGTCATAAAAAAATCAGCTTATCGCTTAATTGATGGTAATAGAATAATATCACGTTCAGAATAAAATTTCAATAAGCGCGTCCGTCCTTACTCTTGCCAAAAAACCCTTTCTATTATATACTCCCAAAGAAACAAAGGGGGATTTTTTGTTTTATATAATAATTAATCTAATCATTAATCCAATGTTAGACAATATTTACGACACTCTAGAGAAAGAGGTCGACAAAGCAACTGAGCAAAAAGAAGAAAAAAACGAAACTTCAAATATAAGCACGGAAGGGGAAGGGGGAAATCCAACCGAAACTGACGAAACGGAGACAATTGTCGAGGAAAAAAGCGAGGCCACTTCTGCTATGGCCGATTTTTTTAATCAGACCAAAATAGTTTTCCCGAAAGAGGGAGATGTGATCGAAGGAAAAGTGATCGAGATCGGATCCAATGCCATCTATCTCGACCTTGGCATATTCGGAACCGGAATCGTCCTAGGAAAAGAGATCAAAGACGGCCTTGGCGCCACCGACCGGTTGAAGCCAGGACACAGTGTTTCGGCCACAGTCACTGACATTGAAAATGAAGACGGATATATTGAACTGTCCATCCGCGAAGCGTCCATCGAAAAAGCCTGGCAAGATCTGGAAGTAAAACAGGCCGAAGAAGAAACTTTTGATACTAAAATACTCGACGCCAATAAAGGCGGACTTATCGTCGAGGTAAACGGGATCACCGGTTTCCTTCCCGTTTCTCAGCTTTCAAACGAACATTACCCCAGGGTTGAAGAAGGAGAAAAAAACAAGATTCTGGAAAAACTGCGTTCCTATATCGGAATTGAAATGCAGGTTCGGGTCATTGACACGGACCGAGAAGGCGAGAAGCTGATCGTCAGCGAAAAAGCGGCCTATAGCGGAAGGGAAAGAAAAGCTATCTCCGAACTTAAGGTCGGAGACGTGATCGAAGGGGAAGTTAGCGGTGTGGTCGATTTCGGAGCCTTTATAAAATTTCTGCCGCCGAGCAAAAAAGATTCGAACATTGAGGAGGACAAGCTTGAGGGCTTGGTCCATATTTCGGAATTGGCCTGGCAGCTCATCGACAATCCCCGCGACGTCATCAAGACCGGGGACAGAGTGAAATGCCAGATCATCGGCATTGACGACACAAGAGTCTCCCTGAGCATCAAAGCGCTTCTGACCGATCCTTGGTCGGAAGTGGAAAAGAAATATAAATCCGGGGACACGGTTGACGGGCAAGTCCGAAAAATCAACCACTTCGGAGCTTTCGTATATCTTGACGACGACATCCACGGCCTCGCTCACGTGAGCGAACTTCTCGAAGCCCATCCGGGGAAAAATATCGAAGAGATCATACAAACGGGAAATACTTACAAGTGGAAAATTCTTTCCATCGAATCCAAGGAACATCGGATGGGACTGGCTTTGGTGAGTGAAAAAGCAAAAGAGAAAAAAGAAAAGGAAAAAAAGGATTAGTTATTTTGTTTTGAGAAATAGTGTATCTTCGGGGAAATTTAATTCTCCCGATTTTACGAAATTAATTTTTTTTCATCATGATCATCTCCTTTAATGGCGACGAGGGATCGGGGAAAAGCACTATCGCAAAAAAAGTGGCTGAAGAACTTAGCTACCCCAGATATTATATGGGACAGATTTTTCGTGATATGGCCAAGAAAAGAGGTATGACTATCGCCGAATACGTAAAATCAGGCGAAGAAGACCCAAATGTGGATAAGGAAGTGGACGATTATTTATTGAGTCTTCGAAAAAAAGAGGCTAATTTTGTCGTTGAAAGCAGAACGGCCTGGCACTTGATCCCTGATTCTCTGAAAATATATCTCAAAGTTGACGAACGGGAAGGCGCAAAAAGAATTTTCAAGCAGCTTATGGAAGAGGCTGATAATTCAAGAAATGAAATAAAAAAAGTGAGTACGCCCGAGGATGTTCTTGAAAATATCCGGCGGCGGAGAGAAACCGATGACCTGAGATACAAGAAATATTATGGGATAAACATCCGCGATCCAAAAAACTATGATCTTTTCCTGGACACGACAAAACTTGCGCGCGAAGAAGTTTTTGAGCGCGTGATCGATTTCATCAACAAGAGTACTAATTAGGATAGAAACACTTTCATAAAAAGTTTCATTAGAAAAATCCAAGAAAATATTTTTTATCACGAGCTTTTCCCGCGCGGCGCGAAAATTGTGGTCGCGGTTTCGGGCGGACCGGATTCAGCTTGTCTTTTGGATGTCCTCTGCGCTTTAAAAGGAAAATATAATCTTTCCCTTATCGTCGCTCACGTAAATTACGGACTGCGCGGAAAAGATTCTCAGCTCGACGAAAAATTTGTGGGAGGTCTGGCCAAAAAATATTCTCTGCCAATTGAAATTTTGCAAAGCAAATCAAGAAAAACATCAACCAGCCATTCCGAAGAAAAATTAAGAGACATTCGCTACGCCTTTTTTGAAAAGATCAGCTCGAAATACAAAGCCGACCATATTGCCGTCGGGCATAATCTCAATGATCAGGCTGAAACGGTTATGCTGCGGATTTTGCGAGGGACGGGACTCAAGGGACTGGGTGCGATAAAATTCAGGAACGATAAAATTATCCGTCCGCTGCTTAACATGCCCCGAAATGAAATTTTGAAGTATTTGAAAGAAAATAAATTAGCTTATCGCATTGACAGGAGCAATCTCGCAGCAATCTTTACCCGGAACAAAATAAGAAACCGGCTCTTTCCCTACCTTGAAAAAAATTATAATCCTAATATCCAAGAAACTTTATATAAACTGTCGCGATCCGTTTCAGAAGATTATGCTTTTATCAAAAACTTCTCCCGAGAGTGGCTGAAAAGCAACCAGAATCTGCCAGTTTCAAGGCTCGGTAAATTGCATCCCGCCATCAAGAGAGAGGTTTTGCGCCTCGCTATCGAAAAACACAATCCCGGTCTCAGGGAAATCGAATCGGCGCATATCGACGAAATTTTGAAGATAGTGAAGAGTATTAAGAATAAGCGGCAGAAAATTGCGCTAAAGGGCTTGAAAATTGAAAGGAGAAATGATACATTAATTATAGAAAAGAAATAATCCATAAAGAAATTCATGAGAAACTTTATCAAAAACCTAGCCATCGTGCTCCTCGTTTTTTTTGTCATCTCGGGGATCGTAATGCTCTATAACACTCCGGTCCAGAAAATAAGCGACATCAATTTGAACGAGCTGGCTAATCAAATCAACGATGGAAAGGTGAAGGAAATCCAGGTGGAAGGGGAAAAGCTCAACATTGTTCTCGCGGACAATACGAAAGAAAAATCCCAAAAGGAAGCTGAGGCCTCGCTTTCCGAATCGCTGAAAAATTACGGCGTTGACCAGGAAAAATTGCGCTCCGTCAGCATCGGCATAAAAGACACGGCCACAGCCGCTTTTTGGATCAATACGATCGTCCCTTTCCTTCTCCCGTTCTTGATTATCGGCGCCTTTTTGTGGTTTATGATGCGTTCCGCCCAACGAGGAAATAGTCAGGCGATGTCTTTCGGCCTCTCCCGGGCAAGAATGATCATCCCTCAAAAAGACAAAAAAAAGAAGATCACTTTCGCGGATGTCGCCGGCGCCGAGGAAGCCAAAGAAGAACTCAAAGAAATTGTTGAGTTTCTCAAGCACCCGAAGAAATTTCTGGATCTCGGGGCTAGGATCCCCAAAGGCGTTCTTCTGCTTGGCTCTCCGGGAACCGGAAAAACTCTAATTGCCAAAGCCGTCGCGGGCGAAGCTAGTGTTCCGTTTTTCAGCATATCCGGATCCGAGTTCGTGGAAATGTTCGTGGGAGTGGGAGCCAGCCGAGTACGGGATCTTTTCAAGCAAGCCAAGAAAAACGCGCCAGCCATTGTTTTTATAGACGAAATTGATGCTGTCGGTCGGCATCGCGGAGCGGGACTGGGTGGCGGACACGATGAACGCGAACAGACGCTCAACCAGATTTTGGTGGAGATGGATGGTTTTGAGACAGATACAAACGTTATTGTCATCGCTGCCACAAACCGGCCGGATGTCTTGGATCCCGCCCTTCTTCGGCCGGGGCGATTCGACCGACGAGTGGTTATGGATCTTCCCGATATTCGGGAACGGGAAGCTATTCTCAAAATTCACACAAAAAATATGCCCGTGGCAAAGACGGTTGATTTCAAAAAAATTGCAGCCCGCACGGCCGGTTTTTCCGGAGCCGATATTTCCAATCTCGTGAATGAAGCGGCTATTCTGGCCGCCCGGCGCGGGAAAAAAATCGTTGAAGATGACGAACTCCGAGTTTCAATTGAAAAAGTGATCCTGGGTCCCGAAAGAAAAAGCAAAGTTCTCAACACCAAGGAAAAAGAAATTACCGCTTACCACGAAGCCGGACACGCCATGATCGCTTCCTCCCTCCCCAACGCCGATCAAGTCCAGAAAGTTTCGATCATTTCCCGCGGACAAGCCGCCGGTTATACTTTGAATGTTCCGCAGGAAGACAAGCGACTCTATTCTCGTTCCTACTTCCTTGATGAGCTGGCCGTTCTTTTGGGAGGATATGTCAGCGAAAAAAATATTTTTGGCGATGTGACCACCGGCGCTTCCAACGATTTGGAACGGGCGACCGATATCGCCCGCAAACTTGTCACCCGCTATGGGATGAGTGACTTGGGTCCGCGCACTTTTGGCAGGAAAGAAGAGCTCATTTTCCTCGGAAAAGAAATTAGCGAAGAAAAAAATTATTCCGAAGCGACTGCCAAAGATATCGACAAGGAAGTTTCGAAATTCATCAGCGACGCATACGATACCGCTCAGAAGATCATTCTGGAAAAGCGACCTCTTCTCGAAAAGATCGCCCAAACGCTTCTTGAGAAAGAAACTATTGAGCACGAAGAATTCTTGAAACTCATTGGGAGAAAAGAACCAGCAGTCGGAGAAGAGCCGAAAAAAGATCCTCCCGCTCCTCAAAATAAACCGGCTTAATCGGACCTTTATGAACGAAAAAGAAAAAACAAGTCCCAAAAGAGAATTTCCCTATCTGGAAATTTTGAAAAAATCCGCTGCCATTGTTTGGCAGAACAAATTTTTGTGGTGGTTCGGACTTCTCATTGCCCTTGGTTCGCCGGGAAGCTTCAACTATTCCGGCAGTAATAACCAGATGGAAAAAGGCGGTCAACTCGTCGGCGCCCTAAAGGATCACTGGCAGGCCGCCTTGGCCACGGCGCTGGCGCTTTTCGCCTTGGGAATAATTCTCTTTCTTCTTTCCCTGATCGCCAAAGCCGGTCTCATCAGATCTGTATATAAAATAAATCTGGACAAGAAAGCGGACTTCAAAGAAGGTTGGAAAGAGGGAAAGAAATATTTGGGAAAATTATTTTTGCTCGGTCTCTTGATGGGTGTTGCAATTGTTATAATCCTTTTGGTTCTGGCAACGCCCGCCGTATATCTTTTTATCATCAAGTCCTGGATAAGCGCTGTTATTCTCACTCTTTTGGCCGTCGCTATTTTCATTCCGCTCGCTTTCATCATCGGCGTTACGGCGATTCTCGCCGAATATTACATTGTCCTTTCGGATCTCAAAGTTTGGAGCGCTGTTGAAACCGGTTATAATCTCCTCATCAAAAATATTTCCAAAAATATTATTTTTTCTCTTTTGATGCTTGCGGCCGGAATGGCCTTTGGCCTCCTATTTTTGCCTCTTATTATCTTGGCTCTGGCTATCGGCGCGCCGACCGGCCTCCTTCTCTATAGCCTCAGCAAAATTGTTTTTGGTATTTTTATCGGAATCGCAATTCTGGTCGCCCTAGCCGCGGTACTTTCCCTCGCTTCCATTTTCATCGCTTGGAAAAAAACCGCTTGGACTCTTTTTTTCCAGGAAATCGCCAAAACAGCCGAACCGGAAGCAGCGGAAAAAGTCTCCGAAAAAGAAATTTCCGCCGCGCCAGCCTCGCCAAGTCTAGGTGGGCCGGCTTCACCACCAACAACACTAAAAGGCGAGAGTGTGGGTGGGCCGGAAAATGTTTGAGGTCAAAATTTGACACATTGCAAAAATCCGCCGTATGGCGGATTTTTTTGTGGGCAATAGTGGGATCGGACCACTGACCTCTTGCGTGTCGAGCAAGCGCTCTACCACTGAGCTAATTGCCCATTGGGACCAGTTGGGATCGAACCAACGACCCTTCGATTATGAGTCGAGTGCTCTACCACTGAGCTATGGTCCCGTCGACGCCAATATTTATCTTTGAAATATTTTCGCTTCTAAATCGTAACTAAATAAGCGGATTGCGTCAATGACTCGACACATATTCTCCCATCCGTTATTATTAAGAAAATCAGTGATGCATCATGAATTATTATCAATGCTTATGCCCGAAGAAAAAGAAAATAAAAAATTGTCGAAGAAAGAAGAGGAAAGTGTCCATATTCTTTTAGTGGAAAAAATCGTGACCTTGATGACCGGCGCGATGGGACTTGTCGCGGCTCTCGCCTGGAACGACGCCATTCGCAAACTTTTTGAGCGTGTTTTTGGAACGCAGGGAAGCGGGGATATCACGGCGATGTTTATCTACGCGGCGGTCATCACCGCCGCCGTGGTTTTGGTCACGTATAGGTTGACTAGGATCGTGGAGCGGGTAAAAAAGAAAAAAGAGAAATAAGTTGCTTCATTCTGGTCAACCTCATTCCAACCTTCTCCTTAATCGAAGAGAAGGATTTTTTTTTATTTCCTCCTCTTCCCATGAAACGCCTTGTGCACTTCTTTGAGCTGCTTGTTTGTGACATGAGTATAGATCTGTGTCGTGGTGACGGAGGAATGCCCCAGCATTTCCTGGACGGAGCGGATATCGGCGCCGTTTTGAATGAGATCGGTGGCGAAGGAATGGCGCAGGGTGTGCGGATGGACGTCTTTCACGATGCCGGCTTTCAGGGCATAATATTTCACAATTCGCTGAACCGTGCGCGGGGTGATTCGCAAATTGTCCGCTTTGTTTTTTTTCTCCAAATGCTTTATTCCAATTCTCGCAAAAAGAGCCGGATCGACATCCATTCTTTTCTCTATATATCTTTCCAGCGCCGATTTCGCCTGATCGGAAATGAAAACCACCCGCACTTTTCCGCCTTTTCCCCGGACACTAAATTCGCCGGTTTTGAGATTCACTTGGTCGCGGTTGAGATTCACGAGTTCCGAAACCCGAAGGCCAGAGCTAAACAGTAGTTCAATAATGGCTTTGTCCCGAAGAGATTTGGGATCCATTCCTCCCGCTGCTTCGAATAAGCGCTGCACCTCTTCCATTTCCAAAAAATCGATCTGGCGATCTTCCCTTTTTCCCAGCTCCACTTTTTCCGCCGAGAGAGTTTTAATGTCCCGCTTGGCAATAAACTTCAAAAAATTTCGAAGAGCGATAACGTGATAGTTTTGAGTGATTTTTTTGAGTGATTTTCCTTTTACATCCGAGAAGCGATTGAGATGCAAGCGATAACTTCTTACCAGCTCATCGGTAATGCCGGCAGGAGAGCTCACTTTCGCCCAGTCCAAAAATCTCGCGAGATAATGGTCGTAGTTTTCGATCGTTTTCTGCGACCGGTCCTTTTCGATCTCGAGATGTTCCAAGTATTGGGTTTTGAGCTTTTTGAGATCCATAATTTTTGAAGTCTGACGCTTGTTATTATAGCAAACAACTGACCGCAATCGCTAATTATCGCCATCCTCCGAGCTTCGCGACGACTAATTAAGTTTTTTATATTTCATTCTAAAATATTGCCGATAAATGCCTTATTCAAAGCAAAAATAGGCTAACTCTGCTTTTCTCCACAACTCCGTCTTGACATATATTTTGCCTGTGATAACCTAATATTCGTGTTAATAATTAGGGATTAGAAGGCCATCGTTTCAGAAAAAACCAAATCGGTCGAGCCAACCACGAGCCTCCAATCCAACAGAAAGGGGAAACCTATTAGTAACTTTTTCAAAAGCTTCCTTCGGATCCTCTGGAGGGGACTGCGAACTGTGCTAAAGGGAGAAAACATTCAATTTGTTTCTTCTAAGATCCATTCTCTTCAACTAGAAATGTCTTCTTTTTTGAAAAGAAGATTTGTAGGCAAAAAATTACTTTCCCTGTTTAGGGAACACTCGGCGACCATTGTCGTGGCTGTTTGTGTCCTTTTGGTGGCTTTTATCAACCTCTCTTCGGCCAAGGGCGCAAGAGGTTCTATTTTTGGCTCCCTGGCCCTTGGACCGCAAAACCCGGATCCGCTCAAGAGCAAACTCGCTATTCAAAATGAGAAAAAGAACAATTTGGCAACCGCCCCTCTTTCCGGGCCGGGATACTTGGCAGACGTATCCGTTTTATCCGCCGAAAGACAAGATGTAGCCGGCGATTATGAGGTCATGGCTATGGCTACGCCGACTGCCCAAAGCCAAGTTTTATTAGCTACCTATAATCCTCAAGCAGGAAGTACAGGCCGACAGGAAATGAAAACTTATCAAGTGAAAGACGGGGACACAGTGGGCCTGATCGCCGCGAAAAACGGCATTTCGGCCAACACCATCCTATGGGCGAACGATTTAACAGAGACCTCAGTTATCAAGCCGGGAGACAAGCTGACGGTTTTGCCGATAACCGGTATTAAATATAAAGTTCAAAAAGGCGATTCTCTGGAAACTATCGTAAATAAATATAACGCCGACAAACAAAAAGTGCTGGCTTATAATGACCTTCCGGCTGATGAAAAATTAAGAGAAGGGCAAGCATTAATCCTGCCTGACGGATATGTTTCATCTCCGACAGCTCCCGCCGCACCGACAACTCGCCTGGCTTTAGCCGGCCAGCCGTCCTCCACTTACACGCCGGCTTCCTCCTATCAAGCGTATACCTCCCAAGCTGGAGCCGGATCCGGCCATCGCTTCCCATACGGATACTGCACTTGGTATGTGGCTCAGAGAAAATATGTCCCCTGGGGCGGCAACGCTATTTCGTGGCTGTCGAACGCTAAGGCCTATGGAAAAGCCACAGGAAGCGCTCCGAAGCCGGGAGCGATCATGGTCAGCGGCGAATCCCGTTGGGGCCATGTGGCTGTGGTGGAGTCCGTCAAGGGCAGCAGCTTCACAATTTCTGAAATGAACTACGCCGGTTTCGGCAAAAAAAGCACCCGGACTCTTTCCGCCGGCAGCGGCTTTGTCAAAGGTTTTATATATTAAGATACTTAGGTATATTTCTATGGATATCCGACCTTCTCGATTTCGAGGTCGGATCTTTTTTTACAAGGAGGCCGATCTACGATTTTTTCAGTTCCGCGAATTCGGCCGACAGCTTTTTCACTCCCGCTTTCATAAAAGCAACTGTGATTATGTCTTTTTTAGTTGAAATCACCACGCCTTCTCCGAAAATTTTATGCGAAACTCTCTGCCCGTCCTTGAAGTCATAAACTTTTTTTTCTTTTTTCGAATCTTCTCTCTGGCTGAAGGCAGATTTCTCCCAAGACGGCCGAATTTTTTCCCCATCGCTTCGCAATTCTTCCGGAATATCCTCCAGAAAACGTGAAGATACATTGATGCGGACTGATCCGAAAATATTCCGGGACACCGCCCAAAGAAGATAGACTCTTTTTTTGGCTCGAGTGATTCCCACATACGCCAGACGCCTTTCCTCTTCCAGCTCTTTCGGGTCAAGAAGGCTCCGCGAATGAGGGAACAGACCCTCTTCCATCCCGGCCATAAAAACATTGTCGAATTCCAGCCCCTTGGCGCTATGAAGGGTCATCAGATGCACTGCGCCACCCTCGAAATTGATGTTGTCCGTCGAAGAAACGAGCGCCACTTCTTCGAGAAACAACGACATGCCTTCCACCCCTTTCTCGTCTTTATATTTCTCTGCGACCGTAAATAGCTCGCGGACATTTTCGTAACGGATCTGGCCCGCTTCACCCTCGGAAAGCAGCAATTTTTGGTATTCTGATTTTGCCAGAATTGATTCCATAAGATCAATAAGATTCACCCTCTCCGCTTCTATCCCAAGTCGTTCTGCAAGAGCTCCAAACTTCGAAATTGCGTCAATTTTGGACGAATTGAGGCCTGGTATTTTTTCCGCTTGGCGCGCAGCGCCGACAAGATCCAGATCGTTTTCCCTAGCAAATTTGATCCACTTTCCCAATGTCACGCCTCCAATTCCTCGCGGGGGTAAATTTATCACTCTCGCTAGGCTCATTTCGTCCCTCGGATTATTGATGAACTTCAGATAAGCCAAAAAATCTTTTACTTCGCGCCTTTCATAAAACCTCACTCCTCCCACCACCCGATAAGGAATAGCCGCCTGGAGAAATGCTTCTTCAATGGCCCGCGATTGAGCGTTGGTGCGATAAAGAACCACAAAATTATTGAGATCTGCTTCGCCGCCTTCAACCAGTTGACCTATTTCAGAAACAATAAATTGCGCCTCTTCCTGCTCGTCGCGAGCTTCGTAAATGACGATGTCATGCCCGCCGACATTGTCCGTCCAAAGTTTTTTATCCTTGCGATGAATATTCTTTGAAATAATTCCGTGAGCCGCGTCCAGAATTTTTTGAGTAGAGCGATAATTGCGTTCGAGCTTCACCACTTTGGCTTCCGGATAATCCTGCTCGAAATTCAGGATGTTCCGCACGTCCGCTCCCCGAAAAGCGTAAACGGATTGCCAATCATCTCCCACCACGCACAAATTTCGATGGCGCTGGCTCAAAAGATTTACCAGAACATATTGGGCGCGGTTCGTATCCTGATATTCGTCCACAAGAATATAATGGAAAAGATCTTGGTATTTTTCCAGAACTTCCGGAAACTTTTGGAAAATCTCTGCCGTTTTCTGAATAATATCGTCGAAATCAAGAGCATTATTCTCGCTAAGTATCTTTTGGTAGGCTTCGTATATTTTGGCCAAGACCCTTTCGAAATAACTTCCGCCGGAGATGTAATCCTCGACACTTTGCAGCTCTCCTTTGGCTTTTGAAATTACCGCCAGCATCGCCCGGGGGTTGAACTGATCCAGACTGATTTCCTTCTCTTTCATTATTTTTTTCATGAGTGCTAGCTGGTCGGAATCGTCATAAATCACAAAGTTCTTTTTATATCCGATTTTATCGATTTCTGTGCGTAATATCCGCATGCAAATATGGTGAAAAGTTCCCATCCAGGGCTGGTAATTGAGTTGGCCGCCCAAAAGCTCTTTTACCCGCTCCTTCATCTCTTGAGCCGCTTTATTGGTGAAGGTCACCGCCAGAATACTGCGGGAAGAGACCTTTTTTTCCTTGATTAAATAGGCAATGCGATGCGTCAAAAGCCGCGTTTTCCCCGATCCGGCTCCAGCAATCACTAAAACCGGCCCCTCTGTTGTCAGGACCGCTTCTTTTTGTTCGTCGTTTAAGCCGGCGAGAAGTGCCGGCTGATCCTTGATTATTTCCATAGCATATGTATAATAGTCTAATTGTGAAAAAAGGGGAATCGTAGCCTTGCTAAATGTCCTTTTTAATAGTATTATTAAATTAGCTTGAATAATCAGTAAGCGATATTTTTATGGCTTTAACAAAGCAAAAGAAAGAAAAGGTCATTGGAACTACCAAAACCCATGAAAAAGATACCGGGTCTCCGGAAGTCCAAGTGGCTCTCTTCACGGAAAAAATCAAGAGTCTCACCAGCCATCTCAAGAAAAACAAGAAGGACAACCACTCCCGCCGGGGGCTTTTGAAAATGGTTTCTAAACGAAAGAAGCTACTCAGCTACCTGAAGGGCAAGGACGTAAAGCGCTATAAAAAACTGATCACCAGCCTGGGACTCAAAGAACAATAATTTTCAAGATTTTCATTATGCCTACGGAAACAAGCAAATTCCCAGAGCAACGTGTTGGAATTCTGGTCGACATCCAGAATATGTATTATTCGGCCAAGGTTCTCTATAAGAAGAAGGTTAATTTTAAGGAAGTGTTGAAAACAGGCGTGGCCAACCGCAAGCTTATCAGGGCCATTGCTTATGGGATAAAAACCATTGAGGGACTCGAGAAAAATTTTTTTGACGCTCTCGAGAAATCCGGCTATGAGGTTCGCACTAAGGACCTTCAGATCTTCCCAGGTGGAGCCAAAAAGGGGGACTGGGACGTGGGGATCACCGTTGACGCCATTAAGCTCGCGGGGCATCTCGATGTGGTGGTTTTGGTCACCGGCGACGGAGATTTTATACCGCTTGTCCAGTATCTTCAAAACACCAAAGGCTGCCGCGTTGAAGTGATCGCTTTTTCCGAATCCGCTTCGGGGAAACTGGCCGAGGCCGCCGACGACTTCATAAACTTAAGCGAGAATAAAAGAAAGTTTTTAATATAATTTAATCACCCGGTTGATGCTAATAACCAATCGCACACAAATAATACCAAAAATTGGTGTTATCTGTGTGTCATTCGTCTATTAGCGCGGCTGGGAAAAACATCTCTATGGAACTGAAAAAATTTGAAACCGAAATTGCCGGAAGGAAACTGGTCATTGAAACTGGCCTTTTGGCGAACCAGGCCAACGCTTCCGTCACTGTGCGCTACGGCGACACGATGGTGCTCGCGACCACTGTTATGAGCCCAGAAGCCAGAGAAGGCGTGAATTATTTTCCTCTCATGGTGGATTATGAGGAGAAATTCTACGCTTCCGGAAAAATAAAAGGCAGCCGTTTCATCAAACGCGAAGGGAGGCCCACTGATGAAGCTATTCTTAACGCCCGTCTTATTGACCGCACTCTGCGGCCGCTTTTCGACCAACAAATGCGAAATGAGGTCCAGGTGGTCGTCACAGTTCTTTCCATTGACCAGGAGAACGACCCGGCACTCGTCGGGATCATCGGCGCTTCAGCGGCTCTTTCTATTTCCAATATTCCCTGGAACGGCCCGGTAGGAGCAGTGCGAATCGGAGAGAAAGAAGGAAGCATTACGATCAATCCGATGAACGATGACTTCGAAAAAAGTTCTTTCAATATTATGGCCTGCGGAATCGAGGGCAAGATCAATATGATCGAGACCGGCGCCCAGGAAATTGCGGAAGAAAAAATTTTTGAGGCTTTTGTCGAGGGGCAGAAAGCCATAGACCAAATTGTCATCTTCATCAAGAAAATCCAGAAGGAAATTGGAAAACCGAAAACCGGGCCTCTTCTTCTTAAAGCCGAGGAAAGCTTTACCAAAGAAATCCTTCAAAAATTTTCTGAAAAAATAAGGCCGGCTCTTTATCAAAAAGATTACGCCGTCCAAACTGCCACGCATCAAGAGCTTCTCAAGGAAGTTTCCGATCATATAAAAACGGCCTATCCGGACGATCACAGCCAGAAAAAAGAACTGGCCTTTCTCGTTATTGACACTGAGATGGAAAGAATTTTCAAAAAATCGGTTCTGGAGAATGATGAACGGCCGGACGGACGGGAGCTGGATGAAGTAAGGCCTATTGCCTGCCAAGTCGGATTGCTGCCCCGCACACACGGATCTGGTCTTTTCACTCGCGGCGAGACGCAGGTTCTTTCCGTGGTGACCTTGGGGGCGCCCGGCATGGAGCAGGTCGTTGACACGATGGAGCTCGACGAGAAAAAAAGATTTATGCATCACTATAATTTTCCTCCTTTTTCCGTGGGAGAAGTTCGTCCATTGCGCGGCCCCGGCCGACGAGATATCGGACACGGAGCTTTGGTGGAAAAAGCGCTTGATTCAATGATGCCGGACAAAGAAAAATTTCCTTACACGATCAGAGTGGTAAGTGAAGTGCTCTCTTCCAATGGATCTTCCTCAATGGCCAGCACCTGCGCCAGCAACTTGGCGCTTATGGACGCGGGCGTACCCGTAAAATCTGCCATTGGCGGAATTTCGGTGGGAATCGTAGTTTCGGAAAACGGCGAATATAAATTGCTCTCCGATATTCAGGGACCCGAAGACCATTTTGGGGGAATGGATTTCAAAATTACCGGCACTGAAAAGGGAATTACCGCTATTCAGCTAGATGTCAAAGTGGACGGACTTACATCAGCGATGATAAAAGACGCTCTGGAGCAGTCGCGAAAAAACCGCCTGGACATTATCGAGATCATGAACCAGACGATCGGCGCGCCCCGAGCGGATCTCTCTCCCTTTGCTCCTCGCATTATTATCATCAAGATCAATCCGGAAAAAATACGCTCCGTCATCGGACCAGGCGGAAAAGTTATTAATCAGATCATTGACGAAACAGGCGTAGAAATTGACATAGAAGATGACGGAAATGTCTTTATCACTTCAACCAACAAAGAAGCGGGGGATAAAGCGCGGGAATGGGTAGAGAACCTTACGCATGAGGTCAAGGCCGGCGAAATATTCAAGGCCCGTGTGACCCGCCTTATGAACTTTGGGGCCTTCGCGGAAATCCTTCCCGGCCAGGAAGGACTCATTCATATTTCAGAAATTTCGGAAAAAAGGATCGACCGAGTGGAAGATGTTCTTGAGATAGGAGATATGGTTTCCGTGAAAGTGAAGGAGATCGATAATCTCGGAAGAATAAACCTCACTATGAGAGGCTTGGAAAATAGTGTAAAATAAATTTACATCGATAAACACAAAAAATAATATACTGCCCATTACGAAATTCGAATTTTTTATTAGGATTTTGTAATTCGCCCGCCTCGACTCGCTTGACGCAAGTCAGGCGAGTCGGGCAGAGAAACACAAATGTTCCAATTCAACACAAAAACTTCTTTTTCCGATCCCAATCCGACTAATGTCAATCCCAATACCGCTTTGCCAAATTCCCACGGCAAAGTCCGGACTTTGAAAGATGACTTTGAGGAAATGAAGAGTGGAAAGATCAAAAAGGAGCAGGAGCTATTATCCGAAGATATCGCTGCGGTAAACCCTCTGCCCGCGGCGCCGGCTCCAATTCCAGCACCGGCTCCCCGTCCCATGGCCGAACCGCCTAAGCTGCCGGAGCGGCCTGCTTTTCTTCCTCCCAAGGAAGAAAAGAGGGGGGAGAAAGAAGCTTCCAGCCCTTTTGGGTCACAATCCTTTTTCAACGGAAAGTCTCCTTTTGAGGAGGAGACTCAGCCTGCCTTGCCACAAAAAAAAGTTGAAGCGGCGCCAAAAAGAAAATCACGGAAGACCTTGGTCATTGCTTTTTCTTCCCTGATCACCTTGGCAATTCTCGGCAGCGGCTATTATTACTGGTTTTTTATAGAAAAAGCGCCTGTTCAAAATAATGTCCAGCCCCCAGCCCAACCAGTCCAAACAAAACCAGTTCCGCCGCCGAATGTTCAGCCGAGCAACAAAAATCTGCGCTATCTCAACATCGACATAAGCCTTGGAAAAGAAGTCAATCAAAAAGCCTTCCAGAGCTTGGCCGAAAATTTTTTGTCGAACGCGGCGGAAAATGATCTCGCTGAGGTCAAAATACTTGGTAAAGACAACCAACCGATCACGTCAAAAGATATTGAAACCAGTCTTGGTTTTTCTTTACCCGATAAACTGCTCTTGGATCTTACCAACGACTTTAGCCTATTCATAAAAAGGGAGAATTCGGAAGTTCGCACAGGCGCCGCATTCAAACTCTCAGACACAGTTGGATTGCTCGACGAGCTCGGGCAGCAGGAGAAAACCCTTCCCTCGCAATTGCTTCCTTTTTACCTAAAAGGGGTGCCGGCTGAAACAATGATCAGCTTTAATTCCAGCAAATATAAGAATGCCGATATCCGATATTTCAATTTTCCTGAGCCTTCCAATACCTCCCTCGACTATTCCATCCTAACCGACAAGCAAAACGGCTACTTTATCTTCGGCACTTCCAAAAACACCATCCGATCCATTCTAGACTTTATGTGGGGGAAATAATATCCAGGTCTTGAACATCAAAATTAAAAATGGAATTTTGGCTGTTTAGTCATTCAAATTTGGGATTTTATTTGAAAATTTATAATTTTAAATTTAAAATTACCGAAATGGGTTTGACCTTTCCTAAAAAATCTGCTATACTGTACTTGTAGCTTGAAAAGTTAATATTCCATAGGTTTACGAGCTCCAATCACAATTTCCCCCTATTTGTGATTGGAACTCGTAAACTTTTCCGTATTATTCTATTCCTTCCAACGAGAAGGAAGAAAAACAAAAATAAATATTTTTGAAAAAAAATAAATATCAAAAAAAGGTTCTTTAAACCGCGGAAAGGTTATGCGAATATCAGACATGTAGACAAACTACATGCTAGAATGTTATTACGATGCCTTTCACCCGGGCTAGCAATACTCATGGCATGTTGGTACATGTCTAACGCCAGCGGGCTCCGCCACATTATTATAATTTGGGCGTTGAGCCCGCTGGATTGACCAACTTATATAATACAGGTGAAGAAGATCGGCTTTGAAGAGGCGGTTTTTTTGTTGTCCTATTCTGCTATAATGGAAACAATGGACCGGGAGCAAAATAAAAAAATTGGCCGGACTGGCGAAATCATCGCCGCGAATTACCTGAAAAGAAATGGTTACCGAATCTTGGATATGAATTTTGAGAATAGACTTGGATACCGAATCGGAGAGCTGGACATTGTCGCCCGCGAAGAGAGTACAGGCGAAATCGCTTTTGTCGAGGTGAAAACGCGCCAAAAGGGGAGCTCGGGATCAGCGCATCCAGAGCTGGCTATCACTCGTGCCAAATACCGGCGCCTCACGCTCATTCTCGGCCGGTATCTCCGCCAAAATCGTTTGGAAGACTCCCCGCATCGGCTGGACGCGATTTCGATCGAGATGGATATGGCAAAACGAAAAGCCAAGCTTCGGCATTTGAAATATATATATTATTAATGCTATACTTTATATCGCCTAATACTAATCAAAAAACTATGCTCGACCAAAAAATTCAGGAGGAGCTCAAACAAAAATTGATAGCAGAAAAAAAACGTTTGGAGGAAAATCTAGCTGGACTTGAATCGTCCCCGAAGAAACTGGACAGGGAATACCAGACCGCTTTCTCGGAGATCGAAAGGGATGAAGAGGCCAATGCTGATGAAATGGAGATGTATGAAAGTAACGTAGCCACCGATGAAACCCTGAAAAATGAGCTCAAAAAAGTGAAGGCAGCTCTCTCCGCCATGGAAAAGGGAACCTACGGATTTTGTGAGAATTGCCAAAAGGAAATACCTCTCGAGCGACTCCGGGCTTACCCGCAGGCTGATACGTGCCTTGATTGTTTGCCTCGTTAGAGAAAAAATTTTTCGCGCCCTTTTCGCAAAACACATTTTCCATTGGAAATTTTCTAATGGGACCAAAAATAAAAATGAATGAAAAATTATCTTCGGCTTATATTTTTATTCTTTTTCCTTGTTTCGGTTGATCAGGTTTTTAAGTTTTCTTTTTCAGCGACTTCCATCTGCAACAAAAACATCGCTTGGAGCATTCCCATCGCTCCAAGCTTTTTTTATTTTCTCTGGGTCGTGATCATTGTCATTTTGATATACGCATTCCTCAACGCAAAGCCTATCGATCAGAAGTATTTTCTAATTCTTATTTTTTCCGGAGCTGTTTCCAATATGATCGATCGGATTCATTTGGGATGCGTCGTCGACTATATCGACCTCAAAATATTCCCCGTGTTTAATTTAGCTGATATGTATATTACGTTTGGAATAATTTTGTTAATAATTATAAATTTAAAATTTCAAATGAATCCTAAATGATTAAATTTTAAAAGTTTTAAAATTTTTCCATTTTTTTATTTAAAATTGATTTGTAATTTCAAATTTATAATTTAAAATTTTCGATTTATGTCTTCAAAAGTCTTGAGCGCCACCACACTTGGTCTGGCGAGCCACATCGTCGAAGTCGAAGCCGACACTCATTCCGGAACACATATTTTTTCCATCGTTGGCCTGCCTGACGCGGCCGTCAAGGAATCGCGCGACCGAGTAGACTCAGCCATTAAAAATTCCGGTTTTAAGCCGCCGCATCAATGCGGACATATCACGATCAATCTCGCTCCGGCCGATATCCGAAAAGAAGGGCCCCTTTACGACCTTCCTATCGCTTTGGGATTATTGATCGCCACCAGACAAGTAAAAGCCGACGTTCAAAAAAAACTTTTTGTCGGAGAACTTTCTCTTGATGGGAAGCTTCGTCCGGTGAGCGGCGTCTTGCCGATTGCCATTATGGCTAGAGAAAAAGAAATTTCAGAAATAATCGTGCCATTTGAGAACGCCAAGGAGGCCGCGGTGGTTGAGGGCCTTCGCGTCATTCCGGCCAAAAGTTTTCAGGAGCTCATCGCGCATCTCACTGGAGAAAAGATCATCGAACCCGAACCTCCGCAAGATCTCGAAAAATTTTTCGATCCCCAAAAATATCTGTCCGATATGGCGCATGTCAAAGGCCAGGAATACGCTAAGCGCGCGCTTGAGGTCGCTGCGGCCGGCGGGCATAATGTGCTTCTCTCCGGTCCGCCCGGATCGGGAAAAACTTTGCTTGCCCGCACGTTTCCTTCGATCATGCCGCCACTAACTTTTCCGGAAGCGCTTGAGATCACCAAAATATTTTCCATCGCCGGAAAACTCTCGCGGGGAATATCGCTCATTTCCGAACGCCCTTACCGTTCTCCCCACCACAGCGCTTCAGCTGTTTCCCTCGTGGGCGGAGGGCAATTTCCAAAACCCGGCGAGATCAGTCTCGCGCATCGCGGCGTGTTGTTTCTCGACGAGTTTCCCGAATTTGGCCGTTCGGTTTTGGAAAACCTTCGCCAACCTTTGGAGGATGGAGAGATCAGCGTTTCGCGCGCCCAAGCAACTCTTTCTTTTCCGGCCCGCTTCACTCTTATTGCTGCCATGAATCCCTGTCCCTGCGGCAACGCGACCGACCCGGAGAGGCTTTGCGGCTGCAGTCCGTCTGCGATCATCAAATATCAGAGAAAAATTTCCGGACCCATTCTCGACCGCATTGATATCCACGCCGAAGTTCCCCGCATGAAATTCGAAAAGCTATCCGAATCCAAAGAAGGCGAAAGCAGCATTTCTACCCGAAAGCGCGTTACCGCCGCGCGCGAACGGCAATTGGAACGCTTCAAAAATATTGACGGCCTCATCACCAACTCCGAAATGGGCAGCCAGCACATCAAAAAATTCTGCCCGCTCGGCGAAAAAGAGCTCGACCTTCTGCGGCGTGCGGTCAATCAGCTCCATCTTTCCGCCAGAGCCTACCATCGCATCATCAAGATCGCCCGCACCATCGCCGACCTTGCTGGCTCCGAAGACATTGCGTCTGGGCACATCGCCGAAGCGATCCAATACAGGCAGAGGCAGGCCTGAAAAGAACTGCTTTTTCTTTATTATTGAAATAGTATATAGTATACAGTTAGGTTAGGCTGTTTATATATGAAAAAAATACTTATACTATTTCCTATTTTTCTCGTTGTTTTCGTCGCGCTTTATTTTTTCTGGCCGTTTCATAAGAGAAGCTTTGCTGCCGATAAATCTTTTACTGTCAGCCTTTCGGATAATGGAGCCATTTTTTCCGTCGCCACAAATTCCAAAACTGTTTCCGATTTTCTCAAGGAAAAAAATATTTCTCTAGGAAACAAAGATTATATTTTCCCCGATCCAAGCGCTAAAATTTTTCCCGGCAGCCGCATCACTATCCAGCACGCGATTCCGGTTGTCATTTCCGCCGATGGAAAAGATGTTTCGCTCAACACTACCGGAAAAACAGTCGGCGATGCTCTGACCGAAGCCGGCCTGACGTTAAGCCCGGTTGATAAAATTGTTCCCGGCATATCTGCGACGCTGTCCGCTAATTTAAAAATCATTGTGACTAGGATCAATATTGCCGAGATCACGGCAAACGAAGATATCCCTTTTCAAACAGTGCAGAAAGAAGATAATACTGTTCTCTGGAAACATAACGCGGTGAAACAAGCAGGGACGAAAGGCGTCCGTGAAAAAAAATATCGCGTGACTTATACGAACGGGAAAGAAACAAATCGCGTGCTGATCGGAGCGACCATAACCCAGCCTCCGATAACCGAAATTGACGTGGTCGGCACAAAGATCATCGTCGGAAAAACCCAGCAGGGAGACGCCACCTGGTACGCAAACGGGAACGATCTCACTTGCGCCAGCCTCGACTTCGCCCATGGGAAATATCTGCGCGTGACAAATCGAACGAACGGAAAATCAGTGATCGTGCTGGTTAACGACAGCGGCCCTTACGGAAAAGGAAGGGTTATCGACCTTAATAAGCCCGCCTTCAAAAAAATTGCCGACCTTGGCTCAGGGGTGATAAATGTGAAAGTGGAAGAGATTTTGAATTGACGTCGCTGCAGCGACGTCATCTCCGTGAAAACAGGGATCCAGAAATTAAAAAACTTAATGAGTTAAAACTAGATTCCCGCTTTCGCGGAAATGACAACAAAAAGTATGCCAACGAAATTAGGCCAAAATTTTCTCACCGATCCGGCTATCGCCGAAAAGATAGTGGATTCCGCCAATTTATCAAAAACCGATAATGTTCTTGAAATTGGCCCGGGGCAGGGAGCTTTGACAGAGCTTCTCGCCCAAAAAGCCGGGCGGGTTTTGGCCGTTGAAATCGACAAGGCGTTGATAATTCCCTTGAAAAAAGAATTGAATGATCAAAAAAATACCGAGATCATTACAGGCGATATTTTGAAAATAAACCTCCCAAAAATGCTGGAAGAAAATAATTTTCAAAACTATAAAGTCGTCGCCAATCTTCCGTATTATATCACTTCAAAAATCATCCGCTTGCTGCTTGAGACAAAATATCCGCCGACTGAAATGATCTTGATGGTCCAAAAAGAAGTCGGGGAGAGAATCTGCGCGCCGAGCGGGAAAGAAAGCATCTTATCCATCTCCGTCAAATTCTACGCCGACCCGGAAATTCTCTTCTTTGTCCCCCGAGAAAATTTTGATCCGATTCCGGAAGTGGATTCTGCGGTGATCAGGGTCGTACAAAAGAAAGATCTATCCAGGGCGGATATAAAAAAGTTTTTCTCTCTTGTCCGCGCCGGTTTTTCTTCAAAAAGAAAAATGCTTTTGAATAACCTTTCGACGAGTTTCAATCTTCCCAAAGATGCCGTCTCGCGAATACTGAAAAAGGCCGGCTTGGAGCCGACCCAAAGAGCGCAAGAGTTGGAAGTGGAGAATTGGATAAAATTAAACGAGACTCTTGAGAAGCAAGAAATTGAAGTTTTGAAGGGATTGCGTTAGGCCGCAATTTCATTGCGGGCCAGCCTGCCTGAAAAACTTCAATTTCTTGCGATTTTACTAAGGTCAAATCTTTATTGCCGGCCAAAAAACCAAATACGCTATCAAGAAAACATAAACAAACAACAACCCAAAAACAAAAATATGTACCCTTCGGGGTGATATTTTTTTGTTCTGCAAAATCCAAAAAGAAAGCACGCCCAAGAGCATCGCCGGCAAAAACAAAGCTTTGGCGTTGAGGAGCACCACGCTGAGGCCATAGGACGCGAAAATTCCAAGTCCTATGGCGAAGCGTCCCCACGTTTCTCCCAAAAGGACCGGAACCGTCCAAATTCCGTCTTTTTTATCCCCTTCAATGTCTTTCAAATCCTTGATCGGAAGTGACAACGTCAGCGCGACAACCAGCAGCCAAACTAATTTCACCGGAAACCCGGAGAGATCTTGATTGTCACTGATCAAAATAAATCCGGAAAAGGAAAGGATGACAAACGCCCAAGCTGAGAGAAAGGTGGCCAAAATCGGGAATCTTTTCAAGCGAAAGGGGAAAGACGAATAAGCCCAGACGATGAATTGGTAAGCAAGAATGAGCAAAAAAAACTTGACTCCCACGGTGAGCGCCAAAATTATCGAAACGATAGATGCCACCAAAAAAAGACGGCCGTATTCCTCTCTTTCCATTTTCCCGCTGGCAAGAGGCCGCTTGGCATTCGTCAACCGGTCAATGGCAATATCCTCCCGGTCATTCCAGAAAACCGAGGCCAGCCAGGCAAAAACGGCCGCCAAAACAAGATTAGCCAGCGCAAGAAAAGAAAAAGCATCAATAGTCAGATTATTTGGGAAACAGAAGGCACCCAGTCCCGCTCCGACCAAGACTATCCCAATATGCATTGAAATCTGGATCCAACGGACATTTTTGGCGATCAGCCAAAACTTTTCAGGGTAATGCTTCCAAAAAGAGAAGGTGAGCAAAAAAACCATTAAAAAGCCATATATAAGGTTCATTTTGACGTTAAGCGAGTTCAGGATATCGCCCTCTGAAGCGGAAAAATACCGTGCCGGGGAGAGAAAAATGCCCGCCACATCGAAGCCTTGGACCGAAAACGGGCTTTTTGCCGGCGCGAGAAGAAAATATGTGAGCCAGGAAGGGAAAGAGCCAAGGATAAAAAGCATTATATAAAGCAAAATTGCGCCAATAGCAGACTTCCGCACACTTCTAGTTTTGAGAAAGATATATACAGTCACAAAAATCACTGCCAGCGCTACTTCGATCCTCACGCCGTAGGTTATCCCAAGCGTCGGATCCGATCCAAAGAAAGTGAAAAACCGCTTAACGAGCCCCGATGGACTGTCAAAAGCGTAAAAACTCCAACATTTTTGGGCTCCGCACAATATTTTGTCCAAAATTGGAGGAAGCACAACCAGCCAAAAACCCCATAAAAGAACGTTGGCGGTTTTCTGAAGATATTCTTTGAGATAAACCGTCAAGAAAAGCAGCGCCAGAAGATAAGAAAAAAGAAAAAAAAGATACGCGGCCAGCGTCGAACCGATAAAAAAGACCAGAGATTTATCAGCAAGGCCCAGCAGCAAATTTTCCCCCAATATTCGAACGGCAATGATAGCCGAAAATCCCAAGAGGAATTGGGAAATCGAGAGAGGGTAATTTTCAATTTTTTCGATGATTTTTTGGATTTTTTGAAGCATAATCTGTCGAAGCTCAAAGCGTAAAGTGCAAAGCTCAAAACCACAACTTAAAGCTAAAAGCGAATTATCCAATAATTTTGCGTTTTACGCTGTGATTTTGCGCTTTTAGCTTTGCGTTTTGCGCTGATTTTAACTTAGCACACAAAATTAATATTTATCAACATATTGGTTTTGTTGACAGTAATATTTTATGGTATAATTCAGCCAACAATATGAAGGTAATAAAAATAAAAACCGTAGCGGCTTTGGTCGCGAGTTTGGCAATGTTTGCCGTGACATATTTTGCCATGGCCGAGAATCAAAACAGCAACAATATTTTTCTCGATTCCGATCAGGACGGACTGACCAACCAGGAAGAAAAAGCTTTGGGAACGGATCCAAACAAGTTCGACACTGATGGTGATGGATATTCCGACGGAGCAGAGGTCCGCAGCGGCTATGATCCCCTAAAACCAGCTCCCGGCGACCAGCTTTTCCCTTCGTCCGCCGCTGTGAGTCAAAATAAGGCCGAAGTGGCACCATCCGGATCCGCCAGTGGCGCTGACGCGACTTCACCAGCTGGCACAGTAATTCCAACTTCTCTTTCCGATCAAAATAACCAGCTAGCGAGCTTGGCTGGCGCTAATTTTTCCAGCGATATCGTCAACGACCTTTCCTCTGATCCAAACAATCCCAACCTCACCAACGAAATGGTGGGTAATCTTCTGAAACAAACCATCGACAAATCCCAAAATTCAACGGATACAACCATCAGTCCATCTTTTTCCCAGGATGATCTCAATCAAATTGTCCAGTCTTCCCTGACCACCGCCAATGTCCAAAAACCGATGCCCGAGATCAGCGACAGCGAGATAAAAGTTCTGCCTCCGGTAGATGACAAGAAAATGAGCGCGGACGAGCTCAAGGCGGCGCAAAAAAAAGAAATAGAAACCTATCTCTCTTCGCTGGCTTTTGTTTTGGCGCAAAATTCTCCTTTTTCAGTTGACAATACCAGCAATCTTTCAACCAGTTTGAGCAAGGAATCGGACAATCTCCTCAGCGCCATCGCCTCCGGAGACCAGAAAAAAATTGACGACTACGCCCAAAAAACAAGGACGGGAATAGACCAGATAAAAAAAATCGAAGTTCCTTTTGTGATGAAAGACCTCGACAAGTCCGCCCTCCAGCTGGCCATCTATACGCTCGATTTCAAGGATGACCTGGCCTTGAACCAAAGCGATCCGGCCAAGAGCCTGGCCGCCCTGAGCTCTCTTCAGTCGACGGGAGCCTCTGTCCTCCAACTTCAGCAAAATTTTCAAACCATTCTTGACCAATATGGGATCACGGGCATAACGATAAAATAAAAAGATGAAAATAGCGTCAAAAAAATTCGTGGTCGTGCTTCTCATTCTGACTCTCTTCACCGCGACATTGCCGGCTCCCGCCCATGCCGACATCTGGGGCGAAAGCATATACGGGGCGATGTTTCTGAAGCAAACGCTTGAAGAAATGTACAATAAGATCCAGCAAACGCTCGTGGCCAATCTCCGAATGATGGCCATGCGTCTCATCCAAACCCGGCTAATGTCCATTTTTGGGGGCGCGGGCGGAGCAGGAGGTCCGAAGGTGATCGGCGACTGGCGACAATTCATTTACGGCGCGGCCACGACCTATTCGATGAAAGCCACCAATGACTTTTTCCGCGGGATGCAAAGCGGCATTCCGTCGCCTCTGGCCAGCCGGATCATCACTCCAGCTCAAAGAGCGGTAAATAACGTTACAAATATTGACGCATACCAAAATATAAAACCCGATCTTCAAAATTACGTCCGGGAAGGCCGGGCGGATATGATCTTCCGGCAAGGCTGGGCGCAGAATCCACAGGCAGCTTGGATCATGGCAGACGCGCCTCAAAATAATATGGCTAGCATGTATTTAATGGGGAAGCAATTGAAAGACACAAAGGCTGCACAAGAAGCAGAGGTGAAAAAAGCGGAAGGCGTCGCCGGCGCCGGATACGAAGGCACCAAGAAGACCACTTCTTCCGGAGGAACCAACGGCGGCTCGTCCGAACAAATCACCATGCCGGGTTCATCCGCCAAAGATATGGTCACCAAAGTCCAAAGCATGCCCATTGATGCGATCTCGATGGCCCGAACCATCCCGGACGTCGTTGCCAGCATGGTCACATCGATGCTCACCCAGATGCTCAACAAGGGCTTCAATATGGCCACAATGAAGATCAATCAAGCGGCGAACTCGGTGGCCATTCCAAATATCCAAAGCCAGATCCAGAAAGGGATAAAATAAATTTCCGCCTTGTGCTTTGAGCTTTGAACTAATGAAATTGACGAAACAAAAAGCTAAAATAATTTCCATATTCAAATCATTTTTTTTCCGCTCCCAAAAACGCTCGCGGCCGTTTTTTGTTTTGGCGACGTTGGTTATCGCCCTGTTTCTTTTTGTGCCTCGCCCCGCCCATGCCATGCTTGGAGGAGAAGCTATTATCGGAGTATTAAACGCCATACTATGGGTTTGCAAAGCCTTAACAAGTTTGGCCGCTATGCTTCTTGGCTACATGCTCCGACCCGATATCTATAACTTTACCAGCGAGCCAGTTATTCTCACCGGCTGGAAAATATGCCGGGACATCTGCAATCTTTTTTTTCTGCTCATTCTCCTTTTCATCGCTTTTTGCACCATCTTGCAGATCGAGAAATACCATCTCAAAAAAACTCTGCTCACCTTGATCATCATGGCGCTCCTCATCAATTTTTCGAAACCAATCGCCATTTTTATTTTTGACGGTTCCCAGCTTCTTATGAATTATTTTCTGGGAACTAACACAAATTATGAGACTACAGTGATGAGTCTATCCAAAATTGCTGAAATATCATACAACAACATACCAGGTTTTTTCGTGCGCTGGTTTAAATGGATAGACGACAGTCAGGTAATCGCTCAGCAAATTACCACTATAATCTTTATATTTATGTATGCCGTGGCTCTAATTATAATGGCGATTTATCTTTTCATCCGACTTATTGCTCTTTGGCTCCTCATCATCGTTTCGCCTTTTGCCTTTTTAGCGATGGCCGTTCCCGACTTCAAAAAAATTTCGTCTGAATGGTGGGACGCGCTTTTCAAATATTGTTATGTCGGACCGGTGATTGCCTTTTTTCTTTTTCTTTCCCTTCGAATAGCCAATTCTTCTTTCGTTGCTATTGCTCAGAAAATCAATCGAAACGACAATATTATCACATTGGGGAATGCCGTGCAATATGTTGTTGTTCTTGTTTTCCTCTACGCCTCGATCATCATCGCTCAAAAATTCGGCATCCAGTTCGCGAGCGCCATCACAGGACAAGCGAACAAAATTATCGGCGGCTTTGCAGGGGCCGTGTCGGGTTACGGCGCCGCCAGATGGGGAGCGCGGAAACTTGGAGAGGGCGCAAAATACGCCGCCTCAGCGGGACTCAAGTGGGGAGAACGCAAGTGGCTTATGCCTTACGGACTGAGTCCGCGAGCCCGCTGGCAGGGTTGGAAACAGCGCGCCGAAGAGGTTGATCGCGAAGCTCTGGAGAAATCAACGGGGGCAAGTCGCGACCAATATCATAAATGGATCGATAAAGCCAGGACCAATTATGAGTCGTTGGCTGTTGACCGACAAAAAGCAAAGAAAATGAAGGAGTATTCCGAACAAAGTGAGGATTTTAAATTCTTGGGAGCTCAAATGAGTGGATTGGTCGGCTCGAGCGCCGCCGATGCTAAGGAAAAAATGTGCGGCATATTTAGGATCGCCTGGAAGAATAAGGATCAAGATGAACTTCTCGGATATGTTAGGAACAACTTAGATAAAAAAATTTTTCAAGATTTGGGTTTTACTGAAGAGAACACGAGGGTTTCCGCCAAGAATGCCAACGACGCCGCAACTAGGTTATTAAGATCCGCCGGCGGCGATGATCGCTATGTCAACAAAGAGCTGTTGGACTTAGGCGCAATCGCTGCTTCGAACGGAGGCGTCGGCTTCGGTGCGGTAAAGTGGGATGAGGATAAAAACGAATTTGTCAGAATTGAAAAGGTCTTAGAACCCGGCGAAGCACCCTCAAAGGACCACGAGGCAGAAGCCAATTATGCCATCCGCAAATTATTGACTTCCGGTGAAGCGCAGCAAGTCCCGAAATTTTTCCATCGTAATCATTTTACTGATGAAGGTGATGCGAATGGAGATAATAGACACCTCAACGCAGAAGGAAAGCAGGCACTCTGGCTTTACGCTTCCAATGTTGCGGCGATCGAACATTCCGGACGTTTCCGGCCAGACTTCTACCGGCAGGTTGGAGCGGATGAACAAATAACCGATCAAATGTACGACTATGCTTCAGAAATGTACGCCGGAACAGCCCAAGGTTACGACGCCAAGAAACAAGCGTACGGAGTGATAGAGGACCCACAGGCCAAGCATAAAGCTACCTTGGCCATGGCCTGGATTTCCGCCGTTCAAGCCAGATCAGGAGTAGATGTAGCCACCATTAAGGAAAAAATCAGAAAAGTTTGCGACACGAATAAAGTTAAATTTGATGATGTTTGGAAAGAAGTGAAAAAATATCAGGAAACTGGAAAAGTAAATTTGGAAAAAGATGAAAAGGGGAAAGGTAAAAGCGCCCCTGAACCCGTTGCGCCTCCTGCGGAAGAATCGGAAACTGATCCTGATTAATTTTCTCGATTTTAGAAAAATATGGATCTGAACAAATTGGCGCAAGACGCCAAAGAATCAATCATTTTCTCTGATTCACCCGAAGCCTACAAACTTTTGGGATTATTTGCTGATTTTCTCCATACCTATGACATAAAAAGCAATGATCCGCCTCTTTTCCAGAATCTACAAAAGATGATCAGTAGCTTAAAAATCGTTGCCTTCCCGAATCTTCCGGATCAGGAGTCTGAAGATATTCTTCAACATCATTATCTGGAGTCTTTCAACATTGATTTTTCCATGGAAAACGCGATTACCGAAAAGCTTTTTATCCTTCCTTACGGAGAACGCAAAGAACTTAGCGAGAGCCTGAAAAAAGCCTTTTTGCAAAACAGCCAAAGCTTGGGTAGCTTGACAGTTGGCCAGTGGCTGCAAGCTTTTGATAAATCCTTCGACGCCAAGACAAGGAACCAGTCAGCTATTGTGCGATTTTTAGCTGAAAATGGATTCGCCCAGCAATTGAACCTGGGAGACAAAGAAAAATTAAAAAAGACTTTGCATATTTACGACTCATTGCTTATTTACACGCCCTTCGCGGTGGATCCAGACGAAAGTTTGCTATACAGAACTTTCGTGCGCGAAATTTCCACAAGGCCAAATTTGGGTGAAACAGCAAACACGACGCATGAACCGGACTACCGCTCTGAAGAAAGCAGCGAAAACGCTCATGCTTCGGAACAGCTTGGGATCAGGGGGGCGCTTTCAAAATATCCTAAGCTTGGCGAGCAGACCGTCACCGCCAGTGCGATCAAGCTCAAGCAATTTGACCAGCCGGTCCGGCCATCGGTGCGCAATTGGCTTTATGACTATACTTCCCATCTAGGACAAACGGGGCACAGCTCAATGGATCGGACCACTTATCTTTTCCGCAGCGACAACGCCAAAATTTTATCCTCGCCGGAAAGGGAAAAATTAGCTATAATATTAAAGTCATTCGACGAAAACACGCCCCTCCCGATCGATGGAGATAGGCAGGAGATTGTCTTTGAAAGTTTTGTGAGAAAGCAGACCCCCCCTCCACCTCCCCCCCTTATTAGGGGAGGGAATATAAGGGGAAGTTCCGCCCCTTCCATAAACTTCATTCACCATATCGATAGGCCGTCCGTTTCTTCCGCGTCTGCTGAAAGAAATGTTGCGAGCGTTCCAAAGCAACAATTTCCTCCGCTTCAAAAACAGGAAATCAGTTTTGTGAGACCCTATCCGGAACCCATATTGAGCTCCGCCCCGCCGGTTCCTCCGAGAAAAGAAGTTTCTCTTCCCATCCAGAAACAGCCATCGGTCGCCATGGAGTTCACGAATCCCTACCCAAAACCAGGAACTCACGAAACGCAATTTGAGAAAAAAAATGACAACATCTCCAATGTTCGATTCTCGGAAGGCGCCCCAAAAAATTCTTTTACCCCGATTTCTCAGGTTTCCGCCAAAAAAATTCTGACAATGCAGCCATCTTCGCCTCCAGTTATTTCGATGAGACCACCGGCCCCTATCCAAAGACCAACACCCACCTCAGCATCACCCGTGAAACCGGCAGCTTACCGATTCACTCCTCCGGAAAGAAACATGATCCGGCCGCATTATGGGAGAATGACCGGGGAAAACCAGTCGGAGCCTAAGATAGATGGGAACATCGTGGATCTGAAAGGGGATAAATAGAAATTTATGTATACCAACGTTCCTCAATTTATAGACATCGAAGACAAGATCGCTTTCGGTCTGACCTGGAAGCAGTTGCTTTGGTTGATGGGCATGGGAGCGGTTCTTATGACGCTCTATACCCTCCTTGACCGCCCGACTTTTTTTGTTACCGGAATTCCTGTTGTCCTGATTTTCGTAGCGCTGGCCTTTGTGAAGCCCTACGGCGTTTCTTTCCTCACTTTTCTGGGATTCGCTTTCCGTTTTTTGACCCGCTCCAAAAATTATGTTTGGAAAAGAAGCTATTCCGGATCAGGAGTCGATCTGCGAAAAGCGGCCCTCGCCCAGCGGGAAAAATTTGATCCCCAAGCCCAAGTGAAGAAAGCGCCCACTGCCGACCAATTGAAAAAAATAGCCTGGACGCTGGACACTAAAAAATAATTACCATGGAACAACTTCACTCAAAAAATTTAACCAGAAATGAAAGCGCCGGCAAGAGCGCTCAGCAATATGTTGACATCCAGGAGATAAAGGATAATGTCGTGATCCTCAAAAACGGGACTTTGCGCGCCGTGTTGATGGTGTCCTCGATCAATTTTGACCTCAAAGGATCGCAGGAACAGGAGGCCATCGTAGCGTCCTATCAGAACTTTCTGAACTCACTGGATTTCCCAATCCAAATTTTGGTGAGCTCGAGCCGCCTGGACATCAATCCTTATCTGGAAATGCTCTCGGAAAAAGAACGGTCACAGGAAAACGAACTGCTGCGTATGCAGATCAGCGAATACCGCGCTTTCATCAAAAATATGGTTGGCGCCGCCAGCATTATGACCAAGACATTTTATATTGTCGTTCCCTTCGCCCTCACCGAAGGAACAAAGGAGGGTTTTTTGGATCGGATAAAGATCGCCCTCAACCCGAAACAGGCCATTCTTGAAAAACAGATGGAATTTGAAAATTATAAGAACCAGCTTTGGCAAAGAGCGGACCATATCATGTCGGGACTGGCCGGCAGCGGCATCCGCATCGCGCCTCTCAAGACCGAAGAGCTCATCGAACTCTATTTCAACGCTTTCAACCCGACAGTTATCGGATCGGCGGACAGAATAGAGGCAGCAAAGTTGAACCTAAGCCAAATATAATTTTATGTTTGATTTCCTCAAAAAAAATAAAGCTAAGACAGGCCAGGTTGACATGTCTTCACCCGGATCCGCCATTGAAAAGATCTATCACGAAGGGATCTCTTCCGTGACGGATTTGATCGCGCCTTCGGCCATTCGGTTCAATAGCACTTTTTTTCAAGTGGGCGACACTTTTGCCAAAACTATTTTTGCGACCACTTATCCCCGATACCTCCAGACCAGCTGGTTTTCGCCCATCATAAACCTCGACATTCCTATGGACATCTCGATGTTTGTCCATCCCATTGAAACAGTTGAGATCATGAAGAGCCTGCGCCGCTCCGTCACCCAGGTCGAATCCCAAATCCATATGGAAGGCGAAGCTGGGAAAGTCCGCGACCCAGTGCTCGAAACCGCGCTTCAGGATATCGAATCTTTGCGCGACCAGCTTCAACAAGGTACGGAAAAATTCTTTAAATATGGTTTATACATAACGATTTATGCCAATAGCAAGGAAGAATTGGACAAGTCGGCTAGAAACATAGAATCCATTCTGGAAGCCCGCCTGGTATATTTCAAAGAAGCTGTTTTCCGTATGGAACAAGGATTCTCCTCCACTTTGCCTCTTGCCAACGACGAGCTAGCGATCTCGAACAATATGAACAGCTCGCCGCTCGCCACCACTTTCCCTTTCGTGTCGTCGGACCTCACTTCCAACACCGGAATTCTTTACGGCATCAACCGACACAATAATAGCCTGGTTCTTTTTGATCGTTTTGAAATGGAAAACGCCAATATGGTGATTTTCGCGAAATCGGGAGCCGGAAAAAGTTACGCCGTGAAACTGGAAATATTGCGCTCTCTTATGATGGGAACGGAAGTGATCGTCATTGACCCGGAAAACGAATACCAGCATCTTTGCGACGCCGTGGGGGGAAGTTTTATTGGCATTTCCTTGAGTTCCAATTACCATCTTAACCCTTTTGACCTTCCCCGCATTCCCGAAGACGAGGATCCTCGAGACGTTTTGCGCAACAACATCGCTAACTTGATCGGACTTCTTCATATTATGCTCGGAAACATCACTCCCGAAGAGGAATCTATTTTGGACCGGGCGATCACCGAGACTTACGCCATGAAGGACATCACGGCTGAAGCAAATTTGCGCTCCTTCGTCAGGGAACAAATTCCCACTATGTCGGATCTCTATGAGGTTCTGCGCAGCATGGAAGGTGGAGAAGATCTGGCCACCCGGCTCGAAAAATATACGCAGGGAATTTTTTCCGGATTCCTCAACAACCAGTCCAATGTTAGCTTAGAAAACCAAATGGTTGTTTTCAATATCCGCGATATGGAAGAAGAGATGCGTCCGGTGGCAATGTATGTCATTTTGCACTTCATTTGGAACGAGATCCGCTCCAAGCTCAAAAAAAGAATGATCGTCGTGGACGAAGCCTGGGTGATGATGCAGCACGAGGACGCCGGATCTTTTATGTTCTCGATTGCCAAGCGCTGCCGAAAATATTTTGCCGGTCTCACTACCATCACCCAAGACATTTCCGATTTTTTGACTTCCAGATATGGAAAACCGATCGTCACCAATTCCTCGATCCAACTCCTTCTCAAACAATCTCCCGCCGCCATCGACGTAATCGCGGACACCTTTTTCCTCACCGACCAGGAAAAATTCATGCTCCTTGAGAGCAACGTGGGAGAAGGAATATTTTTTGCCGGCAGCAAACACGTAGCTATCCAGGTCGTCGCTTCCTATTCTGAGGATCAGCTGGTCACTTCCAACCCGGCCGAGATTTTGGAAAAAAGGCGGCTGGAGAAAGAAGGCGGGGAATAACAGAGTATGCGTCCATCTGTTTTTAGTTTTGTTCGTAAATATTAGTTGCCTTAGTGTTTTCGCGGAACACCCAATTAAACAAATATTAACACGGAAGAAACAAGATACAGATTTCTAATTTATATTAATTCAGCAAGCGATGGGCGATGTCATTCCAATGGACGGCCTCTCTCGAGGAGCAAAGCCGGAAGGAAAAAGAGCGGAAAATCCAGGCCAGAGCGCTCCCGGAATAACTGGTGGAAAGCTGGACAATTTTGTGAATAAGCTCAACAACCCTGCGTCGGCAATGCCTGAAAAACACCAGAAAGCCTTGCAAAAAACATTGGGCCAACTACAAAAAGCCGCTCCGGCAATACAAAAAATGGCTTCTGGGGGCGTGCTAGGAAAGATAGGTTTGATAAAAAGTGTTGTGAAACAGATCGAGTGGGGAACAGATTGGATCTTTATTCTCGTAGCTTCCTTCGCCCTCCTAAAAGACATTTTCGATATTGCTTTGGCGGCAGTTCCGGGAGTGGGCGTTGTTGTTTCCTTTATTATGGCGATAATGCTCACAATGCTAACCGTTGTGGCCTTGCTCATGAGCGGATCGAGCCTCAAAAACAGAGGGATGGCCAAATATATACTCACTATGTCCGTCGGTTTCATTGCTGAATCACTACCCGGGGTTGGCTGGCTACCCATAGCTCTAATAGAAACCATTTTGGTTTATGCCCTTACCCTTTTTGATCGAATGATGATGTCCTCTGACCAGGAAAGTGGGGGCAAAGAATCCGGACAGGCCGGCGGTGAGGTAGCTCAGCCTCAACCTGCCGCGGCCGAACCGGAACGAAAAGCCGCTTAGTTCGATTTAAAAAATTCTATGCCCATAAATTTATCCCCCTCAAAAACAAAAGGCGACTTCTTCCGTCAAAACCAGCGGGAAATTTTGATCAGCTTTTGCGCTCTCCTGGCTGTTTTGGTAAGCTGGCTCTTCCCAAACAAGCTTTTCGGGGAAACCTTCTGGAGCTCTTTTTTTCTCTTTCTTGTTTTTCCCGGCCTGATCATTTTCTTTCTCCTCAAAGAGTCTCTCAAAAATTTCGGCCTCTCATGGGGAAACTTCCGAAACGGACTGCTTTATTCCGGTGCCCTGATAATTATTTTTGTTTTGATAAATTATCTCATTATATCCAATCCCGGACTGCGGGGCCAGTTGCCGGTGGCTCCAGGCATTGCCGGCAATTATTGGTATTTTCTTTTTTTTGAACTAGTTTTAGTTTTACCCCTCCATTTTTTCTGGGAATTCTTCTTTCGCGGGTTTCTTCAATTCGGATTCGAAAAGAAATTGGGAGCATATTCCATTTTTCCACAGGCGCTTCTGCAAACCGTCCTCGGACTGAGAGGATCTTGGCTCGTGGCTTCCTTGATCTTTTCGTCTTCTTTGTCTGCCGGTTTCATTGCCCGCCAAAGCCGCTCGATATTTTATTCCTTTGTTTTTTCTTGGATAATATCAGTTAGTTTGGATATAATGATAATAAGAGCCATTCACCAATTGGCAAAATAAAAATATGAGAAAAAACAAAAAGATAATAGTGTCTGTTATTTCCGTCGCGGTTCTTGTTTCAAATCTTCTTTTCCCCGCTTTTGCCCAAGCCTTTAGCTTTTCTATTCCCACCCTCGGAAGCGTCAATATAAACGTTAACGATATTTTGGGAGAAGCGGCAAATAGCAGCAACCTTTCCAATATTGCCAGCAAAACATCTGCGGATACTGAAAAAAGATACGGCATTGATCAGGATATCTTGAGACAGGCTCAAAGAAAAGTAAGCTCGCCCCGGGTAGAAATATTCTTTGACAACACCAACCCCAAGCCCGGCGAAAAAGTAACCGCTCACGCGACGCCGGAATTTTTCAAAAACGACCCCCAAAATCTCTATTATACTTGGTATATCATCCACACCAAAGATGGCAGCATCAAAACGGCAACAAATAGCATCAGCGACGGAAAGAGGGAAGCTTCCGGAATCATGGCCAGAGGCGACTACGACCCTAATCTTGATGGACAAACCTATGGCAGCCCTGACCAAGATCCGGACAAAGACGGCTGGCCGGCGGTTGATCCCAATAGTTATGATGAAAACAAGGTAGCGGCGCCGATGGGAGGATCCGACGGCGTAGGAGGCCTTGCAGAAGGCAATGACAATATCGAGCCTTATGCCAATGCCGGCGAATATTGTGATACCAAAGGAAAGCATGGCCTTACCGATTGCAATCTCAATACCGAAAAAAGTAGTTTTAGCCAGTATTATAACTTGAAATCGGATCAAAGCGGAGATTATTGCAAAAGCTGCCAAAGCTCTGTCCGATTTACGAGCAATCTATTTTCTTCTTCCGGAATTATTCCTCCTAACAACCAGTGTTGCTACGACATTCTTTATCCGAGCCCCATCACAGACCCGGCTGACCCCGCTTGTTGTACTCCTGCTTATGATCCCGCTGTCAATTATTGTCCTAGTTCATATAATGTTGCCTACGAAAGTTGTTTCGACTTTGCGGGGCTCAAAAACCTTAATTCCAATTTGATCACCGACTGCCTAACCAGCCAATATAGCTCTTGCACCGCGGACTGGGACGATATCCATAGTAATCCCACCGGAGCTGAAGCGGTCAGCAAGGTTTCCCGCTGTTATAAGCACAACTTCGGTACAAACAATCCCAGCTCGGGCTTCCGGGGGTTTTCCGCGGATACCAACAGCTTCAGTGATGATCCTTCGGGGATTGATTCCGTTGTCGATTGCACTCACAAGTGGAAGGACGCTCCCCATTATACCAGCGGATCGGGAAAATTTCCGACCGGCGAGGAAGATTACTGGAAAACCGATCCAACTGACCCGGACACCGACGGGGACGGGTTTTCTGATGAGGCCGACGTAATCGGATTGGGGCAACAAACGTTCACTTGGAACTACCAGCCGGGCGACCGACTAGGGGTTGTCGTGGAAGGGACCTCTTTGCTTCCAACCGAGGAAAAGACCGCTTACTACAAAATCATGTGGGGCTACCTCGATGTCTGCGACTCGACCAAGGCCGGCTTGATGGACAAAGACGAGTGCGAAGGTTCGGGAGATTTCGGATACGGATTTCTGGCGACCCGCTCTCCCAGCGAAAGCGGAGATGAAAAACTGAAGGTTTCTTTGACTTATTCTCCAGAAAAACCAGTGGCCGATCCAAGCGATGCGAATAAACCCAATATTCAAACTGACGGAACCATTTCCGATGCCGACGAAATTTCTGTATCTTCTTCTATAGACAGCACAGATAACGATCCGAGAGATTTATACTATACTTGGCAGATTTCAAAGGGTAGCAGCGCTTCGGCGGATGATTGGACAGAAATAAAAGACATCAAGGCAAACTTTAATACGGCTTCGGCTTCGAACGGCTTGGGAATAACCGATTTTAATTTTACCCCCAAACAAAGCGCTTTGAGTGGCAGTGGCGATGTGGCTTATTTCAAAGTCACCCTGACTGTTGCAACGGCCGCCAACGTCACCCAAAATCGGGGCCGTTCCAGCGCGATAATCGCGGTCAACAAAAATGGCATCAAGATCAAGCTCTACAAAGTCGATATAAAAGACGGAAAAGCGGTTCTCGGAAAAGAAGTCTGCAGTGACGGACTCTATAAAACGCTTTGCCCGGCCGTGCAATATCAAATGCTGGCCGCGAAAGTGGACGGCGGCCGCTACCAAGCCGGAAACAGCGAGTTTTCCTGGAGCCTGGACGGCAACCCCGTTTCTCCGCCGGCGGATTCAACCAATCTTTTCGACGGTTGGAGCAATACCGCTGTTTTCTTTCCGATCACGAAAGAGGAACAAGCCATCCAACAGATCTCTGTCACCGCCACTCCCAAAGACGCGTTGCAACCCGTCACCGGCAGCCGAGCCGTTACTGTCATGAAACCGGCTCTTTTCATTAAATCATCCGACTCCAGCGCTTCCTGGCCGGTAACCTACACCGTTTCGGATCCCGATAAAAAATACGGTGTCCAGGATGTCGAAAGCGACACCAACTATCAAGCCCTCACAAACAAAGAATTGTCCTATTATGTCAGTTTTGTGCCGGATTACCTCATCGCCGATGATTCGCTAAACACCCTGATTGACTGGCAGATCAACGGAGCCAGTATGAGCACTGAAAATGTTTCGGAAAGCGCTCCTGGTCTGACGAATATTACTCTGGAAAATAACAACCAGACCATAAAATTCGCGACGGATGATCAGGAGAATCAATCCTATACCCTGGGAGCCAAGATCACAAAATACTGGAGTGACGAAGAAAAAAACATTTTGAGTTCCGCCTGGAGTATCAGCCCCGCCACTCTCGACGGAGACACTTCTCTTACCATCACCACGACCGCCCCTTCCGACGATGGAGTCCAGGGAGCGATGGGAAATCCGCAACAAATTCTGGCTGCCATCGGCACCCATTTGCCGCACTATTCTATGTATATTCTGCGGCTCGCCTTGACTCTGCTCGTGATGTTTTTCTTGAGCGCCGGATTTTACGCCCTGTCCTCAAAAATGGAGTTATAGCTGGGAATCGCAAATGAAGAATAGAAAAAAAATAATTATTCTTGGGATAGTAGGTATTATTTTTAGTTGCCTATTTTTCTTGCACACCGCCAATAAAGTTTCGGCCCAAGGAGAGGAAGGGGGAATTGGGCAAATGCAAGGAAATCCCGGGTACGATCCAACTTCCGGAACAATGAAAACTGCCGAAGAAAAAACTAAGGAGCTACAGCAAATGTATCCGTCCTCTACTGCTACGACCGGCGCTCCCACCACCGGCGGCGCCTACCGAAACCAGGAAAAAATTCCCGGCTTTGGGCAGACTACCGATTTTCCGACCTATCTCAAGCAAATTGTCAATTTCGGTTTTGCCGCCATTGGAATCATGGCAATGTTTA
>Ga0182021_10000010_pt1 | contig 189937 bp, 169 predicted proteins | sample 612E3MmetaG_FD_120493 | JGI IMG/M metagenome (GOLD analysis project Ga0182021, IMG submission 120493) | Permafrost microbial communities from Stordalen Mire, Sweden - 612E3M metaG (Illumina Assembly) | ecosystem: Environmental > Terrestrial > Soil > Wetlands > Permafrost | place: Sweden... | reverse complement strand
TTTTTAGCAGGTATTCCCTGTGTCATTCCCGCGCAGGCGGGAATCTATTTTGTTATCTTGCCCTATTCGTGTCGTCCTCTCGTCGATGTCATTCCCGCCCGCCATTTCGACGGTGCCCGGTTGTCATTTCGACTCCCCCTCTGTCATTTCGACCGAAGGGAGAAATCTTATTAAGATATCTTATTAGACGACTTCGAACTTAACTCTTCAAAGCCCGCCATCGCGGCTGCACGCTTATATTAAATTACGTCTTTTTTTACAACAAAAATTATTGGTTATTTTTTATTGAAGTGGCGACCTGCCACAGTAGATCAGCCCGATCAGGAGGGGCCGCAGGATGTTGCCGCACAGGACGAGCATCCAGCCGACGATGTATTGCCGATCTTTCCGCCGAATTTAGACATCAAACGCTCTGCCTTCTTTGATTTACACGAGGGGCAGGCCACAGCAGGTTTATCGCTTCCGGACAGGAATAGAACCTCAAAGGAATTGTCGCACTTCTTGCATTTGAATTCGTAAATGGGCATGTGTTCCTCTTTTTGTAATGGCCTTTCACTGTAAAAACCTTAGACGTTGCGCGTCTAAATGTCAAGTGCATACCCGGCACTGTTACGTGATCTGAATAGTCAGTCTTTTGCCAAGAGAGGTTGCCGCTTTATCCAACGTCCTCAATGAAACGGATTGATTCTTGGGATCTAATAATCTGTCAAGTGCAGAACGACTTGTCCCCATCATTCTCGCCATTTCAACTTTAGATATTTTCTTGCTTATCATTAGTTGTGATATTTGTTTTGCCACGACCTCTTTAATGGCGGCTTTTTCGACTTCTGCTAATATCCCCTCTTCACGAAGAAAATCATCAAGCTTGCTTCCAATATTTTTGTGTTTCATAACACTATCCTTTTTTAAATAAGGATTTGCGTTTCCTTCGTCGTCATTCCCGCGCAGGCGGGAATCCAGGGGAAGAATCAAAACAAAGTTGTCGAAAGCGCACTGCGGGCCAAATCACTGATTTGAGCCAGTGTAAACTTTTCCTTGTGGAATCGTCTTTCCCAAGTCACGGTATGCGAGGATCATTTCATGCAGTGCGTCACGCAACATAGCGCGGCATTCGTCGAGAGTTTTTCCCTCAGTAAATACCTCCGGCCACTCCGGCAATTGGCCCATGTATCCGGAATGTGTTTTAGTATATCGTGCCATGTATGCCATGATTTTCACCTTTTCTGTTATGTTATACGAAATTGCATATGGTTGCAAGATACCAAGGCGAAATGGACTATTGTTTTGATAAAGATGTGTATATTTAAGAGTCTACGCATTCTCTTAAAAGTGCCTTTTGGGGGCCTTTAAAATAATGGCTTCTTCCTGTAAGTGAGTATACGGCAATTTTGACTAATATACTTTCTTTCTTCCCGTAATCCGCACTTTCAAAATGTTACCCATGCTCATCCATCATCCACACAATTTTAAAAAAAGAGCATAAGTGTTGAGATAAACCTTTACAATTATCAGCCTTGCCTATAATTTTATAAATAATAAAAGGAGTTATGTCTCCTGTCATAACGTGTGACTCATTGACTTGGGTTAAAAAGATATATCTCTCCTCCGCTTGTGGCAAGATTCATTGACTTACAGGACCACCCTTCTTATACTTTCGGTGTCAGGGCTGGCAGGGAGATTCATGGTAAGTGTTGAAATTTGAATATTACAGTAAGAATAATAGGAGATAAAAAATGTCCTTTATTCCCAAACATCGTCGTTCCGTTCACGAGATGAAGCGCGCCTATAATAATAGAATCTATCGTTTCTATGGCATAGTAGAAAGATACCTTGGATCCAAGCTAGATATTATTATCCACGAAAAACTCGCAAAGATCCCGAGCATCTCATCATATACGGCGATTGAATATGCCTGTGGTTCAGGCATTCTTACACTAAAATTATCACAACTGTTCAAATCCGTGACAGGCCGCGATTTTTCTATCAAAATGCTCGAACGCGCAAAAGTGCGGGCAAGGGATGCAGGCTGCACCGTAAAGTTTCTCGAAGGCAATATCCTTGCAGTTGACGAGCCGGAAAAGTCCTATGATTATGTCTTTGTTTCGTTTGCACTGCATCTTTTTCCTCCGGACCAGGAAAAGGAGATTCTTAAAAAACTCTGCCGGGTCGCGAGAAAATCTGTTATTATAATCGATCATGGAAAAGAATGGAAATTGGGCATTGCAATTATCGAATGGCTAGAGGGAAGCTATTATGACCAGTTCATTAAAATAGATTTTAATTCTATAGCACAGGAAATAGGATGTAACTCGTTCGATGAAACGCAGATAGCAGATTGTACAGTTTTATTCTTTTTATGCGATTAAATAGCTATAGGTGAAGAATCTTTAAATAATAGACATAGGATACAGGAATTTATGCATATAGTAAACACAATGCAACATATCAATATCAATAAGCCAATCAGATTATGTCACGAATACGTGGGTGGAGACGTTTTCGGCCACATCCCTGTTTTTCTGAAGAATGATTCGCTGATTACCAAGTGAAAGGTGGGAATGCTCGCCGACATATTTTCCATTCAGGTAAGATACGGACAACTTCCTGAACTGTTGATTTTAGTCTCTGATTAAATTTGTCAAGATTACAAATGGAATTAAACTAAGAAGCAGAAAATTTTATCATCTTGCGGTTGGGATGCACATACTTGCAAACTAAAGAGGACTTTCTTTTCATTGCTCAAGTAAAATTAGAACAGCACCTAGTTCCTACTTTTCCTGTCAAAAACGGGTGCTGTTCTTGTGATGGCTTCAGCTAAGGATGCGTAACGGAAGCGCATCTCCATCCTTTGCTATTTAAAGCTTGGTTGCTGAGCTCTATCTGCTTCCACCAGTAGTTGGTCCATGAGTAGTTGGTCCATGAGTAGTCGTTCCACCCCCTCCCGTGTTTTCGGAAATAATCTTGCCATTATTAACAACTACCGTGTCGCCAACTTTAAGCTTTGTAATACCACCATCAGTCATGTTGATAGTCCTCATTTTTCCTATGTCGTCTTTTATTGTAACCTTGTCACCGCTGATCTTGGTAATCGTCCCTTTCCAATCGTCAGAGGCTGCCAAAGAGAAACCCGCCGCGCTCAGAACAAAGGCTACTGCAACAATCAACACAAGAAACTTCTTCATATGATTTTACCTCCTCTCTTAATCTAAGAAATTCACCGAAGAATAACATCCCATCTTATAGTCAGGATAGGTTGAAAAGTATCAATCGAACTCACGACTCCTTGCTTATCTTGCTCACTCACAACCTGTATGACCGGATTAAAGTGGCGTCACCTATTTTGATGTACAAACAAGTTTCCCTCCAGCAGTATTAACCATCGTTCCCTGGCGTCCGTTCGGTGCGAGACAGGGGTCACCCAGCCCCGCGCACGTTACATTCGGCGGTATGCCAACAACTTTCCCCTGGCTGCCGTTCTGGGCGGTACAGGGATCGCCAGGACCGGCACAGACCATGTTCGACGCTGTGCCATAAACTTTCCCGGGGCCGCTCTGTGCGGGGCAGGGATCACCGAGGCATGCACACACCATATTCGTCGGTGTACCGAAGACCTTCCCCGGACCGTTCTGTGCAGGGCAGGAATCGCCCAAACCGGCACACACCATGTTCGTCAGCGTGCCGAAAACTTGTCCTGGACCGTTCTGTGCGGGACATGAATCACCCAGACCGGCACACTTGAGGTTGCCCGCGGTGCCGAACCAGCGTCCCGGCCTCATCGATGCTGTAATGCAGGACGAACCAGGCGTTGCATTTGCTTTAACCCCTCCCGCTCCCGCATTGGAAGGCGGTGTCACTTTGGTATCCGTGCCACCAAGATTAAGTCCCGGCGGGATTTTGGGACCGTCTGTTAGCGGCGAGGTATCCCCGCCGCCGATTGGTGGACCGGCCAAACACGTCGGTGTATTCAAATAAGCGAAAACTCCCAGGGTAATGGATAAGAAGACGACGATCATCTTAACACTCAGCATCCTCATGATATTTCCTCCTCATCTTGCTTCTGCGGGTCTACGGTGTGTTTACTGAATTGATTAGACTCACGCTGTTCCGCACGGTATCCATAAGCTTCATAAGGTAGAACATCTCTTATGTCAAGGACATTTCGGCACAAGATTTTTCCTTATGGCCATCGTTGTTTGCCTGTTTCGTTAAGTCTTACCGTTATGAGGATTATCAAGCTTTACATAATGGTCAATTGTACTAAATATAATTGTATCCCGCCCCTATCATAGGACAAAGACTAATAGATCGCAGAAAACTGTCGCATTCTTCCTGCAGTCAACGGACCTACCTTTCTTGCATGAATAGAATATTTCGATGCGTAATGATCACCGCTATCGGGACTGTGAATATCCCTGTAGTCGTATTCCTCTTGACATCAAAACGCCTTAACTTATAGAAGATGATTGGAAAGCCGTATTCGGGAAAACTGAACGTACGGTTTGACGAGGGGGAGCTGGAGATAGAACTATTCGGCCACTACGCCAGCTCTCTACTCTACTGTACTCAATAAACTATGGTCAAAATTCGGTATTTTTAAGAGTATTACCATTGTCTTAAAAATATCCCGGATTTCTTCGACATATTCTGAGAAATTTTGTATATTACCGCAAGTATTTGCTTCAGTTGTTATCACCATAAATCACACTCTCTTCAAATTAAGGGAGAAATCCATGAGAAGAATCACCACCGCAGTTTTGTTGTTCCTTGTTTTGAGTTTCGTCACCATCACTGCGTTCGCCTTCCAAGCTGACATTACGAAGGCCTGCTTTTCTCCCAAGGGCGGATGCACAGAAACCATTGTCGAACAGATCAACGCTGCAAGCTCAGAGATCCTGCTCCAGGCGTATTCTTTTACATCAGCCTCAATTGCAAAGGCTTTACTGCATGCTTACAAACGTGGCGTTCACGTGGAAGCAATACTTGATAAGAGCCAGCGGAAAGACAAGTACACATCAGCTACCTTTCTTGCGAATACCGGTATCCTTACCTTCATAGATGATAAACATGCCATAGCTCATAACAAGATCATGATCATTGACAAGGAAATGGTAATAACCGGTTCCTTCAACTTCACGAAAGCTGCAGAGGAAAAGAATGCAGAGAATGTGCTGATCATCAAATCCAAGGAACTGGCAAAACTTTACATAGACAACTGGTATAAGCATAAGGAACATTCTGAGACGTACGAAGGGAGATAAGATTGTACATGGCCAAGCCCATTGATTCCAAAGAAACCGTTGACGTGATGGAACTACTCTTGTCAGAAGTTATTCAGTCAGAGGCCCTTATCAACCTTCTTGATAGTAAAGGTATCATCAGAAAAGAAGAACTTCTTGAAGAAATAAAACGGGTTCGTGTCACGACGCTGACATCTGTTAAATGAAATTGTTAGTGAACATAGCCCTCGGAGCAGTTTTGATAAGTAACGCAATTTATTTGAATGCCTCGTATGGCAACGGTCTTGTTGGTATTGTTGTATTGATGGGCTTCGCCTTCATGAGCATTCTAATCGTACTTCTTGTGAACCATAGTAAGTAAATGCCATCCCATATGACTGTAGTTTCCAATCAGAGCCTGTAGTTCTTAATACTTAACTTGGTCTGACCCCCAAGGCGCCCTTCAATTTGTTATTATTATGATAAAGTAAATCTGGACAATATACCTAAAAAGGGTATATCATTTTAAAAATGGCCGACCAACATATGTGGCGGTTTGGGAAGTTATTGATAAGAAGATAAAAATTGTTGAGGTGATCTATGCGGGAACGCGAGAGAAAGCACCCTACTGATAGTAGGTTTGATGGTATTATTGTAAGCCGAATTTTAAGGGGGCCAAAAGAAAGAGAAAATGATCTGATTAAGATGGCTAGGAGAATTGGTTTTGAGGATGTTTCCGAACTAGTTCCCTGGAAAGAGGCATTTTCCGATTATTCCGATGAACAATTGCCGGGTGCGAGCCTTGCGGGTGCGAGACACAAAGACGGTCTTACACAAAAACAGCTTGCAGATAAACTTGGCATAGCCCAGGGCTATGTTTCTGATATGGAATGCGGTAAAAGGTCTATCGGAAAAACTATGGCAAAAAGATTGAGTAAGGTTCTCAACATCAATTATAAGGTTTTCTTATAGCACAATTTGACTTGGGGGCGCGCAGAAACTTAACTTGGCCCGACCTCCAGAGCCCAGCGGCTTGCCGTATTAATACAACTCATACCTGAGGAGACGGCATTCAATCGGTCCATTGAATAACACAAACCGACGTGACGCCTTGAGGCCGATGTGCTTGGCCAGTTCAAGATTCCCGGTCAAAACAAAACCTGTCCATCCCCGACAACGCTGCTTCATTACATCACCAATCTGACGATAAAGATCCTTGAGCTTCTCAACATCACCCAGCCTCTTGCCGTAAGGGGGGTTAATTATCAGCACTCCTTTGTCGCCTGGCGGCTTAAACTCATTGAAGGCCAAATGAAAAAAGTGCATCTGCCCTGAAAAACCTGCTGCATCAGCGTTGCGACGTGCCAGTGCAAGCGCACGCTTGTCCATGTCATATCCTGTAATAAGCCCTTCAGGCAGCTTTCGGATGCTTCTTTCAGCATCAGCCAAAATCAGACTCCATAATCCGGCGTCAAAATCAAGCCAGCGCTGGAAACCAAACGACCGGTGACGCCCAGGAGGCACCCGACCTGCAAAAAACGCCGCTTCAATGGGAATGGTACCCGAACCACACATGGGATCAACCAGAGGCATGGCGCCGTCCCAGCCGGTCAGAGCAATGACAGCAGATGCCAGGGTTTCGCGCAGGGGAGCCTCAGCACGCTCAAGACGATAGCCGCGACGATCAAGCGAATCGCCGGAGCTGTCCAAAGATATGGTACAGATATTTTGTGCCAGATGAATATTTATACGAACGTCCGGTGATGATGTGTTCACGCTGGGACGAGTACCACGATGCTCGCGGATACGATCAACAATGGCATCCTTGGTTTTGAGAGCGACAAATCCTGAATGGGTGATAGCCGAATCCCGTAACGAACAGTCCACTGCAAGCGTCATGGAAGGCGTTATTAAATCATGCCAGCTAATGCCGTGGACACCGGCGTAAAGCTCCTCAGGCGACGCACAGGGAAACGTCGCGATATTCACCAATATCCGACTGGCGGTACGCAGCCAGAGATTGGCGCGATACAGTCCGGCATGGTCCGTGACAAATGACACGCCGCCCCGTCCTGCGCTTGCTCCCTGAATATCCAGGGCCCGTAATTCGGCTGCGGCGATCTCTTCGGCTCCCCTCGGTACTGCGGCAAAGCAGTTCATTGATATCTTCCGTTCAATGGCCGGCCGCGCGACACGCCTTATTACACGTTTTTTTTCAGTCATCTACTTTTCCTCATCTTTTGTGATCCTGTTGTGGAAGTATAAGTGGGAGTTCGTCACGTGTCAAAAAGAAAGTGGCCGCACTTCCGCATCATCCTGATTAAATCCCCGATCCTCAGGGAAAATATAGAAGGCTCTCGCCTCTTAATCCAGAATCTCCTACCGCTTATAATCCCGATTCTTGAAAGCGGTGATTGACGGATTTCTAAAAGTATGCAACACTACAGTTAATAATTGGATGTGGTGGTTGCAACGGAAACCATACTGCGAGAAGATGTTCCGGACAAGATGAAAAGGAGGGACTTAATGGGAGACAAGGGCGGCAAGAAAGATAAGGAAAAGAGTCAGAAACAGAACGTCGAAAAACAGAAACAAAAGTCGCAAAGCAAGTTTGATAAGCAGCCCAAGAGAAAGCCTTGATAGAAATCACGGCGCGGAGAACTCCGCAGCAACTTTGCCCGTACGAAGTGCAAGGGCAACGGTAACGGGCGTCAAAATCAAAGTATGATATGAGGGCCGCGCTTCTGGCGTTGGCCATCTCAATCTAAAAAGAATGGAGGCATAAAATGGCGGAAGAAAAAGGATTGAATAAACCGGTAAAGTTGAAAGCGGAATTGGCGGCGCTCCTCGGCGCAAGCTCACTTCCTCGTACTGAGATAACCAAGAAGTTGTGGGATTACATCAAGGCAAACAAACTACAAACCAAGACAATCAATGGTAAACCGGAAAATGCCGGCAAGAATATTGTGGCTGATGCTAAATTGATTAAAATATTCAACAACACCAAAACTACCAGCAAGACCGGCAAATCAATTGATTTTACAAAATTGAAAGAAGGTCAGACTATCGATATGATGCAGATGGCATCTGTTGTTAGCGCCAATATCGAATAGACTGAACATATATCATTGTTTTTTCGAAATAGGCGGGTGTAACAGCCCGCTTATTTGTTTGCCCCTTGCACCGGCGCTTCGTCAAGACCTCACACCACTGCGCCTTTTTAATATTATTCCGTTATGTGGTATAGGTTCTTCAGGCAGATTACTGAAAACAACCTTGGGAGAAATATCTGATGCTAAGTGTAAATGCTAAGAGCGCTGTTACACTCGTTATACTGGGCGGTGTGATTTTCCTCCTGGTGATTCCTCTTTATCTGGGGAAGGTAAAGAGGAACCCCATTTACGGCTTCAGGATTCGCAAGGCATTTGAATCGGAAGAGAACTGGTTCAAAATAAATCGCTATGGAGCAGTCGCCATGATGTGTTGGGCAGTCCTCCTCATATTTATGGGAATCGTCTGCATGTATGTCCCGCCCGAATTTGTTCTCACGACAGCAAAGATCAGTATCGCTTCGATAATCATTCCTGTCATACAAGTCCTGCGTTACGCGAAAAGGTTGTAGGCTATAGGCGAGGAGTTTTCGTCGACGTCACTCCCGAAATATAATCAGTTTCGTTTCGCGATTCGTCATATTGACGCAAAAGACTTGCTGTGTTAATGACTCATGAAAGCATACATTAATCGGTTTTGAGGAGCAGCGTATGGCGGTTTCTGAAAAAGTTCGCGGCTTCATCTCCCAGTCTTCCTGGATCAGGAAGATGTTTGAGGAGGGTGACAGGCTGAAGAAGCAGTACGGGGCGGATAAGGTTTTTGATTTCAGCATCGGGAACCCGAGTGTCGAACCGCCACTGGAGCTTAGAAGGGCGCTCCGTGAGGTCGCAGCCGAAGAAGTCGCCGGCGCCCACGGCTATATGCCGAATGCAGGATACGTTGAGACGAGGCGGGTTGTTGCTGAGGCTCTCAGCAAGGATCATGGTGTGCCGCTCACTGCGGATCATATTATCATGACCTGCGGGGCGGCAGGGGCATTGAATGTTATATGCAAAGTTCTTCTGGAACCAGGTGATGAACTGCTCTCGCCCGTGCCATGTTTTGTGGAGTACAAGATTTATACTGATAACGCAAACGGCGTCGCCAAGTTCGTGAGGACGAAGGATGATTTTTCCCTCGACCTTGCCGCGATGCGAGATGCCATCACAGAAAAGACGAAAATAGTCCTCATCAATTCCCCCAATAATCCGACGGGTAAAGTATATGACGAGGCATCGATTCGGGGACTCGCGGAATTGTTGGAGGACAGGAGCAGGACATACGGCAAGGAGATTTACCTCGTGTCCGATGAGCCATACAGGGAGATCGTCTTCGACGGCGTCACCGTGCCGAGCATCCTCGCAGCTTATAGAAACAGCATCATCGCCTCTTCGTACTCAAAGAGCCTTTCGCTCGCGGGCGAACGCATAGGCTATATGGCCGTCAATCCCGCGATCGCAGATATTAAAGACGTTGTGGGCGGCTTGATCCTTTTCAACAGGACGCTCGGCTTTGTGAATGCGCCGGCCTTGATGCAGAGGGTGGTTGCAAAAATACACGGGGTGACGGTGGATGTTGCGGAATACAGGAGGAAGAGAGAGCTCCTCTGTGACGGCCTTTCATCAATAGGCTACGATTTTATAAAGCCGGGAGGGACATTCTACCTCTTCCCCAAGGCGCCCGGTGGCGATGACGTTGAATTTGTCAAGGCCCTCACGAAGAGAAAAATCCTGACCGTTCCCGGGATGGGCTTCGGATGGTCCGGCAATTTCCGGATCGCTTTCTGTGTTGAGGACGCCACGATTGTTAATTCAATGAAGGGCTTTGCAGAAACGTTCAAGGAGTTCGGTCAGTAGGTTATACGGAAATCGCGGAATTCTCCGGTGTATGGTTCTTCGGTCGCGTCCACGTCGCTGACAACGGCGTGGCGGGGACCTCTTCTGCACCACGCGAGCATGGACTCCACATTCTTGTCCTCTCCTTCAAATACGGTCTCAACGCTGCCGTCGTGGAGATTCCTCACCCAACCTGTCAGCTTCAAAGCCACGGCAGTTTCCCTGGTATATGCCCGGAAGGAAACACCCTGCACCCTGCCCGAGATGATAACATGCATCCGCTTCATTCTGGTCATTCCCTGCCGGTCAGTTTCAGGAACTCCTTCTCGTCGATGATCTTGACGCCCGAGGCCCTTGCCTTCTCGATCTTAGAGCCGGGTGATTCGCCGGCGACGACATAATCAGTTGTCTTTGTAACCGATTCCGTGGCGGAAGCCCCGAGGGATTCGACAATGTCCTTCGCTTCGTTTCTTGTCAGTCTGCCGAGCGTCCCCGTGAACACAAAGGACTTTCCCGCGAGCCGTGCATCTTTAGGATGGGATTTCTCCACGGGCTTCACGCCGGCTTTACTGAATTTCTCGATTACTTTCCTGTTGGATTGCTCGCCGAAAAATCCGGTAATGCTGCTTGCTACCTCGGGGCCGATATCCCGGATGGCGAGAAGGTCATCCTCCGTAGCAGCCATCAGACCGTCGAGTGTTTTAAACGACCGGGCAAGGACCCTCGCCATGTGTTCTCCCACATGCCTTATGCCGAGTGCATAGAGGAATTTTTCGAGGGGCGGGGTTTTGGACTGCTCTATGGCGGCAAGAAGGTTAGTGGCGGACTTCTCCGCCATCCTTTCGAGGCTGAGGAGATTCTCCTTATTGAGGAAGTAGATATCGGCAGGGTCGCGTATCAGCTCCGTATCTACCAGTTGTGCAACCAGTTTATCGCCGAGCCCCTCTATGTCCATGCCGCCGCGCGAGGCAAAGTGTGCGATGTGCTCCTTGATCTGGGCAGGGCACGCAATGTTGATACACCTGTACGCTTTTTCACCTTCAATACGAACTACTTTCGAACCGCATCCCGGGTCTGGGCACGTCTCAGGCATTTTAAATTTCTCACCGCGGTGTTCATCCGATAAAATTACTTTTACTACTTCCGGGATGACGTCCCCAGCTCTCTGAATAAGGACTCTATCACCTTCACGAATATCTTTCTTTTCAATCTCGTCCATGTTGTGGAGCGTCGCCCTGCTCACTGTGACACCGCCGACCTTGATGGGTTCCATGATGGCCACTGGAGTGAGTACGCCTGTTCGTCCCACCTGAACTTTGATTTCCTTGATTCTGGTGGTTGCCTGCGTGGCGGCAAACTTGCAGGCGATAGCCCAGCGCGGACTCCTGGACACTGAGCCCAGCCGCTCCTGGATTTCAATATCGTCTACCTTGATCACGACGCCATCGATTTCATATGGCAGCTCCTCCCTGATCTTATCGATGTGGTGGTAGTACGCGATGCACTCCTGGATATCCCTGGCCTGTTTGACATGGGGGTTGACCCTGAATCCCCAGCGGCGAAGGGTTTGCAGGACATCCCAGTGTCTCTTAAATGTTTTTCCAGAAACCACGCCGATGCCATAACAGAAGATCTCCAGGGGTCTTTTCGCGGTTATCCTGGAATCCAACTGCCGCAATGAGCCGGCGGCCGCATTCCGGGGATTGGCAAAGGGCTGCTCGCCTTCCTTCAATCTGCGCTTATTAAGTTTCCGGAAAGGCTCAGTCTCGATATAGACCTCACCTCTGATTTCAATTCTCTCCGGGGGAGGGGAGTCCTTGGTCTTCTTCATGGCGAGGGGAATCGATTCGATGGTTTTCAGATTCTGCGTGACACCCTCCCCCACAGTGCCGTCGCCTCTCGTTGCTCCGACTGTAAATGCCCCGTTTTCGTAAATAAGGTTAACCGCCGTGCCGTCGAGTTTTGGTTCCACTACAAAGGTGATCTTCTCGTCTGCACCGAGGAAACGTTTAGTGCGTTCCTCGAAATCTGAAATATCCTGTTCCGAGAAGGCATTGGCAAGGCTGAGCATCGGTGTAAGGTGGGAGACAGTGGCGAATTTAGCAAGCGGCGCGGCCCCCACGCGCTGCGTGGGGGATTCGGAGACATCGATTTGCGGGAACAGCCCTTCCAGCTCGATGAGCTCCTTCATGAGGCGGTCGTACTCGACATCGGATATTTCCGGGTCATCGAGTTGATAGTAACGTTTGTTGTGATAGTTGATTGATGCCCGGAGCTTTCTAATTCTCTTGATTGCGGCGGCCTTATCCATGTCTTCTTACTTAACCAGTTTCAAGTCGGGCTTCTTCTTCGACGGCTTCAGCGGCTTGTCTTTTTTCGTGTGGAGCTCGAGTATCTTTTCATTGAAGATGTGGTTCTTCACGCGTACGGCATTGATGATGAAAAAGATGATGACGGATTTCTCCCACTCTTTCGTCGTTTCGAAATGCTCCATCCGTGTCTTATATTTTTCCCACAGACTGGTCAGGGATGCCTCATCAAGACTGAGGATGCTTTCTGCCATCTTGTCCAATGCGGATTCAAGCATGGTCGTCTGTTCCTTTCATCGGCCTTTAGATAAATAGCACAGGTAAATAGTATAAAAAGTAGGAACATAATGTCAAACTAAAAGCACCGGCAATCTGGATTGATGAATGCCCGCGAAAACGGACAAGTTGCCTCTTGTCTTGTCCCATTTACGGGAATATGCATGATATGTCTTCTGCATGCGGCTCATCGCAGTATAGAAATAATGCTTGTTTTTTAGGGTCGTATCGATATAATTCTTCGTAAACGTGTTAAGGAAGTTTTGAAGGGTGAAGATAGGCGTAATATCCGATACCCATCTTACCGGTTGCGATGAAAGGCTAACGCGTCTTTTGAAGGATTGCTTTCGCGACGCCGATTTGATCCTACATGCAGGAGACCTGGTTGATTTAAGGGTCCTTGACGCATTTGCAGGGAAGGAAGTGAAGGCGGTATGCGGCAATATGGACCTGCCTTCCGTAAGACAAGCCCTTCCCAGGAAGCTGGTGCTTGAACTAAACAACCTTAAGGTGGGACTCATTCATGGCTGGGGGATGCCCTTCGGCATTGAGGGCAAGCTTCTGAAAGAAATAGGACGCGTGGACTGTCTGGTATACGGTCACACGCATCGCGCAACGAATGCTGTCAAGGACGGCATCCTCTTTTTCAATCCGGGGTCGGCGACTGATACGCGATTTTCATCGCGCAATACCGTGGGCATGCTGGAGATCGGGGACGGGATCAGAGGGCAAATTATAGAGCTGAATTATATTTAGGTTTCACAAATGGAAAAAATATACGCGCCCTGGAGAATGGAATTCATTAAAGGTGAAAAGCAGGCAGGCTGTGTTTTCTGCAAGGACTCGGCCAGATGCCATGACCTTGTTCTCTATGAGGGGAAGTCGGCATTCGTCATGATGAATCGTTATCCCTATAACAGCGGCCATCTCATGATCGTACCATTCCGACACATCTGTGAGATGGAAGACCTCCTGCCTGAAGAAAAACGGGAGGTATTCGACCTCCTGGATGAGTCGATCAAAATCCTGAAGGAGGCCATGAGTCCCGAAGGCTTTAACGTCGGCATCAATCTCGGGAAGGCCGCAGGCGCCGGGATAGTCGATCATATGCACGTACACATAGTGCCGAGATGGTCCGGGGACACGAACTTCATAACTACTGTGGGAGATATTCGTGTTGTCCCCGAAGACATACACAAGACGTGCGAGCTCCTTATACCGTATTTTAAAAAATATCGTCCGGAGGTCTGAGATGAAGGTTATCTACACTGTGATTGTTGTCCTGCTTGTACTTTTTGTAATTACCTTTTCGCTGGAGAATACCCTTCTCATTCGATTGAAATACTATGATTTTTTCAATGTGACTGCTCCGGCCTATATGCTGATCTTCATAGCGTTCCTCTGCGGTGTCATCTTTACGGGGTTTATGGGAATAGTGGAGCGGTTCAGATTGAACAGGATGATAAGCAAGTTAAACAGGACCATCAGAGAACTGAGGCGAGAGGTCAGGGACAGCAAGAAAGAAGTGATCAGTGAAGAGGAGGTGCAAGGCCCCGCTGATCGTAAATGAACACAAGAGATAGATTGCGGACAGTCTTGAGAAGTGAAGTTCATTACGGATACTAACCTCGGGAAACTGGCGAAGTGGCTCCGTATCTTGGGTTACGATACCGTATCGTACAAGGGAGAAGCGGATCGAAGTTTCTTGAGGAAGGCCGAGAGGGAGGGGAGAGTAGTTCTGACGAGAAAAAAGGATATGGCGGCAAGACAATTCGCAGGCAAGCTCGTCATAGTCGGGAGTGATCATGTCCAGGAACAGCTCGTCGAGGTGATGGAGAAACTGTCTATCGCCGCTGATCCCGGAGGGCTGTTCAGCATTTGTGTGAGATGCAACGAGACCTTAGTTGCGGTAGAGAAAGAGGAAGTTGCCGGTCTCGTTCCCGCCTTCGTATATGATACTCAAAATGCCTTTCGCAGATGTCCGGGTTGCAAAGGGATATTCTGGCCCGGCACACACATAGACAACGCTCTTAGTCATCTTAAGACGCACATTCGGCGTCATCACCCATGATTTTTTCCACGGCGTGCGGGAGTGCAGGCAGGAGCATCGCGAGGTTTTCGCGGACTGCCTTGGGGGAGCCGGGCAGATTGACGATCAGAGACCTGCCCCTGATTCCGACAACGGCGCGCGAGATCATTGCATGCGGTGTTATGGCAGCGCTTGCCTGCCGCATTGCCTCCGCCATTCCCGGCACTTCCTTGTCGATTACTTCGAGAGTTGCGTCGGGAGTCACGTCCCTGGGGCTGACGCCGGTGCCGCCAGTCGTTAGGATGAGGGGGATGTTCTTCTTATCTGCGAATGCGATGAGCGTCTCTTTTATCAGATCCTTTTCATCGGGTATGATTTTGATGCAGACAACATCAATGCCGGCGTCTTTCAACATGGCAATGATTTCCGGACCGCTCCTGTCTTCCCGCTCACCCCGGGACCCCTTGTCGCTTATGGTTATGACACCCGCGTGAATTTCCAATCTATGGCTGTTCCTTTTTCGATTCGGCGATAATCTTTTCTGCGATGAATGGCGGAACCTCTTCGTAATGTGAGTGCTCGTATGTGAACGTCCCTCTGCCGCTCGTCATGGAGCGCAGATCAGGCGCGTATCTCAGAATCTCCGCAAGGGGAACCTGTCCCTTTATGATTCTGTTGGGTCCTTTCGATTCCATGCCCAAGACTTTACCGCGGCGGCCGTTTAAATCACCGATGACATCGCCCATATATTCATCCGGGATCTCGATATCGATGTTGACAATGGGTTCAAGGAGGACCGGCTGGCATGCCAGTACGCCTTTTTTGAAGCCCATTGAGCCGGCTATCTTGAAGGCCATTTCCGAGGAATCGACTGTGTGGTAAGATCCGTCCACAAGGGAAACTCTCAGGTCGACAACAGGGTACCCGGCAAGAACGCCTTCCGCCATGGCCTCGACGATGCCTTTATCAACGGCAGGCCGGTACTGTTGAGGAATAACGCCGCCGACGATCTTGTCCGCGAATTCATAGCCTCCGCTGCGCGGCAGCGGCTCTATGTCGAGCCAGCAGTCTCCGAATTGCCCGCGCCCGCCGGACTGTTTCTTGTACTTTCCCTGGACGTTGGTCTTGCCTTTGATCGTTTCCTTATAGGGGACCTTGGGTGTCTTCAAGGTCAGTTCCACGCCGAATTTCCTCTTCATCTTTTCGATAGAGACTTCTATATGCACCTGCCCCATTCCGGAGAGGATCATTTCTTTGGTCTGCTCTTCGCGCCGGAACGTCAGCGTGGGGTCCTCCTCGATTATGCGGTGGATCGAGGAAACTATCTTGTCTTCATCGCCCCTGCTCTTGGGCGCCACGGCAAAGGACATGATGGGCGGCGGCGGCACGACTTTTTCAAAGATTATGGCTGCTTTTTCATTGCATATCGTGTCTCCGGTGGTGGTCTCTTTGAGCTTTGCTACGGCGGCAATATCTCCCGGCACCAGAGACTCAACCGGTTTCTGGCTCTTTCCCTCCAGGAAAAAAATATTTCCAAACCGTTCCGTGATTTTTCGTGACGAATTGTAAAAAGTTGAATCGGAGCTCACCGTTCCCGAGAAGACGCGGAACAGGGTCAGTCGCCCTGCATAAGGGTCGGCAATGGTCTTGAAGACCAAGGCGGAAAAGGGCGCCGATTCTTCAGGTATCCTTGTTTCTGCTTCGTCTTTGCCGGGTTTCTTCCCTGTAACAAGGCCGCGTTCCACCGGGGAGGGGAGGGCATTAATTACGAGATCGATAAGGGGTGCTATGCCGATATTCTTCGTTGCGGATCCGCAGGCAATGGGTAAGAGACTCAGGGACGTTACGCCCTTTTTTAACCCCGCCTTGAGCTCATCTTCACTGAGTTCCCCGGCATCAAGATATTTGTCCATTAGTTTTTCATCGGACTCTGCGATATCTTCGACCATGTTCTCTCGGTATTTATCCACGATGTCCTTCATGTCGGCGGGAATATCCGCCGATTTATACTTGCCCCCCGCGCCGTCGAAAATGAGGGCCTTTTTAGCTATGAGGTCGATGACTCCCTTGAAATTATCCTCCTTGCCGATCGGCAGAAATACAGGTGTGGCTTTTTTGCCCAGGCGGCTCTTGATTGTCTCGATACTTGCAAAAAAATCGGCCCGCTCACGGTCCATCCTGCTGATATATACGATGCGGGGAAGTTTATACTCGTCGGCGTATTCCCATACCTTCTCGGTCTGAAATTCGACGCCTCCGACCGCATCAATGACGACAACTGCTCCGTCTGCAACACGGAGACAGTTCCTCGTATCATACGAAAAATTGGAATCTCCCGGCGTATCAAGGATTGTTATTTTATGCTTTTCCCATTCGAAGAAATTTGTTGCCGCACTGATAGAAATGCGCCGCTTCTGCTCTTCCGGTTCAAAATCCATTGATGAAGTTCCATCATCAACCCTCCCCTGCCTGTCGGTCTTGCCGGCGACGAAAAGGAGGGACTCGCAGAGAGAGGTCTTCCCTGTTGCTCCGTGCCCCACAATTGCTATATTTCTTAACGAGTTAGATTCATACTTTGACATGGAAACTCCTTTCTGCAGTTACGGTCGCAATTGGTAAAGATGTTTGCGGTGTGTAGCGTATTCCCCCTTGCAAAGTCAAGTCAATTTTCTATAAGAAGGATAAACTTTGCTTGACATTTGGCGTGATTGTGGTAGTTCTACACTCCCGGTTTGTTGTAAGGATGCGCGAAAGGAATAAAGATGCCCAGGAATTTTTATACCTTCCTGATAATCCCCAAGAGAAAAAGTTCAGCGAAGAGATTGACCCTTTCAAACAAGGTCTTGAAGGGCATCGCCTTTTGTGTAATGGCTGTTATCCTGGCATCCATGTACACCTATTACGATTACATCAGAATAAAGAGGGACAAGATTGAGCTGGAACGTTTGAGAAGGCAGACAAGGGAACAGAAAGTTCAGATCGAAGACCTCGCGGAGAAGGTGAACAATTTTACATTGAGGATGGAAGAACTCAGTCAGCTCGATAAAAATGTCAGGGCTATGGCCAATGTCGAAGAGAAGCGTTACAAGGGGCAGGTCCTCGGCATCGGAGGCTCGATAAACGACGAAACAAGGATAAAAGCGCACGCCGAGACTGACCAGCGGATAGTCATCGCCAAGATCGATCAAAATGTCGAGCAACTATCCAAAGACGCACTTGAGCAGAAGAACAGCTTCAATGAGTTGTTCAAATTCCTTAAGAAACAAAAGTCCATACTCGCCGCGACGCCGTCGATTTGGCCTGTTCAGGGCTGGGTTACATCGGAGTTTGGATTCAGATCATCACCGATCGGGGAAGGCAGAGAATTCCACAAGGGAATTGATATTGCAACGCGAATGGGCGTGCAGGTGGTGGCGCCCGCCGATGGTTTGGTTTGCGAGATAGCCTATGATCGGGACGTGGGACACATGGTTAAGATAAATCATGGATACGGGATGACGAGTTGGTACGGTCACCTCCTTCGAACCGCCGTCAAGCAGGGGAATATGGTCAAGAGGGGAGACCTCCTCGGTTATGTCGGGAATTCCGGACGAAGTACAGGCTCGCATCTCCATTATTCAGTTATACTAAACGGCATTCCCGTTAATCCGAGAAAATATTTGAATTAGATTTGCCCGCGTGCACTTCTTCTGCGGGAAGGATCGTTATTAGTTATCTAACAACCGGGTTTGATACCGGTTTTTTTTTGAGAGGATGATCTATGCTGGGGTCTTTGCTGGGAAAGGTAATCGGCAGTAAAAATGACCGGGAATTAAAGCGGCTGTCTTTTATCCTTGATGAGGTAAATGATTTTGAGCCCGCGATGATGGGCCTGAGTGACGGAGAACTGAAAGCGAAGACGCCCTATTTTAAGGAGCGCATCGCCGGCGGCGCGGAACCCGACGACATCCTGACGGAGGCCTTTGCCGTTGCAAGGGAAGCAGCGAGAAGAACCTTACTGATGAGGCCCTTTGATGTTCAGGTTATTGGCGGCCTCGTCCTCCACGAAGGAAGGATTGCGGAGATGAAAACCGGAGAGGGGAAGACACTGGCTGCTACCATGCCCCTCTATCTGAACGCCCTGTCCGGGGAAGGTTGCCACCTGGTGACTGTAAATGATTATCTTGCAAAAAGGGATGCGCAGTGGATGGGGCCCGTATATAAATTCCTCGGCCTCACTGTCGGAGTCATCGTTCATGGCATGGATGATCCTGAAAGAAGGATGGCATACAGCGCCGACATCACCTACGGCACGAACAATGAGTTCGGTTTTGATTACCTCCGCGATAATATGAAGTTCAGCCTTGAGGATTATGTTCAGAGGGAGTTCAATTATGCGATCGTGGACGAGGTGGACAGCATCCTCATCGATGAGGCGAGAACACCTCTGATAATATCAGGCCCGTCGGAGGAATCCACAGATAAATACTACAAGATCAATCAGGTAATACCCAGATTGAGGAGGGAGAATGACTACACTATCGACGAAAAGAGCCGGACCGTAGTGCTTACGGAAGAAGGTGTCGCCAGGGTTGAAAGTTATCTGAAGGTACAGAACCTCTTTGAACCCAAAAATATAGAGCTTCTTCACCACGTGAATCAGGCATTAAAGGCCCATACACTCTTCAAGCGCGATGTTGATTATCTGGTTACGGAGGGCCAAGTCATAATTGTTGATGAGTTCACAGGCAGGGTCATGCCGGGCAGAAGATACAGTGACGGCTTGCATCAGGCTTTGGAAGCGAAAGAAAAAGTAAAGATAGAGCGTGAAAATCAGACACTTGCATCAATAACATTCCAGAATTACTTTAGGATGTATAAGAAGCTTGCGGGAATGACAGGGACGGCAGACACGGAGGCCGCCGAATTCAATAAGATCTATAACCTCGATGTCTGCGTGGTTCCAACCAATATGCCCATGATCAGGGTGGATAACTCTGATGTGATCTACAAGACTGAGGCGGAAAAATTCAATGCGGTGATCGAAGAAATTAAAGAGCTGCACAAGGAAAAGAGGCCCGTTCTGGTAGGCACAATATCCATCGAAAAGTCCGAACTCCTGAGCAAGTATCTTTCGCGGACCGGAATCAAGCACCACGTCCTGAACGCCAAGCACCACGAAAAAGAAGCGGAGATTATTGCCCAGGCGGGGCAGCCGGGCATGGTAACAATATCAACCAATATGGCTGGCCGCGGGACCGACATAAAGCTCGGCGAAGGAGTTGCTGAGGTCGGTGGGCTACACATCCTCGGGACGGAGAGGCATGAGAGCCGCCGCATCGACAATCAGCTCCGGGGCAGGTCGGGGCGCCAGGGTGATCTCGGGTCTTCGCGCTTTTATCTTTCGCTCGAGGATGATCTTCTGCGCATTTTCGGTGCAGAGAGAATCTCTTCCGTTATGGACAGGATCGGCATGGAAGAGAACCAGCCGATTGAACACAAGCTGATATCGAAGGCTATCGAAAATGCGCAAAAAAGGGTCGAGGCTCATAATTTTGATATCCGCAAGCACCTCTTGGAATTTGACGATGTAATGAACAGGCAGAGACAGGTAATTTACGAACAGCGCAAGAGGGTGCTCAAGGGAGAGGACCTGTGGTCTGACGTGGAAGAGATGCTGGAAGAGCTGGCTGGCGAAACAGTCTCACAGTACGTGGACGAGAAGTCCCACCCGGAGGAATGGAACCTGAAGGGATTGGACGATATCGTTTTCAAACAATTCTCATTGCGCCTAAACTTGACTGAGACGGGGAGAGATCTCAGCAGGGATGCGATTGAAGATATGGTCATGGACGCTGCGAAAAGCCTGCTGAAAAAAAAGGAGGAGGAATACGGTAAAGAGCTCATGGATTATCTTATGAAGGTAATCATGTTGCAGTCTATTGATAGTCACTGGAAAGATCATCTCCTGAGCATGGACCACTTAAAGGAGGGCATAGGCCTCAGAGGTTATGGACAGAAGGATCCCGTCCGGGAATACCAGAAAGAGGGCTATGAAATGTTCATGGAAATGATCCACCGCATCAAAGAGGATACCATTGAAAAACTCTGCATCGTTAGAATCCAGAAGCAAGAAGAAGTCGAAGAGATGCAGGAAGAGGCGAGTCAGGATTATATTATGAGCCGGGGAGAACAAGGAGCGGACGTCTCTACGGTGAAGAGGGATGCGAAGAAGGTGGGGCGAAATGATCCCTGTCCGTGCGGCAGTGGGAGGAAATATAAAAAATGCTGCGGACAGTGAAAAGAGAGAGAGCGGCCGGAACAAAGATGTTTCCCGCAAGACCTCTTATGTAAGGTGGTTTATGATCTGTAAAGAGTCGGAGACATACGCCGTTTCGGGTTTTCTGGCAAACGGTATTCATGCGGGCATCAAGGAAAACGGTATTAAGGACCTTGCCCTGATTTTTTCCGTCGTGCCGGCCGCGGCAGCGGCCGTATTTACGAGAAATTGCTTTAAGGCGGCGCCGGTTCTCCTTGATATGGAAAGGATGAAATCCGGTATGGCGCAGGCGATTCTGGCAAATAGCGGTAACGCCAATGCGGCAACAGGCGAGGCAGGCTATGCCGACGCCGCGGACATGTCGAGATGCGCTGCCGATAAGCTTAATATCGCTGATGAGTTGGTTTTGATGGCATCTACTGGAATAATCGGACACAGGCCCCCCGTAAGGAGTATCAAAGAGGGGATGGCAGGCCTCGTTGGCGGCTTGCATGCCGATGGAATTCCTGCGGCTGCTGAGGCAATCATGACAACGGATAAATTTCCCAAGATTGCTTGCCGCAAAACCATGATCGGTTCAAAAGAAGTATCGGTTTGCGGGATTGCCAAGGGGGCAGGCATGATAGAGCCCCATATGGCGACCATGCTTGCATTTGCCATGACCGATCTCAACATCGATGTTCATACGCTGAATTGGGTCTTTAAACAGGCCATAGACGGGAGCTTTAATGCAATAACGGTCGACGGGTGCATGAGTACGAACGATACGGCGATAATCCTGGCAAATGGCATGGCCGGAAACAAGCAACTGAAGCGAAATTCGAATGATTTATCTTTATTTAAAGAGGCGCTGTTCGGCGTGATGTCCGATTTGTCCGATGCTATCGTTAGGGATGGTGAGGGGGCGACTAAATTTATAGAAATAATCGTTGATGAAGCGGATTCGATAGCAGATGCAAAAAGAGTTGCCTATGCTGTCGCCAACTCAAATCTGGTCAAAACCGCATTCTACGGCTGTGACCCCAACTGGGGGAGGATAATAGCGGCTGCAGGTTCATCCGGCGTTAGTCTTCCTGTTGATGCCGTTAAACTATATTTTGAAGAAGTTCCGGTATTTGCTCATGGCAAGGGCATAGACGGCCATGAAAAGGAGCTTACAGAAATCATGTCCAGGAACAATATAAAGGTCTTTTTAAAACTCGGAATGGGGAATAAATCCTATAGAATACGGACTTCTGATCTCACCTTGGACTATATCAAGATCAATGCCCACTATCACACCTGATTCTTTGAAAGATCGCAAGCTCTGCTCGTTGTAGAAATCATTATATTTTACCTCAGCTTCTGTTGGGTATTTGCCTTTTTTCGCTTGCTAATTTTGGATCTTCATGCTAATTCTCAACGGATTTCACACATCCTTTGATTGACGGGGCGTTGCTTTTCTTATTGAAAAGTTCCCCGTTCAAAGTGACAGGGATGGCGGTAAAAAAACAAAAGGAGTTGCAAAATGGCAAACATATCAATGAAGTTGTTACTTGAAGCGGGAGTTCACTTCGGTCATCAGACCAACAAGTGGAATCCGAAGATGAAGCCCTACATATTTGGGGCGAGAAACGGCATTTATATCATCGACCTCCAGCAGACAGTGGGGATGTTCCAGGCCGCATATGACTTTGTCGTGAATATGGTGGCAGCGGGCGGAGAGCTTCTCTTTGTAGGAACAAAGAAGCAATCGCAGGAAGCGGTCAAAGAGGAGTCGGAACGATGCGGGATGCCTTACGTCAATCAGAGATGGCTGGGCGGCATGCTGACGAATTTTAATACCATCAATAAGAGGATCGAGAGACTAAACCTCTTGGAGAAGATGTTTTCTGACGACAGCGTCAAGGCGTTTCCCAAGAAGGAGATAATGAAGCTTCAAAAAGAAATGAACAAGCTTGAGAAAGTCCTCGGTGGGATAAAGATAATTAAACGCGTCCCCGGAGGCTTGTTTATCGTTGACCCCAAGCGCGAGAGCATTGCCGTCAAAGAGGCGCAAAAATTGAAGATTCCTATCGTAGCTATAGTTGATACAAACTGCGACCCTGACGACATCGACTATATTATACCCGGTAACGACGATGCCATCAGGGCGATCAAGCTTTTCTCTTCAAGGATTTGCGATGCAGTGATCGAAGGCAAGAGAAAGTTCGAGGAGCATGTACAAGCCGACACAGATAAAGAAACGGCAGCCCTGGCCTCTGAGAAGGGCGAGGATGTGGAAGCGGATGTCCCGGAGTCTGTTGAGACAAAGGATGGGATAACTGATTTCGAGGAAGATACTGAAAAGGATAAAGCGCGTCAGTGAAGGCGAGAAATTTGACGGGAGGTAGAATAAATTGAGCATTACATCATCGATGGTTAAAGAGCTGAGAGAAAAAACAGGCGCCGGTATGATGGATTGCAAGGAAGCTCTGACAATGTCCGCAGGAGACTTCGAAAAGGCAATCGATCATTTGCGCAAGAAAGGCATGTCTGCTGCGACGAAGAGATCATCAAAGGCGGCAAAGGATGGAGCCGTCGCGTCGTACATCCATATGGGTGGGAAAATAGGGGTTCTGGTAGAGGTTAATTGCGAAACGGACTTCGTTGCCAAGACGGATGATTTTCGACTGCTGGCGAAGGAATTGACGATGCACATAGCTGCGGCGAACCCCAGGTATCTCAAGTCGGAAGATATACCTCCAGATGTCCTGGAACGGGAGAAAGAGATTTACAGGAGCCAGGCTATGGCGGAAAAGAAACCGGAGAAGATATGGGATAAGATAATAGAAGGCAAACTCAAGAAGTATTATGAAGATGTCTGCCTTCTGGATCAGAAATTTATAAAAGATACTGCCATCACCATCGGGACGCTGGTCAATAATATGATCGCCAAGACGGGTGAGAATATTGTTATCAGAAGATTTATAAGGTTCCAGCTGGGAGCCGATTGAAGAAGGGATGATGGATAAATCTGTCTACAAGAGAGTCCTCCTGAAGCTGAGCGGCGAAGTCCTTATGGGGAAGGGCTCTTATGGGATAGATCTTGATGCCGTATCGAGCATTGCGGGAGAAATCAGGGATGTTGCCAGGCTAGGTGTTGAGATAGGAGTAGTGGTCGGCGGCGGCAATATTTTTCGCGGGTTTGAAGCCAATGAAATGGGTATGGAGCGAACATCCGCGGATTATATGGGCATGCTCGCGACCGTGATAAACAGCCTGGCATTGCAGAGCGCCCTTGAACAACTTGATGTCGTGACGAGGGTTCAAACTGCAATTGAGATGAAACAGATTGCGGAGCCGTTTATTCAGAGACGGGCTGTTCGTCATCTCGAGAAAGGAAGGGTCGTTATATTCGCAGGCGGCACAGGAAACCCTTATTTCACCACGGATACTGCCGCTTCGTTAAGGGCAGTAGAGATAAAGGCCGATGTCATTCTGAAAGCAACCAAAGTAGACGGGGTCTATGATAAAGATCCTGTTAAATGCAGCGATGCGAAGATGTTCACGGAGATATCGTATAACGACATATTGACGAGACATTTGAAGGTCATGGACGCTACTGCGATTTCCTTGTGCAGAGAGAACAACCTTCCCATCATCGTTTTTAATCTGCAAAAGAAGGGCAATATCAGGCGCGTCATATGCGGCAGGAAAATGGGGACGAGAGTCAGGGGTTGACATGAAGGATCTGGTCTTCGACGAATTGAAAGATAACATGGATAAAGCGATTCACGCTTTTGAAAAGTCCTTGAGCAAAGTGAGGACGGGGAGGGCGTCGCTGTCGCTTCTCGACGGCATCAAAGTGGACTATTATGGCGTTCCCACGCCGCTCAACCAGGTCGCTACACTTTCCATACCGGAGAGCCGCCTCATCGTCATCTCCCCATGGGACAACAGCATCATGGGAACCGTGGAAAAGGCTATACAGAAATCCGATCTTGGCTTGATGCCGGTAAATGACGGGAAGGTGATGCGCATTTCAATTCCGCCGCTTACGGAAGAACGTAGAAAGGAACTGGCAAAGGTCGTAAAGAAGATCGCCGAGGAATGCAAGATAAATCTGAGAAATGTGAGAAGAGACGCAAATGATCAGCTAAAGACCCTTAAGAAGGACAGTGACATCTCTGAAGATGATTTCTATTTGTACCAGGAGGAGGTTCAGGAAATAACGGATAAATATATTAAGAAAACTGATGGTATTCTTGCCGCTAAAGAAAAAGAAATCATGGAAATATAAGATAAATGCCGTGAACAACAGATACTGGGAGCCTTCTGGCTCCTTCTTTGTTTTAGAAACGATGTAAATTTTACTTGCCCGGCCGTCGTCGCTTATTTTTTTTAAGGTTTTCTGGCTCTCTCAATTTTTTGCATGTCTTGAACTTTACCCTTGATTGTGTTACTTGAGCAAATATTAACTACCCGCAGATATTATAAGAAGAGCATGTCAGCCGATGAAAAAGATTGACCTTGGCAAACTGCCCCAACATATCGCCATAATCATGGACGGCAATGGCAGATGGGCCGAAAAACACGCCTTCGGAAGGATAACCGGCCACCGGCGAGGCGCCAATTCTGTAAAGGCCGTTGTGAAGGCTTGCCGGGAGATCGGTATAGAATATCTCACCTTGTATGCATTCTCCGTTGAAAATTGGCTTCGTCCCCGGGAGGAGGTCGATGCGCTTATGGGCCTATTGGATAAATTCCTGCGGTCGGAGCTTGACGAAATGCTTCGCAATGGCATCCGATTGGTAGCTATCGGCGATATCGGATCATTGAGCGGGCCGTTGAGGAATATGCTTGCGGAGGCAATGGAGAAGACGGCTCATAATGACGGGATGGTTCTTAATCTGGCCCTGAGCTATGGTGGACGGGACGAAATCGTTGCCGCCGTGAAAGGGATATTAAAAGACTGTCAGATAGGCAAGATCACTCCCCAGGCGCTGACGAAGGAATTGTTTTCTACGTATCTATATACGGCTGATATTCCCGATCCGGACCTGCTTATAAGGACGAGCGGCGAGTACAGGCTGAGCAATTTCTTATTGTGGCAGTCGGCTTATACGGAATTTTATTTTTGCGACGTCCTCTGGCCTGATTTCCGGAGGAGGCATCTCCTCGAGGCGATCGCCGAGTTTCAGCGGCGGGAGAGGAGATTCGGATTGACGAGTAACCAGTTGCGCAGGGATGGTGCATACACAGGATGACTTCCCACATAAAAAGATGGATAGCCGGGGTTATAGCTGTACCCATACTCTTTGCCGTCATATTCTATGGGTCGGAAGCCGTGTTCTGTGCATTCATCATGCTTGTTACTCTCGGAGCCGCAATCGAGTATAACAGAATGATGTTCAATGGGGGATTTGTCCGGGAGAAAGTGCAGGCGCTGATTATCGCAGTATTAATTCCCCTTGCCGCTTTCTCTGGTGATTTACGTATTGTGCTGGCTGTCATTGCATTTTCCATGTTAGCCGTCTTTTCCCTGTCCCTTCTCGGCGTGAACGAGCATTCTATCGATACGGTTTCGGTCAGTAAGCTCGTGCTCGGCTTTATCTATATACCTTTCATGCTGTCTCATTTCATACTGCTGAGGCGTACAGACGACGGCATGATGTGGATATTCTTCATTTTGGTTTTGGCTTTTTCCGGGGATATCGCGGCATTTTACGTAGGCAGAAGCATCGGAAAGAGAAAACTGATGCCGCTGGTCAGTCCCGGCAAGACTGTGGAGGGAACGGCGGGATTACTGATAGGAAGCGTCATCGGCTGCATATTATTCCAGCAATGTTTTCTTCCCAGGCTTCCGGTTTTCCATGCCGCAGCGCTGGGATTTTCAGGAGGCGTAATGGGACAACTGGGCGACCTTTGTGAGTCCGTCATCAAGAGAGCTTCCGGGGTAAAGGATTCCGGTTCTCTTGTCATGGGACATGGGGGCTTGCTTGACCGCTTGGACTGTTTGATTTTTATTGCGCCTTTTGTATACTACTATAGAATATTCTTGACGGCATCATAGGCGGGCCTTTCATCTCGGAGGGAAAAGATTGTATTTGCATTCATGGGTTTTGAAGGCATGAAGAATATATCCATACTGGGTTCAACAGGCTCCATCGGAGTTAATGCCCTGGATGTCATATCGAATAACCCTGATCGATTTAAGGTTGTCGGTCTTACGGCACACAAGAATGTCAGACTTCTTGCGGAGCAAATTCAGAGATTCAAGCCGAAGGTTGTCTCCGTCATTGACGAGAAGTATGCCGAGGAGCTGAAAAATATCATTAAGTCTGCGAGGGGAACCGAGATTCTCTGCGGAAAAGGCGGCTACCGCGAGGTCGCACGCGTGAGCGAGGCAGACATGGTAGTATCCGCCATGGTGGGTTCGGCAGGTCTCATCCCCACTATGGAAGCTATCGAGGCGGGAAAGGACATCGCGCTTGCCAATAAGGAAGTGATGGTCATGGCGGGCGCACTCGTTGTCGAGAGGGCGCGGAAGAAGGGCGTGAGAATCCTCCCCATAGACAGCGAGCATAGTGCGATCTTTCAATGCATCACGGGCCACGCAGGATCTGATATCAGAAGAATTATTCTGACCGCATCGGGTGGTCCGTTTTTCCATCTTTCGAAGGAAGAACTTGCAGATGTGAAACCCCAGGACGCGTTGAAACATCCCTCCTGGCGGATGGGGCAAAAGGTGACGGTGGACTCCGCTTCCATGATGAACAAGGGCCTTGAGGTGATCGAGGCGCGGTGGCTTTTTTCCGTTGACATTGACCGTATTGAGGTCCACATTCATCCGCAGAGTATAATCCATTCCATGGTGGAATACTGTGATGGATCCGTAATAGCCCAATTGAGCGTGCCGGATATGCGCATTCCCATAGCCTATGCCCTGTCTTTTCCCGAGAGACTTGTACGCCTTGAGCCCTTTCTTGATTTATTGAAGGTTGGGTTCTTCGAATTCCTCAGTCCCGATATGGAAAAGTTCCCCAACCTGAGACTTGCCTATGCAGCAGGGAAGGCAGGCGGCACGGTGCCCGCCGTCCTGAATGCGGCCAACGAAGTTGCCGTCGAGGCGTTCCTGGAGAACTCCCTTCGGTTTACAGATATGGCTGATGTAGTGAAAGAGGTGCTTTCCTGTCATCAGCGGAAAGAGCATCCCGGCTTGGGAGAGATAATGGAAGCGGATCTGTGGGCCAGGGACATTGCAAAAAAAACAATTGAGAGGATAAAAGTTCAATCGTGATTGGCATAAGCATTATCTCCGTTATTATTCTGCTGGGCATTCTTATCTTCGCCCATGAGTTTGGCCATTTCCTGGTGGCTAAATATTCGGGCGTCGGCGTATTGAAATTTTCTCTCGGCTTCGGACCCAAGTTGGTGGGGAAAAAGATAGGGGAGACCGAGTACCTGATTTCATGGGTGCCGCTCGGGGGCTACGTGAAACTGCTCGGGGAGACGGATAACGAGGAACTCGCGGAGGAAGATGAAAAAAGGTCTTTCTTAAAACAGCCGGTTTGGAAAAAAGCGGCAATCGTAGCCGCGGGTCCGATCTTCAATTTTCTTCTTGCCATAGTTATTTTCACGATTGTTTACATGGCTGGGGTTCCGACCCTCACTACCTATATAAGCGGTGTGCCGGAAGGTACCCCCGCCTTTGAAGCCGGGATCAAAGAGGGCGACGTCATTACCGCGATCGACGGAAAGAAAATCACGCGGTGGGAAGAGATTAAAGAAAGCATCAGCAAGAGCGATGGTAGCGAGTTGAAACTCACAATAACAAGAGGCGGAGAATCGATTGACGTTCCCCTAAAGCCGAGGTTGTATAAGGACAAAAATATTTTCGGCGAAGAAATCGATTCTTATAAAATAGGTGTAAGTCCGTCATTGGACCGTGCTGTCGTCGAGAGGATGAATCCATTTCTCGCCTTTTGGACCAGTCTCAAACAGACCTGGTTTATAAGTAAATTGACTGTGCTGAGTGTTGTTAAGATCTTTGAGGGCGTCGTTTCTCCGAAAACCCTTGGCGGCCCCATTATGATTGCGCAAATTGCCGGAGCCCAGGTCAAGGAGGGCATCGTACCATTTGTGCTGTTCATGGCTTTGTTGAGTATAAACCTTGCTATTCTCAATCTCCTGCCCATTCCCATCCTTGACGGCGGTCATCTGCTGTTCTTTCTTGTGGAAGCCGTAACGGGCAGGGAGATTAATATTAAGTGGAGAGAGATGGCCCAGCAGGTCGGCCTCGTAATTCTTATCGCCCTCACGATTTTCGTTTTCATCATGGACATAGAAAGACTCAACATCAAGTGGTTTGATGACTTTAACAAATTTTTCACACGGTAGATATGTTGATCTTAGCGATTGATACCTCTATGAAGAGCGCCGGTATCGCACTTCTCCGGGACGGCGATATCCTGTCCGAAATCCTCGTCAATCTGGATGTGAATCACTCGGTTGTATTGTTGCCAGCTTTAGACGATTTACTGAAGCTTTCGCGCATAGAACCGGGAGAGATAGACCTCTTTGCATGCACTATGGGACCCGGTTCATTCACGGGGCTGCGCGTGGGCGCCAGTACCGTAAAAGGGCTCTCCCTCGCGACGGGGAGGCCGATTGCAGGTGTATCCACACTGGAAGCTCTGGCATGCAATATCATGTGTCCGGGAATCTCAGTTTGTCCCATGCTCGACGCAAGGAAAAATCAGGTATATACGGCCCTCTACAGGACCGGACAGGATTACACATTGAAGATGATAGAAACGGAGAGGGTGACTGACGTCGGGGAATTCCTGCGGTGCATTGACGGAGAGGTTATATTCGTGGGTGATGGCGCTGTAAAATACGCAGGTCTCATCAGTGAAGCGCTACCGGGGAGATCGTATTTTGCGTCCGGCTGCCATCAGCACGTGAGGGCAGCGGTCGTCGGTGTACTGGGCAGGAAGAAATATCTTGAAGGAGATGTTCTGGATGCCGTTACTTTTGCTCCCGTATATCTGCGCGCCTCTGAAGCGGAGACGAGGCGGCTCACACGGTAAATAACTGCAGTCATAGGATAGGATTTTACCTCAGTGAGGAATATGAAATATTGACAATGGTTGTTGATTAATATAAGAATACCGCGCAGGAGGTTAGATGTATGGAAAAGGCCGATGAGCTCTTGATCAACAAATATATTAATCAGGATGAGGAGCTGAAGAGCTATGTTGAGGACCACAAAAAACTCGAAGCGGAGCTCGAAAATTTTAACAAGCGCATCTATCTGACGGCAGAAGAAGAGATTGAGAAGAAGAACCTGCAGAAGAGGAAGCTTCGCGGAAAGGAGCAGATCTACAGGATCCTTGCCAAATACCGTTGTCAGGCGCAGGAAGCGTGAGATTGCGGCCATTCATGGGATTATTAATGTTGTGCGATAGAAGAAATGAATCATAACAGTTTTATAATCCGTGAAGGTCTTCCATTCATCATACCATTTGGTATTTTCACTTTAATTTTTTCCATTGTCGATATAATCTGGGTCGCGTCGATATTCTTCATCGCCACTTGCTTTGTTGCCTGGTTTTTCAGAAATCCGGAGCGTGAGTTTCCTGAGGGCGAGAAAGCCGTGATATCTCCGGCGGACGGCGAGGTTATAAAAATAGAAAATTCCATGGATGGCGATTTTCTCGACGGTCCGACGCAGAAGATAAGTGTATTTATGAACGTGTTTGACGTTCATGTTAACCGCATGCCTTATTCCGGGACAGTAGCCCACATACAGTACAACAAAGGGAAATTTTTTTCGGCTAATCTCGACAAGGCATCGGAACTGAACGAAAGAAATGCGATTCTTATTGAGACTGACGACGGCAATAAGATATTGACAGTGCAGATAGCGGGATTGATAGCGAGAAGGATAGAGTGTTGGGTTAAGGAAGGAATGCAGGTGCGCAAGGGTGAGAGATTCGGCCTCATACGGTTCGGCTCACGTCTTGAAGTCTTTCTGCCTTCCGATGCGATAATATCCGTGAGGGTGGGTGACAGAGTGAGGGCGGGAGAGACACTTATAGGATGGCTAAAATGAAAAAGAATGCCACATTTAAGAGAGAGCGTGTAAGAAAGGGCATATATCTATTGCCTAATCTTTTTACGACGGGAAGCCTTTTTTGCGGATTCTATTCTGTGGTCGCGTCCATGAAAGGGGATTTCTGGTATGCTGCAGCACCCATCTTAATGGCCTTTGTCTTGGACGGACTGGACGGCAGAATAGCGAGGATGACGAACACGACAAGCAAATTCGGTTCGGAATACGACTCTCTGTCGGACCTAATAGCCTTCGGTGTTGCTCCGTCCATTCTCGCATACAGCTGGGCGCTTTCGACATACGGGAAATGGGGATGGCTTGCGTCATTTCTCTTCGTCGTCTGCGGTGCATTGCGGCTGGCAAGATTCAACATTCAGATAGGCCTGGTTGAAAGCAGGGTTTTCAATGGATTGCCGATACCGGGAGCTGCGGCAGTCGTCGCAACGGGGGTATTGCTTTATTACTACCTGGGAGGGGAAGGGAGATTCAACGATCTGACTATTTTGATAGGCGTGATCGTTCTATCGCTGCTGATGGTGAGCAGTATAAAGTATTACAGCTTTAAGGACCTTAATTTCTTTTCCAGAAAACCTTTCATGTCCTTTGTCTTGATCGTGTTCATTCTGATTATAGTCATTGCGGAGCCGCAGATCATGCTGTTTACCTTTGCGTTCGGATACAGTCTATCCGGTCCGACATGGGCTCTCGTCAAGGTCTCTAAGAAGGCATACACGGAATGGAAGGCCAGAGAGGTGCGGACACTTGCGAAGCGTGCAATGAAAAGGTAGGGATAAAGGAATGAAGATCATAAGACGCCCTGCCTCTATTCGGAGTTAATCATTAAGGGGGCGTTTTTTTTTACGTGCAGATGGACGAGAGAAGTTATGAAGAAGGATAAATTCGTGAAAGCGTATAATGTCGCCGTAGTCGGTGCTACGGGTGTCGTCGGCAACGAGATGGTCAGAATCCTGGAGGAACGCGAATTCCCCGTCCGCAATTTGACACTGCTGGCTTCAGAACGTTCGTTTGGGAAGAAGCTGAAATTCAGAGGGAAGTCCCTTCCCGTTCATGTGTTGGATGAAAAATCGTTCTCAGGAATTGATATCGGGCTTTTCTCCGCAGGCGGGAGCATCTCTAAGCGCTTTGCTCCTATAGCCGCCGCATCAGGATGTGTAGTGATTGACAATACAAGTGCATTCAGGATGGTGCCTGATATTCCGTTGGTGGTGCCGGAAGTAAATCCGAAAGCAATCCGCATGTATAAAAATAGGGGGATAATTGCTAATCCAAATTGTTCGACCATTCAAATGGTTCTGGTAATGAAGCCGATTCATGATGCTGCAGGGATCAAGAGGGTTGTGGTTTCCACATATCAGGCCGTCTCGGGGACAGGCAAGGAAGCCATAGAAGAGTTGATCACGCAGACAAAGGCCCTGTTGAGCGGCCGGAAGCCCGCGGTGAAGGTGTATCCGCACAGAATAGCATTTAACTGTCTTCCTCATATCGACGTGTTTCTGGCTAACGGCTATTCGAAAGAGGAAATGAAAATGGTGAATGAGACCAAAAAAATTCTTGGCGATCAGAAGATTGCCGTCACCGCTACGACAGTAAGAGTTCCGGTCCTTTTCGGACATTCGGAATCCGTCAATATCGAGACGAAAAGAAAAATTAGCGCTAAAGAGGTGAGGAGAATCCTTTCGCATGCGCCCGGCGTCAAAGTGGTAGATGACCCGAAGAGGAATAGGTATCCTCTCCCGATAGATGCGGCGGGCAAGGATGATACGTTTGTCGGCAGGATCAGGGAAGACGAGTCCATAAAGAAAGGGATCAATATGTGGATCGTATCCGACAATCTGAGGAAAGGCGCCGCATTGAATGCCGTACAGGTAGCAGAGCTTCTTGTCAAAAACTACCTATGAGAATAATCGGAGGTGATGCAAAAGGGAGAACCATCTATTCACCAAAGCAAAGTCAAATGAGGCCCACCTCCGACGGTATCAAGGAATCGCTGTTCAATATTCTTCATGCACCCTCCGGTAAGTCTTTCATTGATCTTTTTGCAGGCTGTGGAAATGTGGGGCTGGAGGCATTAAGCCGCGGAGCCGCGCGAGTGTTATTTGTGGAGAAGAATGCCGCGCTGGTTAATGCCATTAAGAGGAACCTCCGTGAATTATCCTTAGGTGGAGAGTATGAAATCCTCGCAATGGAGGCTGCAAGAGCCATACGGAAACTCCAAAACAGGGGTGAGAATCTTGATGTTATCTTTGCCGATCCACCGTATGAAAGAGATTTTGTCAGAGAGATATTCTGCAGTCTCAACGACGGGAATGTCCTTAGTGAAGACGGTGTCCTCATAATCCAGCATTCAGTACGGGAAGATGTGGATGAGCATTATTTATGCGATTTCATATTGACAGACAGCAGAAGATATGGTGATACACGTCTGTCTTTTTTTAAAATAAAGGAAAAGGAATAGAGGAGCGCATATGGGAAGAATAGCTGTCTATCCTGGTTCATTTGATCCGATGACGAACGGGCATCTCGACCTCATACAAAGGGGGTTGAAGATTTTTGACGGGATTATTGTTCTCGTGGCTTATAACCCGAACAAAGCATCGTACCTCTTCTCTGTCGAGGAGAGGGTGGAATTGATCAAAGAGGCGGCAAAAGACTGCAAAGGCGTGGAGGTTGCCAGCTTCCAAGGACTGCTGGTGGATTATGTCAAGAAAATCGGCGCAAATGTTATATTGAGGGGACTCCGGGCCCTTTCTGATTTTGAGTACGAATTTCAGCTGACTCTCATAAATCGGAGACTGAACAGGGATGTGGAGACTGTTTTCCTTATGACGAGTAACGAGTGGTTCTTTACAAGTTCTCAAATCATTAAAGAGGCGGCGAGTCTCGGAGCTCCCGTTGAGGGACTGGTGCCGGATATCGTGTGCCGGAAGATAAAAGAGAAATTTGGAAGGTAAGTTGGAAAAATGGTTAAACTGTCATCTCGGATATCCACAATAAAACCGTCACCGACACTGGCAATTACCGCCAAAGCCAATGCACTCAAGGCTGAAGGCAGGGATATAATCGGGTTCGGTGCGGGAGAACCTGATTTTGACACCCCGGATCATATCAAGATGGCTGCCGTGAGGGCCATAGAAAAGGGGTTTACCAAGTATACGCCCGTTTGCGGGATAGTCGAATTGAAGGATGCGATCATCGGAAAGTTGCTCCGGGACAATCAATTGACTTACAAGAGATCAGAGGTCGTCGTCTCCTGCGGGGCGAAGCACACGCTTTATAATCTGACCCAGGTCCTCTTTGAAGATGGCGACGAGGTCATTATTCCATCTCCTTACTGGGTTTCATACCTGGATATGGTCTTGCTCTCCGGCGCCAGGCCTGTGATTCTCAAGACGGTAGAGGCCGCGGGGTTTAAAATACTGCCGGAGCAGTTGAAAGGGGCTATTACCGCGCGTACGAGGGCGATTATCATGAACAGCCCGTCGAACCCGACCGGCGCGGTTTATACCGCGACGGAGCTGGCTGCCCTCGGGGAGATATTGGCAGGCAAGGAGATACTCGTAATATCGGATGACATCTACGAGAAGATTATATACGACGGCAGGAAGTTTACGAATATAGCGGGGGTTGACGAGGAGGTAAGAAAGAGGACAGTTATCGTCAACGGCGTTTCCAAGACCTATGCGATGACCGGCTGGAGAATCGGTTATGCCGCCGGGCCGGAAGAGATCATCGCCGCGGTCACGAAGCTTCAGAGCCAGAATACGTCAAATCCGACTTCCATTGCGCAGTGGGCTGCCCTCGAGGCCTTAAACGGAAATCAAGATAGTGTCGAGGTGATGGTCGCAGAGTTCAGGCGGAGAAGAAACACGATTGTGGAGATGCTGAATGCCATCCCCGGCGTCGCCTGTATGCTCCCGCACGGGGCTTTTTATGTCTTTCCTGATGTTTCATCTCTGTTTGGACGTTCGCACAGTGGTGGGATCATATCGAATTCGTCTGATTTTGCGGCATACCTTCTGGATGCGGCCGACGTTGCCGTGATTCCGGGCGTTGATTTTGGGAACGACAATCATATCCGCCTTTCCTATGCAACATCTTTGAAGAATATTGAGGAAGGACTGAAACGAATTAGCAGTGCCGTCAAAAGACTTTCATAAGAGAGTCGCCACACACCCTATGCATTTCCGCCGACGTTAATCCCGCGATAAAACATGCCGCTGTAGGCATGCCTTGGCTTTCGTTAACAATAATATTATCATGAAAGCGAATCTCATTTGCCTCAGATGCGCTGCTAAAAGAGTCAGGTTACAGCGCATGGGGAGATTGCTTACACTAAGGCCTCGAAAATAGAAGGAGTAACCATTGATTGCAGGCGTTCCTTCATGATATATTGCTTTAAGCGGTGAAAAGGCTTCAACGCTGACGAATGATTTACCCGGCCCCCATATGCGGAGGTGAACAGGCGGTGCATTTCTTGGCAACATCCATACGAAGAAAAAAAACAAGGCCGGTATTTCTCGGAAGTGTCCAAGTCGGGGGCAATGCGCCGGTTGCCGTCCAGTCAATGACTTCCACGGACACCAGGAACGTCAGGGCCACGGTACGGCAGATCAGGAAACTTGAGGAAGCGGGTTGTGAGATCGTCCGGGTCGCCGTCCCGGATAAGGAAGCTGCGGCTGCTCTATCCGTTATCAAGAGGCGGATCGCCATTCCCCTCATCGCCGATATTCACTTTAATTACCGCCTTGCCATAGAGGCGATAGGCAATGGAGTCGACGCAATCAGGATCAATCCGGGGAATATTGCCAAAGAGAAAATACTGAAGATCGTTGAAGCCGCGAAATCACGGGGGACAGTGATCCGCATAGGCGTCAACGCAGGTTCACTCGAAAAAGATTTACTGAGAAAGTACGGGGGTCCGAGTCCGTCCGCTCTGGTCGAGAGCGCCTTGAGAAGCCTTACTATTCTCACAGACGCTGGTTGTGATTCGATAAAATTATCGGTCAAGGCTTCGGACGTAACTACGATGGTCGAAGCGTACCGGGAATTATCCGGCAAGACCGATTATCCCCTTCACCTCGGAGTTACGGAGGCAGGGAGCATAGTCAATGCCGCCGTCAAGTCAGCCATCGGCATGGGCATTCTCCTTTATGAAGGCATTGGCGATACAATCAGGGTCTCCGTAACTGGAGATCCGGTCTCTGAAATCGGAGTTGCTTACTCAATCCTCAGGGCCATGGGCATCAGGAACGTGGGGCCGGACATCATATCGTGTCCCACCTGCGGCCGCTGCGAAATAGATCTTGTCGGGCTGACACGGGAAGTTGAACGGAGACTGACAGGTATGAAGACACATTTAAAGATTGCCTTGATGGGATGTGTCGTAAACGGACCGGGAGAGGCGGCGGAAGCGGACGTGGGTATTGCCGGGGGCAGGGGCTACGGGCTTCTTTTCAGGAAAGGCAATGCGATAAGGAAAGTGAAGGAAAAGGAATTTGTGACAGCGCTTCTTGCTGAAATTGATTCCATGGCGGCTGAAAGAAAGGAGATATGATGCGATATTCGGAGATGTTCTTGCCTACGGTGAGGGAAGTGCCTTCAGATGCGGAGATCATAAGCCATCAGCTCATGATAAGGGCGGGTATGATACGAAAGTTGACAAGCGGTATTTATACTTACCTTCCCTTGGGCTACCGGGTCATTCGCAAGCTGGAGCAAATAATACGCGAGGAGATGAACAGAGCGGGTGCGCAGGAGGTCTTCATGCCGACGGTGCAGCCCCGGGAACTCTGGGAGGAATCCGGCAGGTGGAGCTTTTACGGCAAGGAGCTTCTGCGGTTCAAGGACAGGAATGACAGAGATTGCTGTCTTGGTCCCACGCATGAGGAAGTTATCACCGATCTTGTCAGGAATGAAATAAAGACGTACAGACATCTTCCGAGAAATCTCTACCAGATCCAGACGAAGTTCCGCGATGAGATACGGCCGAGGTTCGGAGTCATGAGATGCAGGGAGTTCGGGATGAAGGATGCGTACAGCTTCGATGCCGATGAGGAAGGGGCCGAGTTAAGTTATCGAAAAATGTTCGAAGCATATACGGAGATATTCAAGCGATGCGGTCTCGAATTCCGGGCCGTGGAGGCGGATACGGGCAGTATCGGTGGAAGCTTTTCCCATGAATTTATGGTGATGGCCGCAACCGGCGAGGATTCTCTCGTCTTCTGCAGTAATTGCGAGTATGCAGCGAATCTGGAAAAGGCGGAAATTGCAGCGCCCGAAATTCAGCCAGTGCGTAAGGAGAATATGCTTCCCCTTGAATCCGTTCATACGCCGAATATGAGAACCATTGAGGAAGTCTCGTCATTCCTCCGTGTGGCACCCAGGGATATAGTAAAAACCATGATATACACTGCAGACGGCCGGCCCGTGGCCGTATTGGTTAGCGGTGATGAAGAGGTCAATGAAATTAAAGTCAAAAACTATTTGAACTGCGATGTCCTGGAGATGGCAGTGGACGATGTGATTCATGAAGTAACAGGGGCGCCGCGGGGATTTGCTGGAGCCGTGGGAATAAAAGTGAAGATCATCGCGGACTATTCTCTCTCTAATATGACTAATTTTGTCATGGGGGCGAATAAGGAAGACTATCATGTTAAGAATGTAAATATCGGCAGAGATGTTTCCGTTACTGCGTTTGCGGATTTGAGAATAGCCAGGGAGACGGATTCATGCGCCCGGTGCGGTGGTGCTCTCAAGTTTGCCCGCGGCATTGAAGTAGGTCACGTTTTCAAGCTCGGAACAAAATACAGCAAGGCGATGAAAGCCCAATACCTTGATAAAAACGGCAAGGAGCAGTACATGATAATGGGCTGCTACGGCATCGGTGTGGGAAGGACGGTAGCGGCAGCCATTGAACAGAACCACGATGAGAACGGTATAGTATGGCCGCTTCCGTTGGCGCCCTACCAGGTGATAATCACACCCGTTAATATGAACGACGATAAGATCAAGCGGATGTCGGTGCAGCTGTATGAAGCGCTTCAGAAAAGGGGCGTTGAAGTCATCCTTGATGACAGGGATGAGAGGGCGGGTGTGAAATTTAAGGATGCGGATCTGATCGGCATTCCTCTCCGTGTGACTGTCGGGCAGAAGCTGCTGACAGCGGGCGTCCTGGAAGTGAAGATTAGAAGAACAGGTGAAGTGAAAGCACTTGCCGCAGACACGGTAGAGGATTTTGTGGTCAATTACATAAACAGAGGTATCTGAAATCCGTGCTGCGTATTACTGATATACTGGACAAAACTCAGTCCTATCTTTCCGCTCCCGAACAGGAACTGATAGAGAAGGCGTATATCTTCTCCGCCTCCGTCCATCAGGGACAGGTACGTCTGTCCGGAGAGCCCTATCTCACACACCCCGTGGAAGTGGCCGGGATACTGGCAGACATGAAGCTTGATGCAGCAACTATCGTCACGGGCCTGCTGCATGACACTGTAGAAGACACCGTGGCCACGCTTCCGCAAATAAGGGAGGCCTTTGGCAAGGAGATCGAGTTTCTTGTCGAGGGGTTGTCGAAGATAAGCAGAATCACCTTCGGAAGCAGGGTTGAACACCAGGCGGAGAACTTCCGGAAGATGATTCTCGCGATGTCTGCAGACATCCGGATCATTCTGGTAAGACTAGCCGACAGGGTGCATAATATGAGGACGCTGGAGTTTCAACCGCCGGACAGGCAGAAATTCATTGCCGAGGAAACGCTCGAGTTGTACGCTCCCTTAGCTAACCGTCTCGGCATCAACTGGATGAAGGTTGAATTGGAAGACCTTGCCTTCCGCTATCTCAACTCTGACGCTTATGCCGATCTCGTGAACCGCCTGGCGAAGAAAGAAGAGGAAAGAGAGCAGTATACTAAAGAAGTGAAGGGCATTATCCAAAAGGAAATAGACAAATTCGGACTGAAAGGTGAAGTCGAGGGGAGAGCAAAGCATCTGTACAGCATTTACATGAAGATGGAGGAGCAGCATATTGACCTCAATGAGGTGTACGATCTGATCGCCTTTAGAATCATCCTTGATGCGGACAAGGAGAGTGAATGCTACGAAGCTCTCAGCGTCGTCCATGCGCTCTGGAAACCCGTACCCGGACGTTTTAAGGACTATATAGCGATGCCGAAGGCGAACAGCTATCGTGCGTTGCACACAACAGTAATCGGTCCGTATGGCGAAAGAGTGGAGATACAGATAAGGAACAGAACCATGCATGAGTGGGCGGAGGCGGGCATAGCCGCGCACTGGCGCTACAAGGAAGGACGGGCATACATAAGCGGTGAAGATGATCAGATCAAGAAATTGAGGGATTTACTGGAGGTTCAACAGGAACTTAAGAATCCTCGGGAATTCATGTCGAATCTGAAGATGGCTCTTTTTGCGGATGAGGTGTACGTGTTCACACCGACTGGCGATGTCAAGGCCTTTCCGAAAGGGGCAACACCTATTGATTTTGCTTACAGCATTCACACGGATGTCGGAAACCAGTGCATCGGAGCCAAAGTAAACAGAAATATAGTGCCGCTGAAGTACGAACTCCAAAACGGAGAGACAGTTGAGGTCATTACACAGGCAGGGCATCACCCGAGCAAGGACTGGTTGAAATATGCGGTAACATCGAGAGCCATATCGAAAATCAGAAACTGGGTAAAAACTGAGGAAAGAAAGAAGAGCGTCGCCCTCGGCAAAGACCTCCTTGAGAAGGAATTCAAGAAGCACAACCTTAAATTGAGTCAAATACTCAAATCCGATGAAATAAAAAAGATGTACACGGAATACTCAGCAGGTTCGCTTGATGACCTGATGGCTATGGTCGGTTATGGAAAGGTCTCGGCAAAGAGAATTGTCAATCAATTTGTACCGGAAGAGGAAGCGGGGACTGCCGAGATACCGCTCGTAGCTGAAGAAAAGAAAAGAAAAGCCCCGTCATCCGTAGGCATTTCCATAACGGATATCGAGGATATTATGGTCAGATTTGCCAGATGCTGCAATCCCATTCCGGGAGACGAAATTGTGGGCTATATCTCACGGGGAAGGGGAGTTACTGTTCATACTCTCAACTGTCCGAATGTAGAAGGCATGGATGCGGAGAGGATTGTTGACGTACAATGGAACATCAAGGAAAAACAGACATACCCGGTGCACATGCGTGTCGTCTGCAGGGACAAGAAGGGTCTGCTTGCTGAAGTAAGCACGGTAATATCCTCCTTAGATATCAATATCAGCCACGCAGAAGTGGAAACCAGGCCCGCGGATATGCAGGCAATATTAAGTTTTGAAGTGAACGTCAGTGATCTGCAGCAGTTCAACCAGGTGCTTGCGGCGATCAAGAGGCTAAAAAGCGTAATCTCCGTGGAGCGGTTCAAGACGGCATGAGATGATGGCCTGCCGGGAGACGGCGCGTCAAGTTTATACGTTGACAGAAAATACAGATACCTGTATGAAACGCAGACCTGACGGCCTGAATGAGAAGGACGAGTAGAGAAGGAAAGACTGAGTATTGGCGGCGAGGGAAACTGCTTTGGTTGACGGCGAGTTGAAACTTGGACAGGCAGTAGACGTCGGGACACAGGAAGGCTCCGGAACACGTGCTTGGAATTGTAGGTGAACTGAGATGAATAACCGGTCCATGAAAATATTCCTCATATTTTTAGTCTTTATTATTTTTCCGCTGTGCGCTGCGATTGCCCAAGCGCCCCGGGGCAAGCATTCGGTAACAATAGACCCGGCGCATGGCGGAGGGGACCTCGGCGTTAAAATATCCGATAAGGTGTATGAAAAGGATATAACGCTGGCGATCGCGTCATTGATGAAAGAGGAATTCGACAAATCCGGAAACGTTCGGGTGCAACTGACAAGAACGGCGGACAGAGAAGTGTCGTTATCTGAAAGAAAGCAGATCATAAAGAAGACGCAATCGGAGCTCTTTATCAGTATCGATGTTAATGCCGGTTTTAGTAAGAACTCTACCGGGTTTGAAATATATTTTCCGGGATTCAAGGGAGAGTCGCCGGAGCAGGGCGGTTCCAAAGAGATCCTCAAGGACATGGCGAGAAACAAATATTTGAACGATTCTGTAAGATTGGCTCAATTGATACAGAAGCACATGGACAAGGTCTTTCCGAGAAAGAGCAGAGGACTCAGGGACGCGCACGTACTTGCCCTGGAAGGATTATCGATACCGGCTGTCGTCGTGGAAATAGGGTTTGCCACAAATCCGGAAGACAGGAAAACAATCGTCGATGCAAAGACGCAGGCGGCAGTAGCGCATGCACTCTGCCAAAGCATAAAAGATTTTTTTTAGAAATCAGGGATGCGCGGATTGGAGAATATGGATGCGGGAGCAGGGCTGATCATGAGGGCTAACGGGCGCGGGCCGGATAAGATCCGAGAATTGAAGATTACCAGAGACTTCCTCGAGCATCCGGAAGGCTCTGTCCTTATTGAGATGGGAAAGACAAAGGTCATCTGCACGGCCACGATTGAGGATGGCATACCGGCATTCCTGAAAAATTCCGGTAGAGGATGGCTGACTGCCGAATACTCCATGCTTCCTACGTCTACGCATAACCGTAGCCCCCGGGAATCAACTCGGGGCAGGGTAGGAGGGAGGACCCATGAAATCCAGCGGCTGATAGGCAGATCTCTCCGGTCAGTAACCGCCCTGGACGCATTCGGTGAAAGAACAATTTACATAGATTGCGACGTGATCCAGGCGGATGGGGGCACGAGGAGCGCTTCCATCACAGGTGGCTTTGTCGCCTTGGTTGATCTTTTCAGAAAAATGCAGCAAAGGGGGATTGCGGAGGCGATTGCTGTGGATGATTATGTCGCCGCCGTCAGTGTTGGCGTGGTGGACAATCACGTATATCTCGATCTGGACTATGAGGAAGATTCCCGGGCGGAGGTCGATATGAATTTCGTGATGACGGGGAAGGGCCGTTTCATAGAGATTCAGGGCACCGCGGAAGAGGTGCCTTTTGGCCGTGACCTGCTCAATAAGATGACTGACATTGCGGTGCGGGGCATCGCGGAGATCACAAAAAAGCAGGTGGAGGTGTTGGGCAAATTAACCTGAGGCGAATTGTCCTGGCGACTAAGAACCAGGGGAAAATAAGAGAAATTATGGCTATGCTTGGCGATCTGGGCGTGGATATTCTTTCTCTTAATGACTTTCCAAACGTTCCTGAGGTCATAGAAGACGGCGCAAGATTTCTTGAGAATGCCCTGAAGAAAGCAAAGACGATTTCGGAATATACGGGAGAGATTGTTCTTGCCGACGATTCCGGGCTGGAGGTAGAGTATCTTAACGGAGAGCCGGGCGTCTATTCATCTCGGTATTCCGGAGAAGGGGCAACGGACGACACGAACATAAAAAAGCTCCTTCTTGTCATGGAAGGAGTCCCGCGTGAGAAGAGAGAGGCGGCCTTCCGATGTGTGTTGGTCCTATACTTTCCGGACGGTAGTTATGAATCGTTTGAAGGACGCCTTACCGGAATAATACATTATAGGCCCGTGGGCGGTGGAGGGTTTGGCTACGACCCTGTCTTGTTTGTCCCTGATTGGGGATCGACGGTCGCGCAACTCCCAATGAAGGTTAAGAACCGCATCAGCCACAGGGCCCAGGCAATTAGCAAATTCAAGGAAGCTTACAGGCGGAAGATTCTCTCTGCCGAGAAGGACATTTCATGAAGACGGGGAGTAGCGCAGCTTGGTAGCGCATCTGCTTTGGGAGCAGAGGGTCGCTGGTTCAAATCCAGTCTCCCCGACCAGCAGACTCAAGGGGTTATGAGCGCGAACCATAACCCCTTCTCGTTTTTGCCTGCATATTACATGGCGGGGCTGGGATCGGCTTTAGCGTGCTCCAGATCCTGCGAAGACATTTTCTTGGCGCGTGATTGATTGGGCGGTTATCTATTTGCTGGCTGTGGGAGGGGCGAAACCTGCGGCAAACGGAGGCGTCCATTTACGAGCGACGGATAGTCGATTGGCTCAGCCGTAAGGTCTGCTGAGCTCAGTATGATTGCAATAACTCAATACGAAAATAATTCGTCTCTGTCCATATACCCGAGCGAATACGGCTCCAGAGTATAGTCGCGTTCTGCAATCTGCTCACAGGATGGACAGAACTTTCTCGCTGGAATACTTCCCGTCCAGAAGATCATCTTCTTGTGTTTGGCAGTGCACCTGGGGCATACACAGGGCGTTAATTTCTGTTTATTCGGTATCCAATTATTATTCTTTCTGCTTGTACCCATTTCCCTCTATTCCTTTCTAATGTAGGTTGGTCTCTTGCGGTCTCCGTTTCATGGTCTGTCGAATGATGCGGCAGTAGAACTGCCCTCGCCTACGCAGTAATCCTTAAGAACTGAAATGGAATTGCCTTCTTCGTATCAGTTCGGGAAAGATCATGTCAAAGTTCTCGGTATATAATTTTTGGTAGGTATATCCATAGGTAAAAACATACATTGCTGATTCCCTCATTTTCAGAGTCCGTTGGAGATGTTTGATGCTTTTATCCGAGAAAAAAACGTGAGGCCGGCGCGCGTTAATCACGATTTGCATTTCGTCGATCTGCATGTTAGAAATATAAAAGGAGATATGATGCGTGTCTGCCCGGTTATAGGCTTTTGAAATGATAAGATAACAATTTTTTTTGCCTTGATGAACTCTTCGTACCCCTGCAAATATAGCTACTACGCCCTGTCACTGCTCCTGGCCATCAACTTATTGAATTATGTCGACAGGCAGATCATATACGCCGTATTTCCACTTATCAAAGACGCCTTCGCACTGACCGATACGTCGCTCGGCTTTCTCGGCAGCTCCTTCATGATTTGTTACATGTTGTCTGCTCCGGCCCTCGGCTGGCTGGGTGACCGCGCGAGCCGCGTGAAGCTTGCGTCTGCCGGCTTGGCCGTCTGGAGCGTGGCTACATCGCTTTCCGGTTTTGCTGCCCGCTACCATTCTCTTCTCTTGGCCAGAGTATCCGTGGGGATCGGAGAAGCGAGCTTTGGGACCGTGTCTCCGGGACTCCTCTCCGACTATTTTCCGAAAGAGATGCGGGGGCGCATACTTTCATATTTTTATCTTGCTATCCCGGTTGGTAGCGCCTTTGGCTATCTCTTGGGCGGAATTCTGGGGGAGAAGTTCGGCTGGCAGGCGGCATTCCTGATTGTGGGGCTGCCCGGTGCGCTTTTAGCTGTTCCCTTGTGGCTGCTTCATGAACCCGAGCGCGGCGCGACTGAGATAATCCCCGCAGCAGCAATCCCGACACGGACGGACTACGCTTCTCTATTCTCCAATCGTCCCTATATCATCAATACCATGGCCATGACTGCCATGACCTTTGCGATGGGAGGTCTGGCGCAGTGGGTTCCCACTTTTCTTTACCGGATTCATGAACTCGATTTGAGAGTGGCAAACACATATTTTGGCGGCATAACGGTAGTTGCGGGCGTCTCAGGCACGCTTGTCGGCGGTTGGTTGGGAGACTTTCTGCAGGGAAAGATGCGCAGGGGCTACCTTCTCGTATCCGGCTGGGGCTTTGTGATCGGAGCGCCCCTGGCGGTCTATGCCCTGGTCACTCCTTCTGCAATTACGTGTCTCGCGGCGATGTTTTTCGCGGAATTCTTCTTGTTTCTAAACACAGGCCCCCTCAATACCGTGATTGTCAATGTGACAGCTCCCGCTCTTCGTGCGCGGGCTTTTGCAGTCAACATCTTTATCATACATGCACTGGGGGATGCGATCTCGCCCGCCATGCTCGGGTGGTTGTCAGACATCTGGGGACTCAGGAACGCCCTGCTCATAACCCCCGCAGCGTTCGTTGCAGCATCTTTTTTCTGTTTTCTTTCCGGCCGCTTTATCGAGGAAGGCGATGGTGGGGTGCAGGGCAGGTGATTACTGCAGGTGTTTTTGCATTACACTGTAAAGGACGTTCTCGACGGTGTCCCTTATCAGATGCAAGCCTGCCTCAGTTGCGGCCTCAAATCTGAGGACTAAAACAGGCTGGGTATTTGATGAACGAACAAGGCCCCATCCATCTCCAAAAGGGATACGCACGCCGTCAACGTCGATGATCTTGTGCGTTTTTCGGAAGTGCTCTTTGACGTCATCAACCACCCTAAATTTGATGCGGTCAGGGCAGTCTACGCGGATCTCGGGGGTAGTGAAAGTCCGGGGCACATCGGCAAGCATTTCGCTGATCTTTTCTCCCGATTGAGATATGATTTCCAACAGCCTGAGAGAGGCATAGATAGCGTCGTCATATCCGAAATATCTATCGGCAAAGAAGAGATGGCCGCTCATTTCACCGGCGAGGGGGGCTTTTTCTTCCTTCATTTTGCTCTTGATCAAGGAGTGACCGGCCTTCCACATTATCGGTCTGCCGCCATGCTTTGCAATGTCGTCATAAAGTGTTTGCGAGCACTTAACCTCGCCTATGATGGATGCGCCGGGTGAATTCTTGAGGATAAATCTGGAAAAAAGGAGGAGAAGCTCATCTCCCCAGAGCACTCTGCCCTTGTCCGTCACGACGCCTATCCTATCGGCATCGCCGTCGTAGGCTATGCCGATGTCTGCGCCTTTTTCTTTTACCAGTGAGATCAGCTCCGTCAGATTTTCAGGAACCGTTGGGTCGGGAAAGTGGTTGGGGAAGCGACCGTCCGGATCACAATAGATGTCCGTTACATTACAACCGAAGCGTTTAAAAAGGGGGAGGGCAAATAGTCCGCCGACGCCGTTTCCGCCGTCTACGACAATATTCAAGCCTTCCTTTATTGTAACATTGGCAAACAGGTAATCTTCATAGTATCCCGAAATATCTGCAAAGCGGCAGGTTCCATTGCCTGATACGTATTTTCCGCTTTCCATTATCTTTCTTAGTTCCTGGATATCACGGCCGTAGATGGTGTCCGGTCCCACGCATATCTTGAAACCGTTAAACTCGGGGGGATTATGGCTTCCGGTAATCATCACGCCTCCATCGGCATTAAAATGCCGTATGGCAAAATAAAGCACCGGGGTTGCGCAAAGCCCGACATCGATGATATCGATTCCCGTTGAATTGATCCCTTTTCTTATCGCTTCATGGTAAGCGGGAGAGCTGAGACGGCAGTCCATGCCGAGAGCCATCGTCTTCACGCCGCGGGGAATGGAGTATGTTCCGATAGACCTTCCCAGGCCGTAGACGAAGTCAAAATTCAAGTCCTTGTCAACAACGCCCCGGACGTCATACTCTCTGAAAACCTCAGGGTTGATCATAGTGCTGTTCCCTATGACCCTTGGAACTCCTGCAGATGCACATGCTTCTTGATCAGTTGTTCGAGGAGAAGTATCTTGTCTGTGTCATCCTTCTGAAGGAGCGGTTCCATGGAATCCACCTGCTTGGCGATCTGATACGTATCAGGTGATACAAGCAGGAGAGGAATTTTCCGTTCCGCCGCCTTCGAGATGAGCTCGGCAGTGGGCTCGATGTTGCAGGTGAGTATGACAGCGGCCGTATCGCCTTCCAGTGCGGCGGCAATCATGTCATGGCGGTCGCCGCTCGTTATGACGACTTTCTTCTCTTCATGAAATACGGGAAGATTTACAACAGCGCTGGCCGACATGGAGCCTATGATGATGTTCTTCACCGGGCGATTCAGAAATGATTCGCCTGTAATAATCTTTGCGAACAGACGATCGGCCAGAAAATTCACCGTCAACCGGGGCAATTCTTCATTATACGGAATTAAGCCGAGGACGTTGACATTTAATGATTTTATCTTGGGAAGATGGATGTTTACGAAATCCTCGAGGTGGGACACCTTGTTGATGATGACTCCTTTGAGGCTGACTGAGCCAAGATTGACATGGTTTTTCAAGAAGACGATATCGTCGATAATAGTATCGTCCTTTCCACTGATCACGACTACAAGTCCGGCATTCAATGCCTTCGCGATAAATAAGGCATCGAGATAGACGGAGACCCCGTATGAGAGGTCTTTCCCGCCTTCGACAAACAGTATTTCATTATCTTTACCGCCGCTTTCCTGCAGATTACGGATTTTTTGAGTGATCGTATCCTTATCGAATATGTATAACAGCCTGGAATGATCAAACCCGATACTCATTTCGGCGGGGTCTTCTCCGAGAGAAAAGATGCCGTTCATGAGCGCTGCATCGTAATCCCACAGTCTCTTCTTACGATACAAGAGACGGTCTCCGAAGGGTTTAATATAGCCGATCTTCTTGTTCAGTGCTTTTGCCAAACCGATTATAATACTCGTCTTGCCCGCATTGGGATGCATGGATGTTACCACCAGACTGTACATTTGTCACACCTCTTAAAAATCTAATTACGGAAGATTTGAACTAATGCCGTTGCGGCAGGTCCTGTGATTTTGCGCTTCCCGGCAGGCCGCGCATTTGCCGCCACAAGGTCATCAGGCACCCTTATCATATATCTCGTACTGTCTCAGGAATCTTGAAGGCCATCTTCAAGTGATACACGCCGGCTTCAACCTGTCTTGTGATGTCAAATCCGCCCTGCGCAAAGACCTGCAGCATGGCAGTATTTTCAACAAGCACTTCCGCCGTAAAGCCGAGCAGACCTTCCCTCTTGGCAAGATACGTCAGATAGGATAAGAGCTCGGTGCCGATGCCCTTTTTCTGATAGTCATCCCTTACGGCGACGGCGACTTCGGCTGCGTGCGTCGCTTCGTCAATCCCGTACTGGCCCAATCCCACGATTATTTCATTTTCCTGCGATCCGATGACCGCCAGGATGGAAATCTCTTTTGTGTAGTCGATGATGACAAAGTCCTGCAGCCGCTCATGCGGTATATCCATACGCCATGACATAAACCTGCGGTGCAGACTTCTGTCGGAAAGGGAATAAAAAAAGTCTTTGAGAAGAGGCTCGTCGGTAATTTTCATGGGTCTCAAAAAGAGCTGTAGACCCGTCTTGGTGGTTCTGTATGTTTCCAGGGCTTCCGGATATCTGCCTCTCTCGCCGGGTATGTACGCCTGATCCGGGTAGATCAATCCTCGCTTTTTCGCCTCTTCAATGAGCCAGGGTCGGAATTTTGGGTGGGCAATTGAAATCAGCGCCATGGCTCGCTCTCGGATATTTTTCCCATGGAGGTAGGCGATGCCATGCTCAGTTACAACGTAGCGGACATCGGCCCGACTGAGGGTGACGCCCGCCTGAGGACTGAGGGTCGGCACTATTCTGGATATGGACTCATCGACCGCCGTTGATTTCATCGCCAGGATCGTTTTTCCATTCTTTGCAAGCAGGGCTCCTCTCATGAAATCATGAAAACCACCTATACCACTGTAAAACATGCTGCCTATGGATTCTGATGTAGCCTGTCCCGTGAGATCGATCTCCAGGGCGCTGTTGATGGCGACCATGTTGTCGTTCCGGGCTATAACCATGGGATTGTTCGTGTAGTCAACAGTTCTGAAGACAATGGAGGGGTTGTCATGAATATAATCGTATGTTTCCTTCTTCGCCATGCAGAATGTGGCTACTGTTTTCCCCCTGTTCAAAGTTTTTCTTGAGTTGTCGATTACGCCTGCCTGGCTTAAGCTTACGATACCTTCCGTCAGGAGCTCCGTATGGATACCTAAATTCTTCTTACTGTAGAGATGTGCCATGATGGCGTTGGGAATGCTTCCATATCCCACCTGCAGCGTGTCGCCATCCTGAATAAGGCGTGAAACATAGAAGCCTATCCGCTGCAGAGACTGGGTCTTCTCTTCGGAAAATGATCTCTGAAGCTCGAGGACCGGCGCGTCATACGGTATGACAAAATTCACATCTTTGATGTTTATAAAACCGTCCCCATGGACGCGCGGCATGTGGGAATTGAGCTGGGCAATCACGAGCGATGCTCTTTCTGCGGCCGACTTTACCACATCCACGCTTACTCCGAGACTGAGAAATCCATGCTCGTCGGGGAGGGATGTCTGAATGAGGGCGATGTCTATCTGCACCATGCCTGCCGACATCAAAGCCGGAATATCGGAAAGAGATATGGGAGTATAATCTGCCACCCCCTTGTTGACGGGATCTCTTGTGTTGTTGCCTATAAAAAAGGAATTGTGGCGAAAATTGCTCTTGAACTTTTCGTCCGTGTAGGGAGCTATGCCGAGGGAATAGATTTGTATGATCTCTGCATCGAAGAATGCCTTGGGGTGCGATTCCACATACTTTGTCATTGCTGCTATGAGATACTGCGGTTCGCCGCACCCCGATGTGACAAATATGTGATGTCCGCGCCGGATGCGGCTGAATATCTCATCCTCGCTGGCAAACTTCTCCGGATATGCCTTTTTCCATGCTTCAAGAAATTTTTGACTATCTGCAAGAGTCATAAAGGCCGAACCTTGTCATCTAAAACTAAAGACTGATTACCGTGAGAAATTCTCTCTCTGATTGTTTGAAATTAATCGATAAGTCATGATTATGTCAAGAAAAGAATGCCGGAAAGTATAAATACATGAATTTTTGGCGCGACTTGCAACGGCGCGCGAGACTAAACGGGTCTCCTGGCAGGCAAAAATGCTTAAGGCAATAAGCGGATGATATCTGCTGCTTTGCTGAGAATGAAATCCGCACCCGCTTTTGTGAGCGCTTCGGATGTCGAATACCCGGTGAGGACGCCCACTGTTAAGGTGCCTGCATCCTTGCCGATTCTAATATCCATGGGATGATCACCGACCATGGATGATGATTCCGGCAGAGCGCCGAGCGAGTGGAGCGCGACCAAAAGATGGTCGGGATGGGGCTTGACATTAGGGGTCATTTCTCTGGTAATAACGGCGCCGCAATAATTGAAGATATCCGGAAACACTATGGTAACTGCCGCCCGGCAGTTTCTGGTTACAACCCCGGCCTTGATATTGCGTCTCATGAGCTCGGCAAGCAGATCTCGCGTTCCGCCTATGAGCTCACCGTTCTTTGCTGCTTCAATTTCGATTTTCGTGATGAGGGCGAGGGCCTCCTTGCCAAAGGCTTCTTCTTTTTGGGGATGTATTTCAGAAATAAGTTCCTGCGCGGCCTTGATGATTTCGAGTACGTAGAGATTACCCATACCCTTAAGAGGCACGTCGTATGCCACTGCAAGGTCGAGAACAGCCTCCCTCATCATCGGGAAATCAATATTCAGCTTCGCCAGGGTGCCGTCGAAATCAAAAAAGACGGCACGGATTGAACGCGTCGCCTTCAATGACCGAACGTTTCCTTCAGATATTTTTCGAGACGCCGCATGCCCTCTGCGATGTTCTCGAGAGAGTTTGCATAAGAAAAGCGCAAGTAGCCCTCGCAGTTCTTGCCGAAGTCAATGCCAGGGGTGACACCTACGCGGGCCTTTTCGAGAATGTCGAAAGCCATACTGTACGAGTCCTGTGAGAGAGCCTTTATATTTCCGAGGATGTAGAAAGCGCCGGTAGGTTCCACTTTGACACCGAGCCCCAATTCCCGCAGACGCTTTATTATGAACTTTCTTCTTTCATTGTAAATCTTTCTCATGCGGTCAACTTCTCCGCCTGCCTCCCGCAAGGCGGTTACACCCGCCCATTGGACGAAGGAATTTGCTGATATGAAAAGGTTCTGCAGCAGCTTCTGCATGGGCCTGATATAGGACTTGGGGGCGATCAAGTAGCCAAGACGCCATCCGGTCATAGCGTACGCCTTGGAAAAGCCGTTGAATACGAAGGCATTGTCCGTAAATTCAAGGATGCTGTGCTCTTTTTCTTCATAAACGAGGCCATGGTAAATTTCATCGGAGATTACCGGAACGCCAAGCGCTGCAATTTCCGCCATTCTCGTAGGGCTGAGGAGGTTTCCCGTTGGGTTGGAAGGCGAGTTTATCATGATTCCCTTGGTGGACCGGTTTATTTTTTCCTTTATCGCCTCGGAGGTGTATTGAAAACCCTCCTCTTCATAAACGTTGACAGTTACTGGAATGCCCTCGAAGAATCTGATGAAGTTTGGATAACAGGCATAATGGGGGTCTGAAATGATGATCTCGTCGCGGGCGTTCAATATCGTAGCGAAGAGTACGAGCATGGCGGGCGACGTCCCGGAAGTTACTACAACCTGATCAGGCGAGATTACGACGTTATATTTGTCGAAATAGTGCTCGCAGATCGCCTCTCGCAGCTCCAGCAGCCCGAGACTATGGGTGTAATGCGTTTTCCCGCAGAGCATAGCCCGGCAGCCTGCCTCTCTGATGCACTCCGGCGTGTCAAAGTCGGGCTCACCGACTTCGAGATGAATAATATCTTCTCCCCTTCTCTGCATCTCCTGGGCCTTTTCAAGGACGTCCATGACGATAAAGGGAAGGATTTCTGATGCTCTTGTTGTTATCATATAATCAAGGTTGCGGAGTTTCACTGCGTCCGTAAGTAATCGCTTGATTTAATCTTGTCAACACAAATTAATACCTGTCCGGATGACCCGTCAAGTAGTCGGGACCGAGGGTTCTATTTATCACTCTCTTCGAACCCGTGTCCGGGGTGTCAAGGTTGAAGACGATCTTCATGAAATTCATGATAATGTAGAATGTGGCGCCCCACAATACCTCCTCCTTGCCTGCTCTGTCGCGCGCGACAAGACACGGGAATCCGCTTGGCCTTTGTCTTGCAGTTCTGACTTCGCTCGCGGTATCAACATTGTAAAGGGCGTAGTTCCTCTCATCGAGAAAGGCTGTAAGTGGAATCTCCACTATGCTCTCGACCTCCAGGTTGGGACAGAACTCCCATCGCTTCTTTGCGAAACCGACGAGCGGGAAGATGGTCCGTCTGAAGAGGAACAGCGAATAGGAGGGAAGGGGACCGAGGAATGATATGTTCCACGGACTGAGTCCCGTCTCCTCCCATGATTCTCGTGCAGCATTAGCAAGAAAGAGCTTGATGATCCTGAAGGTCTCTCTGTCCCTTAACCTTGCAAGAGAGAGCGGCTCTCCTCCAAGAACAGGGATTATTCCCGTCGAGATAAGCGGCATCAAGGCAGGGTCCAGAATACCGTGCAGCAGGCCGCCTGGACAGCTCAAGTCGCCCGGCTGCGCCACCCTAGCGGAACGCTTGATGAGCTGGAAGATGAATTCACCTTCTTTGCACGGTTGCCTGTCGCTTCCGGTATGGTGAAGGAGGACCAGAACGCCTGCCGCAGAATGAGGCTCCGGCCCATTCTTGCTTCTCTTGATGAAATCCAGTTTCTCTTTAAAGTCGATCGGCGCTCTGCCCAGCTTCTCGGCGACTAAAGACAGAAACTGTTTCGTGTTAGACAGGGCTTCGATATTTACAGTGCTCATCGCTCTTCTTCCTAACCTCTCAGGATGCGCTCTATTTCCCCTTCATACCAGCATCTGAAGGGGAAGAAATCGATGAAGCCGCAGTGTCCTCCGTACGGTTGAAGGGAAATCGCCAGATGGTTGTTCATCTTCAATCCGCGAATGTCGTCTACAGTGATTATGGGATCATCGAGAGAAGCTATGATTGTTACCGGCACGGAGAGGTCGTCGAAACAATTGCCCTTCAAGGTATACTGATTGAAATACTCGGTGTAGTTCCTGAAGTCCGGGAAATAGGGCATTATGGCCTCCGTGAGAGCCATGCAGGTCTTATGATGTATGATGGCGCGGAAATCATATTTATCGGGAAAGTGACATTGCTTCTTTTGCAGGGACTTCTTCCATTTGTCAAGAAAGTAGAGCCGGTAGAGGGAGAGGCTCTCGTCTATACCGACGGTTGCTTTGTAGGGATCAAGCGCCGGGCTCACGGCTATCACCTGTTTGAGATTCGGGATTGCCGATGACGAATGTCTCACCGCGATACGCAGGGCAAAATTTCCGCCCAGGGAAAAGCCCACCAGGTAAAACGGCTTATTATCGGATAAGCCGGCGATGTTCCGTACCGCCTCGAATGTTTCTCTGATCAGGGCGCCGTGAAAGAGCCCCTCGTTCAGGTGGTGGCTCTCTCCGTGGTCTCGGAGATTCAGCCGGAATACGTCATAGCCTCTGTCATATAAATAATTCCCCATGGAAAGTACATACGCGGAATCCGAACTTCCTTCCCAGCCGTGGATCAACGTGACAAGACCGCGGCTTGCGCCGACGGACTGCTGCGAGTGGTAGCCGAGGAGGTGGACGCCATCCCCCCCGTCAACGATTGTTTCCTTCGCCGATTCGATCATCGGATGCCGGCCACGGGCCCTCACTTTGAGCGAGCCCAGAATCGTCTGCATGTGCGGGTTTCTAGCCCAGGGTTTGGGCGCAAATTTATCCGGCATGGGAGATTCACCTAAGGGTACCGTTATCCGCATAGGAAACTCGCGACTCACGGCCGCGCTTTCCATGCGGATAAAGAAAAGCCTGGTCTAATACCAGGCCTTCAAATAATTTAAATGGTGGCGGTGCAGGGAATCGAACCCCGGACACTACGGATATGAGCCGTATGCTCTAACCGTCTGAGCTACACCGCCGGAATATGATCAGTCCGCGCCGGTGGAGAGCTATGAATCTCTCCACCGTACATGGAATTTAATATAAGAAAACAACGGGTATTGTCAATCCCCGTTATTGATTTTGCTTAGGTTGTTCCGGCTGCTGCGCTGCCATCTTATACGAAACAATAACGCTTCTATCCGAAAGAGAACCGCCCGTGGACAAGACGAGGGCAAGCACGATCTCTTTCTGCCCGTCATTGTCTATGTCCTTCAATTGATAGTCCGCTACGTAGCCGCTGATCTTTCTCGTTCTCCAATTCTCCACAAGACCGAGACCATCCCATTCAAGATCGTATATTTCACTTGATGTGAAGACCTTTACATTCTTAAGCACTCTTCCCACGGATGACAGGTTCTTCACGATAAGAATTTCCTTCTTGCCTTCTTTGCCGGTATCAAGAGTCAGGATTCTCGAATTGATGAAAGTCATCCTATTTTCATCATCCGGCGAAAGATCATCATTTACGATAGCGGTGTTGCTTCCCCCGTAGTTTTCATCGCTCTTATAGATTCGTTCCGGGCTTCCTCCCAGTCTCTTCAGACTCATGAGAGGTTTGTCCGTTGGTTCGTATATGGAAAGATAGTCGTAATCATCAAGGGCTATTATCTTTTCACCTCCGCCGGTTCCGAGATTATCTATCGTGAGGCCATAGACGGAAAGTCCCACGGGGATTTTCATCTTCTTTCCCTCTTTGTATTTTCCCTCTTCCCATATTATCTCATGGATGGGGTTGCTGAAGGGCTTGTCCATCCCTCTGGTCTGACCGAGAAGGATAGAACCCGCCGGAGTATCAATGACCCTCATATACCAGGGGAGCTTTGAGGCGATCTCGACGAACTTTCCATCCCTGTATTCAAGGACGAAGGAGTCAACCATATTTCGCGTCATGCTGGTGACAATGATTTCTTTAACACCGTTTCTGTTGATGTCAGCAACGTCGACAGCAAGAAAATTTTGTGATGACTTTCCAGGGATCTTTTGCACCAGGGCAAAATCGTTGCCTTTCTTTTCGTATATCATGACGCTGTGTGTATCGATAATGACGACTTTATTCTTGCCGTCGCCCGTGACATCGCCAATATCCATGCCCCGGAATTCGTTCGGAAATTTCTGACTCATCCAGAAACCCTTTCTGTCGAGCGGCCTGGCGGAGGTTATGAAGTCAGGGTTAATGACAGCGGTGTAAGTGCCTTTCTTGCTCTTCTTCATCCCTCCGATGATCTCCGATTCACGGGAATCCTGCGGCGTCTGCTGCTGCGCCGCTGCGGGTGCCGGAGCTGACGCCTGCGGCGCGGCAAAGGACGGCGGGACGGTGCCGAGGATATTGTTGTCTATGTTACGGGCAAAGTCATTGATCTTCGCTATGACCTCGTCCATGCCCTGGCTCTGAGTAAAGAGGCTTACCGTCGACTTGTTCGCAGCTACGTCGACAAGCTTCCCATCTATGCTTATGCTGTTGCCAAACTTTGTGATGCTTCCATAAACGACAAAATCGGCATTCATTTTTTTCCCAAGGCCGTAAATATCTTGGAGGGCAAGATCCTTCCCTTCCTTTCCTCTCATTGCCTGAAGGACGGAATCCTTGCCTATTACCGTTATCTTGTCGGTGACGGCGATCCGGGAAGAGAGCATGTCCCAGATACCCTGTTTGACATAGTCAATGCTTTCTGCGCTGTGTACGGAAAATGGCAGCACAGCCACTGTCTTCTCACCTTTTGCTGCAAGCGCGCCGTATGCCGTAAGCAAAAGCAGAAGGCATAGCGACAACTTTAGACTGTATTTCATATTTTGATCTCCTGTTCTATGAGCCCCGATTTTCCGCGAAGAGCCCGATGACTTGCGCTTTCTAACATTTAAGTGTCATAAATTCAACAATCGTTTTTTGCCGGGAGGATTACAGCATGTTTCTCATCCTGAACCATAAAAGACCGAGATATTCGTGCACGGCATGCTCCGCCTTCATCAGTCCCATAGAGGAGGGATAAAAATCTTCCGGAGCCCGCGCTTGTCTCTCTTTGATGAAGTGGTTGGTCGGGGCAGGGATTGGCTTGAGCCCCGCCTTATTGAAGATGGCCATGGCTCTGGGCATGTGATACGCGGAGGTCACGAGGATGAAGCGGTCTTGACCCACGATAGGGCGTATATTTTCTGCTTCCTCCTCCGTATCTCTCGAGAGCTCCTCGAGAATAATGTCCCTCGCATTGACATGGAGGATTGCGGCAGCTTTTGCAAAGGTTGCCGCTTCGGATACTGCATCATAGACCGCCCCTCCGGAAAGGATAATCTTACTGCCCGCAATCAGTCGGTGGATACGGACACATTCGACAAGGCGAGCAAGGGATTCCTCCGAAATCTGGCTTGTGACGGGAATGTTTGGATCTGCAGCATGGCCGCCGCCGAGAAGGACGATCCACTTTACTGAGTCCAGGGAACGAGAAGAAGAGGGTCCGCCGCCGGTGCTCTCCATCATGAGCGGCGGATATTGCCGTTCAAGGGGTGCGAGAAGAAGGTCGGAGAAAGACCCATAGCCAAGCAGGGCAAACGTGATTACACCCAACGTTATGAGCGCTTTTCCCGTCCGTTGTCTTCTGGTAAACCAAAGGAGAGCGAGACCGCCCACGAGAAGCGCAAGGATCACCGTCATGGGGGAGAACAGGGGGGCAACGATTTTCTTAAAAAGAAACATATTTTTTCCCTCTGTATTATAGTCTATTGCCAGCGTCGTCCGATGATTTTCATCTGTTCCGGAGCAAAGGTGAAATTCCAGTCCCGGAATTGCTGATAAGACGAGAACAGCCATCCCTCGGACACAAAAGACGGTGGCGGCAAATAAATAATAAAATAATTAGATGAATGTTTAAGGTTATGCAATATTATTTTTCAGGCGTGAATTTTCCTTCCATCACGATTTCCGAAAGTGTTTTTCTTGGTGAGGGCATTTCCCTGTCCCGGAGGCTCTCCGGGAGCTCCTCTTTCTTCCCGGGTTTTCCTATGGCTATCATGGCCTCGACCTGAAAGACATCGGGAATATTGAGCGTGCTCTTTGCTTTGTCATAATCAAAGCCCTGCATTCCATGGACCACCAATGCCTTCAAAGACCCTTGAAGCGCGAGATTCTCCCAGGCCGCACCGGTATCGTATGCATGAGTGCGCGCCGGCTTTTCATTGTAATCGAAGGTCTTCTTGGAGATTACGACGACCAAGACGGCGGCATTCTTCGCCCAAATTTTATTTTGTTCCGTGAGGAGATCGAAAAATATGGGCCAGAAATCCGTATTTCTCTGCGCATAAAGAAACCGCCAAGGTTGGTTGTTGTTTGATGAGGGGGCCCACCGGGCCGCCTCGAAAAGAGAGAATAATGAGTCGCGGCTGATCTCATCACCTGACATGCTTCGCGGCGACCACCTGCTGACAAAAATTGGATCTATATCGAAGTCCGGTCTTCTAAAATCAGAGATATTCATTTTCTTACTCCTTGCCAAAGGACAGGCATGAATTCAGGCAATGTATTGTCAAGCTCTACCCAATCTTTCCCCTGCGGAGGCAAGACTGGCGCGAGAGTCCACCGGGGATGAAGCTCTATAGAACGGTGCCCCTAATGGCTGATTGTCCTGTGATTCATTATACGTTATATGGCGTAACATATACAGCTTTTTTGATTTCTTTTTCAGGCGATTTGTTTTATATTCCGAAAGAACTTGCCCTTGCTCGGAAAGAACAATCCAGACATCCAGGAGGAGACGATTGATCCCCAGATACTCAAGAAAAGAGATGAGCGCAATATGGAGCCCTGAGAACAGATTTCAGACGTGGCTCGACATAGAAATATTGGCCTGCGAGGCCATGGCCAAGAAGGGCCATATTCCTGCAAGGTCTCTTAAGCGCATCAAAGAAAAAGCAGGCTTCGACATAGCAAGAATCGAAGAGATAGAAAAGACGACGAAGCATGATGTAATCGCTTTCCTTACTTCGCTTACAGAAAAAGTGGGAGAAGACGGCAGGTTTATTCATATGGGTCTAACCTCGTCGGACATTCTGGATACGTCGCTTGCCGTTCTTTTAAGGCAGGCGTCAGGCATCCTCATCGACGACGTTCAGGCGCTATTGCGTGTTCTCAAGGCCAAGGCGCAGAAGCACAGAAAGACATTGATGATCGGGAGGTCTCACGGCATTCACGCCGAGCCGATTACATTCGGCCTGAAGATGGCCCTTTGGCACCAGGAAATGCAGAGGAATCTGGCGCGTCTCATCCGGGCGCGGGATACGATAAGCTACGGGAAGATATCAGGCGCAGTCGGGACGTTCTCCTTCGTTCATCCATCTGTCGAGGAGTACGTGTGCCGGAAACTTGAACTCAAGCCTGCGCCGGTATCGTCTCAAATCGTCCAGAGAGACAGGCATGCGGAATTTTTCACGACCCTCGCCATAGTTGCGTCTTCCGTTGATAAATTTTCGCAGGAGATCAGATTGCTGCAGAGAACTGAAGTGAGAGAGGTGGAAGAATATTTTGCGGCCGGACAGAAAGGCTCGTCGGCTATGCCCCACAAGCGCAATCCCGTCTTGTCGGAAAACCTCTCCGGTCTGGCCCGCCTGATGAGATCATATGCGCAGGCTTCATTGGAAAACGTCGCCCTTTGGCACGAGCGGGACATCAGCCACTCATCAGTGGAGAGGGTCATTGCACCGGACGCCACAATCCTCCTCGACTTCATGCTCCACAGGTTCACGGGGTTGGTGCGGAATCTGGTCGTGTATCCGGAGAGGATGCTCGCGAATGTGGGCATGACTAAGGGCGTCATTTTTTCCCAGACGGTGCTCTTGAAGCTCATTGACAAAGGGATGTCGAGAGAGGACGCCTATAGAGTCGTGCAGAAAAATGCCATGAAGTCATGGAATGAGGGAGTTGATTTTCAGCGGTTGCTTTTGGAAGATGGCGAGGTGATGTCGCATATGAAGGCAAAAGATATAGAAGAAGCGTGCAGAATCGAGAATTTTCTTTCGCATGTTGATTTTATATTTAAAAGGGTATTTTGCTGATATCGCATCGATTTCATGAACGGGATGCAACGTTGGTGCTCAAACCATCTTACCGCCTGTCTGCTGGTTTTTGGAAATGACTGTATCCTTCAACCATAATTTATCGTCCTTTTCCGGATAATCTATGTTGTAGTGGAGCCCCCTGCTTTCTTTTCTCATCCGGGCGCATTGAATAATTATTTTCGCAACCGTTGCAATATTCCGGAGCTCGATCAGGTCGCTCGTGACGATGAAATTTCTGTAGTATTCATCTATTTCGCGGCTGATGAGGTCAATTCGACGCTGAGCGCGTTCAAGTCTCTTGTTTGATCGAACGATACCCACGTAATTTCCCATCGATCTTCTGACTTCATCCCAATTATGGGCTACGACGATAGACTCATCGCTTTCCGTGGCTCCCCTCGGATCCCAAGGCGGGACAGGTATTGGCTCATCTTTCGCGGCAGGAAACATCTTTGCTATTTTGACAAATGACCGTTGGGCGAATACCACTGCTTCCAAAAGCGAGTTGCTTGCGAGACGGTTTGCGCCATGAAGCCCTGTGCATGCGACTTCACCGCAAGCAAAGAGCCGCTCGATATTAGTTTCTCCGTAATGGTCGACTTGTACGCCTCCGCACTGGTAGTGAGCGGCAGGAGCGACGGGGATCGGATCTCTTGTGATATCTATGCCGAAGGCAAGACACTTGTTGTAGATATTGGGGAATCTGCGAATTATGAAATCTCCGTCCATGTGTGTCATATCGAGCAAGACGTATTCGTCACCGGATTTCTTCAGCTCGGTATCGATGGCCTTGGCAACAACATCCCTCGGTGCAAGGCTCTTCATGGGGTGGTATTTCTCCATGAAAGTGGACCCGTCTTTTAATTTCAGGAGACCGCCTTCCCCTCTCAAGGCTTCGCTGATGAGATAGGATTTCGCTTCCGGGTGGTATAGACAAGTGGGATGAAACTGGATGAACTCCATATTGGCGATGAAGGCGCCCGCTCTGTAGGCCATGGCAATGCCGTCTCCCGTTGCAATATCGGGATTTGTTGTAATGAGGTAAACCTTGCCGGAACCGCCCGTGGCCAGAATGACAAATTTCGCCTTGAAGGTATGAATCTGATCGCGGTCCGTATCGAGAATATAGGCGCCGAGACACTTCTGCCGGGAGCTGTGCTCTCTGCCCGTAATAGCTGATTCCAATATGAGATCAATGCCGATATGGTTTTCGAAAATCACTATATTCCGCTTCAGGCTGGCCTTTTCATGGAGTGCGCGCTCTATTTCCTGACCCGTGAGATCCCGCGCATGCAATACGCGCCTCATGGAGTGTCCGCCTTCACGTCCCAGGTCATAATGACCTGCATTGTCATCTCCCGCCTTCGTGAATTCCACCCCCCACTCGAGAAGCTCGTTGATCCTTTCAGGGCCGTCCATTACGACAAATTTGACAACATCCTCTTTACAAAGACCGGCGCCGGCGGCAATCGTGTCATTGATGTGATATTCAAAGCGGTCCGCCTTGTCATAAACTGCCGCTATCCCGCCTTGAGCCAGATTCGTGTTTGATTCGGATTTTTCTTTTTTTGTCACTATGGCGACAGTGCCGAGATCTGCTGCCTTGATGGCAAAACTTAATCCTGCAATGCCGCTGCCTAAGACCAAAAAGTCGGTAGTGATTTCCATGGCGCTCAATTCCTCAGACTTTCCGAAAGCCGCAAAAGTTATTTACAAAGGTTATTCACTTCTATATATAATTCGAAGCTATTTGTACAAAGGAAATTCACGTGGGAGGAAAAGATGTATATTTTGGGAATTGAGACATCCTGCGACGAGACAGCCGCCGCCGTCCTCCAGGATGGGAAATTACTTCGTTCCAGTATTATTGCCTCTCAGGTGGACCTGCACAAGATATATGGGGGTATCGTACCGGAGATCGCATCGCGTAAGCACATGGAGATGATCATACCGGTCATATGCGAAGCGCTCCATGGCGCCTCCGTAACATTAGACGATATCGACGGGATAGCGGTAACCAGGGGACCTGGACTGGTCGGTTCCCTGCTTGTGGGTTTGTCGGTCGCCAAGGCTATTGCATTCGCCCTGAAGATACCGTTTGTGGGAGTGAACCACCTGGCGGGTCATGTAGCGTCCATATTTCTCAGTCCCGACCGTCCCGAGTTTCCGCTTGTGGCACTCATAGTATCGGGCGGGCATACGAACATATACCTGATGAGAGACTTTCAGGATTTTACCGTTCTGGGCCAGACGCGGGACGACGCTGCGGGTGAGGCGTTTGATAAAGCCGCCAAGCTATTGGATATCGGCTATCCGGGCGGCGTTGTTATCGACAGGCTGGCAAAAAAGGGAAACCGAAAGTGGATTGAATTCCCGAGGGCCATGAAAGACAGTCTGGATTTCAGTTTCAGCGGCCTGAAGACATCGCTCTTGGTCCACACGAAGAAGAGGGAATGTCCCTTTAGTGAGGATGAGTTGCCGGACGTTGCAGCCAGTTACCAGGAAGCTATCATTGACGTACTTGTGGAAAAAACTCTTAAGGCCGCGGAGATTCACTCTATACCGAGAATTGTTGTATGCGGCGGGGTTGCCTCAAACAGCCGACTCAGAGAAAGATTTGCCGAGGAATCGAGCACCAGGGGAATTAATGTGTACATCCCTCCCCCGATTCTTTGCACGGATAATGCGGCTATGATTGCCGTCATAGGTTGGCATCTGTTGACAAGGGGCCTTAGGGATTCATTGGATCTGAATGCAGTTTCGAGATGGCCGCTCGATTCCTTATTAAAACATGAGTTATAGAGCTGATTCGCGGGAGTATCGGAAGAAGGAAATATGGCGACGGTAAGAGAAATCCTCGCAGAACATGGTATCCGTCCGCGCAAGCGCCTGGGCCAGTCTTTTCTCGAAGATAGAAATGCCATAAATAAGATCATCAGGATATCAAATATCCAGGAAGATGAGATCGTAGTTGAGATAGGTGCGGGCGTGGGGCTCATGACGGAGTCAATAGCGAAACTGGCAAAGAAGGTGATTGCGCTCGAGATAGATCCGAGACTGGTCGGTATCCTGAAAGACAGGATGGCGAGATACCCTCATGTACAGATTATCCAGGCCGATGTCCTTGAATATGATTTTTCGGCAGCCATCAGCGAATTGCCGTCGCAGAAGATCAAGGTCATCGGAAATATTCCCTATAACATTTCCTCACAGATACTCTTCCGATTACTGGCTTACCGGGATCGCATATCAGCCATGATCCTCATGTTTCAAAAGGAACTTGCCGACAGGCTTACTGCAGAGCCTGGAACAAAGGCCTACGGGGTGCCGACAGTTCTGATTTCGATGTATCTGCTATGCTCCCATGAAATGGGAATCCCCGGCAGCTGCTTCTATCCGAAGCCTGCGGTAATGTCCTCCGTGCTGAAAATGGTGGTTAGGGAAAGGCCTCAGCTGGACTTGGCAGACCATGATCTTTTCTTCAAGATTGTGAAAACAGCTTTTGCCAAGAGACGAAAAACGTTGTTGAATAACCTCAGGAGCCTCGGTTTGTCGGGTTATTCAGAAATGGATATCGCAGGTGCACTCAAGAATTCAGGGATCGATTGCGCAAGAAGGGGTGAGACACTGACGGCGCACGAAATCGGAACATTATCGAATGCCCTGCATTCAATAAAAATGCCTTGACACGATTCTGTTATTCTGTTAGGCACTATCGGCCGCTTGGATCCGGTTGCGGACTGAGACGGGAGGCAAAACGAAGGCAAACTGCACGGTGTATATGTAAAGCCTCGCGTCTATGACGTTGAGGCTTTTTTTGTGGATGCGGGATGGAGATGAAGACCATTAGTTCCATCAGAGAAATGCAGTTGTTCTCGGAAGCAGCGAGGAACGCGGGACAGAAGATATCCTTTGTTCCCACTATGGGCTATTTTCACGACGGACATTTGAGTTTGATGAGAGAAGGAAGGCAGCGGGCGGACTGCCTGGCTATCAGCATCTATGTAAACCCGACGCAATTCGGTCCGACGGAAGATTTTGAGAACTACCCGAGAAATTTGGAGAGAGATAAGGCCCTGGCGGGAGATGTAGGCGTAGACGTGATCTTCTATCCTGATAATAAAGAGATGTACCCTGAACATTATCAGACTTATGTCGATGTTGAGGGCGTTACGGAGAACCTCTGTGGAATGTCCCGGCCGGGGCACTTCCGCGGCGTTACAACAGTATGCGCCAAACTTTTCAATATTGTGAAGCCGCACTGTGCGATCTTCGGCAAAAAGGACTTCCAGCAGCTTGCGGCCATTAAAAGAATGGTTCTGGACCTCGATATGGACCTCGATATCATCGGGATGCCGATAGTCAGGGAACCTGACGGGCTCGCCATGAGCTCGCGGAACGTCTACCTGAAAACAGACGAAAGGGAGGCCGCCCTGAGTCTGAGCCGTTCCTTGAAAATAGCCAAGGAGATGTATGACAAGGGAGAGAGGGATGTCGCTGCTATCCTCTCTGTCGTGAGGAAGTATATAGAACGCCATCCCCATACAAATATCGATTATGCTAAAATATGCGATACGACAACCCTTAAGGATATCGGACATATTGCGGGGGAGTCCGTTTTGGCCCTTGCTGTCAAAATAAATCGGACGAGACTAATAGACAATTATGTATTCGGGAATCGGCTTGAGGTTTGATGATAACTTAGAATGTTGAGGCTTGGCTTTTCTGGAGGTGGGAAGACACAACATGCAAAGGTTTATGCTCAAATCAAAATTGCACAGGGCGACAGTGACAGATGCCAACCTCCACTATGAAGGGAGCATCACAATCGATAAGAGGTTGCTGAATGCTGCGAATATAGTGCCCTATGAGAGGGTTGACATATACAACGTCTCCAATGGGGAGAGATTTTCCACTTACGTGATAGAGGGAGAACAGGATTCCGGCGTCATATGTCTCAACGGCGCTGCAGCGTGGAAAGCATCCAAGGGAGACATTGTTATTGTCGCGAGTTATGCCATGCTTGATGAGCCTACTCCCAAGAAGTGGCGTCCTAAATGCATTTTCCTGGACGATAAGAACAGGGTCAAGAAGAATAAGTAGCATTCGCAGGAGCTGTCTCCATAAGCAATAATTCGGGGTCGGAATTCTTGAAGGGGTTTTGGTGTAGCTGCACCTGGCCCCTTTTTAAATAGCAGTTGAAAATACCGGAGCTTTTTGTTAAACATGTTTTTTTTGCAAATGGCATGAAGGTCGTCTATCATTGAAGAAGAAACTGAAGCAGATTTTTTTGACGGGTCTTGCTGTTACCGTCCCGATAGGATTAACGCTTTATATCCTTTTCTTTCTCATAGATATAATGGATAGTCTGCTCAGGATTATCCCCTTGAGGTATCATCCTGACACACTCTTGGGTGTCCATATTCCCGGCCTGGGCACTATTGCAACGGTAATCTTGATCTTCATCTGCGGCCTCATCACCACGAGTTATGTTGGCAATAAAATAGTCCAATCCGGGGAAGACCTTCTCTATAGGATACCGTTTGTAAGGAATATCTATCAGGCTATCAAGCGATTCTCCGATACGATGGTCATGGACAGGAGAAGCAGTTTCAAACAAGTTGTGCTGGTAGAATTTCCCAGGAAGGGTTTATACACAATCGGCTTTGTGACAGGCAAACCAAATTGGGAGATCAAGAAGGAAACCGGGGAGAATCTGATCAGCGTTTTCCTGCCGACGACACCCAACCCGACATCAGGCTATCTCATTATATTGCCTGCAGATGAATTGGTTGAGGTGGGCATGTCAGTCGAAGAAGCATTAACGTATATTATTTCCGTCGGTATCGTAACTCCGACTGAGCGGACGAGGAGGAAGGACAGGATTGTACAGCGGGAAGGATAAGGTAGGCGAAATTGAATTGGGTTCAATAACACGAATAATTAATTCTGAAATAAGAGGCGAGAACATATGTTGATAACATCTGAAAGCGTTAAGGTTGGACATCCGGATATAGTATGCGATTCGATAGCGGCGAACATCATCGCGACGATTCTGGATGAGGAACATAAAATCGGGGTTACTGCAGATACGATGCCGCACTGCGGCATTGAGATATTCCTCGGCAAGGGCCTGTGTATAGTCGGGGGAGAAGTTGCCACACGGGTTTATGTGGACGTGGAGAAGATTGTCCGCGATACGGTTCTTTCCATAGGCTACGTCGATTATCGTCTTGGTCTCAACGGAAATTCAATGGGTATACTAAATACCATTATAGAACAATCTCCGGACATCAATATCGGCACCAGGGCGGATATGGGCAAGCACAAGGAAATCGGTGCGGGGGATCAGGGCATCATATACGGATTTGCCTGTGATGAGACACCTGAGCTGCTACCTCTTCCCTACGTACTTTCCACCAGGATGATGAGGACTTTTGAGAATTGCGGGAATCCGATATTTGCTCCGGACGGCAAAGGACAGATAACGGTGGAATATAACGACAAGGGTGTTCCGCTACGAGTGGCGACGGTACTCATGTCCAATGCAATCGACTATCGCGAAGTGCCTGATAATGCGAAAGCCGGTGTGGAGCCCCAGGCGAAACGTCTTGCTATGGAATGCCTCAAAGGCTGGGTCGATGAAAAGACGGAATTCCTTTTCAATCCAACCGGGGAGTGGCAGGCGATCAATTCGTGCAGTGCGGCGGATTCAGGAGTGACGGGACGGAAGCTTGTCGTTCAGCTTTATGGAGGATATCCCGGCGCTCAGATCGGGGGCGGTTCCATTGTCAATAAATCGCCGGAAAAGGTGGATTGCTCGGCAGTGCTCGGTGCCCGCTATGTGGCAAAGAATATTGTCGCCGCGGGGCTCGCGAAAAAATGCGCCATACAAGTTGCGTATGCCATCGGAATGGCTAGGCCGATTTCCGTCTACGTAAATACATTTGGTACGGGAATTATTTCCGACGCCAAAACCAATATGCTCATTAAAGAATATTTCGACTTGTCACCAAGAGGCATGATTGAAAAATTTAAGCTTCTTGACGGTAACATTTATCGAAAACTTCCCAAGACATTTTTCCTCGATGATTATACCTGGGAAAAGGCGGACATGGTTGAAGCCTTAAGGCAGGCTGCGTCGATATAGACGTGCAGGCATTGAACCTGAGGATAGGGACTGGAGGGCCTTATGACATATCTGAAACTTGTCAGGAATTTACCATACAAAATATCGGACATCGGACTTGCCGGCTGGGGACGCAAAGAGATCGAACTTGCCGAGAATGAAATGCCCGGACTTATGGCGGTGAGGGCGAAATATGGTTCCAAGAAGCCGCTTAAAGGCTTAAAGATCGCAGGCAGTCTGCACATGACAATCCAGACGGCCATGCTCATAGAGACGCTTAAAGAGCTTGGCGGGGACATCAGATGGGCATCGTGCAATATTTTCTCGACGCAAGATCATGCGGCCGCGGCAATAGCGAAAGCCGGATCCGCAGCCGTTTTCGCCTGGAAAGGTGAGACACTTGAAGAATACTGGTGGTGCACGGAACAGGCGCTGACGTGGCCTGACGGTTCCGGCCCGGACCTCATTGTCGATGACGGAGGCGACGCAACGCTTTACATTCATCAGGGCGTTAAATACGAAAAAGCTCCTTTGCTGCTCGACCAAAAATACAATCACAAGGAATTGCAGATTATTGTGGATCGCATGAGGCACTCGCTGCAGCGTAATCCGAAACATTGGCAAGAGGTCGCTTCAGGAATTATCGGCGTGTCGGAAGAGACGACAACGGGCGTTCACAGGCTTTACCAGATGGCGCAGGCGGGGGAGCTTCTCTTCCCGGCCATCAATGTCAATGATTCGGTGACCAAGTCAAAATTTGACAATCTGTACGGCTGCCGGGAATCACTCGCCGACGGTATTAAGCGGGCAACGGATATCATGGTTGCTGGCAAGATGGTTGTCATCTGCGGATACGGCGACGTCGGTAAGGGATGTGCGCAGTCAATGAGGGGTTTTGGTGCGCGGGTGGTCATCACCGAGATTGATCCGATCAGCGCTCTGCAGGCTGCCATGGAGGGCTATGCCGTCATGACGCTTGACGATGTCGTCGCGAAGGGCGATATTTTTATCACGGCTACGGGCTGCTGCAAGGTCATCACCGGCAGGCATATGAACAGGATGAAGAACGAGGCCATTATATGCAATATAGGCCACTTTGACAGCGAGATAGACATGCAATATTTGGAAACAGGCAGCGGCTGCAAAAGGGAAAACATAAAACCCCAGGTGGATAAATGGACTCTCAAGTCCGGGCGTTCAATTATCGTCCTTGCGGAGGGAAGACTGGTAAACCTTGGCTGCGCCACCGGTCATCCGAGCTTTGTCATGAGCACCAGCTTTACCAATCAGTGCCTTGCGCAAATTGAACTTGCATCCGGGAAATATGAAGTTGGTGTTCACACCCTGCCCAAAAAGATAGACGAAGAGGTGGCAAGACTGCATTTGAGAAGATTGGGGGCGAAACTGTCAAGACTAACCAAAGAACAGGCCGATTATCTTGGCATTCCCATAGCCGGACCTTTCAAGCCGGACTATTACCGTTACTAGGAGCACGAATCAGGGATCTGACTCAGGTCTTGACGCGCAGGAACATGATAACCGATGCGACTCCGAAAATAATATTTGCAAGCCATGCAGAGATAATCGGAGGTATTGAGCCGGAGCGGCCGAGGGACATGGAGAAGGCATGAACAATCCAATAGGAGAATCCTATGACAATGCCGACACCGATGCTCTGCGTGACGCCGCCGCTTCGCTCGCTCCTTATGAGTGAGAAGGAAATACCAATCGTAATGAGAATCATAATGACGAGGGTAAATGCGATCTTGCCGTGCATATCAACTAAATATCGCGTGGCATCGTACCCCTCAGATTGAAGCTTCCTGACGTAGTTTCTTAGTTCACTAAATCCCATCTTTTCAGCTTCTTTTTGAACGATGTTGAAATCCTCTGGTTTCTCCGGGAGGTCTATCACCTTAGAGGAAGCCCACTCAAGAGCGGGGAATTCTCCGCCAAAACGCGTTGTCAAGAGGTTGTAAAATATCCACTTGTCATCTTTCCATTCCGCTTTTTCCGCGTCGACACGCGCCGTCAGCGTAAAGTTCTTATCCAGATAATTTATCGTAATTCCCTGTATAACATTCGTTTTAGGGTCATAAAACCGGAAATTGTATATGGCGTTTTGCCCTCGGTACCAGAGTTGATTTTGTTTGAATGTCCCTAGGGCTTCTCGCTTTTGTACTTCCACGTATACAATGTTGTCCGCTTTCTGGTTACTGTATGGTGTAACAAGTTCACTATTGAGAAAGGCGAATATACAGATGAGCGCTGATATGATAAACACTGGCATGGAAGTCCTGTAGAGACTGATGCCGTTTGCCTTCATGGCCAGGACCTCGGAATTCTTCGCAAGGGTGCTGAAAGTCAAAAGGGATGCGAGGAGCGCCGTGGCGGGTATAGTCTGTGAAATCATCATGGGGATCATGTAAAAGAAATATGAAAGGATCTGCGGCATAGATGCATTATTGCTAAGGAACATTCTTATGCGTTCAACAAATTCAACAATCAGGAAGAGCGACGTGAAGAGCGTCAGCACGAGGACAAATAGCCGGATAAACTCTTTCGTTACGTATCGATCTAATATGGTCATGTATCAATTCTCTTTGTGCACTTGCCTATCAGGTTCTTCAAATAGGGTCCGATGGGGATGTCAATGCGGAGGGGCCTGTCATTTGCCGCCCTGACAAGGAGATAAACGCCGACGATACAAAATACGATATTGGGAGACCAGGTTCCGATGAGCGGTGAGAGTCTTCCTGTTTCCACAAGGGCCTCGCCGCCGAGGCGTATGATGTAATAAATAAAGACTATGACAAGGCCGAGGGTAAATCCTCTTGATCGTACGGCCCTGTGCGCCCTGATACTCAAGGGAATGCCGAGTATGCCGAAGACGATGCATGAAAGAGGAGTTGTAATCGTCTTGTAAAATTCAATAGCCATTTCCCGAAAAACCGCGTCTTCCAAACCGGCCGTCTTAAGTTTCTGAGACAATTCCCAGACCGTCATTTCGGTGCTGTCCTTTGCGCTGGCTTTTTTTGCTTCGGCGATGGACGACTCAATATCGAGATTTACGTCATACGAGCTGAAATCCATTTTTCGATAGTTCTTCAGCATTTTATCGACTGTATGCGTGCTGCCGTTTTGCAGCCGCAGGGTGACTGTCATCAGTGCAGGGTCTGATACAAGGTAGGCTGTCTCCGCTATAATGGTGCTGGGTTCCTTGCTGATCCTTGTGTCTGAGATGATGACCCCCTGCATGGAATCACCGTGAACAGGAATAGTTTCTGCGTAAAGAAGGATTCCTCTGAAATCGTCGTTGAACACCTTTTCCTTAATACCTATGCTCGCCTTTTTCTTTGCGACGTTAAAGAGCAAATTCTTTGTCGCGTATTTGCTGTGGGGAACCAAAAAAAGACTCGTGACGGCGGTTATGGTAAAGGCTATCAGTGAAGCAACGGCAACAGGGCCTACGAGTTTATATAAACTCATTCCGGACGCCTTTAGGATAGTTAGTTCGTTGTCACCGGATAGCCTCCCCAATCCGATGAGTATCGAGATCAGGAGCGATATGGGGATGGTCAATATCAGAAACGACGGTGTTAGCAGCAGAAACAGTTTAGAGATATCGACAAAACTAACACCCTTATTTACCATGAGGTCCATGAGTTGGATGATCTTACCCATGAGAAGAACGAATGTCAGAACAAAAAGGATAAGGAAAAATGGATAGGCAATCTCCTTAAGGATGTATCGATCGATAATCTTAAACATAGGCGTAGATGGTGAATTAAATACTTATTTAATGACAGAGACTAACATGGAGTTAAAGAGGTTTGTCAAGGAAAAGATTGACCGTGCTGCCTTGAGGTGCATTGCGCATGCGCAGCAACAACGATGAGTCTCGCGTTTAACTTCGCTCCGAGGGACTAAGCGCCCCTTGATTCGTATCAGGTTATCCATATCGTTTGTTGACCGCATCTCACAAATTTGCTAAGTACTAAACCTTCCCGGACCAAAGGAAATGACGCTGTTCTTAACATACCCGTGAGGTAACGTCCTGTGATAGACCTGCATACGCATTCAATTTTTAGTGACGGTGAGCTGATTCCTTCAGAGCTGGCGAGGAGGGCGAAAGTAATGGGATACAGCGCCCTCGCCATAACCGATCATGGTGACCATTCCAATTTCGATTTTATTATTGTCCGCCTTGTGAAAGTCTGTGAGAAATTGACAGATGCCCTTGACATGCAGGTGATTCCGGGGATAGAGCTGACCCATGTTCCTCCGGAATATATTTACGATCTTGCAGTAGAGGCACGACATGCAGGGGCGAAGATCATTGTAGTTCACGGCGAAACGATTGTTGAACCGGTAGCGGCAGGCACGAATGCGGCCGCCCTTAAGGCGCCTATCGACATACTTGCGCACCCCGGCCTGATTACGGAGGGAGAAGCTCGGGAGGCTGCAAGGAATGCAATATATCTCGAAATTACGACGAGGAAGGGCCACAGTTTGACGAATGGACACGTTGTAAAGATGGCCCGCCGGGCGAAAGCTCCTGTCATTCTAAATAGCGACAGTCATGCACCCCGTGATCTCGTTCATAAGGATATGGGTCGGATAATCGCACAGGGCGCAGGTTTGACCGAAGTGGAAACAGAAGTGATGTTTCGCAATTCGCAAGTCCTGGTTAAGAAGTCATCGACAAAATAAGGTTGAACGATTCGGTGTGATACATGCGAGGCATGTCGCTGCCGGAAAAGTTTTGCAGGCCTGCGTAGGATGTTCACTGCAGCTATTACCGGCTACTTGTGAGTTTCGGCTGTGTGCCGCATTTCTTCTCTTTACCCCGCCAGTTCGTAAGATCACCATGCGTCAATGGTCATAAAGAAGGCTCGAGAGAAGGCTGATCATGGATGTCCATGACATGTTGTGATGTCGTTGGTCAGACTCAATTTGTGGCGGTCCGCTTACTTGCGGACGGTACTGTTTATGATTTGAATCATTATTATCCCATTATTTCATGTACTTGACGGTCGATTAAGGGAGGAAATCGGACAGAAAAAAACCTTTTTTTTGTCTTGCGTATATCAATATATAGTAGTATGATCATTTCCTACCCCAATATATTGGGTAAAATGATCGTACTGAGACCACACTTTCGTTGTGGAGCCAAGGGAGAGCATCTTATGCATGAAAAGATAAAAAAGAGAGATGGCCGGTTAGTAAAATTCAATGCAGAGAAGATAACCAATGCCATTGAGAAGGCCGGGGCCGCGACGGGTGAATTTGATGGCGCCACAGCGAGAAAACTCACGATAAAGGTTCTCAGCTTGGCGGAGAAACTCTTCGACGACAAGGTTATGACAGTGGAAGAGTTTCAGGATATCGTGGAGGAAGTCCTTTTATCTTCTCCTTATCGTCGGACGGCTAAGGCATATATTATATACAGGGAGCAGCATGCCAGATTAAGGGAAATTACCAACAAGATGGAGGTTGATCTGGTCGATCAGTATCTCAAGAAAAAGGACTGGAAGATTAATGAAAACAGCAATATGGATTATTCCTTGCAGGGTTTGAACAACTATATATCTTCCGAGGTCAGTAAGGTCTACTGGTTGAATGAGATTTATTCGCCGGAAATCAGAAAGGCGCACACAGACGGTGATTTTCATATTCACGATTTGAGTCTTCTTTCCGTATACTGTGTGGGATGGGATCTGTATGATCTTCTTCTGGAAGGTTTCCGAGGAGTGTCGGGTAAAGTTGAGAGTAAGCCGGCCAAGCACCTTCGCAGTGCCCTGGGGCAGGTGGTTAATTTCTTTTACACCCTTCAAGGGGAAGCGGCCGGCGCTCAGGCTTTCTCCAATTTTGATACCCTGCTCGCGCCTTTCATAAGGTACGATCGGTTGAGTTACAGTGAAATTAGGCAGGCTCTGCAGGAATTTATTTTTAATATTAACGTACCTACGAGGGTGGGTTTCCAGACGCCGTTTACAAACGTTACCCTCGATGTGACAGTGCCGAAGTATTACGCGGAACAAAATGTAATTATCGGAGGTAAACCGCAGAAAGAGACATACAAGGATTTTCAGGAGGAGATGAATCTCTTCAATAAGGCTTTCCTTCGCGTCATGGCTGATGGAGACGCCAAGGGCAGGGTCTTCACATTTCCCATACCGACATATAACATAACAAAGGAATTCAAATGGGACGATCGTAATCTTGACGACTTATGGGAAATGACGGCGAAGTATGGAGTGCCCTATTTTTCGAATTTTATAAACTCAGACATGAACCCGGAAGATGCGAGGAGCATGTGCTGCAGACTTCGTATCGATAACAGGGAATTGGAAAAAAGGGGAGGTGGGTTATTCGGCTCGAATCCCTTAACTGGTTCTATTGGCGTGATTACGATGAATATGCCGAGAATAGGCTACCTCGCCAAGACGGAAGAGGAATTTGTGGAACGTCTCGAAAAACTCATGATCACTGCCAAGGAGAGTTTGGAGACCAAGAGAAAAGTCTTGGAAAAATTTACTGAGGGAAACCTCTATCCCTACACAAAATATTACCTGAGAAATGTGAAGAAACGTTTTGGCGAATATTGGAAAAATCACTTTTCAACAATTGGACTTGTCGGCATGAATGAAGCCTGTCTCAATTTTTCGGGCAAGAATATAGCCTCTGAGGAAGGGCAGAAATTCACATTGAAGATACTGGATTCCATGAGAAGAATGTTAATAGACTTCCAAAAGGAAACAGGGAACAACTATAATCTTGAATCGACGCCTGCGGAAGGCACTTCATACCGCCTTGCGAAAATTGATAAGGTGAAATATGCAGACATCATCTGTGCGAATCAGGATATACATGCGGAGCAAGAAGGAGAACCTTTTTACACTAACTCTACACAGTTGCCTGTGAACTTTACGGACGATATATTTGAAGCCCTGGATCTGCAAGATGAAATCCAGGCGAGGTACACGGGAGGAACAGTTTTTCACACATATGCAGGAGAAAGAATTAATGATGCGTCAACCGTAAAGGCATTTGTACGTAAGGTATGCACTCAGTATCACTTACCCTATGTTACGTTCACACCGACCTTCAGTGTCTGTCCTTCGCACGGCTATTTGAGCGGCGAGAAAGAGACATGTCCCATTTGCATGGAAGCCTGTGAGATATATTCGCGTGTGGTCGGTTATCTGCGACCTGTTAAACAATGGAATTTGGGAAAGCAGGAAGAGTATAAAGGGAGAAAGGTTTTCAGTTTTTAGAAGATGCAGATAGGCGGGTTGCAGAAGGTATCATTGAATGAATATCCCGGGATGATAAGTGCAATTGCATTTACACAGGGCTGTAACTTCAGGTGTCCCTACTGTCATAATCCGGAATTGGTGGATCCTGATCTCTTCGGGGATTGTCTGCCGGAGGAAGGCGTGCTTTCTTTCTTAGAGAGACGCAGGGGAAAGCTTGATGCCCTGACGATTACCGGCGGCGAACCGACGATACAGCTTGACTTGATCGACTTTATAAAGCGTGTTAGAAAAATCGGGTATTTGATTAAATTAGATACGAACGGTTCCTGTCCTGAGGTGTTGGAACAACTGGTCGGCGGCCGGCTTCTTGATTATATTGCCATGGATATGAAGGGACCTTTCCAGAAGTACAGGACGGTGACGAGGTCAAAGATTGATGAGGATAAAATACGACAGAGCATGGAAATAATCATGAAATCTGGTAAGCCTTATGAATTTCGCACAACCGTTCCCAAGAAACTGCTTCAGGAAGAAGATCTCTTGGAGATGGGGAAGCTGCTGAGAAATGCGAGTTGTTACATATTGCAGCAGTTTATTCCCACCAGGACTCTTGATAAACAATTTCAGAAGTATGAAGCATATTCGCAGGAAGAGATGGAGTATCTCAGAGACAAACTGAAGAAAGATGTGCCTGTTGTTCGAATACGATAGATGATACAGTAAGATGAATTCCATGAAAGGACCTGCAGCAAATTACGCCTGTGGTGTCTCCTTCTTTTCTCCCCGGGCTCACGTCAAATTATGCAGTTTATTTTTTGTGTCTCATTCCCTGATGAGTCTATCCTGATATGGTCGAAGGGCGCGCTTCGAATATTGTATTCTCTTAGGGCGTAGATTCTCCACTGAGCATTTGAATTTCTTTGAGGGTGACATATGGGCAAAGATAAGAAAGCGAAGCCTGTTTGTGAAAGTGAACATATCAGTACGTTATTGCGCAAACTGTCTCCGGAAGTTAAAGGATTTATGGAAAAACAGCTTGATCAGATCAGGCGGTTAAATCAGATAGGGACGGCTCTGTCGGCGGAAAAGAACCTGGACAGACTGTTGGAAATGATTGTGGATGAAGCGAGAGAGTTTACAAATGCGGACGGCGGCACGCTGTATATCATGTCTGACGATGAAGAGGAACTCCACTTCGCCATAGTGCAGAACACTTCTTTGAATATTCGTATGGGGGGCACCGGCGGAAGGATCACCTGGCCGTCCGTAAGACTAAAGAACGTCGATGGGAAGCCCAATCATGCCAATGTTTCTGCATACGCCGCCATTACAGGTCAGGTAGTAAATATTTCTGACGTCTATCATGCAGAGGGATTTAATTTTGAGGGCACCAGGCGATTCGATGCGGAAACGGGATACCGCTCCAAGTCCATGCTGGTAGTTCCCATGCGAAATCACGAAAATGATATTATCGGCGTCTTGCAGTTATTGAATGCGCAAATTGAAGGGCAGGCAGAAGTCATCTCATTTTCAATGGAAAATCAAAAGATGACAGAGTCATTGGCATCGCAGGCTGCTGTTGCCATTTCCAATAAACGACTGATTCATGATCTGGAAAACCTGTTGGAGTCTTTCATCAGAACGATTGCTACTGCGATTGATGAGAAATCTCCTTACACGGGCGGTCATGTTCGTCGCGTTTCGGAGTTGACAATGGCAATTGCGGAAAAGATAAATAATAGCGTGGAGGGGCCGTATGCGGACATCCGCTTTGATGAAGATGAATTGAAGGAACTCCACATTTCGGCTTGGCTCCATGACGTTGGCAAGATAACTACGCCGGAATATATTGTCGACAAGGGGAAGAAACTTGAAACGATATATAACAGGATTGAAGCCTTGAAAGCGCGGTTTGAGATTCTAAGAAGGGACTATGCAATTGAAGCTCTGAAGAAAGGAAGTAGACAAAGAGAAGAATATCGTGCGGAAAAGTCAAATTGCGACGTTGGCGAAGATGAAAGGGATTTGGATGCGGATTACGATTTTCTCGCAGATATTAATATGGGAACAAAATTCATGGACAAAAAAATGCTTGACCGGCTGAAGGGCATAGCAGACAGGAAATGGATTCTCGGCGGAGATTCGCAAAGTTTTCTGAGCGATGAGGAGGTATACAATCTTAGTATTCCCGTGGGTACTCTTACAGACAAGGAGAAAGAGATTGTTAAGAATCATGTTACTGTTACGCATAAGATGCTCTGTCAGCTCCCATTTCCTAAGAAGCTGAAGAATGTGTCTCATTATGCTTCCTCCCATCATGAAAGGATCGACGGCGCCGGCTATCCCTTCGGGCTAAAAGGCGACGAGATTCCTCTTCAGGCTCGAATCATTGCGCTTGCAGATGTTTTCGACGCATTAACGGCAAAGGATAGACCGTACAAGAAGGACAAAACTCTATCGGAAGCCGTTAAAATAATGCGATACATGGTGAACGATAATCACATTGATAGAGACCTGTTCGAACTGTTTATCAAGGAGCGGATCCATCTCGACTATGCAGAGAAGGAGCTGACATCGAGTCAGATTGATATGTCTTAAGCATCGATGCTGGGCTTCACCTTTTTATTGACTTGATCTCTTTTTCTATTTCCCGAGATCTGTCATCTTGTGCGGGAAGATATTTCAAGGCCTCCCTGAAGTGAAAAAGGGCACTGTCCATCTTCTTTTTTTTCTTGAAGTAGATGCCGAAATAGTAGTGGGAGTCGCCGGGATTGTTTGTCTTGCCGTAGGCCATAGCGATACTGTAATATATGTCTGCATCATTTATATCTTTCTTTCCGATTCTCTTATAGAGATTCAGGGCTGCCGTGTAATCACCCTGCAATTCGTAAGACCTGCCAAGGTAGAGCAAGGTGTCGAGATCGTCCTCCTTAAGGCTCAATGCTTTGCTGAGGAAGGCAATTGCGTCTGCCGACCGACCGAGCTTGAAATAAAGAATCCCGAGGTCCCTGGTTATGTCCTGGTCGTCCGGCGACAGGCTCAAGGCTTTACGAAACTCGATCAGGGATTCGTCAGTTCGGCCAAGCTTTTCTTGAGTTACCGCCATCCCATAGAGCGAATCGACGTCATTCGGGTTTTTTTGCAGATCATTCTGAAAATAGTGAAGACTCGAATCGAGGTTCTTCTCTCCGAACATAAGGACTGTCTGTATCCTTTTTAAATTCCCTACTAAAGTATCGCGTCCCTTTTGGGTATAGGTTGTCTGAAGAAGGGCATCTATATAACCGATCCTTTCATCGGTCCCCGGGTGGGTGAGGAAATATGATGGTATATTGCTGGAATAAAACTCATACCTTCTCATCAACTTCATAAAATCCAGCATGGCTTTGCCGTCGTATCCCGCACCGACTAGGTAGGACATACCGAGCCTGTCTGCCTCTTCCTCGTGTTCCCGGCTATACTTTAGACTTAGGGTTGTAGCAGTCGCCAAAGAGAAGCTGGCTACAGCGGCTGTGAGATCCCCTCCGCCTCCAAGAAATGCACCGGCAAGAACTGCGGCAAGCGTGGCGATTCCAACCTTCTGCGATTTTTCTATGATACTGGCCACGTGTCTCTTGTTTATATGCGCTATTTCATGTGCGAGTACTGAGGCCAGCTCACTTTCAGTTTCAACGAGGGTGATCAAGCCTCTATTGACATATACATAGCCGCCCGGCGTGGCAAAGGCATTGATTGCCGAACTCTTGATGACCGAGAAGTGGAATTCAAATGGAGCCTTCTCACTTTGAGCGAGTACTTTATTTCCCAATTGATTGATGTACGCGTCTATCTTCTCGTCATGAATTAAAACACCACTCTTATCGAGCCTCTCATAAAATTCCTTGCCGAGTTTCTTTTCATCTTCGATGGTAAAAGAAGCATGCGCTAATCCGGCGGTCTGAAAGATTATAAAGACAATTACGGCAGGGATGATTCCCGTCCGGCTTCTTTTAAAGATGGGGAATTGATTCAATGGGTAACCTCTCCGATTAAGAAATTATCATCTGATTATAGGGGCCTTGTTAGGGTCGAGTGATGACATGTGGTTAATTATTATCTCTTTTGGCAGTCAGAAGCAAGTCATGGTTTATGCGGTGTCATCTGAAATGTGAAGCCGACAGCTGTTGGCGGGCGTTACTATTTAATATTGTTAAGGGTTGACCAATATGCTATAGCACAGGCGCTTAACATCGGTGTGATGCTGGACGTGTGTTCGTCTACAATGATGGGGCAAAGTGTTTCAAAGGGGCGCTTAACCGTGAAGGAAAAACTCGTTATTACCATTGACGGCCCTGCCGGTGCAGGGAAGAGCACAGTCAGCAAGGCCTTGGCGAGAAGGCTATCATATCTCTATCTGGATACGGGCGCTCTCTACAGGGCGTTTGCCTATAAAGTTATCGAGGACGGGATTTTACCGGGCGACGAAAAGGCTCTTGCAGCCTTATGCGCCCGCATAGAGTTGCATCTCGACAACATAGATGGCAGCTTGAATGTCTTTGTTGACAGTGTAAATGTGACGAAGATGATCAGATGTGAGGAAGTAGGTCTTGTTGCGTCGAGGGTTTCGGCTGTTTCCGCAGTCAGGGAGAGACTGCTCGCGATTCAGCGCCAGGCAGGGGACAGAGGGGGTGTCGTGGCCGAAGGCAGAGACATGGGGACAGTGGTTTTCCCAATGGCCGATTATAAATTCTATTTAGATGCGAGCGTGGAGGAAAGAGTTAGAAGACGCTACGCCGAACTGCGCTCGCAGCGCGGCAGTGTGGACTATAAGAAAGTTGCAGAGGACCTGGTTGTCAGAGACAGGCAGGATAAGGAGAGAAAAATAGCGCCTTTGAAGGCTTCCGAAGACGCAACAATTGTGGATTCTACGAAGATGAGCGTCGCAGAAGTTGTTGAGAAGATGATTTCTATAATTAGAGGTGCCTGAGCCGTCAGTCAGGAGCGTAAATGGCTGATGCAGCGTTATTTTTAACTGCCCTCAGCTTATTGAATATTCTATGCCGATTAACCTCATGCGGGAACTTTTGAATTCTCTTGATATTTCATAACCAGTATGTTACTTGACTTTTTTCTTACGAGATTTTTTATAAAATTCAGGGGGTAACGGTTTAATGGTTAACAGCAATAACTCAATTTCTAAAGAACGAAATAGCGGTGAGAAGATTGACGAAAAAGCGCCAGCCGAAAAAGCACTTCCTCAAAAGGTAGCCGGTAAAGAAGAGGATGTGGGGTTCAGGGAATTATATGAACAGAGTTTACAGAGCGTTCAGCTTGGCCAGATCGTGACAGGTAAGGTCGTTCAGATAAATAGTGACGTTCTTATGGTAGATGTCGGCTGGAAAACGGAAGGTTATATCCCGGCAAGGGAATTGAAGGATGAAGAAGGGAATATTCCGTTTGCAGTTGGTGATGAATTGGAAGTCTTGGTCGACAGAAGAGACCCGGATGGTAATCTCGTCCTGTCGAGGGACAAAGCGGTAAAGATTAAAGTATGGGATGATGTTAAAAATGCGTGCGAACATAATATTCCCGTAAAGGGGACGGTTATAGAGAGAGTGAAGGGTGGACTCTCTGTAGATATTGGAATTTTGGCCTTTCTCCCAGGTTCTCAGGTGGACGTCCGTCCGGTGAGAGACCTCGATAAATACGTCGGGCAGACGTTGATGTTCAATGTCCTCAAGTATGACAGGAAGAGAAACAATGTCGTACTCTCGAGAAGATCTATATTGGAGCAGGAAAGGGTTGCGGCAAAGAAGGAGACGCTCGAGGGAATCGAGGAAGGAAAGATTATGGAGGGTGTCATCAAGAACATAACCGATTACGGCCTCTTCATAGATTTAGGCGGAATTGACGGCCTTCTCCATGTTACCGACATATCTTGGGGAAGAATTACGCGACCGTCGGATAATTTTTCCAAGGGCGATAGGATAAGGGTTAAGGTCCTTTCTTTTGATAGAGAAAAGGAGCGGGTTTCCCTTGGTCTTAAGCAATTGATGGATAATCCCTGGGAGATGATCGAGAAGAAATACGCCGTGGGTTCTGTCATTGAGGGTAAAGTAGTGAATCTCACGGATTACGGCGTCTTTGTGGAAATGGAACCGGGCGTGGAGGGTCTTGTGCATATAACAGAAATGTTCTGGACAAGAGAGATTAAACATCCGTCTAAAGTTTTGTCTATGGGCGATATTGTGAAAGTCATGGTTCTTGACGTCAATCCGGAGGTGAAGCGTATCTCACTCGGACTAAAACAGACAACCGAAAATCCATGGGAGGCGCTTAAACAGAAATACCCCGAGGGCAGTATCGTCAAAGGTGTTATACGGAATATCACAAACTTCGGTTTTTTCGTCGGCATTGAGGAAGGAATAGACGGCCTCGTCCATGTATCTGACATTTCGTGGAAACAGAATATAAAACATCCATCAGAATTGTACAAGAAAGGTCAGGAAGTCGAGGCAATGGTCTTGAACATTGACGTGGCGAACGAAAAATTCTCCTTGGGAATAAAGCAGGTCGACAAGAACCCCTGGGACGAAAAGAATTTCATTTATGCGGCTGGATCGGTCATAAACGGAAAGGTCACTAATGTAACTGACTTCGGCATTTTTGTAGAACTGGAAGAAGGAGTCGAAGGCCTGGTTCATGTATCGGAATTGAGCCATAAGAGAGTAAAGGCCGCATCAGAGATATATGCTGTAGGTGATGTTGTATCGGCAATCGTTAAGAGTGTGGATTTGCAGAATAGAAGGATCAGACTGAGCATAAAGGACTACGAATCGCCGCCTGAGGCATCTTCTTCTTCAGTCACACAGTATTTGAATAATAAAGAAAATGTCGGATCGAATCTCGGCAAGGTCTTGGCCGATGTAAAAATGGCAGAGAATGACAAGGGATAATGTCAAGCCGTGAGAAAACACCCTGTTATATTAGGCGTCTTCCTTTTATTTCTGATCGTTGTAGTATTTTTTTTGCTGGTTTATGTTTTAGGGTCATCGACGGAAGACAGGCGTTCATTTGCCCTTGACAACAAGGTGGGTGTAGTAAAAGTCGAAGGATTCATCGGCGATACACGTGATGTTCTCGAACAGTTGAATCAATTCGGTAAAGACGATGCCATCAAGGCAATTGTGCTGAGAATTGATTCACCGGGAGGAGGGGTCGCTTCCTCGCAGGAGATCTATGAGGCTGTGACGGAACTCAAGAAGAAGAAGAAAGTTGTAACATCCATGGGGTCTCTCGCAGCATCCGGAGGTTACATGATTGCATGTGCCACGGACAAGATTGTAGCCAATCCGGGAACTCTCACCGGCAGTATTTCCGCTGTCATGCACTTTGCCAATGCGGAGGAGCTGCTGAAGAAGCTGGGCCTTAAAGCGTCAGTCGTTAAGAGCGGAAAGTTCAAGGATATAGGCTCACCTGTAAGGGAGATGACGCCTGAAGAAAGGGCGCTGATTCAGGAACTGGTTGATGATATATACGATCAGTTTCTTGACATGGTAGCCCGCGACAGAAAAATACCTAAAGAGAACTTACGAAAAATCGCTGATGGGAGGATCTTTACGGGAAGACAAGCTCAGAAATTGGGCCTTGTCGACTATTTAGGTGACATGGGATATGCGGTCACGCTTGCCGGCGAGCTTTCGGGTATAAAGGGGAAGCCTGAGGTTGTACACCCGAAGAAGAAAGGACCAAGATTCTGGGATTATTTTTTTCGGGAGATGTTTACGGCCCTTGAGCTTCAGATGCGTGGAAGAACCGAACAGTTAAATGGCATTCTGTATTATTCGCCCGTTGCAGATCACAATTAAAGCGTTGTTTTATGACGAAGAAAGAGCTGATCAAAAGGGTTCAGGATAAAGTTGGGGAGTATCCTCCCAAAGATATAGCCTACGTGGTTCATCTTATTTTTGAAGCAATGAGCGCCGCCCTGAAGAGAGATGAACGGATAGAGATCAGGGGTTTTGGAAATTTCACGGTAAGAAACCGGAAGCAGATCCTGGGGAGAAATCCGAAAACTTCTGTTGCGATAAACCTTCCCGCAAGAAAGGTGCCTTTTTTTAAGGTCGGTAAAGACCTCAATGATATGGTAAATCGACAAAGATAAACTGCGGCTTATATAAAATCCCAGTCACTGTCCGGTGACGCAAAATCCTTCAGTTGTTCTCTTCTTTTCTTGTGCTGAAGTTTCTTTAGAGCTTTCGCCTCTATTTGCCTTATTCTTTCGCGGGTTACGCCCATCATCTCACCTACTTCCTCAAGTGTAAAGGGCCCATAATTGCAGGCAACCCACGTGCAGTTCAAAAAAGTTTCGTTCTTAAGCCGCCATTCGCAGGTCCCATCCTGGCAGGCCTCTGATATTAAGTGCCCCTTTTTCTTACACCTGTAAGTGTTTATCAATTTGCTCAATCTTACACCCCGAAACGCATTATTGTTTGAGACTGCCTACGAAGCCGCATCTTCAGACGACAAGGAAGTTGTATAGTAATCTAAGCGCTCGTCATTTATTTGTCAATAATAATTGATTAAAAATATGCGGAATTTCGGCGAATTACTGTTCTATTCCTCATTAAGGCAGCCGGCACGGGTCTTAAGGCGCCTGAGGCGGTAAAGTAATGTATCCCTTTCCAAAGCTGTTCGGGGATTGGGAAGGCTGAGAGCTTGGTTTATTATTTGGATGGCTTTCTGAAAATCACGCCGTCTATGCTCAAGATATTTGGCCATCTCTTCCACGGCAAAAAAATTACCGGCATTACAGAGAAGCATTGTTTCCCATATCTGGATGGCTTCTACCCAGCGACCGTGGCGCTTGTGCATGAGAGAAAGGCTTTTCCTCGCTTCATAGGCTGCATGAGGATCATCTGACTTTGATAGTGCTTCGAGGAGACTCCGCGCGCCTGACGAGTCCCCGCGGTCAGCGAGGAGGCGGGATGCTGCCAGAAGGTCAGCATGGTCGTTCCGTACGATATCGGGTTTGGAGTCCAACAATTCCGCAAGGTGAATGGAAAGGGCCGCCATGGAAACGACGTCAAGGCGGTTGTGTTCAAAGACATCGGCCAAGAGGTGGGGATCGTTGTATCTAAGCCAATCGAAGTAGCGCTGAGGAATCTCACTTCCCGGTATATCGCCGTAACGATGAAATCCGATGATGTCTTTCTCCATGGTGGCCAGACGATTATTTTCCAGCCGATGCCCGAAGAGGCGACGGGCGGGGTGAAGGAGATCAAGATTGGGCATGGCGGTCAGGCCGTCCGGGAGACGGTTAAGGATGAAACGAGCCGCTAGAAGACCGACATCGAAGGTCTTGCCGTTGTAGGTTACGAGAAAGCCCTTTTCCTGTGCCACTTCGAGCAGAAAGTGGAGACAGGCCTTTTCTTCGGAGAAGTCACGGGCAAAAAGCTGCTGCGTACGGAATGTGTCATCTACAAACCAGCCGAGACCGATGAGGAAGGCAAACGTGCCAGTGCCGCCTGCCAGTCCGGTGGTTTCCGTGTCAAGAAATAAAGCATCTTTGCAGTCAAATGATGCTATATCTGCGTTATTGGCGAGAATGGCCGCGGCCTTCATATCAAGGGCCGTCATTTCTCTGATACTGCGGCTTCCGTGCTTCGAAGAACCCGCGTAGTGTGCATGGACGATAAGGAATTTTCCAAAGGCGTTGGCAACCTCTTCGCCTCGAATCACGTCCTGAAGCTGGAGGTGGCTTTTGTACAACCCGGGAGCGGCCTTCTGCGTACCGGCGGGCCGCCGCGACGTGACGGCTTCGATGCGCCTCCGCAGTTCGCTGATCTCATCAGCCCTTGGGGATTTCTTTTGCTTCGGTGAGTTCTCGCCTGTCAGGCGCTGCAACCGTTTAATTGTGCTCATGTCTTCTCGATAATCAAATCAAGTATGGCAAGGACCGTTTCCTTGGCAGTAGGACCTACCTCGAGTGTAGGTCCCACGCAACTTGGGCAGCCGTGTCTGCAAGGGCAGCTCCGAATGAGACTCAGTGCTGAGGCCAGGAGGTGGTCATGTTCTTGATAGAGGAGGTCCGAAAAACCGATCCCTCCCGGGTAGGCATCAAAGATAAACACAGTTGGGTCAAAGGCGTCCGCCATCACACCGGTTGCATCCGTGGCGGTCTGAGACGATGTTGTGATGTAACGCGACCCAGCGCCGTGGCGGACAAACCATTCACCGCTCTTATCGCCGATGCATCTGTCAATATCGTGCGCGTCGGACATGAGGAGCATCGATGCAAGGTGGTGAAGGCTGTAAGCGAGGCCGGCAAGTCCGTCAATGATTTCCGACTGAGTATAGGAGAGATCGTTCAGCATGTCCCTGGGTATGGTGAACCAGTAACTCGTGGTGTGCATATCTTTTTCCGGGAGCGTAACATCGCCGTAACCGAGATTCTCGGAAGTATAAAATTTAATCTTCTTATATCCCACAACCTTTCGCACCACCTGCACCTCACCATGTTCAACGATGATCTTTTGCCGGAACTTCTGCGCGAAGCTGTCGATAACCCGGACATTTGTATATGTCATGGCATCGGTGTAATAATCCACATCGACCTTGTGGACGAACGCCGTCTTGCGTTCGAGGTCGAGCTTGTCCACATAGAACTGCTGGGATTCCATCATGTAGATGGCGTCATCATGAACCATGGAAAAGGCGCTGTCCCAGTCTATCTCGGCGATTACCTTGTGCGCCCCTGCCTCCGTGGCGTCCACGACCACGACATTTTCAGGATTGATGCTCCGGAGGCTGACTTCATCGGCGGGATAGCTCTCTGCTGTCCAGTGCCAGCGGTCATCGACCTTGTGCAGGACGCCTTTCTCTTCAAGATAGTTAAGGAGCTCCTCGAGATTTTCGCCCCCGAAGCGTTCTCCTTTTTCGAAGGGAAGTTCAAAGGCGGCGCTCTTCAGGTGGTGAAGGAGTATGAGGAGATTTTCGGGATTGACCCGGCAGTGCTCGGGTGACCGGGAAAAGAAGTAATCCGGATTCTCCACGATGAACTGATCCATCGGGTTACTCCGGGCAATGAGTATAGCGAGGCTGTGCCCCATCCGCCTTCCGGCACGGCCGGCCTGCTGCCATGTGCTCGCGATAGAGCCAGGGTATCCGACCATGATGCACGATTCCAGGTCGCCGATGTCAATTCCGAGCTCGAGGGCGTTAGTGCAGACCACGCCCATTACCTCCCGGTCACGGAGTCCCTGTTCTATTTCCCTCCGTAGATTGGGCAGATAACCGCCGCGGTAGCCCGTAACAAAATGTGTATCGAGGGCCTTACCTTTGGCAAATTGATCCTTGAGATACTTTGTGAGTATCTCCACAGTGAGGCGGCTTGTGGTAAATACGATGGTCTGGATTTCATTTTGGATAAGTTCTATCGCCAGCTTTCTCGCCGGTGTCATGGCAGATTGACGGATTCCCAGTTCACGGTTGACGATGGGCGGGTTGTACATGATGAACGTCTTGGAAGCCATCGGAGCGCCGCTCCTGTCGATCAGTTCCACGGGCCGCTCCAGCAGACGCTCAGCATGCTCCTTCGGGTTTGCAACAGTTGCCGAGCAGCAGATGAAGACAGGGTCCTGGCCGTAGAAACGGCAAATCCTGACGAGGCGCCTGATAACGTTTGTAAAATGCGAGCCGAACACTCCCCTGTAGACGTGAAGCTCGTCGATGACTATGTATTTAAGATTAGCAAAAAGTTTCTGCCACTTCGTATGGTGCGGGAGTATTCCGGCATGGAGCATGTCCGGGTTAGTGACTACGACATGTCCCTGCTTGCGGATGGCCTGGCGGGCGTCGTCCGGCGTATCGCCGTCATACGTATATGTCTTTATGTCCGCCCGCAGGGCGGTGATCAGACTGTGCACCTCTTGCATCTGGTCCTGGGCGAGGGCCTTGGTGGGAAAGATGTAGATGGCGCGTGTTTCCGGCTCTTCAATAATTTTGTGGAGTACGGGAATGTTATAACAAAGGGTCTTCCCGCTCGCTGTGGGTGTGATGATCACCACATCACGGCCTCTTCCTATGAGATGCACGGCCTCGGCCTGATGGCTGTAGAGCTGATATATCCCTCTTGCCTTGAGGACGGATTGAATGCTCGGGTGAACCCAATCGGGAAAGGGGGAGAATTTGCCCTGAAAAGCGGGCAGCTTCTTCATCGCCCGGACGTTTTCCATGAAGCTCCGGTCGTTTTCCTTCCGGGAAAGCAGTTCTTTTATGGTCAAGGTGGGCATAGAAGCTCCGTATTATTTCGCGCCCGTTGGTTTGCTGGAAGTAGATTCCGAGAGATAGATAATATAATAATTCACGATGCCGCCGGAATTTCTATCGATGGGGGAAATCCTGTTATTTGTCTTTCAGATCCGTCATCTATTTACCCCCTTTCTCATTCTTCCACAACATATTTTTATAGATGTGAAATCCAGGTTGGCTTCGCGCGAGATTTGTGTTTAATAATATATTGACTGTTGAGAAGCAGACAAACCATTCTTAACAGTGAAGGGCAAGTTCGGTTCAGACGCCGTAAGAATGGGATTCCTGGTCAGTAGCATGGGGGATGCTTTTGAAAATTCGCCGTTGTGGGTGGGCTAATAACGTTGCACTGATAGAGTATCACGACCTTGAATGGGGAGTGCCGATCCACGACGATCGAACCCTGTTCGAATTTCTCATTCTCGAGGGTATGCAGGCAGGCCTGAGCTGGGAGACTGTCCTAAAGAAGCGGGCAAGCTACCGCACTGCATTTGATAACTTTGACCCCGCAGCCATAGCAGCTTACAGGCAAATTAAGATCAGGCAACTGCTTGCGAATGATAATATCATCCGAAATAGGTTGAAGATTGAGGCTGCCGTCGGCAATGCGAAATCGTTTCTTGTCCTGCAACAAGAGTTCGGCACGTTCGACGAATATGTCTGGAGATTCGTTCATGGCCGGCCGAAGCAGAATAAATATCGATCGGGGGATGATATTCCGGCGCAAACAACAGAATCAAATGATCTGAGTAATGACCTGCGGCGATACGGGTTTAAGTTTGCGGGTCCGACAATCTGCTATGCTTTCATGCAGGCAGTGGGGATGGTCAATGATCATCTCGTGGATTGTTTCCGTCATAAACAGGTCGGTTCATTGGCTTGACTACACGGGCCGACGGAGATCGCCAGGAATTGTAAAGTTGAGACGGGACAGGCGAGATGTCTGTCCCGTCGGGCAGGTTTATATCTTAACCGAGGATGGCCTTCAAATCCGCCTCCGGCGTTGTGATAGGCTTGATCTCGAATCTCTTGACGAGAAAATCGAGGACATTGGGCGAGGTAAACGCCGGAAGAGACGGACCCAGACGAATATTCTTTATGCCGAGGGCGAGCAGTGTAAGGAGAATTGCGACCGCTTTCTGCTCGTACCATGAGAGTACCATAGAAAGAGGAAGCTCATTTACACCGACACCAAAGGCCTTGGAAAGCGCCAAGGCGACCTGAATCGCTGAGTAGGCGTCGTTGCACTGTCCGACATCGAGCAATCTCGGAATCCCTCCAATGTCTCCCATGTCTTTATCAAAAAAGCGGAACTTGCCGCAGGCGAGCGTAAGGACTACGCAGTCCTTCGGAATCAGCTCGACGAATTTGGTGTAGTAGTTGCGGCCGGGTTTTGCACCGTCGCAGCCGGCAACAAGGAAGAAATGGCGAATACTCTTATTCTTGACGGCTTCAATGATCTTATCGGCAACGCTCAGTATGGCATTCCTGCCAAAGCCCACGGTGACGGATGCTTTTTCCATATCTGCAGTGAAGCCGGGCAGCGCCAGCGCCCTCTTGATCACCGTTGTGAAATCACGGTTTGTAATATGGTTGACGCCGGGCCAACCTACCTGGCCGGAAGTAAAGATATTCGACAAATATGATGACTGCGGTTTCTGGATGCAGTTTGTCGTCATAAGAATAGCCCCGGGAAAGTCACCGAACTCCTTTGCCTGATTCTGCCAGGCCGTGCCGTAGTGACCGTAGAAACGTTCATACTTCTTCAGGCCGGGATAGCCGTGGGAAGGCAGCATCTCTCCATGGGTGTACACATAGATGCCTTTTCCCGCCGTCTGCTTCAGGAGTTCTTCCAAGTCTTTAAGGTCATGCCCCGAGACAAGGATCGCCTTGCCCTTCTTTACGCCAAGGGGAACCTTGGTAGGTACGGGGTGGCCGTAGGCGCCCGTATGTGCGGCATCAAGGAGTTCCATCGCCCTGAGATTCATTTCGCCGCACTTGAGAACCAGATTGATCCCTTCGTCGAGCGTCATATTCTCATTGGCAAGCTCGGTCAGGCCTTCCTGAAGAAACGCATATAACGCAACATCCTCCTTGCCGAGAATCGCAGCGTGGTCTGCATAGGCCGCAATTCCGCGCATGCCGAAGAGGGCTATGTGCTTGAGGGAGAGGACATCATCGCTCACGGCGGGATAGGATTTCAATCCTGTTTTCTCGCCCTGGGCGACCAGTTCATCGGAGGTGGGAGCCGGTTTGAAGCGGACGGAATCGTGTGCAAAACGGACGTTGCCGCCGGCTCCTTTGACCTTGATAATCAAGGCGTCTCTGTACTGAACACATTGCCGGAGCATGGTTGTAAATCTTTCTGGGTCAAAGTTGACATTGGTTAGCGTGGCAAAAAAAGAGCCGCAGATAAACAGGTCAATGTCGCGGTCAACAACACCAACCTTCCTCCCTTCGACGGTAACAAGAGAGAGCCCTGTCAGGGCATATGTCAGCAGGTCCTGTAATGCGGCAACGTCTGCCTGCTTGCCGCAGACGCCGGCCTTGGTACATGCCTCACCTTTTGCGGTTTGTTCACATTGGTAGCAAAACATAACTGGTCTCCTTCAAATCATTTTTGTCCGGTTCAGAGAGATAACCGATATAGTACGAAGCTTGGCACAATAATTTGTGACGGTCATTGACTTATGTCAATGGACCTTGATATTCGCTGCTCGAAAATATTTCTTTCGCACAGACCGAGCGCAGGTGCTATTTGAAAAGATCATCGAGTTTCTTTCTGGTAAAGTCCTTATCGTCTTTTGCCGTTCCTTCGGATGCGTTATCTTTGAATTTGAAGTAATCGCAGAAGTTGGCTCGCTCCTTATCAATGACCCTCTCCGCCTGAGACTCACGGCATTGATTGTAATACTTCGGATCGTAGTGGCGGCAGTTGCGGCAGCAGCGAAGGTCCGCCTGGCACATAGGGCATGTGTCTTTCCGTCCTACTGTTTTGGGAACATCAATTTCCTTCTTGCATTTGTGACACAGCATCATAAACAAGGTGATGTTCTAATGGCTATCTTCTGTTGTAAATCTGCGCAAAGGCGAAATTCGCCGTCGATCCTGCAAGTCACTGTTTCTAAGTTTAGATTAAGTGTACAACGGATTCAATAACTTTTTGCGGTGCAGTAGATTGTGAGAGAAGACGGATCTGATGGAGAGGGCTTCTTCCGGGACGGGTGCAGAAACCGCGCTGTGGTGTTTCCGATAATGACTAAAGAAAAATTCTTATTGATAATGAGGGGCTTTAGTGGTAATAGACGGCTCCGGTGGCGTCATGAACGGTTTCATGACCCCGCTGACATCCTCAGTCTATAAAGATCAGGATGAAAGAAGGCTTTTCTATCCCGGTTGACGAAATGGAATTAAGGACGGAAACCGCTGGGGGATCGTTCAATGGTAGGACAACGGACTCTGACTCCGTATATCCAGGTTCGAATCCTGGTCTCCCAGCCAAATGAACCGGACAATTAGCTGCCTCACCCCGTTACTGATATCCGAGAAGAACTCAATTCGCCCAATTCTCTGACTCATCGAGCTTTTTTGCACTTCTCCCTCATTCTTTGCGCTGCAGGTATGAAACAGCTGTGACATGCTATTTCATGTCTCGTAAAATGTGCCGTCTTCAATACGTAGTCGCATGCGTATATGTCGTGTCAGATTGGACTTTATATCTCCAAGTTATAATTATGATTATTTTATTGATGCGAAGATTCAAATCGGATATATACCATCCGTAGTTTGCAATCCGAGCCCGATTTGATAGCAACCAGAAGAGGATAGGGAGGTCCATTGTCGATGCAGAGATATACTCTTCGTGTAATCATTATTGTTATGTTGACAGTCGCCGCGTATGTCTCGTATTGTTCAGCATATATTTTTGATGAGCGTATGTTGAATATCGCCACGTTCTTGGTTCTCACCCTGACACTTGTTGCCTTGATCATTTATGCGTATGACACGAATTTGATTGCATCCATGGCCCGTGCAAGATGGGAGCGGGAGCATATTTTAGAATCTTACTATTCAATGACTCTTGTCCCCCGGAAAGATAATGACAGAGGGCGCACTATATTTCTCATCGGTAATCCGTCCACCCTGATGCTTCGCGCAAAAGTCTGGTGTCATCTTCAACTCAACGGCGAGTCGGTTGAGATCGACGATGATTATAACGGTCAGAATACCTGGTACATATTCCCCCAGCAGATCAGTCAGGGATGGTTTGAAATCGCGGATATCCTTGCAAAGAAAGGCAAGACAATAGAGTCGATGACCATTGAAGCGTCTGAAGCCGATCATAGCAAACAATTAACTATGGATCTTGAGATAGAATTCAGAAATGAATTGGACATCCGCAGAAGGTTGCCCCTGCGGAGGCACTGTTTCGATTGTAAAGACTGGCAGTGGATTCCCGATATTACCAAGCAGGACGAGTGGAAGGCCTGAATGAGCACTTCGGACAGCGCAAGGGGATAGAATGATCCGTAGATATTACAAGAAAAGAAGCGAGCGGGGCTTCACGATCATCGAGTTGCTCTTTATTGTTCTTATTCTTAGTCTCTTGGCAGCAATTGCCATACCTCAGTTCGTGGCGTACAGAACAAGGGCTTACAATGCGGCAGCGAACGTGGGTGTGAAGAGTGCGTACCAGGCGTCGCAGGCTTTCTTCAGCGTTTCACCGGGAGGGATGGTCTCGGTAGCCCTTCTATCGGTCTATGGATATAACGCTAACGTGCCCATAATATTAACATTGGGCGGCACCGGCCATATAACTAACTTCACGTTGCAGGCAGTCCATAGTGGCGGCAGCTCAACCTTTACTGTTGATGAAAGAGGTGATGTCACACGAAGTTAGCAGTCTCTGCTATTGTTCGATGAAACGGAGTCGATAATAATATTTGGTCAGAGACGATAACAGCCGCCAAATACCACACGGAGATTCCTGTCAGGCACATCGAGATTCTGATTTTATACTGCCTGCGGATTACTTCCCCTTCTCCGTGATTTTTGCCCAGGCATCGCGCAATGTAACTGTGCGGTTGAATACCAGGGCTTTATCTGAAGAATCAACGGAATCCACACAGAAATAGCCGACCCGTTCAAACTGGTAGAGACTTCCGGAGATGGCAGCTGCCATGCTTGGCTCCACTTGGCACGATCGGAGAATCTCCAGCGATTTCGGATCGAGTGAGAGAGTCATGTCTGATTCCTTCGTCAGAGGATCGGCGACGCGGAAAAGGCGATCATAGAGACGGACTTGAGCCGGAAGAGCATGCAGCGCCGAGACCCAGTGTATGGTTGCGTCCACCTTCCGTCCGTCGGGGGCAAATCCGCTTCGTGTCTCCGGGTCGTATGTACAGCGCAATTCGACTACCTCTCCCGTACGCTCATTCTTAACAGCACGCACACACTTAATAAAGTAGCCGTATCGCAGACGAACCTCCCTGCCGGTGGAGAGCCTGTAAAACTTCTTGGGCGGATTCTCCATAAAGTCATCTGCGTCGATGTATAGCTCGCGAGAGAAGGGGACTTTCCGGGAGCCCATGGCGGTATTTTTAGGATGATAGGGGCATTCGAACTCCTCAACCCGCCCTTCCGGGTAATTGTCAATTACAACGCGCAGTGGTCTGAGAACGGCCATGACGCGTGGGGCCCTTTCATTTAAATCCTCCCTCACACAGTGCTCAAGCAGCGCCATATCCACGATGCTGTCATTCTTGGCCACGCCGATGCGCTCGCAGAAGCTCCGTATGGCCTCCGGAGTGTAGCCCCGTCTGCGCATGCCCGAGATGGTGGGCATCCTGGGGTCATCCCACCCGTTGACAAGCTTTCTTTCAACCAGTTCCAGAAGCTTGCGTTTGCTCATTATTGTATAGCTGAGGTTGAGACGGGCAAATTCGATCTGCTGCGGTTGATGTTCGACTTCCAATTCGTCAAGGAACCAATCATAGAGAGGACGATTGTTTTCAAATTCGAGAGTGCAGATGGAATGTGTAATTCCTTCGATGGAGTCAGAGAGACAATGTGCGAAGTCATACATGGGGTAAATGCACCATGCGTCACCGGTTCTATAATGTGTCTCTTTCTTAATGCGGTACATGACCGGGTCACGCATGGTAATATTCGGCGATGCCATATCAATCTTTGCGCGAAGGACATGTGTTCCGTCCGGAAACTCTCCGGCACGCATGCGTTCTAAGAGATCGAGGTTCTCTTCAATTGTCCTGTTTCGATATGGGCTTTCTTTCCCCGGTTCTGTGAACGTGCCGCGGTACTGACGAATCTCATCGGCACTCAGACTGCAAACAAAGGCCTTGCCCATCTTTATAAGCTGCAGGGCGTATTGGTATAGTTTTTCATAGTAATCTGATGCATAGTATAATCGCTCTTCCCAGTCGAAGCCCAGCCACTTGACGTCCCGAATGATGGCATTCACATATTCCATGCTCTCGCCGGTTGGGTCTGTGTCATCCATGCGCAAATTGCATGTACCTCTGTATTGGGCTGCGATACCAAAATTAAGGCAGATGGACTTGGCGTGCCCGATATGGGGATATCCGTTAGGCTCCGGCGGGAATCGGGTAGCCACACGTCCCTGATACTTGTTCGTTTTCATGTCGTCTTCTATGATATCCCTGATAAAATCGGAGGGAAGCGATGAATTGGTTTGGACCATATTGCGTATTTCCTTTCTCCAGCTTTCAATCCATATGGGGCTCTGTCATTGCGCTCGACTGTACCACATTTTGCTTCAGACTTCTGCCATTTTTATTCGTCGAGGAGAGACTATCTTGACAAGGGAAAATAAATTGATGAATTGACGGGTACTGAACATCACAATGGAACACAGGAGACCGGAAAGATGACGGGGAGGTTCTTTTGGGGGAATAAAGGGACGATTCCGGCAATGCTACCTTTCGGGGAGTCGTTAGCGCCGGCGGCGAGTTTAATAATTATGTTGCGACGGCTCCAAATTCGCCTGTCCTGCTACTTCATTTCCGTGAGCTTTGCCCTTGCCATTCGGGCCTGACTGGTGCCGGGATAATTTTTCGCCACCTGATCGAGAAGGAGCTTTGCGCTTGACTTGTCGCCTAGATTCAGAAAAGAAAATCCCTGCTTGAGCAAGGCGTTAGGCACCTTGTTACCCTGTGGATAATTCTTTATAACCTTCTCGTATTCGAGGATCGCCTGTTCGTATCTCCTTTCAAAATAATAACTCTCGCCAATCCAGAATTGGGCGCTATCAGAATACTCCCTGTTTGGATATTTTTTCAGAAAATCCTGAAACCCTTCTCGGGCCTTCTCATACTTTTCTTCCTTAAAGGCTTCATAGGCAGAGTCGTATGCCAATTCTTCCTCTGTCTTTACAGTTGTGGTCTTTTTCGTATTGTCGCCGGCGCCTTCTTCTATCTTTGGCGCCCGACTGGCGCTATTCCCAATCTCGAGCAGGTTTTCTATGGCGCTCATCCGTGATGAAAGTTGCTCAAGCAGGTTCTTCATATCGCCGAATTCCTTTTCCCTGCGGAGAAACTCAGCTTTTATGTCAGACTCGCCTTTCCCGAGGACTTCACGATCTCCCTTTAGACTCTCCATGTCTTCTCTGATTTCGGTGATGTCTGCTGCAACGTCGGCGATCCTCTCGCGCAATTCCATCATTGTCTGATCATTCTTTTGTGCATTCTTGCGAACGACGGCGTTGTCGTCCTTCAGGCCGCGAATTTCCGTGTCGAGCTTTCCCTGCGTCTCTTGGAGGTCAAGCGTTGTCGCACAGCCTGCGTAGGACAAAGAATAAAGCATTAGAATTAGGAAAAGGAATCTATTCAATTGCCGCACCTCCCGTGAGCATAATCCTTTCAGGCCGAAATGATATGGCGCCGTCTGCGTAAATATAATCTTGATTCGTTCATATATTAATTATCATATATTTGCTTTCTTTCACACAAGGAATCGCAATTCCGGCCTGCAAAAGATCCGATCTGCCGCGTTCCGGAGAGCTAAGGAATATTTATCTATCCACGGAAACTGCCCCGGGCCAAAGATAATAAAAACCGGTCTTAAGGACGAGCATTTCAGGCAGTTCAATGTTGACAGCCGGGACGTTGACACCTTCTGATGCGGCAGTCGACGTATTATAGTAGGTGTCATCAGGAAACTCCGTCCTTCGATATACAACAACTCTCGCATCGGCGGAGAGTCCTGCCAATTGTTTTGACTCTCTCATTGCATCGCTCAAATAGTAAACCTTATCCACCAACCCCAGTTTCAGTGCCTCGTCGGCCAAAAAAATGCGCGCAGTCGAAATTTCAGTTAGTGCGTGCTGGTCAGGCTTGCGATGTTTTTGCACAAGGCGCATAAAGCGCTCTCCCATATCATCGACCAATTTCTGCAAGAGTCGTTGCTCTTCTTCGCTGCTCTCTCTAAAAGGAGTGCCCATATCCTTGTTCTTTCCGAATTTTTTCACGTCCACACTGAATCCAATTTTCTCCATGAGGCCTGCTATCTTCGGCTGAAGGAAGAGGACACCTACAGAGCCCGTGACTGTTGTGGGGTGTGCGGTGATGAGATCCGCAGGAAGAGACACGTAGTAGGCGCCGGAAGTCGCGATATCCAGCATGGAAACTGTAATCTTCTTGCCCGTCCGTTCTTTGAAAGAGGAGATTTCATGGTAAAGAATATCACTCGCGGTGATTGTGCCGCCCGGCGAATTGATCTCGAACAAGACAGCCTTAATGCGGTCGTCCTTTTCGGCTTTCCGCAATTGCGATACAACATTCTCGACCATACTTTGCGACTGGGCGAGAAACCTTTCCTTGGGCGTGTCAGTAATCATTCCGTGCACGGGAATCAGCAGTATCTTATCCGAACCTTTGCCTTCAAGAGTGTATTCCTTTAGGGGGTCTCCTGCATCGCTGAAGAGTTTAACTCTGGGGCCTCCGCACGCAGTGACAAAAATCAACACAAATAGTGCTATTACGAGGTAATGTCTTTGCATATGGTTCCTCCCTTACAACCAAGCGTGAGAAATAACAAGAATTCCGGGGTCACACTGCCGGCGCAACTTTTCCACAGGCACTTCAAATATTTTCATGTCTATACGGAAAATCCTTAAGTTATCGGGGAACAGTCCTTGAGCGCGAGATGTATCAAAAATAATAAAGAAATGGTGATTGTCTGTCAATAACAAATGACCGCTCTGCTTTGACAGAGCAAAGAGAAATGTCATTTACGAGGATCAAAATTCTATGGGGCATCGTACATGAAACGTATTTAAAAGATGAGAGGGATGAGTCTTTTTGTTGTTTCCATGTAGGCCTCGTATTCGGCAAACCGTTCTTTCAGAAGGCTCTCTTCAAATGGCATTTTTACTATCAAATCGATGGTGAGAATAATTCCTGCGGCGATGCGCAGCAGAGAGAAGTACTCAATAACGACCGGCCAGATGACGAGCAATACGGCCAGATACATGGGGTGTCTGATGAGTCTGTAAGGCCCGCTCGTCACCAGCGTCGCGCCATCTTTCACGAGCGGCGAGATATTCATATTGCCAATGCCCATGGCGGCAACGGCCCAGATCCCGATTGCCATCCCAGCAGCCTGCATAAGAATAAACAGAAAGTGGTTTGCCAGTGGAGTGCTTGATGCAAAAATATAAACGATACAAGCTAATTGTATAAAGACGAGAATACGCCCTTTTAATTTATCCGCTGTCATTTCGCGATTAAGAAGGCCTCTTGGAGCGGTAGTCGATCATGAAAAGGGCGTCTGCCGACGTGAAGCGGCCAATCGGTCCGGTACTGTATACGGCTTCATCAATTACGCCGTCCGGTCGGAGGATAAAGCCCGCCGCATGGATGTAACCCGTTACATCATCAAAGAAGGCCCCTGTCGCGGTGGCAAATGCCCTGGCATCAAGCCCATAGGCAATGGGGAAGGTCAGTTTCTTTCTCTCCACGGATTTCTGTGCAGTCTCGAGACTGTCCGTTGAAGCCGCAATTACCTTAATGTTCCTACTGTCGTAATCAGAGATGCGTGACTGAAATTCAGCTAACTGCTGACGACAGAACGGTCACCATGCTCCCCTGTAAATCAGGAGGACAGTCCAGCAGCCTCTTAAGATATCAGGAATGCTTATGGACCTGCCGTCTGTTAATCTGAACTCCATCCGCGGAAACAAATCACCACTGTCGAGTTTTCTGCCCTCCGCCTGCGCCATAATCACCTCTTGCTTGAGCCTGCCAGCAGTGGAATTCGATGAATGAACCGTTCTGTGAATGAGGAAAGGATCTGAATAAATAATTATGGATTAACCGGATATTCGTTCGGTCTCGTCTTTACGAAGACCACTCGCTGTCAGATGATTGCTTGTCAGCTAGCCTCATGTTATTTATTTAACGGCCTTATATCCCTAAGTGCCGCGTAAATAGTCTTCAGGAGAATCAATCTTTTTTACTTTCGGTTTTATCGGCGTTTACTGCACCCTCAATTTTCTCTTTCGTGTCTTCCATGGAACGTTTGAAACCCCTTAAGGCTTTGCCTATAGCGCTTCCGAGCTCAGGAAGTTTTCCAGGACCAAAGATTATGAGGACAATCACCAATATTACCAGGATATGCATTGGCTGGAGAAGACCTCTCATTGTTTTTGCCTCCTAAAATTTATAACTGGCAATAGAGTATAACAATTTTGCTAAATAGTCAATCATCATCTTCCGTTGGCCGTGATCAGGGCTTCGTATTAATTGAATGATACATGAACGATAAAATGAAGGGCGCAGAATGATCGGCCTGGGGGGATATACGGATTTAAGCCTAATATTGTCTCGATTGGCGTGTTTCGATTGAGAGCGATTTATCGGGTTCCCCGTAAACGAACACTAATTGTCCTCAAGTTATCAAAAGCTTCTTATAAATCTCACGAAGATCAAGAGCAGAAGGAGGACTAAATAAAATTTCAAAAAGTACAGCGCCACCTTGGTAGTTTTGGTCATTTGTATGCGGGGCATCCGATCCTCCTTAAATTTTGATGCGGGTTTCAACGCCTTTCATAATATCATTATAACGGATTACGCCCAAAATATTGTCCTGGCTGTCTACAACAGGTATCATCCTGTAGTGATACTTGGCGAACATTTCCGACAGGTCGTCCTGAACATCATCTTCCTCTGCGGTTACCACGGGCTCCACCATGATATCGCCAAGCTTCATGTCGTCTGCGGCAAGAATGAGTTCACGGAGATCTATGACGCCGAGGAGGGGCTGGCCGTTTTCGCCTACCACATAGATATAGGAAATACTTTCCGGCTCCAGGTAGGATTGCCTGATCTTCGTCATGGCTTCGCTGACTGTTGTTTCCCTTGACATGGTGAGGAAGTCAGAGGACATCATGCCTTTAGCCGTTGCTTCGCGTTCGGAGAGGATACCGCGAACGCGATCCGCCTGATCCTTCGTGAGCAATGCCATCAATTCGGAGACATGGTCGTGGGGAAGTATGGAAAACAACCCGGCCAATTGCGGGATCGTCATTTCCGTAAAGATGTTCCGCGCACGTTCCTTGCGGAGAGCGGCGATGATCTGACGCTGCGTCCGGGGCTCTGCTTCCGCGAGGGTTTCAGCGGCCTTCTCCGAATCGAGGGCCGAAAAGAGGGCGTCCTTTTCCTCTTTGCCGAGTTCCTCTAGCATATCTGCCAGATCTTCGCTGGGTAGTTCATGAATCTGTCTGCGGGTTACCGAGAGAGATACTTTGTCGGTGGAGACGGCATCTTCAACCGAGAGAGGCTGAACGTACTTCCAGGAAATCAGGTCATCCTTCATCCAGTTGAGCTTCCCCAATCCCCAGCGGCGCAGGAAGCCATTGAAGGAAATATCGACGTGTATAAGGAGAAACCGCCCCTTTGCTTCAAGGAGATGAACATCGTTGACTACCTCGACGCGCCTGTCATCCATGTCCACGATAGTGCGCCCCATAAGATGCTTATCCATGAGTATCCAGCCGGGCTGGTCGACGAAGGGAGGGTAGTCGTTTCCCTCGTCAGGAGGTTGAACAAAAATTGCATCGTCTTCTACCCTGAGCACCCTGTTCCAGGGGATGAATGTGGTGGGTTTGCCCCATCCATGCTCGATATAAATGCCGACAGCGTCAGGGTAAGGCTCAGCTACGGCAAAAACGAGATCAGTAAGTCTGCCGATTCGGTTTCCGATCTTCCCGATGCAGACGGGTTTCTTCAAGAGCTCCGAGAAATAGATGAACCGATAACTGCCTATTCCATGCGGCAGGTCCGGAACTTTTAGTTTTTGATTCATCTCTGCCATATCGTTGCACCTCTGCGCCTATTTGAATAAGTCCGGGAAAAGAGTGCTGATGCCCATCAGGGAGGACATTATAATTACGAGAACGACTATCGAGCAGTTTATAATATTCTGCGAGCGGGTATTGACATGCTCACCCATGAAGGATTTATCATTTAGTAGTAAAAGTAGGAAAATAAGCAACGCGGGAAGGAGCGTAACCGCGACAACCTGCACGAACATCGTAATGGTGATCAAAGGAGCGCCGGGTATCAGGACCACAGCCCCGGAGGTGAGGAGCATGGCAAGATAAATCAGATAGAACCAGGGCGCGTCTTTGACTTTTTTATTCAATGAGTGCGCCCAGCCAAATACCTCTCCCACAGCCCATGAGGTGGAGAGAGAAATGCAAAGGGCTCCCAGGAAACCCGCGTCAAATAAGCCGATGGCGAATAGTTTCCTGGCCAGACTGCCCTGTGCGGCGGGCAGAAAGGGCACAATGGCCTCAGCCGTCTGGGCTGCATCCTCGATGATAATGGACGGCTTGTGGAAATAGAAAACCGCCGCGGTGGCGATGATGATGAAGACCGCAACAATGCATGTTGAAAAGGAGCCTATGAGAGTTTCCAGTTTGCCGTATTTGATATCATGGATGTCGAGGCCCTTATCTACGACGGCGCTCTGTTGGAAGAAAAGCATCCACGGGGCGATAGTTGTTCCTATATTGGCGAGTATGATGAAGATCAGATCTGCGTTAAAGCCGCCGAGATCAGGACTGTAGAAGCCTCTGAATACCTCGTTCCATGTGGGAGCGGTCGGCGTTTCCATGGCCCAGAGGGCGGCGGGGATGTAAACGAGATTGAAGCAGCAGAAAAAAAGCGTTATCTTTTCAAATGTCCAGTATTGACCGGAAACGATCACAGTAAAAAGAATAGCCGTGACCACGATGACGGTCAGCCACGGCGGCACTCCGAAAAGACTCATGGCTGCAGTCATCCCAACGTATTCAGTTATCAGGGTAAGCCAGTTAATGATAGTGAGATCAATCAGGGAGAACCAACCCCAGAAGGGGCCGAAACCCTCAAAGATTGCCTCTGCGTGGCCGCGCTTGGTGACAGCCCCGAGACGGACGGTCATCTCCTGAATGTAATAGGCCATCGGAAGAAGAATGATGAACATCCAAAGCAGGGAAAAGCCGTACTTGGAACCCGTCACGGCATAGGTTGATATTCCTCCTGCATCGTTATCGGCAACCATAACAATAATACCCGGGCCGAGAACGGAGAGAAATATGATGAACTGCCTGCGAAAGCGATTCAGGATGTGAATACTCTTGCTTACCCAGAACATAAGACGCGCCGCCATCAAAAGGAAAACGAACTATCCCTGATAGGACTAAGTAAATCAAAAGATTTAGAAAGTCGGGTTAATCAATATTAGGAGATAGAGGTATGAGGAGCGGCAGTGATTTCCGGTGCAAACATATACCCCGGAAATCTGCGGAGGACTGGCTAACAGACGGGTGATGTAAATACTTCCGGGATAAGACTTCTATTTTGTTTTACCGGGAACCACGGTCGGGCAATCGTCAATCCCTCTACAACCAGGAGGCTCCATATAATTTGGTTTACTCCAACAAAAGAATTTAAATTAGGCATCAAGATTCTAATTTCTTCTGTTATACAAAAAATAAATTGACGTCAAGGTAAAAAGTTCGTGGATGATTTCTGGGCGTAATGAATTTGGCATGCGGCACCGCGGAAGCGTGTTTGTCTGTTAGTCGAAGGATGCTGGGAAGCGGATCCCCTCCGGGGTCGTTTAGCCATAATACGTTGTCTTACGGCAGTACTAACCCTATGAGGGACAGGATCAGCCATCGGAAGAGAGCGATCAGCGGATCTAATGCTCCAAGATAGAGGAGTCCGATGATAATAAAGAATCCGTAAGGCTCGAGACGGGAAAGGGTGTATTGGAGCCTTGCCGGCGCAAATCCCATGAGGATTCTTGATCCGTCGAGAGGTGGAATAGGAATCATGTTGAAGGAGGCCAGTATGATGTTGATCTGCGCCAGATAATAAAGGAGAGTAGATAAGACTCCTCCAGGCTCCGGCGACAAGAAGCGATAGAGAAAGAAGGCGATGAAGGCGAGAAACATATTCATGATGATCCCCGCCGAGGAGACGAGTATCAGCCCTGTACGCATGTCGCGCAGGTTGCTGAAATTTACGGGCACGGGCTTCGCCCAGCCGAACCCGAAAAGAAAGAGCATGAGGGTGCCGAGAGGGTCGAGATGCCTCAGCGGATTAAGGCTGAGCCTGCCCTGCCATTTGGCCGTCGAATCGCCCATGCGGTAAGCGACCCAGCCATGAGCAAGTTCGTGAAGAATAACGGAATATAAAAGCGGTATGGCAAGAAGGATGAATGTAAGAGGATCGTTTATGAGAAGTTTGAGCAGGCCCATTTATTTGTCCGTCGCGCGTGTCGGCGGTCTTTTCCGTCTGCTTTCGGACGGAGACCAAATTAATCTTTTCTTTCAGCAATGACGGCGCTAAATGTCATTGGCCGGCTATCGCGCACGACCTTGACAATCGCTTTTTCGCCGACAGAAAAAGATGCGATAAGAAGTAGAAGCTGACGGGTATCCTTAATTTTCTTTCCGTTGACCTCGACAAGTATATCACCTGTGCGAAGACCGGCCGTATCCGCCGGACCTTCCTTCACTACCTCAACGACCAGGACGCCGTTTTTCTGCGTGAGTTTCAAGGTACCGGCGAGTTCGGGTGTTATGTCCTGAACGCCCACGCCGAAGAAGCCTCTCGTGAACCTTCCTTTTGTCTTGAGTCCCGGCAAAATTGTTTTGACTGTATTGATGGGGACGGCGAAACCGATCCCCTGTGTTTCTGGCGAAATTGCCGTACTGATGCCGATTACTTCGCCTTCCAGGTTGATGAGAGGCCCGCCGCCGCTTCCCGGGTGAAAGGAGAAGTCTGTTTGAATGAAATCATCGGTACTTCTGGCACTGATGGCGCTGACAATGCCGGAGCTTACTGTCTGTTCCAGTCCCCACGGATAACCAACGGCTATCACCCGCTCCCCAACTCGAAGTGTTTCGGAGTTGCCGAGGTGAGCCGGGGCGAGGCTTTCGGCCGTTTTAATTCTTAGAAGTGCAATGTCCGTCACTGTATCTCTCCCCACGACCTTGGCATCGTACTCGGTTCCAGCTTGGAGTGTAACCTGAATGCTCTCAGCCTGGTCAATAACGTGACTATTTGTCAGAATGTAACCGTCGCTGCTGATGAGAAAGCCAGACCCCATACTCTTGGCCTTCGATTCTCGCTTCTGGGGCGGAGGCGCGTTCTTAAAGAATTTATCAAAAAAATCATCACCCTTGAATGGTGTCTCTTGCCCTGCTGCATGCGTGACAGTGATTCTGACAACTGCGCTCTTTATCCGAGCTACGAGAGAACTGAGATCAGGGCCGATTGTCAAATCTCGCGGGTGCTCGGGTGCCGTGCGTTCGGGTCGGCCCGTGATTGTGTCTATCTTACTTGTCGGCGCATCCTCTGCCGGCGGTGCTGCCTTGGTAAGAACAAAAACAAACTCTCCTTCGCCATCGATGCTGCCGTATTGCGGAACCTGGGAATTGTGAGTCATCCGCGTCACCTTCGGCTTCACATATGAGGCGAGGTCGCTGAATGTGACATAGCCTTTATCATCCCGGTCTGCCGAACCATCGAGTCCCTCGAGGATATATCTTGTGAACACCCCATGACCATCCTCTTCATGCGCCTGTTCGCCCTTACCGCCTGCAGTCAGCATCTGGTGCGCCTTCCGTGTGGTTATCTTGTTGAGATAGTCACGGTCCATCGGGGGTATGCCTCCTGACCGGGTAAGCCCCAGACCGGAGTAGCAGGTGTCGATTAAGTAGAGGACATGCTTGGCCGGCAGGCGCCTGGAAAACTGCCGCACCTGATCCATGGATATGGCAGTGGAGAAGATGTTCCTGGTATCGCTGTCTACGGGGACGAGGTAACCCATCTGGCTGCCGTCCGCGAGTTCCTCCGTTTGACCGTGGCCGGCAAAGAAGATGATTACGCGGTCGTTCTTTTCCACCTTTTTCGGCAGTTCATCTCCGAGAACTTTAAGGATGTTCTCCCTCGTGGCATAGTTGTCGAGAAGGGTGATGGTATCGAATCCCATTTCTTTGAATCGCTTCTCGATCGACCGGGCATCATTTACGGCATATTCGAGGATAGGCCATTTGTCATAGGCGTTGATGCCGATAATAACGGCGTAGCTGTGATTATAGAGGCTGTCGAGGGAAGGGGAGGGCCTGGAGGTGATCTGAACCCCACGCTTCGCTTTGGAGGCTGCGTCGACGGGAGTAGAGGCCAGCAGTGAAAGCACGCATATGAGCATTATAGCACGAATGGCGTTCATCTGTATGGTCCTCCCGTAAAGAATCTGGGGATTTTTATACACCAAACCCGGCAAAACCACAAGCGATGTTCTTCGTTACACATGACATCTTTCACAAGATCGCTGCATCCGCAAAAGAGCAGAGAAGTGCCCAGTCAGCATCTCCGCATGGGACCCAGGTCATGAGCATGGTCGAGCAAGAGCCACTTCTATACGGGATTTTGTTGTAAATCTAAACCTGTTGAGGTATTAAATAGGAAAAGGCCAAGGAGGGATAATATGAGCGAAGTCGTTCACACATCTAAAATAAAAATCGTCAGGGAAAAGGGGCCGACACGGAGAGCCATGATAGAGGGGTTCTCGGAACCTGTCTATTACGGAGTCCATGGCGGCATCATGAAATTTTACAAAGTGCAGCCGGAAGAGGAGCATGCGGCCACTCTCGACCACATTGTTGCCGCGACAGCGGGTTGAATGATGGGCACACTGGCCACGCTGATGGCCGGAAAGAAGATTCCTACCCCGGAAAGTCTTTACTGGGCCGATGTGGAAGGCGACATCGAGAATGTTAACGGAGTACTCAAGATCACCACCATCCGCGTCAAATACCACCTGAAGGTTCCTGAAGATAAGATCGCAGACGCGAAGGAGAGCTTCGCAAACTATATCACCCGCTGTCCGGCCGCACAGAGCGTCAGTGGTTGTATTAAACTCGAGGATGAATTGTTATTCGAGAAATAGATTTCTGATAAGGCGGGCAATAGCGATGCCGGGGCGGCTGCCCTGCCTCTCTTTGATCTGCTTTGAACGTATTAGCCCTGATCTTTTCACAATTAGTAAATTCGGATTCCCTTGACTGATTAATATAGCAGAAAATGCAAGCTCCCGGGGAGCGAAAGGAGGACTTTATGAAGTGGATTTGCCTTATCGTATTTGTCGTTGCTATCGGTATGCAATCGGACAGTGTTTTTGCACAGGACAGAATGCCCGGCATGCCCCTTGAGAAGATGACCGATCTTCAGAAGAAGTATGCAGAGGAGATTATCAAAGGCCCCCGCGGCGCTCTTTATGGGCCTTTCGTGCCCTTGATTCGCAGCCCGGAGCTCATGGATAAGGCGCAGCGTATGGGGGAGTACTTGCGCTACAAGAGTGCAATCGGGACAAAGTTGAGCGAACTCGTCATCCTGATCACGGCTCGCCAATGGACTCAGCAGGTGGAATGGGCTATCCATGAGCCCATAGCCATCAAGTCAGGCATAAAGGCAGATATTGTAAGAGCGATCGCTGACGGTCGCTACCCCACGGGCATGAGCGAAGATGAGGGTATCGTGTATGACTTCTGCACCGAGCTTCATGTCAACAAGAGCGTTGCGGATGCGACTTATGAGCGCGCCGTGAGGCGGTTCGGTGAGCAGGGGGTCATCGACATGCTCGGGATCAACGGCTATTATACATTTCTTGCGATGATTATGAACGGCACGCGCACGGCCGTGCCGGATGGCAAGCCCGCACCTTTGAAGGCATTTCCGAAGTGAGAATGACGTAGATCCGAACTGCGTTTATCTGAACTGGTTATTGAAATGTATAGGAGAGCTTTCTGGGTGTGCTGCCGGCGGCGATCCATTCCTCAACCGCCGCCTACTCGTGCGAGTGGAGAGTGAAAAATATCTGTTCAGTGATTCTTTAGCGCTTCGGAGAGGATGAGAAAGATAAGCGTGAGAATGGCCATAAGGATGGCCATCAATCCCGGCATTAACCTGGCCCATTTTACGGACAGCGGCGCTGTAACACGCAACTCGTTTTTGGGAATGTCGTTGTGATCGACATCAGAAGATGCGCCCTCATGTATTGCGTGAGAGCGTGTCTCAAGTTCCTGCATCTCTTTTTTATAATCGTTCAGATTCTTTTTCATCCGCGATCCGAATCGGTCATAAGAAAAGGGCGCCCGCTTGCAACGGGCGCCCTCCAGTAAAACATCTTAGAGGCGGATTTCTCCCGCGCTGCACAATTTAGGATCTTTACTTTCCGGTCCTTCCTCGCCGGTAGGCATTACGGTCAGCACCGGGCACGGGGAATAGTTAACAACCCTGTCCGCCGTACTGCCGAAGATTCTTCTGTTGTAGGCCATCTTACGGCTGTTGGTACCGATAACGATCAGGTCTATGTTGTTTTCCTTCTGGAATTTCAGGATTTCCTCGTCGGGGACCCCAGTCAACAATTTGTACTCGACATTTTTGTAGCCTCCAAGTCCCTGCGTACAGCACATGTTGAGCTCTTGCTTGGATTTCTCCTCCATGGCCTTCTTGAGCTCGCCCAGATTCACTTTCGGTGCATACCATTCCGTCATCTTGCCTACATCGTGAATCACATGGACGATATATAATTTTGCTCCGTACCGCTGGGCAAGGTCCGCAGCGTAAGGCGTTGCCTTTACGGCGCCTGCCATGAAGTCTGTCGCTAAGAGAATCTTTTTTATTTCCATAACGCCTCCTTTTTCGTTAGCATTAGGTTCTTATTCTTCTACCACTTCGAGAACGAGATCGCCGTATCGATCTTTAACCGGTATCGTGATCTGAAGAAGATCAAAACAGCGCTTAGCTGCCGCAATAAATATTATTATAACCAACACCATGACGATTACCGAGAGTATCGCGAGGAGATAATTCTGTTTCGGAAGATAGTTTAAAGTGATGTTCAGGTATCCCGCATAAAGAGTCGTAACGGCCATGATGATACCGGGAACGGCGGTCATCCACACATACTTCAATTTCCCCATCCTGATCAGCATGATTGTTCCGATGATCAGGGCGCAGGAGGCAAGTAGCTGGTTGCTCATGCCGAAGAGCGGCCAGATGGTCGTGATATCCCCTGTGTATACGAGATAACCCCAGGCGCCGGTGAAGAGGAAACTGGTTATGATGATGCCGGGCATCCAGCGTTTTTCAAGAAACTTCGGGAAGACCTTGCCTACCATTTCCTGGAGGAAGAACCTTCCGACTCTTGTGCCTGTGTCGACGGCGGTGAGAATAAACACCGCTTCGAACATGATCGCGAAGTGGTACCAATACGACATCAGTCCTTTCATAAACGGTATGGACGAAAAGATATAAGCCATGCCCACGGCGAGAGAGACTGCGCCGCCGGGCCGGCCCTGAATCTTTTCCTGGACCTGTGCCGCAAGGTCGGGAAGGTTGACCGGAACCATGCCGAGCTTCGCGTAAACTGCGGGAGCCGCATTGATGGCGAAGTAGTCTGCCGGAACCAGGACGCAGGCGGAAACGAGAGCCATGATAGCCACGACTCCCTCCACGAGCATTGCACCGTAGCCGATAAACAAAACATCCCGTTCGTTTCCGATCATTTTCGGGGTCGTTCCGGACCCGATGATTGCGTGAAATCCCGATAAGGCGCCGCAGGCGATGGTGATCATGACAAAGGGATACACCGGGCCCGGTATAATGGGGCCGCCTCCGTAGATGAAGGGTGTAAGGGCCGCCATCTGGAAATCAGGACGGACAATGAAGATTCCTATAATAAGCATCGCTATGGTCCCTATTTTCAAGTACGTGGAGAGATAATCACGCGGACATAGAATCATCCAGACGGGAAGGACGGATGCCACGAATCCGTAGATGGGTATGAAAATAGAGATCTGTTTCTTCGTGAGTGTAAATATCGGGGCCCAGGTCGGACTTGCCGCGACATAAGGTCCGACAAGTATCGCTCCTGCAAGCAGGGCAACGCCCATGATGCTCGCCCCTTTCACGTCTCCGGGGCGTAGCACATGCAGCCAGATTCCCATCAGGAACGCTATAGGCAACGTGGCAAAGACAGTGAAAGTTCCCCAGGCGCTTTCAAACATGGCATTGACGACTGCGATGGAAAGGCCGGCGAGGGTTAAGATGAGAATAAAAAGGAACGCAAAGGAAGCAACTGTTCCCGCGGTTTTCCCAATCTCGCTTTCAGCAATCTTTGCCAGGCTGTGCCCTTTGTGTCTTACCGAAGCAAAGAGCACTACCATATCATGCACGGCTCCGGCGAGGACGCACCCTACAATGATCCAGATGGCGCCGGGCAGATAGCCGAACTGTGCTGCCAGCACCGGTCCCAAGAGCGGACCTGCAGCTGCGATGGCGGCGAAGTGGTGTCCGAACAAAACATACTTGTTGGTCTTGACATAGTCATGACCGTCTGGCATGGAAACTGCGGGAGTGGCACGTTCACTTTTCAGCTCCAACACCTTGTTGGCTATGAACAGCCCGTAAAACCGGTAGGCTATGGCAAAAATGCACAATGAAACAAATACCAAAGTTAGGGCATTCATTTTTCTAATTCTCCTTTCTTGGTTTGAGTATTTATATATAAAGTAGCGCAATCCATTCGCGCTACTTAGCACTAAAGGATTACAGGAATATATACAACCGCGAATTTGCTGGGCGGTTATATAATGTTCTGAACGGTTGATAACTGAAGTTAATCGGCCATAGGGAATGAACAAATTAGTGTATTGCGCTCAGTAAAATGTCAACATCGGGGGACTGGCCATCAACTATGGATAATGAGCGGTTCAGAAATTCCATTTTCCCCTGAGTTCTTTAAGATGTCTTCTGCTTACAGGTATGGTGCGGCCGGATTTCGTTTTGATCTCTGCCAGCATATTTTCGTGGAGAATGATCTCGTCTATTCTGTCGATGTTGACGAGGTACTGCTTGTGGCATCTTACAAGATTCGTCTTGTTCTCCAGCACTTTGAGCGTGAGGTCGGTAAAATACTCGCCAGTCGGGCATACCACATATACTCCTGCCTCGTTCGACCTGACATAGTCAACTTCCGCAGTACTGATTAACTTTATCCTGGAGGAAAGGACACAGGGTATCTTTTTGATATCCTGACTCGAATAAACCGGTTTCTCCCCAGCGTTCAGGGCCCTCCTCAGTTTCCGGACGGTCTTAGCGAGTCTTCCTTTCTCTACCGGTTTCAGAAGGTAGTCGAGCGTATTTTCCTCGAATGCCTTGAGGGCATATTCATCGTAGGCAGTGACGAAAACAACATTCGGCATGAGGCTCTCGTCAATCATACCAAGAAGCTCGAAGCCGTTTATCACCGGCATTTGTACATCAAGGAAGAGGGCGTCCGGCCTTTCTCTCTTCATCGCCTGGAGAGCTTCAAGGGCGTTACTGCACTTTCCCAAAATGGTGAATTCACCCGTCTCAAGGAGCAGAGCCTCAAGCTCGTCACGTGAGTGTATCTCGTCATCGACTATAAGGGCGCGCATCATTGAACATGGCCTTCAAGAGGGATTTTTATGGTGACACGCGTCAGTTCATCCGGTACGCTGTATACGGCTGTTCCGAAATCCTTGCCAAATAGTGCCTTGATACGCTTGTCCACGATTTTGATTCCCAAGCCGTCGCCAGCATCAGCTTCCCGGAAGGCTCCGGCATTATCCTCGATCTCAATCAAAGCGTGGCCATCATTGCGGTATGCGCTAATCTTAGCTATTCCTTGTCCCAGCATGTTGGATATTCCATGTTTGATGGCATTTTCAATCAGAGGTTGGAGGGTAAATGTGGGTATCTTCAATTTCAAAAGGGCTGGATCGATATCCATCTGAATTACCAGCCGGTCGTCAAACCTCGCTTTCTCGATCTGCAGGTAGGAATTAACCTGGTCAAGTTCCTCTTCGAGTGTTGAGAGGTCATTTCCGCGCTTCAGATTCTTCCTGAAAAAGTTGGAAAGATGGATAAGCAATTCTCTGGCCCTCATCGCGTTGTTCCGCGTGATGGAGATGATGGTATTCAGAGAGTTGAATAGAAAATGGGGATTTACCTGCGCCTGTAAGAGTTTTAATTCAGTCTGGACGAGGAGGTTTTTCTGCCGCTCATAGCGGGACAGCAGCAGTTGGTTTGACAGAAGATTCGTTATCCCCTCACCGAGCATTTTATTCATATTGAGAAATTGTTTGTTCCTTGGCTCATAAAGCTTGATCGTGCCTATCACATCATTATCGATATGCAGAGGGACCACCAGCACAGAGTTGAGTGGGCAAGTGGCGGATAAAGGGCATATATAACGCTCCCTTTCGCCATCGGCGAAGATGACTTTGTTTTCGGCAATTGCCGCTTTTGTCAATGATGAAACGATGGAGCTGCCCGGCGTATGGTGGTCAGAGCCATGGCCGATGAAAGCCATAACTTTATCCCTGTCGGTAATCGCCACGGCGCCTACGCCCGTCTCTTCGTGGATGATCTTTGCCAAATCCACAGCCGTCTTCTGGTTGATCCCGCTGCCCAGGAAATTCAGGGTTCTTTCCGCAATTTTGAATGCCTTTGCCGATGAGATGGCTGCCACCCTTTCGTACATATTCTTCTGGTCACGGCCGATACTCACGAACAGGGCGGTGCCCAAGGAACTCGACAGGATCATCGGTATAGCAATGACTTTTACGAGGGCAAGAGCATCCAGATATGGCCGGGACACGATGAGAATAATGGCCATCTGGATCATCTCTGCGAAGAATGTGGTGGTAAAGGCGACTTTAGGGTCGAATACAAGATCCGTCTTGTTCGTTCTCTTCAGGTAGAGATGTACGAGACCGCCAATCATCCCTTCGACAGTTGTAGATAGACCACACGAGAAGGCGGTAAAGCCTCCCAGAGAATATCGGTGGAGCCCGCCTGTTAACCCCACAGCCGTGCCGAGAAGGGGGCCTCCGATTATACCAGCCAACACCGGGCCTATAGCCCTCGTATTTGCAATGGCATCCTGTATCGCTATGCCAAGGTATGTGCCCAGTATAGAAACGGCTGAGAAAAAGAAGTATAAATAGATCCTGTCGCGCGTACGGAGGGAATGAGTGGTGAGCGGTCTGAACCACGGTGACTTGCAATATAAATAGGCGATAACGAGAAAAACCGACATCGCCTGGATCAAGCGAAACAGAAGTTCCATTTTCTTCAGAAGTGTCCTTTTAAATGGTTAAAGTATAATAAGGATGGCATCCAGTGTCAATGGCAAAGACCACTTGAGGCAAGTATCAGGATTCAGCCCTCAGCCTTTTACGAGATCGCTGATGAAATTGACCATCTCTGAAAATGCCTTTTCGCTCGCCTGTATGTGAGGTATGTGTCCGCAATTATCGATCATCGAACCTCTCGCCGGCCCCATGACGTTACCTGCAATGGATTCAACCTGGGCAGGCGTACCGTATTCGTCATCTTTTCCCTGAATGGCAAGAAGAGGGCAGGTGATATACGGGAGGTAACTTTCTATGTTCCAATCGCGGAACTCCGGCGAAAGCCAGATATCCGCCCAACCCCGGAACATCAAATCGGTATTACTTCCATGAAATTTTCCCAGGCGCGTTCCTAAATCCGTGTTCTCATATACCTCAACGGCGCGCTTGATACCCTCCACGGTGACATGCTCGACAAAGACATGAGCCGCCTCCGTTATTATACCTGCGACCTTTTGCGGATATGTTCCCCCATATATTATGGCAATGGAGCCGCCGTCGCTATGGCCTATGAAAAGAGGTTTATCGATGGCGCATCGTTCGAGGACTTCGGGCAGAATGAGCAGGGCCTCGTCATGGAGGTAGCTTGCTGTTCTCGGTTCCGTCAGAGGATCGGAACCGCCATGACCCCAGCGGTCATAGACTAGGGCGGGGCAGCCCGTTGCGTCGCATAGTGTTTCAGGGAAGTCTCGCCATTGACCGATGCTGCCCAGTCCTTCGTGGAGAAACACAAGCACGGGTCGATTGCCTGTTTCGGCCTGCGGCTTGATATACTCAGCACAGAGGCGGTGTTTCAATGCATGGATGTCAACCCTGTCCTTAGTAATGGCCAATCAGATCTACCTCCGGCATGTCGCAACAAGTGGGAACGGAAGTTAAATTGCTTACTCAACTCCCGCTATGCCTGTCATTTGATAAAGCATGAGAAACGCTGATCGTACTTGAGCGGTAGAAATTCAATGAACCGATATTCCGCGGCACCGTTGATGTAGAAAGGGTCGTTTTCCATGATTTGGCGGGCTTCGTCAACGGTTCCTACGTTTGCCACGATCACACCGCCCACCCGCGGGTTTTGCGGGCCGGAACAAATAAATTTTGAATTCTTATAGAACAGATCCAGAAATATTCGATGGTCCGCGAGGAGGGTATCGATGACCTCGAGAGGTTTCGTATATTTCCCTAAGATAATAACCATTGAATCCCCCCTTTCTTTTCAGTCAATGAGTATCTCCTCGATTTTCAATCTTCTTCTCGGCGCAGGTGATTCAGCGGGATATCCAACCGGCAGGAGTGCGACTACATGAATATTCCGGCCCCACCCAAAGATTGCCTTGATCGCCTTTTCATCGAACAGTCTTATCCAGCAACTTCCCAGACCGAAATCCAGCGCCCGCAAAACGATATGTTCCACGGCAATGGCGAGGTTTAGGGCTATTCTCGGGGTGAGTTCTTCTATCTCAACGGGTGTGTAGCGCTCGGTCCTGTCGGCAATGATCTTCACTATCCTCCCTTCGACGGCCCCGATCCTGCCCAGGTCCTGTATGCCCGAAACAGTACCATCTATGAAACTCTTTAGATCGATGCAACAGATGAAGACAACGGGAGCTTCGGCAATGAATGCCTGGTTATGAGATGCCTGAGAGAGTTGCAGTCTTGTTTCGCGGTCGCGAACAACCTTGAAGCGCCAGGGCTGTGCATTGGAACCGGACGGTGCGAGCCTTGCGGAGTCCAAAAGTGCCGTTATGTGCTCCTCAGGAACGGGGTCCGGTTTGAACTTTCTTATGCTCCGTCTTTTTTCTATGGCTTCTTTGGTTGTTAACATTCTTCCTCCTGAGATATGCACGGAAGACCACCCTTCATGAAATGGCGGCCAAGATTTCCCGCTTTACTGAAATAAGACTGCATGCACGGCTGCAGATTCTTACACAGCCGCTGCCCGCTCGATGATTTCCCCGACGAGCTTCGCGGTTCTGCCCGTCAATTTCCTGCAGTCCTGGTGCTTCTGGCCTTGCCGATATTCTTTGACCTGGTTCTGATCCATCCAGTTTACGTTGACTATATCCCTGCAGAGGATGTTGCCGTTTGCAATTTCCCCCCTGAAGCGCTTCATTAGTTCGTGCGCATATTTCCACATCCTAAAATCGGCGAACTTGTCACCTGTACTTCTGCCGTACATTAAGCCAATTACGGCAAGGCCCCCGATGAGAGCGCCGCATGTCTCACCGTGCGCGCCTAATCCTCCGCCAAAGGCGTCCATGGCTTTGAGCATATCCTCATTGATATCCTTACCAAGCTTCTCTTGCCCGACCGCAAGAACGGCCTGGCTTCAGTGGAAATGCTTGTCAAACAGGGCACCAGCTTTCTCTTCCATTTCTGAGGGGTTCATAAGACCTCCTTTTCATTAGCTGCGAGAGCATTTGATACCAAGCATGAACCGAAATCGACATCCGTCAGTGCTGCCGTGCATCTAATTATTTAATACAATACCTAAAGATATTTATCAAATCAAATGCGAGTACGATTTTGACTGCAGACCAGCTTTTTTAAATGTATAATTGACGAATCCCGAGTAATGTGCAAAATTACAATCATGGATGAAATGCAAGTAGCTGCGAAAACGGAAATGCGGTAAGAGATGGAAATATGAGAGCACTGATAATGGCCATAATCGGATTGCTGTTGTTTGCAGGGGTCTGGTATTATTTCATGGAAGATGAGAAGACGATAGGTATCTATAAAGTTTATTATTATGCAACGCGATGCAATCCTGACGAGTTTTCCTCAAGCTTTTCCGAGCTTACACTGACGCCTTGCGTAAACAAGATCATCTGGCTGGAGGAGATCAGCCCGAAGCTGTATAAACGTATGAGTTGGACCCCGGAATACGGCACCAAGGAAGGCACACTCGTGCGAAAGTGAATCTCCGTCCAAGAATAATTCCATTGAAGAATGCGGGGAGGTAATGTCTAACAAATCTCCCATATCTTTTCGCCCGAGCCCCTAATCCGCACCGCCTGTCAACTGAAATGAAGCCCAATAATACGGGTGGGGGTATTTCTTCCGGGCGCTCAACTGCGCCTGCCGCAGAGCTTCCCGCTTACCTGTTTTCTTAAGCGCGTTATAAAACCCCGCCATGAGTTCCCCCGTGGCCTGGTCGTCCACCTTCCAGAGGCTCGACACAATGGAATTGCTTCCTGCATAGAGGAAGCCGCGCGTCAGACCTACCACGTCGTCGCCGTTTGCTACCTTTCCCAGACCCGTTTCGCAGGCGCTCAATGTCACGAGGTCGGCATCGATGTTCATAGAATAAAGCTTATCCACCGTCAGCCTGCCGTCGCTCCAATCATCACCGGCAAGGAGTAATGCCGACTTGAGAGGCATGTCGGAGTCAAACTGCCCGTGGGTGGCAAAATGGATATAAGTGAAACTCCGGCAGTATTTCCTGAACGCGGACTCCGTCGCCTCCTTGCGCAGAAGCACGCGGGACTGAGGACGCGTGCGTGCTACCGCCTGCGCTTCTTCCTGGGCATAGGCGAGGTCATAACGCGAGTCGCCGAGGTCGGGATTGCCAAAGGCAAGGATCTCTCCAGGTTTGGAGGATTTCCTGGCATGGAGGTATCTGATAACGCTGGCGCTGGGAAGGATACGGATGCTGTACTGCTCAATCAGGTAGCCTCTGTCATTCAGCAAGGCATTGAATGGAAGATAGTGCAGGGCACCGTGCGGGACGATCACAAGATTGCGCTTGTCCAGCATCTTTTCGAAGGGTTCAAAGAGCCGCTTGTAGAAACTCCGGGATAAGGTAAGATAATCGGAGGAACCCGCCGTCTCAAGAAGACTACGAAATTGCCGGACATCCTCAAGAAGCTTATCGCCCTTGAGACGTATGGACTTCAAACTGTTTCGCGTCAGGACAAAGGCAAACATCTCACCCTCGCTGTAGTAGTACTCAATAAGCGCTTCGTCAGGAGGCATAAGGGCCTGTATGTCGGAGGCGGAAAGTGACGTAACAGTCACAAGAGAGGCGAGTTCCGGGGACTTATCCCGCAGTTCCTGCTTCAGGCTGATAATGACACTGCGGGTCTTGGACTTTCCGGGTGATAGATCCTGCGCGATGACCTCCGCCTCGGCCTTTTTGTCCTCGGCCAAGAGATTGCGGACGTCGCGCTCGTCGCCCGCCTTCACGGCGAAGTCCTGCTTAGAGGCCAGGAGATCGACGAGGGCGCGCGACTTTGACCGCTCCACGTAATCAAAGGCGGCGCCGTACTGGCCGTCCGCATAAAGCGACGCGATGAGGCGGCTGTAAACATTCTGCTTGTCGCCCACAAATCCGATCTTGCTTGCCTCCGTGTTGATGGTCGAGCGCTGCTGTTCAACGAGGTCCACTGCGCGTCTGTAGAAATCTATTGCCTCTTTACGATTGCCTTCGGCATCGGCAATCTTTCCCCGATCAAATAGTATCATCCAGTATATGTCCGTATTGTCCCGTGTCCGGGGCTCTTTCAGGAGGACGTCGTATCCGGCTTTCGCGTCGTTCAGGTTACCCGTTTCATACAGACTCTTATTGAGGATGAATGCCTTGGGCAATTGACTGTAGGCAAATATGTCATCGCCTACGGGCATCGCGCCAGTCAGTATGACGGCGGCAGATGCCAGGGAGCGCGACCAGGAAATGCTTTCGTCTTCTCTGATGTAAGCCAGGCTCTTCTTAAAATCTCCCATGGCCATGTATATCCGTGAAAGCCCGTTGAGCTTATCGGTCTTGAGGAACGTAAAGGGATAATGGGTGCCGATGTCTTCCAGAAGTCTTGCGCATTCCATCGCCTTCTCGCGATTGCCGGAGAGTGCCTGCGCGAGGCCAAGTATGCTTAAGGCCTGAATCCTCATATACCGGTGAAGGTCTTTCTTTGTTACAATGTCATAAGCCTTTTGGGCCTCAATAACGGCCTTTCCATAGTTTCCGAATTCTATATAGGCCTCAGCCCTAAGCAGACGCGGCATGATAGACATATCGAACATGTTTACGGTGATATCGCCCTTATCGATATTGGCGTCGAACTTATCGAGGCATGGAAAAAGTTTGTTATATTTTTTGAGCCTTGAGTAGGAGTAACAGAGATACATCAACTGTCGCGTTGAGGCCGAGTGCAGGTCTTTAACCTGGCTTTCCATGTAGGTCTCCAGTTCAGCGTAACGCGCGGCAGGCATCAACTGATCCTCCTTCGGTACCAGCATTCCCGCACATCCCGAGGTGCCCGCGAGGAGCATCAACAGGATTGATATAATGATTGCTCTGATAATGGATTCTCTCGGCATGGCTGCCTCCCTATCCAGGTATCCGACGGGTTTACGTTTGTTTCAAAAGGCATTCGCAGGCGCCTTGGCAGATGCAATCAGATTTCATCAGGAGCTGAGGTCAGATGGAATTTGCCTTCTTTGGTCTCCACCTTGCCATTTCTGATTAATCGTTCGAGATGCTTCATTATCATTCCCCGTTCGGCGAACTCAAAGAAATACCGCGGCTGAAACTCTCTTCTGAAAATGATCCAGCGCTCGACAATCTCATCCGCAGTTCTTGGCCTTTCGAGGAATTCCAATATCCTTTTTCCCCTCGTGGTAATAACAGTAAGATAGGTCTCTGCCAATTCCGTAATATCACCGCGAATTATGCCGGTTTCGTGCGAGGTGATATAGATGTCTGCGGGGATCTCCAATAATCTGTGCATGGATTGTATGGTCTCGTCAATGTCCGAAACCCTGTCGCCGTACCAGGGACCGAATCGGGAGAGGTCGAGATCCCCCATGAATAATATTCCCTGATCGGGAAAATAAAAACTGCAGTGTCCGGCAGTGTGGCCCGGGGTGTGGATTACACGCATTTTCGTATCGCCGAAAATGAGGACATCACCGTCAGCAAACTCGAGAGAGGGTGCGCGCTCCCGGAAGTGAAATCTATTGAGAAAAAGATCGTCCCATTCCGCCTTGTACTGTGAATCGAGCAAGCCGCAGTAGTCGAGAAATGCGCTGTAGGATTTGAAGCAGGCGCCGATGTCCTCGTGCACATAAAGTTCGGCTTCAGGAAAGAGGTAATTAAAGGCGATATGATCCTCGTGGTAATGGGAGTTGATTATTAGATCGACCCGTCTTTCATCGGCGAGCTTCCTTAGAAACGTTTCGTCCGAAGCCGGATCGATGATCGCCTTTTTCTGGTCATCGATGTACAAGGAATTGCAAAAAGGGTATCTTCCGCCACCGGTTCCGGGAACAAAAACTATATTGCCGAACCTTGTCTCGTCCATTTTTTTGTACCGCTTCGATACTGATGAAATGCAGAATGATGCACGTCGCATCAATAAACGCAAAGCGATTTATTGTGTGATGGCTCTTTGCACAACTTTCCCTGGCTCATGCTTAGGTATTTGCCCCGGCGCCTTCTGGATTTCATTCATTTCCGATATAATGTGCTTTTCGCTATTCCCAATTTCTTTGCAATCTCTATCTTTGGTATGTTACCCTTCAACATGTGAAGCCACGGTCGTCTACGACCATAAACGAGAATACTTAGGAGGTCAATGTTATATATGGCAAAGTTAAAACATCTTTTTAGTCCTATCAAGATAGGAAAAATGGAACTGAAGAACAGGGTGGAGTTCGCACCCGTAACGGACAATTTCGGTATTGACGACTACGTGACGGACCGCATGATTAAGTTTTATGAGGACCGTGCAAAGGGTGGCGTAGGTTTAATAAATATAGGGTACTTTACCGTGAACTATCCCCATAATCCCCTCGGCATCGGAATGTACGACGACAAGTTCATTCCGGGGATCCGTAAACTTACGGATGCGTGTCATGCGCACGGCGCAAAGGTGGGGGTGGAGCTCGCCTTTGAGGAGAATTATGCCAAACGGCGCGGCGGACCGTTTGAGTATATTGGGCCTTCTGATGTTGCGACGCGGGCAGGAAAGCAAAGGCCCCGACCCCTCACAACCGCTGAGGTTGAGGAGATCGTGGAGCAGTTCGGCGACGCGGCCAGGAGGGCAGTCGAAGGAGGGTTTGATTTGATCCATATCCTTGGCTCTGCCGGTTATCCGATAGCTCAGTTTGCTTCACCGCTCACGAACAGGCGCACCGACAAATACGGCGGCAGCTTCGAGAAGAGGTTGCTACTGCATACCGAGATCATCCAGTCGATGAAGAAGAAGGCAGGCGATGATTGTATCATATCCTGGAGGATGGGCGGCCAGGACTTTATGCCGGGCGGGAACACCTTAGAGGATTCGGTGAAGATCGCGCAGTGGCTGGAAAAGCAGGGAGTTCAGGTGATAAATGTTACAACGGGCTGGCACGACTCAGGCGTACCATTTATCCAGTACTTTGTCCCTAAGGGAAACTGGATTTTCATGGGAGAGCGCATAAAGAAAGGCATCAATATTCCGGTCATCGTTGGCACCAGGATTGTCGATCCGATAATGGCGGATAAGATTATCGGTGAAGGCAGGGCCGATATGATTTATTTAGCCAGACCGCTGATTGCCGATGCGGAGCTGGTAAACAAAGCTAAGGAAGGGAGATTTGATGACATAGTGCCCTGCACGTCCTGCTGCCTGTGCTTTGACGCGTGGTCACGGACAGAACCTATATATTGCCAGGTAAACGCGAGAGCCGGCAGGGAGCTGGAGCTCAATATTATTCCAGCCAGGCAGAAGAAGAAGGTCTTCGTGGTGGGGGGCGGCCCCGGAGGCATGGAAGCCGCAAGGGTCGCCGGACTGAGAGGACACAAGGTAACCTTATTTGAGAAATCCGACAAGCTCGGCGGCGCCCTTAACGCGGCCGGCGCTCCCTCTGTGAAGGACGGCGTCGGATATTTCCGTGAGTACCTGATCAAGCAAATGAAGAAAGAAGGTATTGAGATAAAACTCAATACCGAAGTTGAAAACACCATTATAGAGAAGGAACGTCCCGATGCAGTAATCGTGGCTACGGGCGCGACTCCTATTATCCCCGATATTCCCGGCGTCAGGGGCAAGAATGTTGTACTCGCGGCGGACGTCATGGGCGGCAAGAAATCGGTCGGTAACAAGGTCGTCATTGTCGGCGGCGGGATGGTTGGCTGCGAATTGGCCGACTTCCTTCACGAGGAAAAGGGCAAGTCCGACATAACCATACTTGAAATGCTGCCCAAAGTAGCCGTAGATGTCGGGCCTACGCTCAGGTGGGTCGTCCGCAAGCGTCTCAATGAGTTCAAGATAAAAATAAAGACCAACGCGAGGGTCTCAGAGATAACTGACAAGGGTGTGAAGAGCGTGTGCGGCGGCGCGACCGAGGTTTTCGAAGCAGACACTGTGGTCATTGCGACAGGCTATGAGCCCTGGAACAAACTGGTCAGGGAAATTGAAGGCAAGGCCGGTGTATCCGTCGAGGCTGTGGGCGACTGCGATAAGATTGCCAGAATCGCCGAAGCCGTTGAAAGCGGATTCCGGGCAGCGTTGAAACTTTAGCAATTCACATTACTGATGATGGTGAGTCTCTTCTCTTCGCGCCGGTTGCGTACCGTTCGACGAATTCAAAGTACTTTAAAATTGATAATCCTCGTGAGGTGGAGCCATGTACTCTTGTGATTTTACGATCTACGATATGATTGCCCGCAATGCCGCTTTATATCCGGGAAAAAGCGCGATCGTGTATGGTGACAACCGAATATCGTTCAGCGGGTTTCAAAAATTGTGCGACCGCTGTGCCGCTGGCCTCATGAAGGAAGGCATTGACTTTGGCGACCGGATTGCCGTTTTATCCAGCAACAATGACGATTTTCTGATCCTTTGCGGCGCGGCAGCGAAAATCGGCGCGATTATAGTTCCTGTGAACTATAGGTTGGGTCAAGGAGAGGTCGAATACATCCTCAGGGATTCGGAGCCGAAATATATCTTCAGCAGCAAGGAATATAGGGATCCGGCCCGTGAAGCCTCGCTCTGTGCGGGCTCTATCAGAAAGCACTTCGTCTTTAAGGCAGATATGAACGAGGGTGATTTCATTCCATTTGAGACACTCCTGCTGAACGGAAAACTAACGGAGTCAGGAGTGGTGTCGGGTGGTCACGCGTATATGATCGTTCATGCCGCCGCCGTGGGCGGAAAGCCGCGGGGTTGTTTGCTGAGCCAGGCGAATATGTTGGCCGCCGGCCTTCAGATGGCCCACATGTTTAAGCTTATGAGCAGTGACTGCCACATAGGCACCTTGCCTCTCTTCCACATCGGGGGATTTTCCTTTTTCATAGCAGTGATGCATCAGGGAGGAAAGAATGTGATCATGGACCGTTTCGATCCTTTGCTTGTTCTGAAATTGACCGACAAGGAACACGGCACATTTCTCGGGACATTTCCGCCAATGCTCGCAGCTATTCTGGATGCACAGGAGAAACAGTTCGTTGATACATCAAGTTTGAGGGTAGTCACGGGTATGGACAGCCCTGATACCATTCAACGCTTTTTGGGAAAAAATCCCCAAGCGGCCTTTTGCAGCCTGTATGGTCAGACGGAGGCCATGCCGGTTTCGAGCTGCGATGTTGAGGAAAAAGCGGGGAGCATCGGGTTGCCGGCTGTCATGACGCGTGTGGCAATCTTTGACGCTCTCGATCGGGAAGTTCCCGTGGGCGGGCAAGGAGAGATATGCGTACGGTCGCCTTCCGTGTTCCTTGGCTATTGGAATCTGGAGACAGATACAGCCTACACCTTTCGCAATGGCTGGCATCACACGGGCGACCGGGGGAGGATGGACGAGGAAGGCTATCTCTATTACAGCGGGCGAAATCCGGAAAAGGAACTAATCAAACCAGGCGGTGAAAACGTCTATCCCGCGGAAGTTGAAAAAGTGATCCTCAGTCACGGCTCTGTCGAAGAGGTCGCAGTCATCGGCGTTCCCGATGCAGAGTGGGGCGAAGCTGTCCAAGCTGTCTGTGTTCTCAAAAAGGGAAGCGTGGTAGGTGCGGCGGAATTGATCGAATTCGTGGCTTCCAAGATTGCCCGCTATAAGAAACCAAAGCACGTCCTTTTTGTCGAGAACCTGCCAAAAACGGCGAGCGGCGAAATCAACCGGGAGGAAGTAAAGAAGCTCTACTCGGGAACAAAATGAGCCAAGGAATGTTTGTCTGGACGCAGATTAAGTAATTATTGAGTGCAACCAAACAGCCTGGATGCGCTGCATGAACTATCCCTTCGGCAAAAGGGGTACTTTCCAGAATCCGTCCCCGGTACAAGAACTAAACTGCCGAACCTTGTCTCTTCCATTTATTTACTCTGCCGCATGATTGTGGATTTGATTCAATTTCCGATATAATGTGCTTCTCGCTATTCCCAATTTCTTTGCAATCTCTCTCTTGGGGATATTCGATCTGATCATCTTCATTATCAAATCACTCTCTATCTTGTTTACGGGTTCAATTTTAGTAATGTCGTCCATTGACTTCATGTCCGTAATTTCTGACGGCAAGAGGTCAGCCGTAAGTATGTTGGTATGTGCAATATTGATCATTCTTTCGAGGACATTTTGCAACTCTCTCACATTACCCGGCCAGTTGTAATTCATGAATCTCTCGAAGACCTCAGCTTCGATTTTCTCGATCTTCTTCCCCATCGTCTTGCCGATATTACTTACAAAACACTCGACCAAAAGGGGAATGTCGTCTTTTCTTTCCCTGAGCGGTATGAGACGAATGGTGAATACGTTTGACCGATAATACAGGTCCTCTCGGAATTTGCCTTTTCGAACTTCTTCCTTCAGGTTCTTATTGGTTGCTGCAATGATTCTGACGTCTATCGTTGTTACCCTGGTGCCGCCGATCCTGATTATGGATTTGTCTTCAATCACCCGCAGGAGGGCTGTCTGCAGCTCCAAGGGCGTTTCCCCCACCTCGTCCAAAAATATTGTGCCGCCGTCTGCGAGCTCAAATTTACCCGGACTGCCGCCTTTTCTTGACCCGGTAAACGCCCCTTCGGAATAACCGAAAAGCTCGCTGGTTATCAGATCCCTGGGGATCGTCGTGCAGTTAATTGCGACGTATGGGCCGTCGCTGCGACTGCTGCTGTTGTGAATTGCCTGAGCGAAAATATCTTTTCCTGTACCGCTTTCTCCCAGGAGCAGGACGTTCGATTTGATCTGGGATGCTATCTTGGCCTGCCTGATCGTTTCCAGAAAGTTCGCATCCTGACCGATGATTTCCTCGAAGCGAAATTTCGCCTTCGCCCCCATCATTTTCATTGCCAAGGTCCGGGCCCTTTTAATCTCATCCAGGATGATGACCTTGCCGATGACATCGTCCATGGACATTATAGGGTAACAGGACAGAGTGTAATCACCCTGGACGCTCTTACAGGCGATTCTCACTTCCATATCCGTGAGAGTGTGGTTATTGTTTATCAGATTGAGCAGGTTCTTGTTATATTTGCTCCAGACCTCGGCTGTATTTTTCCCAAGAAACCTGTCTGCATCTTCTCCAAAAGCTTTTTTAGCGTTCTTGTTCATCATCGAAATACATCCGTCGTTATCCACGGTCATTATGATTTCAGGAATAGAGGATATAACCGTCTTTTGAAAACTGTGCGCAATCCTGTATTCGGTCAATGCCTTTCTGAGCCGAATTTCGTTCTCTATGGCATGTGCCGCGGCTGCAACCATCCCCAGCGTATGCGGATTGGCTTTTTGATATGGTCCCGTCATGTCAATGACGCCGATCAATTTGCCGTTTAAATCATGAACCGGAGCGCCTGAACATGTCCACTTATGGGAGTTGATGCAATAATGTTCGCCGGCATAGACCTGAAAAGGCTTCCCTAATTTTATTACAGTTCCTGCGCCATTGGTCCCTGCGACTTCTTCGGACCAGCAGCTGCCCACAATGAAATTCCCTCGTCTTACCCTCTCCATCACATCATCATCCCCAACAAGCTTCAACATGTATCCATCAGCATCAAAGAGTGCAACTAAAAAGCCCGATCCTACGACAAGACCATAAAGGTTCTTCATGAAGGGGAGGCTGATGTCTATCAGCTCTTCATTTTTTTTCAAGATATCTGCAAGTTGAGAATCATCAAGAACCACAGGAACCCTGGTCAGATGCGGGTTGACATTCTTTTCCCTGCACCTGTCCCATGAATCCAGAATAGTCGAGGATATTATGAATTCGCTGACGGGAATTCCGCTTATATATTTTTTCCATTCCGCATAAAGCACATCAAATTTTTCTACAAAGTCCATATCTCGCTCTGTACCGTTCCTTCCTGGAGGTTATTCTTGATGAGGCCAGTTCCGTCGACCATATACTACTCGCTTGGGATAGAAACCTGAATGTCTCATTATGTCTCATTGTGTCCCGGAATGTCCGATGTGACCTAAAGTGGGACAATAATCTCAAAGCATGATTCCCCGACAATTGCAAGCTCATTTTCAGAATACATCGTGTTTTCAGATGATTGGTATATTATTTGATGAGCAATATAGACATGGCACAACGTCTGCTTCATCGCAGTGCGAATATAACAAAGAGAGATAGCATCAGCTCTTAATTCAAACAAAAGGAGTCGGACAGTGCTGCGGACTAAAGATCAATATCACGATGATCTCTTCAAAATGAAGCGGAATGTATTCATAGGCGGAGAAAAAGTTGGCAGAGATGACCATCGCCTTCGGCCGGGCATCAACGTGCTTGACGTTACTTTCGATCTCGCCCGGGAGTCAAAATGGAAGGGGTTGATAACTGCAACGTCATCCATAACAGGCGAGGAGATAAACAGATGGTCCCATCTGCCTCAGAGCCCCTACGATCTCCTGCAGAAACAAAAAATGATCCGCTGTGTTGCACGCCGGGTCGGGGGCTGCATACAGAGATGCATGGGACACGATGCCATCAGCGCATTGGCAATCTGCACGAAGGAAATAGATGAGGCCAAGGGAACAGACTACCATAAGAGGTTTATGACCTACCTCAGGGACTATCAGATGAGGGACGGCGATGGCTGCTGTGCGCAGACAGATAGCAAGGGAGACCGCACGAAACGGCCGAGCGAACAGCCGAACGCTGATGCGTATGTTCACATCGTGGAAGAACGTAAGGACGGGATTGTAGTAAGCGGTGTAAAGATGTCCATCACTCAGGTGGCGTATGCTGATGAGATATTCGTGCTGCCCACCAGGGCATTGATGGAAGACGACCGCGACTTTGCCGTGGCCTTTGCACTTCCTGCGGATTGGGATGGCATTAAATTGATAACACGCCCCGTGTGGCTCCGCGAGAAGGATGACCCAGGCGCATCGCCCTTCTGCAGATACGGGGTATCGGATTCAGTTGTCGTTTTCGATAATGTATTCGTCCCCAAAGAAAGGGTTTTTATGTGCCGGGAATGGGAATTCGGACGTCGGCTTGCCCTGCTCTTTGCGGACTCCCACCGCCACAGCTACAGTGGCTGCAAACCCGGTATGTCGGACGTGCTCTGCGGCGCCGCCATGCTCGCGGCAGAGGCAAACAATATTCAAAAAATATCCCACGTTCGCGAGAAGCTTTCGAGTTATGCGGGCGCCGCCGAACTCGCTTATGCGGCAGGAGTGGCCTCGGCCATATACGGTGAAAAGACATCGAGCGGCGTTTTCTTCCCGAATAAGATTTACGCCAATGTCGGCAGAAGACTCACGGGGGAGCTGATCTATCATGAATACAACTTGCTTACGGAAATTGCAGGCGGCATTGCAGTTACGCTGCCCTTTGAAGAGGATTTCCATGCAGAAAGTACTAAGAAATATCTGGATAAATTTATTGTGAGGAATCCAAAACTTTCTCCGGAGGTTTCTCTCAAGATATGGAAATTTGTTGAGAGCATTGGCGCATCGCCCATGTCGTCGTGGTATGAAATTGCAGGCGTACATGGCGGGGGATCTCCCATCATGGAAACGATTGCCCTTAACCTCGATTATGATTTCGATGAGAAAAGGCGCCTTGGGAGATACTTGTCCGGCATCGATGAGACATTCGATGATACGAAGGCGCTGGGGTTGGAGCCTACCTTCGGGACGAGTTTGGCGAGTGATGATGGGCAAGAACTGAAGAAATGAGAATGCTGGCATTAGTGGCAGAATAAAATGAAAGAGGGAGTATCACTGATGAAAGAAGAAGACACGAAAAAATCGTTGGACAAGCGGATGACTCTCAGGGAGGCGATATCCAAGTATGTATTTGACGGATGTTCAATTGCCTTCAGCGGCATGGGTGGGGAGCAGGTTGTTGCCCCAACCTATGAGATCGTAAGACAGGGACAGAAGAATCTGACGCTAATGGGTGACAGTCCGTGCGAGGTCGGGGACTATCTTGTGGGGACGGGTCAGATAAGGAGGGTCGAGGTCGCGTGGTTAGCCTTCGCAGTAGCGGGTGTGAGCCCGAATTACAGGCGGGCCGTGGAAGAGGGTCTCCCTCATAAAATAGAGGTTCGCGAATTTTCAAATTACACCATGGGCCTGCGATTCTTAGCCGGCGCGATGGGTCTTCCCTTCATGGTGACAAGATCTCTCGCGGGAACCTCCCTTGAAAAGTATAACGACATGATCAAAGTGATAGAAGACCCGTACGGGGGCAAAAAGGTGGCGCTCGTTCCTGCCGCCAAGCCTGACGTAGCAATCATCCACGCCAACAGGGCCGATATTTTGGGGAATACGCAGTTCATCGGTTTTTCATCAAATGGAGAAAACATCGCAAGGGCGGCGGCGAGGACAATAGTAACCTGCGAGAAGATAGTCTCAACTGATGAGATCAAGAAGGCGCCGACGCTTACCTCGGTGCCGCAGTATGCGGTGGACGCCGTGGTCGAGGTACCGTTCGGCAGCCATCCGTGGAACATGCCCTATGCATATGCGTATGATTTACCGTTTCACATGAAGATGATGGCCGGGATAGACACAGCAGACGGTTTCAAGAGGTGGATGGATGAATGGGCGTTCGGTTGCAAGGACCATGAGGAGTATTGCGAGAAGGTAGGTTGGGCCCGTTTGAAAAAGCTGGCGCAGATTGAACGAAAGTTCTGCAAGAGCAAGTTGTGAGCGCAGATCCGACAAACGAAAAGATCCGAACACGGGAGGAGAACGATTTATGAGTACAACTGAAAAGAAATATGCTGAGGATTATACGCTTCAGGAATTGTTGGTTGCTGCAGCCGCAAGAGAGATCAAGGACAGGGAGGTGGTTTTTGTCGGCGTTGGCATACCTTGTCTGGGAGCGCTTGTCGCGAAATTGACGCATGCGCCTGATGTCATTTTGGCAGTGGAGTCGGGATGCATCGGTCCTTCGCCATACCGTCTCATGCTTGGTATAGGGGACAATGCCTGCGTGGAGAACGCGATTTGTATAACTTCGCTGTGGCGGGCTTTTTCCGACCAGCAGCGCGGGTATTTTGACATAGGGATGCTGGGCGGCGCGCAGGTTGACAAGTACGGCAATTTGAACAGTACGGTGATATTCGGCGGCGGCAGTTACGAGAAACCGAAGACGCGTCTACCCGGAAGCGGCGGGGCGAATGATATTGCGATTTCCGCGAAGCGGACCCTGATCATGATGAACCAGCAGAAGCGCCGGTTCCTGGAGAAGGTAGACTATATTACATCGCCGGGCTATCTGGACGGTCCTGGTTGTCGTGAGAAATACGGATATCCGGGAGGGGGTCCTGCGGTGATCATCTCGAACATGGCGATTTTCCGGTTTGATGAAAAGACGAAGGAGGCATACCTTGATTCCGTGCATCCGGGGGTAACTGCTGAGGCTGTAAGGAAGGAAGTGTCATGGGACTTGCAGGTGTCTCCCGATTTAAAGACAACGCCGCCTCCGACGAATGAGGAGGCAAATATCATCCGGACGCTGGACTCTCAGAAGGTCTACACCGGCGGCGGACTGAAAAATCTTACATTCGAGAACTACATCAAGATGCTTAATTCTTCGCACGAGAAGATCAAGGTGATGTTCGAGTGACATTCCAGGGGTGAGACAATGAGGAAAGACCTGATTGAGAAGATTTTTTCTTTGGACGGGAAGACGGCCGTTATTACCGGCGGCTACAGGGGGATAGGCCTGGTGATCGCGGAAACCTGTGCGGAAGCCGGGGCAAATGTGGTATTAGTTGCACGAAACTTATCCGCCTGCCGCGAGACGGCGGAAAAAATAGAAAAAACTTTTGGTGTCAAGACTGCCGGCAAATCCATGGACGTCCGCGACTCCAAATCTGTTGACCGCGTGATTCAGGAAATTTTCGATGAATTTGGCAGGATCGATATTCTTGTAAACAGCGCCGGGATCCCGGGAAGTGAAAAGCCCGTTTTGCGAATGACCGACGAGGATCTGGATGAGGTCATGGGCGTGGATTTCAGGGGAACGTTCCTCGTTTCTAGAGCCGTCGGACAGATAATGGTGAAGCAAAAGAGCGGGAGGATTATCAACGTAGCTTCCATCCTCGGAAAGATTTCCGCACGCAACATGGCGGGATATTGTGCGAGCAAGGCTGCAGTTATCCAACTGACCCGGGTTATGTCTTTGGAGTTAATGCGGGATAACGTGCAGGTTAACGCCCTCTGTCCAGGATACATCCTTACCGATTTTAACCGCGATTTCTTTGATTCGGAAATGGGCAAAGGACTGGTAAAGAAGATGATCCCTTTGAACAGGGTAGGGCGGTTGGAGGAATTGCAGTCAACGGCTCTTTATTTGGCCACATGTCCTGCTTTCCTGACGGGAGCGGAAATTTACATCGACGGCGGCCATACGATTGTTTAACATTTAACACATAAATTAACATTAGGGAGCAAATTGAAAATGAAAGATGTAGTGATGGTGAGTGCATGCAGGACGGCGATCGGTGATTTTCTCGGCGCCTTGAAAGATGTGCCGGCGCGTCAGTTGGCGATGACGGCCGGGAAGGCGGCGATAGAAAGGGCGGGGATTTCTTCGGACATCATAGACGAGATCTGCGTGGGCCAGCTTTATACAGGAATGCAGGGGTCTCTGCCTGCGCGGCAGGTCGCCATGAGGATAGGCCTTCCACACAGGAGCGGCGCCGTGACGGTCAATCAGAACTGCACCTCCGCGATGCGGGCGTTGGAGATTGCCTGCCACAATATCATGCTTGGCAAGACGGAGGTCGGCCTTGCTGTGGGTGTCGAGAGTATGACGAATGCGCCGTATCTCATACCGAAGGCGAGAATGGGTTATCGTATGGGCCAGGGGACTATCGAGGACAGCATGCTGCATGATGGTTTGATCGATGAACTTGTTCCGGGTCACATGGGTATGACGGCGGAGAATGTTGCAGAGAAGTATGGAATCACGCGCAGGGAATGTGATGATCATGCCCTGCTGAGCCATACGCGCGCCGTTCAGGCGATCGACGAGGGGAGATTTAAGCGGGAGATCGTCCCTGTGGAGATAAAGACCAAGAAAGGCGTTAAGATCTTTGATACGGACGAGCATCCCATACGGAATGCGAGCATGGAAACCATGGGTCAGTTGCCCACGGTGTTCAAGAAAGGCGGTGTCGTTACCGCCGCCAATGCTGCCGGCATCAATGACGGCGCCTCTGCTGCGGTAATCATGTCCAAGGATAAGGCCGCGGAACTGGGCATTAAGCCGCTCATGAAGTTGATCAACATATGCGGCGAAGGCGTGGACCCGGTGTTTATGGGTCTCGGCCCGGCGGTTGCCGCTCCCAAGTGTCTCAAGCAGGCGGGAATGAAATTTGCCGATATCGAATATTGGGAATTTCATGAGGCCTTTGCAGCGCAGTGGCTGGGTGCAGGGAGAAAGCTGAAAGAGGATTTCGGGATGGTGCTGGATATTGAGAAAGTCAACCACAATGGTTCCGGTATTGCACTCGGGCATCCTGTGGGGAGCACGGGTCTCCGCATCATCATTACCATGTACTACGAAATGGAGAGGCTGGGCTTGACGCTGGGCGGCGCGTCCCTGTGCGTCGGAGGGGGGCCGGCGATGGCCTCGCTGTGGACAAGAGAAATCTGACAAACGGAGCTGAGACAGGCATCAAGAAAGTGGCGTTAAAATATTGCGGAGGATGTAATCCGGGTTTCGACCGTGTAGCTTACGCAGAGAGTGTGAAGTCGGCGGCGGGCCCTGTCATAGAATGGGTTACGCTCGAGGATGAAGGATTTGATACCGTACTGCTGATTTGCGGCTGCGAGACGGCCTGCCCGCTGCGGAGCATTGATTTCAGCCGGTACAGGCAACGCGTATCCATTAAGAATGACAAAGTATCTCCGGGGGATTTAGTGAATATTCTATTAGAAAGTGAGGAGGCAAATGAAGATTAGAACCAAAGAAGATTATATAAAGAGTCTCAAAGATCAAAAAGTGGTCATATATTATAACGGCGAGTTGGTTGAAGACCGTACGACTTTCCCGGCCTTCATCCCGCACATAAATTCCGCCGCAAAGACGTATGAACTGGCGCTGCTTCCGGAAAACGAGGACCTCTTGACTGCCACCAGCAACGTCACCGGGAAAAAGATAAACCGCTTCACGCACATCCATCAGTCTGTGGACGACCTGATAAAAAAGGTTCAGATGCTGAGGCTGATTGCACACGAAACAGCGAGCTGCTTTCAGCGCTGCGTAGGTTTTGACGCCATGAATTCCCTTTACATGACCACGTACGAGATCGACGAGAAACACAAGACGAAGTATTTCGAACGATTCGTGGAGTACCTCAAGAGGATCCAGGAAGAGAACTTCATGCTTGTAGGCGGGATGACAGATCCGAAAGGCGACCGCTCCAAGCGGCCCAGCCAACAGGCCGACCCCGATTTATTTACCCGCGTGGTGGAGAAACGCAAGGACGGCATAGTCGTAAGGGGGGCCAAGGCACATCAGACGGGCGCGGTCAACAGCCACGAGATCATGATCATGCCTACCCAGGCCATGGGAGAAGGAGACGAGGCTTACGCCGTAGTCGCCGCGATTCCCCTTGACGCCAAGGGTGTCACGCTGATCTTTGGCCGTCAGACTAACGACGAGAGGAAATTTGAATGCGGTATAGATGCCGGCAATTGTGAATTCGGGATGGTCGGAGGGGAGGCGCTCGTTGTTCTCGAAGACGTGTTTGTTCCCTGGGAAAGAGTATTCATGTGCGGTGAAATTGATTTTACGGGAATGCTTGTGGAACGATTTGCCACGCTGCACCGCCAGAATTATGGGGGATGCAAGGGAGGCGTCTCGGATATAGTCATCGGCGCAAGCGCGCTCGCAGCGCAATACCAGGGCACTCTCGATGCCTCACATATCAAGGATAAACTCGTCGAGATGCTGCACCTGGCGGAGACGGTTTATTCGGGTTCCATAGCCTGTTCAGCGATGGGTTCGAAAACAAAAAGCGGGGCGTACTACCCTGATCCGCTCCTTGCCAACTGCACAAAGCACAATATCACGCGTGTTATTTACGATATCTCAAGGCTTGCGCATGACATCGGTGGGGGCATTATGGCAACCCTTCCTTTCGACAAAGATCTGAGGAGTCCGGTGGTGGGAAAGTATGTGAAGAAATATATGAAAGGCGTCGAGGGCGTTTCGACGGAGACAAGAATGAAGATCGTGAGACTCCTCGAGAACATGACCGGCGGCACTGCGCTCGTTGAAAGCATGCACGGCGCGGGTTCGCCGCAGAGCCAGAGAATCATGTACCAGCGGCTCGGGAAATTGGGCCAGAAAATGAAGATGGCAAAAAAGATTGCGAAGATAGACGAATGAGGTCTGCCCTTGAGTGCTGTGCGAATTGAACAGGGCAGGGAATTTCAGGAATTGCTGCGTCGAAAATTATACTTGCGGAGAGAGGGGGGATGCCGGGACGGATAACATCAGAAGGCGTACATAAAATCATAATGCCGGCCGTGTTGATTGTCGCCGGATATGATCATGGTGCATGTCGTTATGTTAAGGTGATAAAGATAAATAAAGGGGGTATAAAGAATAATGACTAACGGTGTAAAAAAAGCATGGGGATATCGCCATATGATATTGATTATCATCTGGTTTATTTACCTTATTAATTATTTTGATAGGATTTCTGTATTAACATTTCTACCGTTCATCCAGAAGGATCTTATGTTGACGGCCGTTCAACTGGGATGGCTGGGCTCCATATTCTTCTTTGGATATTCCTTGGCGCAGTTTCTCGCTGGGTACTTAGCAGACAGGATCGGTCCTAAGAAGACCATGGGCATTGCCGTCTGGGTCTTCACGATCGTCACTGGAATTACCGGATTTGTCCAGAATTACTGGCAGTTCATCGTCCTCCGTCTCAGCCTCGCGGTCGGCGAGGGGCAGCATTTCGCGCCGTCCATGCGAATGATTGCCAACTGGTTCCCGCGGCAGGAAAAGGGAAGGGCGACCGGGTTCTTCTCGACCACGTGGGCCGTTGCCCCCGCGATAGTTCCTATTCTTGTTACCCAACTGGCGGCAGCCTTCTTTGACGGCGCCTGGCGACCCGTATTCTTCGTCCTCGCAGTCCCGGGTTTCCTGTGCATCTGGCTGCTCAAGAAGTACGTATCCGATTCTCCGAAGACCATGTTGGAAATGGGAAAGATGACGAAGGAAGAGCACGACATGATCGTATCTTCTATAGATGTGCAATCAAGTGAACATGGCAAGACATACAGCAGTAAGATGTATGCGACAGACATTCAATTCTATCTTTACACGGCCGGCCTCGTAATCATGCTGATGATCTACTGGGGAATGACCACGTGGATCAGCACCTTCCTCGTCAAGCAGCACGGCATGAATCTGAAGACAATGGGATTTTATGCATCACTGCCTTACGTTGTGGCCTTCTTCGCGATGTACATAGGCGGGTGGATGGCGGACAAATGGTTCCACGGCAGACCGAAAGTCGTCACGATTATCTCTTTCATCGGGTGCATCCCGGCACTTTACTTTATCGGACATGTTTCCAAAGGCGATACGAGTATGCTCTTGCTTGGTTTGGCCATCGGCGGATTCTTTGTCAACCTGGCCTGGGGCATGATGTATTCCTTCCCGTCGCTGCGCTATCCCAAGGAAGTTGTCGGCCGGGCGGTCGGCGTATCGAACGGCGTGGGACAATTCGGTGCCTTTGTTTCCCCCATGATTGCCGGATATCTGGTCGTCACGCTTCCCGATAACACATACGATTTCGGGAATGTGTTCCTGTTCTGGTCGATGCTTGCCTTCTTTGGGGCGATCGCCATCTCGTTCCTTAAAGAAAGATCGATCGTCGATTTCGGCAGTTTCGAATCACAGAAGGGCGGTGCGATGGAGAAGAAATAATATCCGATGAAACAAATCGGATGAAACAAGATTCCAGGGTTTGTTGGCAGACAGGAAAAAGGATTTGCGGCTCGGTGTAATGCAAGGATATGAGAGACTGCAGATCCTTTTTCCATTTTTAATGTTTTATGATATTGTTCGCATGATCATAGACGCCATCATTTATCAATAACCAAACAATACATTAAAGGGAAGAGATCATGGATATAAGAAAAGTTATTGACTCAATACGAGAGACAGAGGTCGTAAGTTTGTGTCAGGAGCTGATTAGAATCATAAGTGTAAACCCACCCGGAGACGAACTCCCGATCGCCGAATATGTGGCCGGAATACTTGGCAAGGCAGGTCTGGAGGTGGAAATCATCCCTCACGGTCCGGGGAGGGCCAGTCTGCTTGCCGTGCTCAAGAGCAGCCGCAAGATTCAACCGCTCCTCTACAGCGCACATCTCGACACGGTTCCCCTCGGCGTCGAGAAATGGATACATGAACCCTTTGCCGCGGTTATTTCGGAAGGAAAGATATGGGGTCGGGGCGCCGCTGATATGAAAGGAGGATTGGCCGCTCTCATCGTTACAGCAATGGAGCTGGCGCGGTCCGGGTTGCCGTTGCGGGGAGATCTCATTCTTGCGCTCACTGCAGGAGAAGAGGTTGATTCCCTCGGTGCGACCGCTATTGCATCCCGTACTGAACTTGGGCCTGCTCAGGCCGTGATTATCCCCGAACCCAGCGACAACGACATCTATATCGCGGAGAAAGGCGCTCTGTGGCTGGAGTTGAGCACCCAGGGAAAGACTGCTCACGGGGCGATGCCGGAGCTCGGCGAAAATGCCGTCCTGATGATGGTAGACCTGATAGCGGAACTGAGGAAGCTGCAAATCCCGTTTAAAGAGCACCCCATGCTCGGCGGCTTCAGTATGAGTGTAAACACGATACAAGGCGGGATGAAGACGAACGTAGTTCCGGACGGCTGTGTGGTGACGGTGGATATGCGCACTGTGCCCGGTCAGAGTCATGAGGCAATTATAATACGGATAAAAGAAATGATTGCCGCGTTGAGTCGACGAAATTCCACGTTCAAGGCGTCGGTAAAGGTAACCAATGACAGACCGCCTGTAGAGACGTCACCTAAAGAGGCTGCTGTCGGGATGTTTGCCGGTATTGTCGAAGAGGTGCTCGGGGAGCGTCCGACACCAAAAGGCGTGCGATACTATACGGACGCGACGGCGCTCGCGCCGGCATTCAAGGCGCCGATGATTATTTGCGGGCCTGGTGATCCCAAACTCGCACACCAGCCGAATGAAAATATTGTAATTGAAAGACTGCTTCAAGCGGTGAAAATATATACGCTGACCGCCGGCCGGTTCTTGATTTAATATTGAACAAAAAATGTCCTGATCTCTCAGTTAATTTCTTCTTGTGCTGGTTTTTCCGGTGAGCATTGGCTTATTGAGGCGGTTGGATACGTTCTTCAACCGCCTTTTTCTTTTTGTGGCAATCCGGTAAAGGACAAGAACAGGATTGATGTGTCGCGGAGATAGAAACACGCTCTAAAATGTGGTAGAGGTTTCGTGTCAGCAATCATTGAAAACCCTCAAGACCTGCTCTTCAGAAAAAAGGATATTGCTATATGAAAACAATATTCCCCTTGATAGTTCTTCTTTTGCTTTTTGCTTGTCCGGGTTGCACCACCCCGATGCAAAAATACTGGTTGAACAGTCAGTTCCACCAGTCCGCAGAATATTTTGAGAAGAATCTCTCCACTGATAAAGCCGGCCCCGATGATTTGTATTACTACTGCCTATCTCTGTATGAGATAAAAAATTACGAAAAATTCGCCAGCTGCCACGATGCGTTCTTTGCAAGAACGGGAAAGGCCGACACGATTAACAGAACCTCGCGGGACGCGCTGCTTGCGGAGCTCCATTCCTTCAAGGCGAGGAACATGATCGATCTCGGCGCTGATTACTACGATATAAAGAAGGAAGTCTATTATGCACTTGCCCTCTTGAAGAAGGCGCCGCCGAGCTTTCATAACGGCTACAAGATTCCTGAGATCCACGTGTATGAAACGGCAGGCATCGTCGCAGCAATTAGGGGAGACAGGGCAACCGCATTGGATTACATAAGCAAGATCAGGACCGTCACCTCCATGGCCGAATTTCAACTTCAACCCATCAAGAATGCGGCCATAGCCGGCATATACTTCATAATGAAGGACTATGCAGATGCGAAGAAAGTGATCCAGGAATATTCCGGAAGCGCATTTTACACCTTTGCCCAGGCAGTGGAAGTGATGATGGTCATCCCATTGCTGGTGCATTATGCGGACGTCGGGACTGATACGAGTATCGGTGCTTGGGCGGAACGAGGCACATTCCTGAGTGAGTTCATGGTAGCAAAGATTCTTTTTGAAACGGGGAGCCTTGACGAGGCAAAAAGCGGCTACGAAAAACTCCTCTCGCAGAAGATGGCCGTGAATTACGAACGTCTCCATTGGACAGCGCTTGCTGACCTGGCTTCCATATACAGGAAGGAAGGCAGGTTGAAGGAAAGCATTAAGCATTTGGAACAAGCTGCAGACATCATTGAGAATCAGAGAAAGAGCATATTTTCTGAAGGGAGCAAAATCGGTTTTGTAGGCGACAAGCAGGCAGTCTACCATGCGTTGATAAGGGCCTTGTACGAAGACCGACAATACGAAAGGGCATTCGAATATGTCGAGCGCTCGAAGTCCCGGGCGCTGGTCGATCTTCTCGCTTCGAAATATGACTTTGCAGTGAGAAGCGGTAATGAAAAAGAAATCCGTAAAATCCTTGTCGCGCAGGATGCCGCGGAAACACGAAATGCCATGCAGGTCACAGCGACTGACAGCGCCAAGACCCGGAGTGTCCAGGTTAGATTCAGGGAAGACTTGCGAAATAAGGCGCCGGAGCTGGCTTCACTGGTTACAGTCACCTACCAGCCTGTCTCCGAGCTATTGTCGGAGATCGCAACAGATGAGGCTTTAATCGAATACTATTACCAGGACGAGGACATGTATGCCTTCGTCCTCTACGGACGTAAGCTGCAGACTGTTAAGCTCAAGAGCGCAGGCCTAACGGATGACGTCATGGCCTTCCGCAGGCTAATAGAGAAGCCGGGCTCTCCCGACTTTATGGCTGCTTCGAAAAAACTCTATAACCGTCTCTTCCAGCCAATCGAAGGTATACTCGGCAAACATTCTCTCATCATCGTCCCCCACGGGATATTGCACTACCTGCCCATGAACGCGCTTCATGACGGGCGGAGTTATCTCATCGACCGTTACGGTATATGTATGATGCCGAGCGCGAGTGCCCTGAAATACCTGAGTAAGGGGAAAGCGCGCAAAAGCGGCGGCGTGCTGATCTTCGGCAATCCTGACCTTGGCGACGCCAGGCTTGACCTCGCATATGCCGAGCGGGAGGCGAGAGATGTTGCCAATCTCCGACCGAACTCCAAAGTCTTCGTCCGCAAAGAGGCTACAGAAACGGCTCTCCGCGAGTATGGCGGCAGCTACAGCTATCTGCACTTCGCCACGCACGGCCAATTCAATCCGGAATTTCCGCTGCAATCGGCGCTGCTCCTGACTCCCGATTCCCACTACAATGGGATGCTTTCCGTAAATAAAATCTATTCACTAAACCTGGCTCTCGATCTCGTCACCCTGAGCGCCTGCGAAACAGGATTGAGCAAGATCGCCAATGGCGATGATCTCGTCGGGCTCACCAGGGGATTCCTGTATGCGGGCTCCAGTTCCATCGTTGCCAGCCTCTGGAAGGTCGATGACATTGCCACTGCAGAACTCATGACCCGCTTCTACACAGAATTGGAGCGCACTGATAAGCGTGAGGCCTTAAGAACAGCGCAGTTGGAGACCAGGAAGAAATACCCGCATCCGTATTACTGGGCATCGTTCCAGCTAACGGGAAGTGCGAAGTAACTGATTGGGGACGGCTAAATTAAGCGATTTGCAAACGGGTCTGTCTGTTTATCGGGGCAGCATGACGGTGGCTGCTTTATGCTGTACCCTCGGCGAGAGCATGGGCGACTCGCCACACATTTTGCGGCCAAGATTACCTTGACGTCTAAGACCGAGTTTCATATAGTTCAACCATGGAAGCGCATTATCTCAACGAATCAAGAACAAATACCATATGACAATCGTCAAGCCATCCATTTGTTTCTTTCTGCTTGTATCCATCATAAGCCTCAGCATCGGATGCGCGACCTTGCCGAACGTCTCAGAAATGATCGATGAGACGCGGACTGCGGAGAATCCTCATCAAATCGTTTCGTCAAAAGGACTGTTATCTCCCGAGAAAAGCAAGGCTATCATGGACCGGCTGAAGCGATCTGTCGCCTCGACGGATATGTTTGAACGCCACACTGCCGTGATAGAATCGGTGACGGAAAGCCCGCTGACAAAGGGGAACAAAGTCACTCTGCTCGCCGATGGTCAGGCTACATATGCGGCAATGTTCAAAGCAATGCAGAACGCGAAGGACCATATCAACCTTGAGAGCTATATCATTGAAGACGACGAAATAGGCCGCAAATTTGCAGATCTGTTGCTGCATAAACAAGCTGGTGGCGTCCAGGTCAATCTCATTTATGACGGCGTTGGCAGCATGAATACTCCGGCTTCTTTTTTCCAGCGCCTGCGCGAAGGCGGAATTCAGGTTGTGGGATTCAATCCGATAAATCCACTGAAGGGACGGGAGCACTGGGGGCTGACGCACCGGGACCACCGCAAGATTTTGATACTCGACGGCAAAGTCGCTATTATCGGCGGCATCAACATCAGTAAAGTTTATTCGAGCAGTCCTCTCGAAAGGACACAGGACGAAAAGATGCCGATTCGCTGGCGTGACACAGACGTTCAAATTGAAGGCCCGGCGGTGGCTGAATTCCAGAAGCTCTTTCTCGACACATGGATGAAGCAGAAGGGACCGAAGCTTTCCGAACGGAACTATTTCCCTCATCTGAAAGAAGAAGGAAATGCCCTGGTGCGGGTGGTCGGCAGCACACCGGGAGAGACCAACAGAATCCCTTTTATTATGTACGTGTCGGCCATCACTTTTGCAGACTGCTCGATTCACATGACAAATTCGTATTTTATCCCTGACGGGCAGGTGGCAAAGGCCCTTACTGATGCTGCCAGGCGCGGTGTTGACGTAAAAATTATTCTCCCCGGGATCACCGATTCTCAGTTGGCATTATATGCACAGAGGTATTATTATTCCGATCTTTTGAAATCTGGGGTGAAGTTATACGAACACAGTACTGCGCTCCTGCACGCGAAGACCGCGGTGGTTGACAACGTCTGGTCTACAGTCGGCTCAACTAACATGGACTACATGAGTTTATTGAGCAATGACGAGGTGAATGCGGTCATACTTAGCCGTGAGTTTGCCGTCGAAATGGAGAAGATGTTTGCCAGGGACCTTGCGCGTTCCAGGCAGATTCAATGGGATGAATGGAAAAAAAGACCCCTGCTCCAAAGGTTCAGGGAGTGGATTACGCACCTATTCTCCCACTGGATGTAAGATGACTCTTTAGTCGAGCCATAAATAAGAAATCTCGCATCAAAAATCTTTATCGAACCTTTTTATCGGTCATATCCTTTTCAATAAAAGCGCCGGAACTTGCAGATGCCGTGATTACCGACAAATCAATGTGCGTAAACAGCGGGAAATGGTCGGAGGGGTAAGATTTTTTCCGATGTGGTTGAATGACTTTCGCATCTTGGACCCGGACAGAAGACGGGACAAAAATATAGTCAACTTTGAACCGGAAAAAAAATCTGCGAAACCCATGAAAGGTAGCTACCTTTCGAGCATTTGGATATCGTACCCGGAAAATGTCCATTAATGGTTCGGGATTTAACACACTTCCTCTTGTCTTGATTCTTAGAGGAATTTTACCTTTTAAATATTGTATGGGCGCAGTCTTCTCTCTGGCGTTAAAATCACCCGTTAGTACAAAAGGATCGGGAGAGGATCGCCTATGAATGAACTGTGTCAAGAGTACGACGCTATTTTTCCGCGAACGCAGCGAAATATGATCCAAATGGACATTGTAAAAATAAAAAGCCTGCCCTGAGTCTTTTTCAATGAGGCGCACCCATGTGCATGTTCGCGGGATGATGTTACCCCATCCCTTTGACCCGGGGAGATCGGGTGTATCTGAAAACCAGAAGGTGCCCTCCGCAGACGGGGAGAAGCGCACCGCATCATAAAAGATGGCAGTGTGCAAGCCTTTGCTGCCACCCAAATTTCCCGTGCCAATCGTCTCATATCCGGGAAGCATGGTGCGGATTTCTGATATTTGAAAGTCCAACGCTTCCTGTAGTCCCAAAACATCCGGGCGATAATGATTTAAAAGATCGGATACGTGCTTACGACGAAATATCCAGTGATTCTTTCCGTCTCTCGCCGTCCCGCGCCGAATATTAAAACTCATAACATTTAAGTTCAATCCGGTATTTGGCAGCGGTTGGGAAAAAGAATCCAGTTCGGCTTTTGGAATTTTGCGCAGCGAATTGAATAGCCTAAGCCAGACGACTGGATGATAAATTCGAGCAATTGATTTCTTGCCGAATATGCGCCCTTTCCTTTTTCTTGTCTTCAGCATACGTTATATAACCTGTTTGGATGAATCTAAATTTGATATCGAAGGCCACTAAGTTAGTTATGATAAGTAAAAAGGCAAGTCATTGAATGAAAAATTGGCAATTTAGTTTACGCGGGAGCGATGTAGCTTGCAGGCATTTATGGGTTCATTACGCCGCACTGAATTAATTCATCGCACGCGCAAGAAGTACTATTATTTTTGTGAAATATCACATAAGATAGTTAAGAGGGTATGGCAGTGGGTCTCTATCCTCTGCCGCGTCTGGACAAACGTCTATAACTATCGTGTACCTAATGAGCCTGCACCTCCAAGAGGGATAGCATGGTCCAAGAAACAAAGATTCGACGCAGAATCGCTTCTTCAATAGCTAATCATGGCCTTGTGGCCATCCTCGCCTCAGTTTTATTGGTACTGGTCATATCGATTCTAATCGCCTATCATTTCCAGGCTCCCGGCAATCTAATTATGACTACGGGATTTGAAAGCGGGTCTTATCAAATTTTCGGTGAGCGCTACCGGGAGATATTGGCACGTGATAAGGTTCATCTTGAGTTGCTTCCCTCCTCAGGTTCCGTAGAAAATCTAAAGCGTCTCAACGATAAGTCCTACCGCGTGGATGCCGGTTTTGTCCAGGATGGAATGAGTTCGCCCGGAGAGATAACGGATCTCGTTTCCCTGGGAGCCATAGGCTACTTGCCTTTATGGGTGTTTTATCGAAGCGAAGAGACATTTGACTACCTGTCCGAACTCAAAGGGAAGAGAATCGTGATCGGCCCGGAGGGGAGCGGGGTGCGCATATTTGCCACCAAATTGCTTAAACTAAATTATAGTGCAGCTCCGCCAACCGTGCTGCTCGACTTTGCCGGCGCTCCTGCCAATAAGGCTCTGCTGGAAGGGACTGTAGATGCAGTAATGATAATCGGTACGGAGGATAATCCCCTCGTTAAAGAACTCCTGTATAACCCCAAAGTGAAGTTGATGACGTTCAGGCAAGCGGAGGCTTACACCCGGCTTATCCCTGCCTTATCGCATGTTGTGTTGCCCCAGGGCATACTGGATATTTCAAAGAGGACACCCTCTCAGGATATTCATCTTTTAGCAGTGACAACAAGTCTCATTGTGCATAAAGACCTGCACCCTGCTTTAGTATATTTGCTTCTCGACGCCGCCGTCGAGATTCACAGCAACGCGGGCTGGGTGTATAAGAAGGGGGAATTCCCCTCGCCAAGAGAACTGAGCTTTCCCACCTCTAAATATGCTGAGAAATTCTATAAATCGGGGCGGCCTTTTCTGCTTGATTATCTTCCCTTTGGGATAGCTGCGTTTGTTGACCGTACGATATTAATTATGGTCCCGGTAGCCATAATCCTAATCCCTTTAATCCGCAGCATACCGTGGCTGTATTCCTGGCGGCAGCGCCGGAAATTCTATCACTGGTACAGAGAACTTAAGAATCTGGAGTTGGAAGTCATGGAAAACACCGAACCGGAGGACATATCGGGATATCATGAAAGGATTGACCGGATCGAAGCATCGATCAACAAAATCACCGTGCCCCTGGCTTTTTTTGACGAGGCCTATAAGCTTCAAGAGCATGTTGATCTGGTTCGGAGGAAACTTGGCAGATTTAGTAATCACCCCAAGGCGGGCAATCCGTAGTATCATCAGATTAATCATCGCTGGCGTGAAAATTGACGGTTCTATAAGTGTAAATGACAAGAACGCTTCGCCTCTTCGTGAACCCGTGCATCTCCCACACTTGATTCGTGCGAATCATTTCAATCATTGATTGACTACAAAATGTTTCTTCTCTATGGTTGCATCACGCGCCGCGAGGATGGCAGCAATTCAGACAGCGGCAATCAGCTTCGGAGGTCAATAATGAACAGGGCTTTGTATATAATCATCTTCGTTGTGGCTTTGATGACAGGGTGTGGTGCTTTAATGCCGGAGAAGGCGAGGCTATCGGGTGCGGGCCGCTACGATGATCTGGCGCGCCATATGGAGGGAAGCATCAGCGACGTACGCACGGCGTCTAACCAGGACATCACCTACTTGTGCCTTGCTTACTCCAACTTGAAGAATTACAACAAATTGTTTCCTTGTCTCGACGAGATGCAGATGCGAATCGACCGGGGCGATACGGTGCTTTTCAAGGCGCCGCCCCCCTTTCGAGGGGGACATGGCGATATCAGGCTGGAGTATGGAATTATGCGGACGCGGGCTTACATCGAAACAGGTGACTATGCCCAGGCAATACTTCATGGCCGGCGTGTCGTGGAATTCGTAGGTCCGGATCCCGTGCAGTCCAGAAAAGGACATGCCGGGCGTCAACGGTCACCGAACTTATTGGGGGCGACGGCCTACACGGAAGCGTGGCATCTGCTGGGTCTGGCCTATGCCCTGAAAGGCGAAAGGGGAGAGGCGGAAGAATGCCTCTACAGACTCGAACGCACGCCGACACATGGTGTCGCCGGCGCCGCGGACGTCAAGTACCTGGCCATTGTAGGAATCAATATCGCCCTCGGTCAATACAAACAAGCGCGGGAAGCGTTTGAACTCCTGAAACTGGAGGGCAGCAACTATATGCGCACGCTCGGTTCCGCGATTGCGTTAGTCTTATTTCAAGTGGGAGAAGAGGAACTGTGGACATACAAGGATCTGCCGAAGAATTATGCATATAACAAGGTGCTGCTGGAGACAGGCGATGTTGTCGAGGCCAAGAAAGGGTATGACGAGCTGCTGAAAGTGCCGCAGATTAAAGTGAACGGCACGATCTACTGGCTGATCCTCTTTGACCGCGGACGCATTGCGGAGCAGGAGGGAGACCTCAAACTCGCAATCGATTTATACCGGCGGGCCGTCGATATCATCGAACAGCAGCGCTCAACCATCAATACGGAAACGAGCAAGATCGGGTTTGTCGGCGACAAGCAGGCCGTCTACCGCCGCCTTATTGCGGCCCTCTTCAATGATAAACAATATTCATCCGCCCTTGAGTATATAGAACGATCAAAATCGCGGGCGTTGGTGGATCTGCTTGCCACGAAAAAGGACTTTGCAGTTCAGAAAGGCAATGAAGAGCAGGTGCGAGAGCTTTTGGCTATGACGGATAAAAGCGAACAGCAAACGCTCGTTCAGGATGTCAGTTTGAAAAACGACAATACCCGCAGCGTAATTATCAAGACAAAAGATCAACTCCAGCAGCAGACCTCGGAGCTTGCTTCGCTTGTCAGCGTGACCTCGATCTCTGTTGCTGAAATTCAAAAACTCGTCCCGCAAGATGAGACGCTGATCGAGTATTACTATACTGACAAAGACCTGTATGCATTTGTCTTAACATCACAGGGACTGTCTGCCATCCGCATCGAGAGCGGAAACCTTGCCGACGAGATTAAAGCGTTCCGCAAATCGCTTGAAAATGCTTCTTCACGTTCTTATGAAGTGCTGTCACGACAGCTCTTCAACAAGCTCATGAAGCCGGTCGAAGGTTCGCTTCATACCCGGAAGCTTATCATAGTCCCCCATGGTGCATTACACTATCTGCCATTCTATGCCCTTCATGACGGCAGCGACCACGTGATCGAACGATACAGCATCCGTATGCTTCCGAGCGCGAGCGTCATCAGTTATTTGCAAAGGCAGAAAGTGAGAAAGGCGGGGGATATTCTTGCATTTGGAAATCCCGATCTCGGAGACCCCAAGTATGACCTTGCGTATGCGCAGAATGAAGCGATAGCCGTATCGAAAACGAGAGCGCATTCGAAAGTATTTTTGCGGAAAGATGCAACTGAAGCGGCTTTGAGAAAGTACGGTGATGGATTTAGCTACATCCATTTTGCGACGCATGGAGAATTTGATGCAGACAAGCCTTTGAATTCCGCCCTCCTCCTCGCGGTGGATGCGGAAAGCGATGGTAGACTGACTGTCGACAAACTCTACTCCATGAAACTGAACGCAGACCTCGTTACCTTGAGCGCTTGCGAAACAGGCTTGAGCAAGATCGCCAATGGTGATGACCTGGTCGGTCTTACCAGGGGATTCCTGTATGCCGGCTCCAGTTCGATTGTAGCCAGCCTCTGGAAGGTGGATGACCTTGCCACAGCGCAACTCATGACGCGTTTCTACAAGGAAATTGAGAGTACTGATAAACGTGAGGCTCTGAGAACAGCGCAGTTGGAGACCAGGAAGAAATACCCGCATCCTTATTACTGGGCGTCTTTTCAACTTACGGGGAATGCGAAGTAACGGAAATCCTCTCCCTCCCTTGCGAGGCGGCAGTTAAGGTGCGTAGGCTGACTGTGCATTTGCTTCTTTTTAGAAGGGTAGGGCGAGCGATATTACTTTTCATGGTGGATTTCACATGTAAATTGTGATACTCAAAATACCCTGGATGAGGGTACTATGGACTGATTACTGAAACCCCGTATCTCCAGAAGAGAGCGGGGTTTCGTGCTGAGTGCGATCTTTAGCAAAAAGTAAAATTGCCGCGACAATAAAAGGGGAACGACGGATGAATATTGCGTGTTATCTGAGGATGAGCGCCAGGGAATATGGCGACAAGGTCGTGGCCATGGAGGGGGATCGGGAGATCACATACAGCGAGTTGGATGACAAATCGAATCGGATTGCGAGCTGGCTTAGGAAATCAGGTGTGCGACCGGGAGAAAGAGGCATTATATATATGCCGAACAATATCGAATATTGCTATCTGCTGTTCGGCATGTTCAAGGCGGGGGTCATTCCTATACCCTTGAATCACCGATTCCAGAAGGAAGATATCCGCTATGTTATAATGGACTCGGGCGCATCGCTCATGTTCGTGCTCGAACGAAACGCACTGCTCGCGAACGAGTTGCAAAAAGAGGTCTCCACACTGGAGCAGGTTGTCGTCTCCGACGAAGAGGCATCAGGGTCGAATGCTCTCATCAACGAAGTTCTGAAGCGGTACAATCCGGACCCGGATATTTTTCCCGCTCTCGATGACGACCTTGCCATGATCCTGTATACGAGCGGAACGACGGCAAAGCCCAAGGGGGTGAAACAGACCCACCGGAACATCGTGGCAAACGCGAACGTTTTTGCCTTCACCCAGCAGTTGACATCCAGGGATCGGTTTCTCTGCGCTACACCCCTGTTTCACGTCGGCGGGATGATCCCCTCCTTCGCGACTATTTTCACCGGCGGATCGGTCGTTTTTTTGCCCATCTGGGATGCCACAAAATTCCTGGAGCTCGTTGACCGGAAAAGAGTGACCTGGACAATTCTGGTGCGTCTTATGGGGGCCCAGCTTGCCGGTACGGAGGGCACAGATAAATACGATTTGAGTTCGTTGAAATACATTGTCTTCGGAGGAGCGCCCGTATCCGAGGCAATCTACAACAATATTCAGAAACAATTTAATATAGCAGCGTACGAACTTTACGGCCGAACGGAGCACGTGGGTGTCTCCATCAGTTACGAAATGACCGATACGCGTGTGCCGGGATCAGCGGGGAAACTGCTCCGGCAGGTCATTAAGGGCAAGTTCGTAGATCCTCTGACGGGCGAAGCTGTCGGTATCGGTGAGCCGGGTGAACTGATGGTCAAGGGAGACATCGTGACTCCCGGGTATTGGAATAAGGCCGAAGAAAATATAAAACTTTTCGACGAGGAGGGATGGCAGCATACGGGAGATGTATTCACGCAGGATGAACAAGGCTATCTCTTCTTCATGGAACGAACAGACGATATGATCATGAGCGGAGGTGAGAATATCTATCCGCGGGAGATCGAATCTGTCTTGTATAACCACCCGGGAGTTGCGGAGGTGGCCGTCATCGGACTTCCCCACGAGGAGTGGGGGGCACAGGTCACTGCCGTCATCGTGAAGAAAGACCCGAAATTAACGGAGGAAAAGATCGTCGCATACCTGAAGGGGAGAAAAGATCTCAGCGGCTACAAACGACCGCGGTCTATAAAATTCATTGATAAAATGCCGAAAACGGCAACCGAGAAGATTGACAAGGCGGCGCTGAAAAAGCTCTATTGAAGCTCTCCGCCGCAAGCTGCGGAGAAGCTTCGATTCTTAAGGAGCAATATCGTTCGTCATTTGCTCGCTTACGCCGCAGCAAGCTGCTGAGAATGGGCTCGCTACCGAATTCATAGACTTGATGAGCGTCGTTTCAGCTCATGTGAAATGCGAAGTGACTAAAAGCTTCTGCCTTCGGTGCAGATCGGTAATGAAGGTTCTTACGTTGATTAATCATCTGCTTCTTCCTGCGCTCAATAGGCTTGCCTTTCATGTGGGGGCGGCCGCTACTCCACCTCTCTTTCCCAATGACATCGCCAGCACCAGCATTTCAATTCAAAATATACGTTGACATGCAAAAACGGGCCACCTATACTCCCGTCCATCGAAATCAATGCTTTATCAATCCGAACTGCCGGTGAAAGGAGTGAATGAACTATGAAGCCGAGGTTGTCAATCCTGATGTCCATGTGTTTGAGTCTGTTATGCTTGCTCTTTGTAATGGGGGAACCGCGAGCGCAAGCAGGAATCCTAGCGGGTGATAATCAAGTTCAGTTGGCGTCGAACAGGAGCGGGTCGCTTTGGATTGAAGTTACTCCCGACCATATGTACACCGGTGACTGCAACGGGAAACTGAGTTACGGGGGCGGCGTGGGGGCATACCGTCTAGTGGTCCATGATAACATGAAACTAACGCAAGTTCCGGGGCAATTCTTGTACAGTTTCTGTGCTACTGTCGGCGGTGATTATGCCTTTCAAGTCTGGGACGGCTCGGGTAACACGGTTTCCGCAAGAGTTAACGTGAGTCAGCGATCAACTCCGCCTCCGCCAAAAGCAGATATTTTAGGTAGTGTTTGGCGGGTTACTGAGGGAGACCCAAATTGGACCGGGACATGGACTCGCCGGGGAACCTCCAGTGTGTTTGATGCGGTCTGGACAGGTTACGGGCAGCGCAGTACAGGTGCTTTAACGATTGCTGTGAGCGGTAACAGTGTTACGATCACTCGCGGCAATGGGCAATATACAGGAACGATCAATGGAAAATCAGCATCGGGAACAGCATCGTGGTACAGTAGTGGTCAACGCTGGTCAGCTTCGATCGAGTAAGAAAGAAAGATATACGAAGTAGATATCCTAGTCTGTCCGAAATGTCAGGGGTCCATGCGAAGCATCAGTTTAATGGCGGACCCGTCGTGGATTCGGGATATCCTCAATCATCTGGGACTATGGCTGGTACAGGCAAAACCGCCACCGCTGGCATGTGCACCACTCCTCACATACCAAAAGCTGATTCCTCTCATTCTCCAGCACCTAGGGATTCCTTTATGCCGGTTCCGGTTCGATCGTAGCCAGCCTCTGGAAGGTGGACAATCTTGCGACAGCGCAACGCATGACCAGCTTGTACGAGGAAATGGAGAGTACCGATAAGCGTAAAGCTCTAAGAATAGCGCAGTTGGAGACCAAGAAAAAATATCCCCATCCCTATTACTGGGAATCTTTTCAACTCACGGGAAATGCGAAGTAATAAAATCTTCTCCTTAGCCCTATAAAGCGGTAGCTAAGGTTCGTGGGTTGATCATGCGTTTGTTTCTTCCTGAAGTCAACAAACGTCAATCTCGACAAAAATGCAAGACTTCAAATCGCAATCATTGATGTTCTTTCCAAAATATGTGATATGGATAACCAGTTCTGAGAGGGACCGGGGCCAACTGTGAGGGGCTGGGGCCAATGGATACATGGTTGAATTAGTGTGACGCTGCCGGGAAACCAGCGGAAGAAACCGGTCTACACGATTCAAATAAAGGAGGGTATATGATTGCTTATCGAAAAATATTGATAGTGTGTTTTGCACTCTTTCTTTCTTCCTGTATGGCCAAGCCTGTTCTTACTGTAAAGAGCGCTGATATGTCCCGGGAAATTAAACAAAAAGCTCCGATTGTGACTAACGTTGATATTTCTCCGGATGGACGGTATGTTTTATCGGGCAGTTTTGACTCTTTTATCCTCTGGGACATTCTGCAAGGGAAAAAAATACAAACATTCACCCATCCCAAGGGTTATATGGGCGATCCAACCGCGGTCGCTTTTTCGCCTGATGGAAAATATTTTGCTTCCAGTGGCAAAGGGACAAAACTTTGGGATTTAGCCACAAGACAAGAAATGAGGACAATCGGAAACCAGAGGACCACTTCTATTGTCTTTTCTCCTGATGAAAAGTATGTCCTTACGGGAGAGTATTTAGACCGTATGATTCTATGGGATATGGAATCTGGCAAAGTGATGAAAGAATTTAAAAAAGGAGGATTATCGTCTGTGGCTATCTCTCCAGATGGAAGGTACGCCTTATCAGGTCAAAGGGCTGGCAAGATTATTTTATGGAATTCTTTAACAGGTAATGAGATCAAAAGCGTCAAAGCTGACCATGCGGTTTTTTCGCCTATGGCTGAAGTTCGATCTGTAGCATTTTCGCCAGACGGGAAATACGCCCTCTCCGGCGGGTTTGACAATATTTTAAAACTTTGGGATATTCCGGCACTCACTGAGATAAAAACATTCAAAGGTCATACGGGTCTTTCAGGAATCAGCTCCGTAGCTTTTTCACCTGACGGCAAATATGGCTTATCAGGGGGTTTTGATAGTCAGGTGATAATATGGGATTTAGCATCAGGATCTCAATGGAGAGTTCTTGCTGGACATACCGGCATGTACGGCGCTTCGGCTAAATTTGTCCCCAATGGCAAGTATGTAATATCCACAGGAGATGCTTCTACAAGAATATGGGATGTATCTACAGGAGAAGAAGTTGCTTCCATGATTGCTTTTGAAGATGGAGAATGGATTATTACAACATCAAATGGTTATTACAGCGCCTCTCCTAAAGGTGATCAGTATCTTCAGGTGAAAGTTGGCGCTAAAGAATATAGCATAGAGCAATTGCGAGAGAGTTTTTACCGCCCCGACCTCGTTAAGGTTGCGCTTTCCGGCGGGTCTTTGAAGGAACTCAAAAAGGTGGCAGATGTAAAACCGCCTCCGGTTGTAGCGATAGTTGATACGCCAAAAAGTATTGATAAGAGCGATGCCGTTATAACCTTAAAGATTTCCGATGCCGGCGGTGGGATTGGCGATATAAGACTATATCTCAATGGTTCCGCAGTTATGCTGGACAGCACAAGAGGCGTGAAAATTGTCGCTTCCAATCAGAACGAAATCTATAAAACATATAAACTGAAATTTTCCAATGGCTTGAACTTGATACGAGCCATTGCCTTTAATGCCGATAATACAATGCAGAGCACAGACGCTATTCATGAGATAATAGCATCGTATAAATCGATTGGAAGGCCTTCTCTTTATGCTCTTGTAATTGGCATCAACGAATATAAAAATCCCAAGCTCCAACTTAACTACGCTGTCGCCGATGCAACACTCTTTGCCAACACCCTTGAGAAGGGTGCATCGCCTCTTTTTGACAAGGTGGCTGTAAAAAGGCTTTCCTTAAAAGAAGAGACAACGAGGGAAAACATAATGAAAGAACTTAAGGCCATGCAGTCTTTAAATCCTGATGATTTGTTTGTCTTATATGTGGCGAGCCATGGCACAGTTGACGATGGAGAATATTTTCTCATCACCTCGAATGTAGGATCAACGCGGACAGAGAGACTCAAGACCGACGCCATTGGTCAGAAGGTATTCAAGGAACTTGTAGGTAATATCCCTGCCACAAAAAAGCTGATCATCATCGATACATGCAATGCGGGGGCTTTGGGTGAGGCAATCCAGGTGGCGATGCTGACGAGAGGCATGAGCGAGGACACGGCGATGAAGATCCTGAGCCGGGCGGTGGGCTCGACCATTCTTTCGGCATCTACTTCTGTGCAGGAAGCGCTGGAGGGCTATCAGGGTCATGGATTGTTCACTTACGTGCTGGCAGAAGGATTGAAAGGAAAAGCCGACAAGGGAAATACAGGTTATGTGAAGACGACAGAGCTTGCGGATTATGTGGACAATGAGGTGCCTACCCTGGCGGAGAAGATATTCAAGAAAGCCCAGTATCCCACGATATCAATAAGCGGTCAGGCCTTCCCGATAGGAAAAGTGAGGTAAAATTGCTTGTTATTAGCAATTAATTGCTCCACGGCAAAATGGTGATCAGCCTCACTATGCGGACAACAAGATTTCATTTCGTAATCATCAACATCTGGGCTTGTCAAAGTTATTTAGTAGTAGGTGTACTCATTAACGGCGTGCTTTCCGTTCTTGTATTGATTTATCAAACGCGGAATAGAATCTTGAGAATATCGACATCCCGGACGTTGTAGTCTTTTCTCTCCAGTCGCCCCGCTAAAAATTATTGACAATCTTTTGGATTTACATATCATAATCGCGCATAGTCAATTGCGTGGCAATCCAATGCCAACCAACTGAGATCAACATGTCATAACGGGGGGAGGAACCACTATGAAAATCTTCAGACGAATAATGGAAGCGACAGTAGTGTTCTTGTTGTTGGTTACAATAGCCGATGCTCAGGGCCTTCCGAAAGCGAGAACTCCCGAAGAAGTGGGACTCTCATCTGAACGACTGAAGAGAATTTCCACAACATTGCAGGCCGATGTCGATAAGGGGGCGATTCCGGGCGCAGTCGTGATGGTTGTCCGTAAAGGCAGAGTCGCTTACTATGAGTCTTTCGGCTACCAGGATCGTGAGAAGAAAATCCCCATGCAGCGCGATTCGATCTTTCGCGTTGCCTCCATGACGAAGCCATTCACTTCAGTTGCCGTCATGATATTGGTCGAAGAGGGCAAGATCCAATTGGGCTACCCCGTCTCCCGCTATCTACCGGAGTTCAAAGACCTGAAGGTGGGCATCGAGAAAACTGACTCGGCGACCGGAAAGAAGGAACTGGTTTTGGTACCGGCCGATCGTGAGATGACGGTCCAGGATTTGATGCGGCACACCTCCGGGCTCACTTACGGCATTTTCGGCAAATCAATGGTTAAGGACCTCTATAATGTGAAAGGCGGAAACCCGTTCGATTTTAAGCAGACAAATGCGGAAATGGTGACCAAGCTCTCAAAATTGCCTCTCCAGTATCAACCAGGCACGACGTGGGACTATTCGATGTCTACCGATGTGCTCGGGCGCATAGTCGAAGTTGCTTCGGGTATGGAATTGGATGCCTTTATTGCAGAGAGGATCACGAAGCCGCTGAGGCTCTCTGACAGCGGCTTCTGGGCGGAGGGAGAAAAGCGGGCCATGCGCATCGCCGAACCGCAAGTGGATCCGGCGACCGGCAAAAGGCCTGGGCTTTTCCATGACTCGATGCAGCGCCCAAAATGGATAGCAGGCGGCGCGGGCATGGTATCGACAGCCTCTGATTACGCGCGCTTCTGCCAGATGCTTCTTAATGGCGGCACGCTGGAGGGCGTTCGTCTGGTTTCACCTAAAACGATTGAGCTAATGTCAGCCAACCATCTTCCCCCCGGCGTTAAATTCAGCCCCGTAAGCTACACATTGTTCGAAGCAATAACGCCGAGTCCGGAAGTAGGGCAGGGCTTTGGGTTGGGTTTTGCGGTGCGCACCAAGACGGGCAGAAATGCACTGCATGGGTCAGTAGGTGATTACTTTTGGGCGGGGGCATATGGGACGTATTTCTGGATCGACCCGAAAGAACAGATGGCTGTTGTCCTGATGATGCATGCACCACCCCAGCGCTTACACTACCGCTACCTGATGCGGGGCCTCGTATACCAGGCTATTGTAAGGTAGGATAGAAGTCGTCGTTGAGGAGAGTTCCAAGCGGGCTGTTCCCTTTTCGGTAGCGGCTATCTTTGCGTTGCGTCATCAAACGCTGAAGCGGATGCTGAGGATATCGCCGTCGCGCACGATGTAATCCTTTCCTTCGAGCCGGAAGTGGCCGTTCTCGCGCACTCCCTTTTCGGAGCCGCATTCGATTAACTCATCGTAGGTAAAGCACTCCGCACGGATGAATCCTCGTGCAAGGTCGGTGTGGATGGCGCCCGCTGCATTCACGGCGGTATCGCCGCCGCAGATACTCCAAGCGCGGACTTCATCTTCGCCTACCGTGAAGAAGCTCACGTAGCCAAGCGTCTTGTATGCGAATTGCGTCAATCTCTCGCGTGCCGACTTTCCTATGCCCATATCTTCCATGAAGATTTTAGCTTCTTCATCGTTGAGGCGGGATAATTCCATTTCGAAGCGACCGGCGAACTCAATGACGTTGCAGCTTGATTCGATTTCCCCGATGAGACTCTCATTGCGTCCGAAGACCGCCTCATCCGAATTCAGGATAAGGAGGATCGGTTTCTTCGTGAGAAATTGAAAGCCGCGTATTATTGTTTCCTCGTCTTCATCGAGTTCGACGTTCCGGATAGGTTCATTGTTGTTGAGGTGCTCCGCAATCTTTTGAAGGACTTTTTCTTCGAGGGCAAGGGCATTCGTTTTCTGCCCGCGTTTTTGGAACCAGGCAATTTTCTCAAGCCTGTTTTCGAGAAGTATCAGATCGGCGAGCAGAAGCTCCGTCGAGATCTCGTTAATATCGCGAAGCGGTGCGGGATCGCCGTTCAGGTCATTATGAAAGTTGCGGACAACGAGGGCCAGGGCATCGATGCTCTTGATCCATCCCATGGAGTTGCCTGTAAAGAGACCATTCTTCGCGGCGCCTTCCTTCAGGCCGGGAAAGTCGATCATTTCTATCGTCGCGCCGGTAGTCTTCTTGGGTTTATACATATCGCTCAGGCTCTGCAGCCGATCGTCGTCTACTGCCACGACAGCCACATTCGGTTCCGCCTTCGCATCTGAGTACGTGCTGACGTTCGCTTCCATTCTTGTAAGGGCGTTAAAAATTGTCGTCTTGCCGGAATTAGGCAAGCCTATCAATCCCATTTTCATACGATGTGTCTTTCTCCTTACACTGGGTTCTGCAAAAGGCCTGAACCATACGGGTTTATCTCTGCGTTGTCAAGGGATTAAATTACAGAAGACCCGGAGGGCGGTTACCTATGGGGATGCAGATTCACAGGCGGCAATGCTTTGCCTGAAGTGTCTCCGAATCACTTTTGCAGATTGGCAAGCTGCTGCTTGAGATCGCTCAGCTGTTTTTGTAATTGATTGATTTTCGCCTGTACAGCGACGATCTGATGTTCCTTTGCCGTCATCTTGTATTGCCATGCCGCCTTGCGCTTGGCATAAGTATCCTTTTCTTGCGGGGTCTTATCCTGGGGAGGGGTGGGAAGATCAGCCCTTAGCTGCTTCAGGTCGTCCAGCAATTGCTGGAACTCCTTCATTGCATCTTCAATCGCTTGCTGCAAATCCTTAATAGCGGCCGTCAGTCCCTGTATCTGCGCTGCACTATCCTGCGCCTGGCCTGGAGTTGCACTCTGAACTCCGGACGATTGCCCCTGACCCATACCCTGTGGTTGTGCAGTTGCCCGTTGCGGCAGCACGGCGATGGATAGACACAAAAGAGCAAAACAGGCGATGCGAACAATATTCTTCATAAGACTACCTCGTATTCTATTTAAGGACGCAGGTATTAGCCTGAAACATGCGAAAAAATATATCTATAAAGATGAGCAGTCAAGGCATTTCTGCTTAATCTGAAATCCTGATGTCATTGCAAGTCTTCCTCTTTGCTATAGAAATTTACAAGTGACTCGTGATAGTCATACATGTATTTCTTGCACGGCTTAAAGAGAATCCCCTTCTTGATGAGTTAGCCGCAGATGAGGACATGCTTATGAAACGTTTTTCTTATTTTGCCGTCGCCATGCTCATGACTATAATACTGTCAGGCTGCATTCAGGACACGATTGTCATTCACGTAAAGCCGGATGGGAGCGGAACCATCGAAGAGACATTCCTGTTATCGAACAGCATGGTCGAAATGATGGAATCGATTGCAGGGGGCATAGCAGGCCCTGTGAAAGAGGAGGGTGTCCAAGACAACAAAGAGGGAACCAAAGGCAACACCGAAAAGGAGGCGAAGCAAACCCGCGACGATGCAATTGCGAAGATGGTGAAGGACGCGGAAAAGCGGACCGAAACATTTGGGGCCGCCGTAAAGTTTGTATCTGCGAAACCGGTCAAGACGGATACAGCCAGCGGATACAATGCCCTTTACTCCTTTCGTGATATCGGCGAGGTAAAGGTAAACCAGAATCCAGGCAGCAGGATGGATGGACAAGAATCTCAAAAGAGTAATTCGCAAAAGGAACAATATCTCCTGTTCAGGTTCACGAGAGGTTCTCCTGCGAGGCTTGTCGTTATACTTCCGGCGCAAAAAGAGACATCAGGCGATAAGTCAGGCGCACCGGATAACGGCAAAACTGCTGAAGGTAAATCGGGTAAGGAAGCATCAGCGCAGTCGCCGGAGATGATAAAGAACCTTTTTCAGGATATGAAAGTGAAAATCGCCATTCAATTCGAAGGGACTATAATAAATACGAACGCCACGTACAGGGACGGTTCAACGGTGACTCTCATCGAAATGGATATCGGGAAGCTCATGACCAATACCACGCTCTTCAAGCAGGTGCTCGCCGCGAACCCCTTGTCCGTGGGAGAAACGAAGGTGTTGTTCAAGAATGTCGAAGGATTGAAGTTCGAAACGAATAACCAGGTTACCGTCGACTTTAAGTAGTCTTCTTTTCTCCAATTCGTGAAGAGAAACATCTTGCCGTCTCATACTGCAAACTCCTAAAGTATAGCGCCCGACGTGCCGAATAGAAGGATATGTTGAAACTGGCAAAGTCTGCTATGCAAAATAACGCCTTATCCTTCCTGTACAAGGTCCTCTTAGTGGCCCTCTTCATTTTTCTTGCCGCATGAAATGTAGCTCAGGCGGGACAGCATCCAGCACTTTGATATTTTGCCTGCACATGTGCTACAATTCATTCCGTCGTCAACTGATATGCAGGTCAAAGCGGTGATCAGAGAGGCGCGGAATAATGCCCAGTCAAAAGTCCGGAAAGGGTCATTTAGTCAGACTGAAAGTTTCTCGACGCGCCGTTTTGTCTTTTACTATCCTGATATTGCTTATCAACGGCATTGTTTTTCTTCTAATGTACCGGTTCTCCCAAAAAGATTTTCTTGAACGTGTCGATTTCACTCCAAACTATGATATTATCCTGACTGAAGCAAAGACGTTCTGGGGAGGTGTGTGGTTTAATCAAGACAGGCTTTTTATCCTGCGAAATGAATTTATGATAGAGAAAAATCCCTTCATCGGGGAAAGAAAAACTTATCACATTCCCTACGAGAGAGTAAAAAATGTCACCTTCGAGCAGGGTCTTGATTTATACGCAATCAAGATAGACGGAATGAATTTCTATCTCAAAAACAGGTATCGCTACGATACGATAAAATCATCCATTGCTTTTAAGTCTAAGAAACGCTTCAGAACCTCCGAAGATAAAGCCCTCCTTAGCGTATTCTCCCATTGACGACGATGAAATGCGTCCTCTCAAACTGCCTCGGAGAGGCGCCAAAGAAACATACATTACTAACTAACGCTGCAATCAATAATGAAGGATCAGGATCGCTTCGTTGCCAGCGAATTGACAATGTACTGGTAAATCTCTTTCATTTCATTGTCGGAGAGTTACTCCTTGGAGATAGCCGGCATTGAGCCGGGTGAGACATCCGGTCATTTAGGGTTCCGACTATACTTTGCAAATGTGTCAATACTTTTCAACATGGAGTGTCGGAAATCGCCGCGGTCCCCGTAAAGCCCAGCAACGACAATGCGACTAGTAATCCCTATTTCTTAAGCTTGGTGAATTTCGAGCCCTGTATTGTGGCGCCCGCCATCAGTCCTTTCTGGCCGAATACGAACCCGACGATGGGCTGTTTGAATTTTGTCGTGTCGATGGAACCCTCGGCGCCATATTCCATAACCGTCACCGTGCCGTCGACGCCGGCCTGCCAGTTGTCGCTGTTGCGGAATTTCTTGAGGGCCGCTTCGTCCATAAACACAAGGACGACATCCTTCCGCTGTGCGCCAATCTGATAACCGAGAGAGGCGGTTGTTATGTTATAGTAATCTACGGTTTGTCCGCCGATCCGGAGGGCGCCTTCACCATACTCGCCGCCGATGATTAAGCCGGCCTGAAGGACGTTAGGGATCACAAGAATACCCTTCGCTGCCTTGAGAAATTCGTTCGCGCCTTTGACCTCTTTGGCAAAACGCTCAAGAGCCACCTCAACACTAACGTTGATCTCTTTTGCTGTGGCGGCGAGAGCCGTATGGAGAGGCAGGCTCAGGATAATCACGAGCATAAATACGGTCAAAGTCATCTTAATTGTAAATTTTGTCTTCATTTTAACTCCTCCTGTTCTTGAGAAACTCACAGCATTTCATATCATTTCGAAAGGATGATACTAATATTGGGGATATTTCGCAATTCATCAAAAGACCGATTTATGTATGCTAAATACCTTAGATCATGGCTGAGTCCAATACTCATTTCTCATGAATCGGTAAGACATTAATTCTTTCTTAGGTCACGTGCCCATTGCGAAGAGGTAAGGCTTAATGACGAAGCATAATTAATTCTTAGAGGCGTCGCAAAAACTTGTTATGGGCTCTTGTGAAATGCCGGGGAAAATGATATTAAATATATCATAAGCGGATGAGAATAGGCGCATAACAAATGGCAACAGAACTTACATACGTGGTCATTACGCCGTACAGTCTCATGAAGTCGCGTACCGGAAATATCATTGCGCGACTCATGTCATTCTCGGGCTGTGATCTGGTCGGCGTAAGGATGATGAGGCCGTCGGATGAGTTTGTGGATGAATATATGCGGCGGGTGAAGAGTCTCGGCATCGAAACCAGGATAGAGAAGGCGCTGGTCGATTACATTGATGAGAATCTGCGTCGCGAAAATATTCATCGCCAGGCCAACCGTTGTCTGTTTCTCTTGTTTGAGGGGGAGAATGCGGTTGACCGCGTATACGATGTGGTCGGAAAACTCACTACAGAGGCCGAATCTGAAGCGAGGCGTGGAACGATTCGCGGCACCTACTGCGACTTCTTCACCAATCCCGACGGAACTATCAGGTATTTCGAGCCGGCCGTTCTTGTGCCCACAAATGTCAATTATGCAAAGACCAATTTGGAGCTGTTCGCAGGGCTTGGATTCAAGGATTCGGGTATTTATGAAGAAACTGCGGAAGGAGAAACAACGCTGGTCATTTTGAAGCCGGATAATTTTTTCAAGCATTCCGTGCATACCGGAAATATGATCGACATGTTTTCCAAGACAGGTCTCAGGATAGTCGGAGCCAGGGTCGTCCGGTGGAGCGCAGCGCAAGGCGAGGCATTCTATGGTTTTCTGAGAGGCACGTTCAAACGCAAGCTGAAGAAACACGTCGCCGGGAAGATCAAAGAGAGAATTGGCGGTCTCTTTGGGTTTGATATTACAGACGAAGAATATAACGCTATGGCGTCGGTTATCAATGATACGAATGCCCAGTACGAGTTCTCCCAGATAGTTGAATATTTGACGGGAATCGATCCGGAGAGCGTGGCGCACGACGATCGCGAAAAGCCGGGCATAAATCCGTCGCTCGCGCTTCTTTATCGGGGATACAGCGCGGTCGGCAAAATTCGCAGTCGCTTAGGCGAATCCGATCCGGCAAAAGCGGCAGCGGGTACGATTCGTTCCGACTTCGGGCAGAATGTCATGCAGAACGCGGCGCACGCGTCGGATTCCGTACAACGGGCTGTCCACGAGAGAAAGATCATCGGCCTTTACGATAACGCGGGCGATGACTGCGCAAAAATCATCACAAGCTGGCTGCAAGAGGGTTAGATAATACTTGAGGCCGTATGATATGCCGCGTATCTCGTTCGGTTGATAGTCAGAGACAATCAGAGTTTCATAGAGGAGGAACAACATGATCGCACGATCAACAGAGGACGCCAAGCGCTGGGTGGAGAAGGCCGCAGCCTTTTATAGGACATCCGGTAAGAGAATCGCTCTGGCTGAGTACACGAATCCGAGCGGGCAGTTCGTCCAGGACGAAATGTACATATACGTGCTAAATCCGAGGGGGACCATGCTCGCACATGGGGTCAATGAGAGATTCGTGGGAGAGGATTTCAGTGAACTCAAGGACGCAGACGGAAAAAGCTTCATCCGGGAGATCCTCGATGCGGCTAACAGCGAAGGCAGCGGCTGGGTGACTTACAAATGGTACAACCCGGTGACCAAGGAAGTATGGCCCAAGACCACCTATTTCAGAAAAGTGGATGACATTATCATTTGCAGCGGCGTCTACGGAGAATAGATTATAAAGAGCTGACTGCTCAGAGACCCTGCCAAGCTTTATTGTCAGTATTTACCTGCCCCGGGTCGAGATCGTTGCCGGGGTTGATCTATTGGGCGTCTTAGCCGTGATGTTCCGATAGAAGGCCCGAATTGTTTCCATATCGGCATCGATGTCTCCAGTCGGCATCAGCGTCGGCCCGAAACCTCCCTCCTTTCGCGCATAGTCAATGAAGCCCATCACCAGCGGGACGTTAGCGCCCATGGCGATGTAATAGAACCCGGTCCTCCAATGCTTGGCCTTCTTCCGTGTTCCTTCCGGCGCAACCACCATTATCATTCTCTCACGCTCTTTAAAGGCTTGTATCGTTTGCGCTACCACATCACCGGATCTCGAACGATTCACGGGAATGCCGCCGAGCCATTTGAAGAAGTCGCCGAAAGGCCGCTTGAAAATAGGCTCCTTACCGAGCCAGTATATCTTAACCCTGAAGGCCAGGATTATGGCCAGTCCGATGGGTAAATCCCAGTTCGACGTATGAGGGGCGGCAATCATGACGAATTTAGGGACGTCCGGCACCCGGCCTGCTTTCCTCCATCCGAAGATCCGGAGTACGATTATGGCAAGGACCTGCAGGATGTTCCGTAGGAGGGGGATATCGAAAATCGTATAGCGCATGAACCTTATGGTTTGTCGTTTTGATATCTGATTTTAATAAACACGTACCGCGACTTCAGTCAAGGACATTGTTGATGCCAATCGCCACAGCGAGCTTCAGATCAGGCTTTTCGAAGCAAAAAGTGAGGACATGCCCTATTGTAAATCCCGGCACAATTCGCTATTCGAGATACATAAGGGCCGGAGAGACGGCCTTATCCTGAAGATTGGAGGTATGGATCACATGGCAGCGAAAGACTGGGTAAAAGGACTGGTTGTGGGAGGTCTGATCGGCGCGGCTCTGGGAATACTCTACGCCCCGAAGCGCGGAGAAGAAACCCGTGAGGAGATTGCAAAATCGTTTCAGGACCTGCGCGACAAGGCCAGGCACCAACTTGATGAAACGTGCACAAAGATGGATGAATTTGCCAGCCGCGGCAAGGAACTTTATAACGAAGGCAAGGAAAAGGTCAGCAAGGCGCTGGATTTCTGCGCCAAGGACCAGGCGGAGAAAAAGAGCGCCGGCGCTTCTTGAGTGTTTAAGCGAGAGCCCTCGTTTATGAAATCGCTTTTTTGATATCTCTTACGAAGGACGATACGATACGCACCAGCCCGTCCTTGGTGCCGTGTTCCTCAATTAGACGCACAAAAGCACTCCCGATGACGACGCCATCTGCGCAGGAGGCGATCTCGGCGGCCTGCGCCGGCGTTGAGATGCCGAATCCGACGACGAGGGGCAGGGCGCTTATCTTCCGGATACGCTCTGCATCAACCCTGATATTATGCATCACGGGTTGCGCCGTTCCTGTAACTCCCGTAATCGAGATATAGTAGAGAAATCCCGCCGCATTCTTTGCTATTTTTGCGATGCGACTGTCGCTGGTTGTGGGCGCGATGAGCGAGATAAAATCGAGGCCCGCCCGATCAGTATGCCGCGTCAGTTCATGCGATTCCTCCGGTGGCAGATCCACGACAAGAATGCCGTCAACACCGGCCTGCTTCGCCCTCGCAGCGAATCGTTCATTGCCCAGGGAATAAATTGGATTGTAGTAACCGAAGAGAACGATGGGGATATCGCTTGCCGTTCTCAGAGATTCAATCATATCGAGGACGCCGGAGAGCGTAGTTCCCTTATGAAGCGATCGCTGCGAGGCAGACTGGATGACGGGCCCGTCCGCAGTCGGATCGGAAAAGGGGACGCCGATCTCGATGATGTCGACACCGGATTCTTCGAGAGCGGGTATGAGACTGCGGGTAGTCTGCATGTCCGGGTCTCCGGCCGTAAGATATACAACCAATGCCTTCCCGTTCATTCGTTTGAGGTCCCGGAATTTTCGTTCTATTCTTCCTGTCATAACAGCATCTCCCATTATTTCCCGTCGATTCTCTGCGATATTATCTCTGCATCCTTATCTCCCCTGCCGGAGAGGTTCACAACGATGATCTTATTCTTGCCGAGTGCGGGTGCGAGTTTGCAGGCGTGGGCCAGGGCATGGGCGCTTTCCATAGCGGGGATGATGCCTTCCAATTTAGAGACGAGCATAAAGGCCGCGACAGCCTCATCATCCTCAACGCTGACATAGGTTGCCCTGCCTGTATCCCGGAAGAAGGCGTGTTCCGGGCCCACGCCGGGGTAGTCCAGTCCCGCCGCAATTGAATAGGCATCCTGAATCTGGCCGTGTCCGTCCTGTAGAAGATAGGTTTTGTTGCCATGAAGGACGCCGACGGTTCCGGCAGATATGCTTGCTGCGTGGAATCCCGACGGGATGCCTCTTCCCGCCGCCTCTACGCCTATCATCGACACATTGATTGAGTCTTTGAAAGGGTAGAAGAGTCCCATGGCATTGCTGCCGCCGCCTATGCAGGCGATAAGCACGTCGGGAAGCCGGCCTTCTTTCTTCATGATCTGCCTCTTTGTCTCTTTCCCGATGACACTCTGAAATTCACGGACCATCATCGGGTAAGGATGAGGCCCTGCCGTAGTGCCGATCACATAAAAGGTATCTCTCACCCTTGCTACCCAGTGCCGCATTGCCTCATTCATGGCGTCTTTGAGGGTCGCTGTTCCCGATAAGACAGGCACGACCTCGGCGCCGAGTATTTTCATGCGAAACACATTCGGGGCCTGCCGTCTGATATCTTCTTCTCCCATGAAGATCATGCACTCCATACCGAAAAGAGCTGCCACCGTAGCTGTGGCCACGCCATGCTGACCGGCTCCGGTCTCTGCAATCACCCTTTTCTTGCCCATGCGCCTGGCAAGAAGTCCCTGACCGAGGGTATTGTTTATCTTATGTGAGCCCGTATGATTGAGATCCTCGCGCTTCAGGTATATCCTGGCCCCGCCCAGTTTTTCTGTGAGACGTTTCGCATAATAGAGAGGGGTTTCCCTGCCTGCGTATTCACTGAGGTAATAGGCAAATTCATCCCTGAAGTGTTTCTCCTTTCTCGCCGCCCTGTAGACCTCCTCAAGCTCTAACAAGGCGGGCATGAGTGTTTCTGCGACATAGCGGCCGCCGAAGATTCCGAAGTGTCCTTTCTTATCGGGCATGGACTTGTGCATGATTTCTCCTCGTAAATATGTTTGTGGCGCTCTTTTCCCCGGCAGCGTGGACGGTTTCAATCATGGTCTGAACTTTCCGGGGATCTTTCTTCCCCGGAGATAGTTCAACGCCGCTGTTGACGTCTACCGCATGCGGCGAAACCGTTTTGATTGCCTCCAGTATATTTCCTGCATTTAATCCTCCCGAGAGAACGAGCGCGTGTGTGTCCTTTAATTTGGCTGCGAGCTCCCAATTGGATTTCTTCCCCGTACCCCCGTAGAGTCCGGATTCACGCGCGTCTATCATGATCGCTTTGACGTTGTATCCCCCTACGATGCCGATGTCTTCGGCGTTTACGGGAGAGATTGCCTTGATCAGAATGGATTGCGGAAATTCGTTGCAATACTGGGGTGATTCATCGCCATGAAGCTGAATCAGGTCCAGCCCGCAGAAGTCATATATTTCCCTCACTGCATGGATGTCATGGTTGACGAACACGCCTACTTTTGAAATATCGTCCGGGAGATTCCGTATGATGTGCATCGCCGTTTCCGGGCTCACATATCGCGGACTCTTCTCATAGAAAATGAACCCGAGTGCATCGGCGCCGTATGCGTAGGCCATGACTGCGTCTTCCATGCGGGTAATCCCGCAGATCTTAATCTCCATTTCTCGTTCTTTCAGTTCTTTATTTGTCGCCCAAAAGTTCGCGCAGCTTGCGCCCCATATCGTCAGACCGCATCAGTGTCTCGCCTATCAGAAATGCATGAATGCCCGCGTTCGTCAACGTTTCAATGTGGCTTCTGGACTGGATGCCGCTTTCGCTGACGATGATCCTGTCCGCAGGAATCGCGGCTGCGAGGCTTATGCTGGTATTCAAATCCACCGAAAAAGTTGTCAGGTCCCTGTTATTAATCCCGATAATTCCGGCGCAGGATGCGAGCGCCTTATCCAACTCACCTTCGGAATGTACCTCGCAGAGTACGGAAAGACCAAGTGATTGTGCAAGACCGGCATATTCTCCCAATTGCTTCATCTCCAGAATTCCTGCAATGAGAAGGATGGCATCTGCCTCCAGATAACGAGTCTCATAAATCTGATAGCGGTCGATAATGAAATCTTTTCTCAGGAGAGAAAGACTCACGCACTGTTTTATATCTGCAAGATAAGTCTCGTGGCCGCCGAAAAATACATTGTCGGTCAGGACGGAGACGGCTGCGGCGTGGTTCTCTTGATATGCAAGAGCAATCCGGACAGGATCAAAATCTTCTCTCATGATTCCCTTCGAGGGCGAGCACTTTTTCACCTCTGCAATGATGGCGCATTCCCGGCCGGTTATTGCTTCAGCAAAATTTCGGGGGGAGGGGAGGTCTGCGATAGCGTGTTTCAATTCCTGAAGCGGCCTTGCCCTCTTCAGATAAGCGACTTCTTCTTTTTTCACTTCTATAATTCTATCTAAAATCATGTTGAAAATCCGTTCAGCTGTTGCTCCGCTCGATCAAGGCCTGAAGCTTTTTGATGGCGGCGCCGCTGTCAATGCAGTCCCTCGCCATCCCGATCCCCTCTTTGATCGTTTTGACCATCTCGCTCGCCACGATTGCCAGACCCGCGTTGAGAAGCACAATATTTCTGCAGGCGTCGCTTTTGCCCGTCAATACACTTTTTGTAATCTCCGCATTTACCGACGCGTCACCGCCGAGCAGCGCCGTACCGGGAGAGACTTCGCCGAAGAAGAGAGTGGGATCGATATCGTATGTATTGATAAGACCGTCCTTCAGTTCCGTTATGCGTGTCTTGCCGGTTACGGTTGCTTCATCCAGGCCGTCCGAACCGTGAACCACGAAAGCTGCCTTTGTGCCTAGTTTCTTAAGAACACCGGCAAACATCTCCGTCAGCCTTGGATCATAGACGCCGATGAGCTGCGACGTTGCGCCGGCGGGATTCGTCAGGGGACCCAGCATGTTGAATATCGTCCGTATTCCGATCTCCCTGCGCGGGCCGATGGCATATTTCATTGCACCGTGAAGTTTAGGGGCGAAGAGAAAACCGATGCCGATTTCATGAATGCACTCTTCGACAATCTCCGGTTGTGCGTCGATCTTGACGCCTAATGCTTCGAGGACATCCGCGCTGCCGCAGCCGCTTGAGACAGCGCGATTCCCGTGCTTGGCTACCGTCAGGCCGGCTGCTGCGACGACGAAGGCTGCGGTGGTGGAGATATTGAACGTCTGCATGCCGTCACCGCCCGTCCCGCAGGTGTCCACAATGACCGAGGACCGGGCGTCTATCCGCGTGGCCTTTCTGCGCATGATCCGGGCGGCGCCTGTGACCTCGTCGACGGTTTCACCCTTGATCCTGAGTCCCGTGATAAAAGCGGCGATCTGCGCGGGCGTCGCCTTGCCCTCCATAACTTCATCCATAACCTCCATCATTTGCGTCTCATTGAGGTCTTCGCGGTTTACCACTTTGGCAATTGCTTCCTTAATCATGACAGTTTCTCCTTTTTTATAATCAGCTCCAGAAAATTCCTTAAAATGCGTTTTCCCTGCGGCGTCAGGATAGATTCCGGGTGGAACTGTATCCCCTCCACAGGATACTCCTGATGCCTCACACCCATTATTTCTCCCTCCTGTGTGCTCGCACTGATCATGAGACATGCGGGCAGCGAAGCCTCTTCAATCAGCAGGGAATGATAGCGACCGGCGATGAAGGGACTGGGGAGGCCTTTGAAGATCGTCCGTCCATCGTTTATGATAGGCGAGGTCTGTCCGTGCATGAGCCTGCTTGCCCGGACCACGTTCCCTCCGAAGGCATAGCCGATGGCCTGGTGCCCGAGACATACGCCCATGATGGGTATTGATTTATGAAATTGCCTGACGACATCGACAGTGATCCCTGCCTCCTTCGGCGTACATGGACCGGGGGAGAGAAAGATGGCCTCGGGCGCAAGGTTTCTTATCTCATCCACAGTTATCTCGTCATTGCGATAGACGGCAACCGTCTGGTCGAGTTGGCCGAGATACTGAACGAGGTTGTACGTAAAAGAATCATAATTGTCGATCATCAGAATCATGGCCTGCTCCCTCAGATATTTTTTTTCAGTTCGAAACCTGATGCGGCGAGGCGTATAGCCTGCATTATTCCTTCGCCCTTATTCACCGTTTCCTGATATTCCTTTTCCGGATCGGAATCGGCCACGATGCCGGCGCCCACCTGTATAAAAATCTTTCCGTCTTTGACCAGCATGGTTCTGATAGTTATGCAGAGGTCCATATTGCCGGTATAACTGAAGTAACCGACGGCTCCCCCGTAAGGGCCTCGTCTGGTCGGCTCGAGTTCATCGATGATCTCCATAGCCCTGACCTTCGGCGCACCGGAGAGTGTGCCGGCGGGGAATGCGGCCGCAAGGAGATCGAAGCAATCTTTCCCGGGGGACAGTTGCGCCTGGATATTGGTGACGAGATGCATGACGTGTGAATACCGCTCCACGACCATAAGCTGATTGACCTGCACACTGCCGGTTCGCGCCACTTTTCCGAGGTCATTTCTCCCCAGGTCAACGAGCATCACGTGTTCAGCCCTCTCTTTCGGATCCTGGAGGAGCTCATGGGCGAGGTGCCTATCCTCCTGCTCGTTTCTTCCGCGTCTCCGCGTTCCTGCGATGGGCCGGAGTTCCGCCACGCCTTCTTCAAGCCTGACCATAACCTCAGGCGACGAGCCTATCAAAAATGTCTCATCGAGCTTAAGAAAGAAAAGGTAAGGGGAGGGGTTTACATAACGCAGCGCCCGGTAGAGATCGAGGGGGTCTATCCCGTTTTCCGCATGAAAGCGCTGGGACAGGACGACCTGTATGATGTCACCGGCAACAATGTATTCCTTGGCCTTCTCGACCGTCGCCTTAAAGTCTTCTGCTGACATATTCGACCCAAGGGCCGCGCCGTTTTCCACTTTTCCGTATCGCTCTGTTGTTTCGACAGGCGCTCTTATGATTGCTATCAGCCTGTCTATCTTATCGATGGTTTCGTCGTAAACATCCCTGAGGGTCTCAGCGCCCGCAGTAGAAGCGCATGAGACTACTTTGATCGTGTGCCTGATATTATCGAAGACAATCAGCGTATCCGTAATGAGCAGAACTGCATCGTCGGTCTTGAGATCATCAGAAGCCTGATCAGGGAGTCTTTCAAAATAACGAACCATATCGTAGCCGAGGAATCCGACGGCGCCTCCATAGAACCGGGGCAGCCCGTCCACAGCAACGGGGTGATAGGCATTCAATAAGTCCTTGAGATATCGGAGCGGACTGCCTTCGTGCCTATGGCTTCTGCTTTTGCCGTTTTCGGAGATCAGGACGTGGTCACCCGTGACCTTAAAAATAATGCGCGGGTCCGAACCGAGAAATGTATAGCGCCCCCATTTTTCGCCGCCCTCGACGCTCTCAAGTAGAAAGACGTGGGATTTTGCACTGAGTTTCATGAGGGCAGATACCGGCGTATCTATGTCGGCCAGTATTTCCCTGTATACTGGGATGAGGTTGCCCTGCTCGGCAAATTTCTTAAACTGGTCAAAGCCCGGATAATACATGTTACAAAGTCCTTTTCTTTCCTACGTTAGCCAAAATAAAAAAGGCCGCTTATGGTTGCGGCCTTCTATTATGTTGCATAAACAAAAAAGCCGCGGAGTCCGAAGAGGTCTCCACGGCTATGCTTTAGTTAGCGAGATGAATCAGCGGTGGACAAACCCCTGCATTGGATTCTGCCACCACCAGTTGATGATTGTTGAAAATAAGTATCTCAATTAAAGACTGTCCTTCAAATATTTTTCTGCCTTATAGCAGTGCATCGGGATATTGTCAATACTATTTTTCATTGCCCATGAACAAGGGTTTAAATCATCTATTTCCCCTCTTTAGGAAGCCCACTCTATCTGCATCTGACTTGACACAGGTTGCTAAGTCTATTAGAGTCTATCTATCTTCAATGGATACGAGGAGTACAATTATGGCTGACATTCTGTTTCGTAAAGTTAAGGGCTCGGCTGATCTCTATGCAAAGGAACTCTCCTCCTTGCTTGGTCAATTGAAGAGCCCGTTTAAGAAAGGGGATAAAGTCGGGATCAAACTTCACTGGGGAGAGAAAGGCAATCACAGCTTCCTGCCGCCCGATTACGCGAGGGAGATCGCAGAGTGGCTGCGCAACCAGGGTACAAAACCCTTTGTCTTCGATACGACCGCCCTTTATTCTGGCGGCCGCCGCATCGCAAGCGATTCCTTGAAGACAGCTCATGAACACGGGTATACGGAAAAGTTCCTGGGCTGTCCGGTGCTAATCGCGGATGGTCCGGAAGGCAGAGACACTGCTGATATACCCGCCGGCTTCAAGCATTTTAAGACAGTTCAAGTCGCCGCCCTTGTGGAAAAGACAGACGGTTTCGTAATCTTTTCTCATTTTAAAGGGCATATGGCCGCAGTCTTCGGCGGGGCCATCAAGAACATCTCCATGGGTTTCGCTTCCCGGGCGCAGAAACAACGCATGCACTCGGAAGTGCGCCCGTACATGAAAAGGGAGAGGTGCACACGCTGCGGCACGTGCATTGAAGTTTGCCCATCGGGAGCGGCACAGCTCGACGATGAAGGTTATCCCATCTATGATCACGAGACATGCATCGGTTGTGCGCAATGCATTGCGCTGTGCCCGGAAATGGCGCTCAAGATATTGTGGAATGTAGAAGATAAGATCTTCCAGGAGAAATTGATAGAAACAGCTGCAGCCGTATGGAAGCGCATTGCCGGCAGGACCATACTGATAAACGCACTTCTTAACATTGCCACGGAGTGTGATTGTCTGCCCGGAGAGCATCCCCTGATGTCCCCTGATCTGGGTTTCATGGGCGGATATCATCCGGTGAAGATCGATGCCGAATCTCTGAATCTGATAGGCGCAGAAGCGTTCGAGAGGGCGCATCCGAATATTCCCTGGCGGAGGCAATTCGAATACGCCAGGGAAACGGGATTTTATCCCCATGATCCATTACGAAAGAGAGCTTAATCCGGAGCAACTGCGTGTCGTGATGGAGGGGGATGGCCCTGTTCTCGTTATTGCAGGCGCCGGCAGCGGCAAGACACGGACACTGACTTACCGCGTCGCACGCCTGATAGAATCCGGCGTCAGTCCTGACAGGGTTCTGCTTGCAACCTTCACTAACAAAGCCGCACGCACGATGCTTTCCCGGGTGACGTCCCTCACCGAATTCGATATCAGCGGCATGTGGGGCGGCACATTCCATCATATTGCCCATCGCATTCTCCGGGCAAATTCACATGTCCTGGGTTACGAACGAAACTTTTCCATTCTCGACAGCGAAGATTCAACGCAACTCATCAATACATGTATTGCCGAATCAGGCATCGATACCAAAAACGTGAAATTCCCGAAAGGAGATGTGCTCCGTGATATCATCAGCTTCTCTTTTAATACGGAAACGGGCGTTGAAGATGTCGTGACAACAAGGTACCCGTATTTCTCGAATCGTCTTGAGGATGTAACTCTGGCGACTGCGCAGTATGAACTGCGGAAGAAGAAGTTGAACGTCATGGACTTCGATGATCTTCTCATCAATACGAGAAAGCTTCTTATGGATCATCCCGGGGTATTGCAGAGATATGCAGAGAAGTTCTCCCATGTCCTTGTAGATGAATATCAGGATACGAATATAATACAGGCTCAAATTGTGGATCTGCTGGGCTCGACACACATGAATATTCTTGCGGTAGGAGACGATTCACAGAGCATTTACGCTTTCCGGGGAGCTAATTTCGCCAATATAATCATGTTTCCCGAAAGGCATCCGGGCTGCAAGGTCTTCAAGCTTGAGACAAACTACCGCAGTACGCCGGAGATCCTGCATCTTGCGAACGTGAGTATAGAAAATAATTACAGACAGTATCAGAAGAATCTCCGCTCCGTGCGCATGACGGGAATAAGACCCGTCCTCATACCGCTCCGAGACGTTATTCAGCAGGCCAATTTTGTAGCCCAGAGAATACTTGAACTGCTCGGTGAAGGTGTGCCTATCAATGAAATAGCGGTTCTTTACCGGGCGCACTATCACTCTATGGAGCTGCAAATGGAAATGGTGCGCCGGGGAATACCTTTTGAAATACGTTCCGGCATTCGCTTCTTCGAACAAGCGCATATCAAAGATGTAACCGCCTACATGAGGATTATCGTGAATCCTTTCGACGAACCGGCCTGGAAGAGGGTGCTCGGACTTTACAGCAAGATAGGAAAAGCAACGTCGGATAAATTGTGGAAGCTTCTTGCGCAAGGAGAAAACCCGCTCGAGACGGCCATGGGCGATGATTTTGCGAAGGCGGTCACGAAGACGCAGAAGCCGTCGCTTGCTCTGTGCCGGCAAACACTTTCGAAAATCACGGACTCCCTTCCCGGAGTGAGTCCCGCAGCGATCATCGAGATCCTGCTCGAGAGCGGTTACCAGGATTATCTGCAGGAGAAATATACTGACGCCGCGATAAGGGTGGACGACCTTCTCCAATTCTCGAATTTCTCCGCCAGGTATCATTCCATGGAAGATTTTCTCAGTGAACTGTCGCTGATGACAAACATGACTGAAACGAATGAAGCCAAACCCGGTGACACAAATGGAGACAAGGTCATCCTCAGCTCGATTCATCAGGCCAAGGGACTCGAATGGTCAGTCGTCTTGATGATCTGGTGCGCAGACGGGATGTTGCCCTTGGCCCGCAGCCTGAAAGACCAGGAAGGTGAGGAAGAGGAAAGAAGACTTTTTTACGTAGCGACAACAAGGGCAAAAGATCAGCTCTATCTTTGCTATCCGCAGGTGAGCTACGCGAGGGGGATCGGCAGCGTAAACCAGATCCCCTCCAGATTTATCAGGGAAGTTTCCCCGTCCTCGCGACATCGGCAGGCGTGCCCGTATGACCAGTGGATGATAGAGGAAGACGGCGGTTATTAGACCCAACGGTCCGACTTGGTTTTCGCATCATACTCTTCCCGGAGGGCAATCTGCGTCGCCTCCGCCATTTGCTCAACGCTTTTTACCCAGTCTTCAAATTTTATGTCCACTCCGAAGATGCCTACCATCTCCTCCTTATCATCTATAATCGGAGCCGAAACGGTTATGCACAGGGCCCCGGTCATTTTCGATATGTAGAAATTGGTAACATACATCTTGCCGCTCTGCAGGGGCTTGATGAACCACTCCCTGTCTGACTGGTCAGTGCCGATTCCGTAATTTTCATATTTAGCCCTGTCTGCGATATTGGTGATGTTTCTCGTTGTCTTTTTCCCGTTCATATCTACGACGTAGGCAAACTGTATCGACGGGTTTTCTTCGATTGTCTGCTGCATGATCGGCTCCTGGAGCTCCGGTTTCATCGACTTCATGACCGGGTGCTCTATCACCTGTTTCACAACGTCCATCGCCGCGTGCGTCGCCATGTACTTGATCTTCTCGAGATCGGACATAAACAGTTCAGGAAGATACTTGCGTACCAGTTTTTCAAGTTCTTCGTGGGATATGCCGGTTGCCCTCCCGGCATCATACTGCTCCGTAACCCATTTATGGATCTTGGAAACACCGGGATGTTTCTTATCGATTACAGCCTCCCCCTTCGCGCTCAGGCGTGTATTGATCCAGTGAGCGATACCGGCCTTCCCGGACTTGTCGGTAATCATGGTCACGATGGGCCTCTTCAATATCTTCGTCGTGTCGAAGATATTGTAGATCTCTTCGTTCTTGATGAGTCCGTCGGCATGTATGCCGGCCTTGGTTATATTAAATTCCGCACCTACCAGGGGGTAATTGGCGGGGATCTTCACCCCTATTTCATGTTCGAAATAGTCGGCTATATCGGTAATAGCGGTGGTGTCGATGCCGTTGTCCGTCCCCTTGAGTCCTATATACTCAATAATGAGACCCTCTACGGGGGCATTGCCCGTTCTTTCTCCGAGTCCGAGCATTGTCCCGTTGGCGCCGCCGCAGCCATACAACCAGGCCGTCGTGGCATTAATGAGCGCCTTATGGAAATCGTTATGCCCGTGCCATTCAAGCAAATGGCCGGGCACACCGCCGTCCTCGATAAAGGCTCTGATCAATTTATCGACACTGCGCGGCAGTGATGCGCCCGGATAGGTTACACCGTAGCCCATGGTGTCGCAAAGCCTGATCTTGATGTCGATGCCGCTTTCCTCACGGAGCTTCATAAGCTCAACGGCAAAGGGAATGCAAAATCCATATATCTCCGCCCGTGTGAGATCTTCAAAGTGACACCTCGGCACGATACCCTCATCGAGAATTGCTCTTACAATTTCCAGATAAGAATCGAGCGCATTCTTTCTCGTAGTATTAAGCTTCAGGAAGATATGGTAATCGGAGACGGATGTCAGTATGCCCGTTTCCTTCAGGCCCGCCTCCTTCACGAGCTTGACGTCCTCCTTCTGCGCCCGTATCCAGCCGGTAATCTCCGGGTACCTGAGGCCTAATTCGAGACATTTATCCACGGCATCCCGGTCTTTCTTGCTGTACAGAAAGAATTCGGCTTGTCTGATGACGCCGTTCGGACCACCCAGCCTGCTCATCAGGGCGTATAAGTCGACAATCTGCTTCACCGTGTACGGCGGTCTTGCCTGCTGGCCGTCCCTGAATGTTGTGTCCGTAATAAGAATCTCTTCCGCCGGGGTTATCGGGATAATCTTATGGTCGAAGTCAATCCTGCTTACCTCGTCATAAGGGAAGACACCCTTCTGTAGGTTCGGCTCAGCGACTTCCCTAAGTTCATGTCTCCAAAAACTTGTGTGTTCGTGGTCGAGGACTCGTTTTTCTTTGTTCCATTTTGCCATAGTGAATGCTCCGATTTGTTCCTAAAAAAAAGAGGGCACCCTGAAACCAGTCGTGCCCTCGTTGGGAATATGCCACGGGTTTCAGTCTGCCGGTAAATTTGCCTGCTGGCGAGGCAGATAGGGCTTGGCTGCGCCCGCCTTCTTCCTTATGTTCTTGATCTGTTCCATCGTATATCCCTCCCTCGGTATGCCCAGTTCCTGGCCCGGATAAAGCAGTTTTCGGTCTTTGATAATATCTTTATTGGCCTCATAGATGATGGGCCAGAGGAAGGGATCATTGTATATGTCTTTGTATTTGGCTATCCACCAGAGGGTATCGCCTTTTCTCACAGTGTATTGTTCGCAAAGACAGAAGACTCCCCCTTGCTCCTCACCTTCTTTGACTGCTTCGCTTTTCGTCTTCGCGGCAGCCTGTCCTTCCGTTGGCTGAGAACTCTTCGCCGCCTGGGCAGGCTCACCCGCTCTCTGCTCGGCAACAACACTCTTTTCGAGGTCGCTCGTTTTCGCAGGCGCTGTCGCGCACGCCGAGAAGACAAACATAAGCGCAACGATAAGGGATGCACTTATAACGGCAATGCTGCCTCGACAGTTCATCTTCGTATCCTCAAGCTCCATTATCGCCGGGTAAAGTCAGAAAGACCGAATAAAACAATTGTCTTCCTCGCTTTTAGATTAATAAAAAAAGGATGGCCTTGTCAACACAAAATATATTGGATGATCAGATAATCTTCAGGGAAAGTTCCATAAGTTGCTCGATACTTACTTCCGATGGGGCATCCGTCAAAAGACAGGTAGCCTTCTGTGTCTTCGGAAATGCAATGACATCCCGGATGCTCTCTACGCCCGTCATTATCATGACCAGCCTGTCAAAACCCAGGGCGATGCCCCCATGCGGCGGGGTGCCGTATTCGAGCGCTTCGAGCAGGAAGCCGAATTTCCTTCTCGCTTCCTCATCTCCTAAGCCGAGGGTCCGGAAGATCAGGGACTGGATATCCTGCCTGTGTATACGAATGCTACCTCCGCCTATCTCAGTGCCATTGAGAACGAGGTCATAGGCCTTGGCTCTTACCTTGCCTGGATCTGTTGCAAGGAGGGGAATATCTTCCATCACAGGGGAGGTGAATGGGTGGTGCTTGGACACGTATCTCTTCTCCGCATCACTATATTCAAACAGGGGAAATTCATTTACCCATGTGAACGAATATTGCCCGGGGTGAGCGAGATTCAATTTTCTCGCCAGGTGGTTCCTGAGATTTCCGAGCGCATCATTGACGATGGACGGAGAGTCGGCAAGAAAAACAATTACGTTTCCCTCTTTTGCGTCCATCCTGTCGTTGATATCCTTGACTTCGGAAGGCGTCAGAAACTTAAAAATTGGTGATGTCCATCCGTCAGGATTAACTCTCGCCCAGGCAAGACCCTTTGCCCCGTATGTGCTCACGTAATCGGTAAGACCATCGAGGTCTTTTCTGGTGAGACTCTTTCCGTCCTCTATTTTCATAGCCTTGATCACACCGCCCGTGCTCGCAACTTCCGCAAACACCTTCAGCGCCGAGTTCCTGACGATGTCCGTGAGGTCTTTTAATTCAAGGGCGAAACGGATATCAGGGTTGTCCCTGCCGTACCTTTCCATGGCATCCGCATAGGACAGCCGCGGAAACGGAATTTGCAATTCCGTATTGAGACAGGTCCTGAACAGATGAGCGACCAGCCCTTCGGTGATTTGATAGATATCATCCTCTGCTATAAATGACATCTCAACGTCAATCTGCGTAAATTCGGGTTGACGGTCGGCCCTCAGATCTTCGTCACGGAAACATTTGACAATCTGGTAATACCTGTCGAACCCCGAAATCATGAGAAGCTGTTTAAAGAGCTGGGGCGACTGGGGCAGGGCGTAGAACATGCCCGGATTTACGCGGCTCGGAACGAGATAGTCACGTGCACCTTCCGGCGTGCTTTTCGTGAGAACCGGTGTTTCCACTTCAATGAATCCGTTTTCCTGATAATAGCGGCGCGTTTCGGCTGCAATCTTACTCCGGAGGATAAGATTCTTCTGTATCTCCGGTCGTCTCAGATCAAGGTAGCGGTACCTCAAGCGGACTGTTTCCGATACCTCTGCGTCCTCGTTGAGGACAAACGGCGGCGTCTTCGCTTCGCTCAGGATTTCGAGCTCGGTAACCATGACTTCAATTGCGCCGCTTTTCAATTCAGGATTCTCCATTCCCGCCGGTCTTCTCTGCACGGTGCCGCGCACAGCAAGGACAAATTCGCTTCTAATAGCGTGTGCGCCCCTGTGGCTGTCAGGATTGATGTCAGGGTTGAAGACGATCTGCGCGAGACCCTCGCGATCACGAAGGTCGATGAATATGACGCCTCCGTGATCTCTCCTTCTGTTTACCCAACCCATGAGGATGACTTCGAGGCCGACATCGGAAATAGTCAGATTTCCGCAATAATGGGTTCTTTTCTTAACTGTCAAAAAATCAGACACAGTGCGATCAACTCCCTTTAAGGATTTTTATTATGGCGTTTTCGAGGTCGTCAAGGCCTATGGTTTCCTGCGTTCCATTTTGCATATCCCTGAACTCCGCCTTGTTTTCCGCTATTTCCCTCTCACCAAGGATAAGCGCATAACGGGAAGAGAGCTTGTCCGCCCTCTTCATCTGGCTCTTGAGGCTTTTTCCTGAATAATCCATTTCCGTTTGGATTCCCTGTATGCGCAAGCGGTTGCAAACTGAGAATGCCAGCTTCTGCGCCTTATCTCCAAGTGCTGCAATGAACAATTGCGGTGATATCAAAAAATTCTCGTCGGCAAAAGGCGAAATTGATATCAGCCTTTCCAATCCGACGGCGAATCCGATCCCGGGTATATCCGGTCCGCCCAGGTCCTTTACGAGTCCGTCATAGCGACCGCCGCCCGCGACGGCGTTCTGCGCACCGAGATGCTCTGTCACGACTTCAAAGGTCGTTTTTGCGTAGTAGTCGAGACCGCGAACCATCTTGGGATTTACTTCAAAAGCTATCGCAAACATGGCGAGGGCCTCTTTTACCTTCGTAAAATGATCCATGCAGCCCGGGCACAAAAAGTCAAGTATCTGCGGGGCATGGTCGATCACCTCAATGCAGTTTGCCGTCTTGCAATCGAAGACCCTCAGGGGGTTCATGCCAAGACGCCTCTGACAGTCCTTGCAAAGCTGCTCTTCTTTTCCAACCAGGAAACCGCTCAATGCTTTTCTAAATGCAGGACGGCATTCCCTGCATCCGAGGGAATTGATCATGAGACGCAGATCGGTTATCTCTATGCGCATGAGAAACTGCATGAGCATGAGAATCACCTCGGCGTCCGTCCGCGGATCATCGAGCCCGAGAAGTTCCGCGTTGATCTGGTGAAACTGTCTGTATCTCCCTCTTTGCGGCCTTTCACGCCTGAACATCGGACCGATGGTAAAAAGTCTCGCCACCGGATCCTGCGCATACATGGTATGTTCAAGGTATGCGCGCACGACTGAAGCCGTAGCCTCCGGACGCAGGGTCAGGTATTCATCCCCGCGATCGAGAAATGTGTACATCTCTTTCTCGACTATATCAGTGGACTCACCAATGCTTCTTTTGAAAAGTTCGGTCTTCTCGAGGATGGGAACCCTTATCTCCCGGAAACCAAAATTAGCAAGTACTTCGCGCGCTATCTTCTCGATGTATTGCCATTTTGCGGTTTCCGTGGGAAGGATATCCTTAAATCCCCTTACGCCTGTGATAATTTCCATAATTTCCGGCCGCTAAGCTCCCTCATCGTGATAACCATTCTTGCCGCTGCAAGATGCATTTTACGGCATTCGTAATTCTGTAAAAAGGATTTGTTGGATAACACATAAAGCCTTGAAGTGCAACAATTAACTCGCTCTTGGCCTCTGCGGAGGGAAGGCAGGAAGTATATCAAGTGTCTGCTCTGCTGATCTATAAGCCGTCCGTATAGAGACTGTATGCGACATTAGTTCCGTCTGTTGTTATATTGATGGCGCCGTTTATGTCGGTTCTCAATACCCTCGTTCCCCGCAGGAAGTATCTCCTCAGGACGTCCGGATGCGGATCATTGTATACATTGTCTCTGCCGCAGCTTATCACCGCAATTTCGGGTTGCACCCTGTTTAGAAAGGGCGGCGTGCTCGAAGTGAATCCCCCGTGATGAGGGGCAAACATAACCTGGCTCCTGATGTCCCTTTGCGCATCGATAATGCGCATCTCTGACGGCTCGGAGATATCGGCGGGCAGAAGGACGCTAACCTTTCCCATTGTCAGCCTCATGACGATGGCATCGTTATTTGTCTTATCGAAACGCCGGGGCAAATCGCCATTCAACGCAATCGTGCCTGCCGGATTCAGTATCCTGATCGTAACATTATCGATTCTGATATCTCCCGTTCCTTCGGACATGAGCCTGTGGGTTATATTCTTCTCATTTACGATCTTCATCAAGTCCCTGTACGTGTCGCTTTCGGCCGTCTCTCCGTTGGTCCAGACCTCATTGACATCGAAATTTGACAGGACGTAGATGAGCCCGTTGAGATGATCAGGATGGGGATGGGTCAGAACGACAATATCGATATGCCTTATCCTTTCGTGCCAGAGAAAGGGGGCAAGGACATACTTCCCGATATCGAAATTGTTGTCATATATTCCTCCGCCGTCAACGAGGATCTTCTTACCAGCAGGCAATATGACAAGTGCGGAACTCCCCTGGCCCACGTCGATCGCTGTAACAGTCAAGTTCCTGGCTGCCTTGTCCTTCACGTAGAAATATAGCGCGTCAACAGCAAAGAATAATGTGAGAGCCGCAGCTGCAACGCGCAACCCGTGAGGACCGAAGAAGCTCCTCTTTCCCGCAGCGCCACTTTCACTATTCCTCCATGCATCGATAAGCTTCACGGCGACTATGAGGAAAAGATAGTATGCAGTAATTTCGAGAAGTGTCGGCGTACTCAAAAAGAAGGACGAACCGGGGAAAGAGGCAAAGAAATCGACCATGGAGATAGAGACCTTAACGAGGAAGGAAGAAATCGACAGAACGACCAGTGCGAGCGAGTGCGATAACGGAGCGGCGACAATAATTGCAGTACAAAGAGGTATTGCGATAATGCCCAAGACGGGGACGACGAACAGGTTTGAAAGCAGTACTACGGTGGAAACTCTGTTAAAATAAAAAACTATGAGCGGCAAAGTTCCGAGAGTCGCGCTGAAGGATACAATCACAAATACGGCGACATTCTTGTAAATTCGCGCCGCCCATACTTTGTATCGGGGCATTTCTCCACGATCGTCAGCCGGAATCATCAGGACGAGTCTCGGCGTGATGAAAAGAATTGCCCACACAGCCATGAATGATAGCTGAAACGAGACGTCGAAGAGGGAAGGGGGAGATACTGCAAGTATTACCAGGGCTGCCAGGGCCAGGCTGTTATAGAGGTCTCTATCCTTACCGAAGATGATGGCTATCATGAAGGTTATGGCCATGATCGCGGCGCGAACCACGGAGATACCCATACCGGCTATGAATGTATAGATGATTACGGGAACAATTGCGCAGACAGTTGATGCCTTGACGATATTGAATCGCAAGAGCAGATATGCGGACGACTTCATGACGAGTCTTATAATGGCGAAGGACAGGAAAGCAATGATGCCTATGTTAAATCCCGAGATTGCGATGATATGGGTCGTGCCGGTCTTGTTGAAGTTCTCCATTACGGCCTTGGGGATCTCCTTCTGGTCCCCTAGGATCATGGCTTGAATGATTTCCCCCTCCGGTGAGGAAGTGTTTTCCATGATGAATTTCTTCGAGTATGCCCGGAATCGTTCAAGGTGCAGTTTGAAAATATTGCCCTGATTTTCCCTCAGGACTGCGATCCTCGCCGGGTCCTTGACGAACCCCCGCACCATGACACCCTTGTATCTGAGATACTTTGCATAATCAAAACCGCCGGGATTCTGAAAATTATGCGGGACTTTAAGCCTGGTTGTAAATCGTATCGCATCTCCGTACTTGAATTCCCGGCGGCCTTCGACATTGAGGAGAATGAGTCCTTCGACCCTGGTGGCGGCCTTTTCGCCAATCAGCCGGTTTGCCGATACAGTAAGCTCTGTCCTGTCGGGAGATGCGTCGGGGCTTTCACAAATGACCCCTTCAAGGATCAGCTTCTCTCTGCCGACATAGTTGATGATATGCGTCGCGTCGGGTTCCCGGTAAAGATACTGATTGACGTCAAGAAATCCGAAGAGCGCTGATGAAAGAATGACGAGTATGGCAATCAGTTTCGCCGATTTCTTTATTGACGCCGCAAGGAGGAGTATCAAGACGAGAAGGAGGGATATCATTAACGGGAGGTCGGCAACGCGGCAAAAATGACCGGCCGTAATCCCGGCTGCAAAAGCACAGAGGAGGGGTATTAATGGCTGCTCCATGTTCTGGACCGAAATCAACCTGGTGAAGGATTCATGCCCTCGTCAAAGAATGTCTGAACATTTGCGAAACTGTATTTGCGCAATGGGTCTGCTGATAGAGATATTAGTTGATGAAGATTGTAATTTCGTTAGATTAAATTTATAAAATGTTATAGCATACGCGGACCGGAAGATACAGAAGACTTTGCTTGTATCCCACATTTCTTCTCTCAAAAAAAACAGTCCGCGGTATGGATCGGACACAGGCATGGGCATAAAATGAGTGAGCAATTATTACAGGAAGAGGGTATAGACACGAGACTTCGCTGGTTGATGCTCTCGCGGGTGGCAATCGTTACCTTTCTCCTCATGGTAACAACATTCATCAAGTTTCAAAAAACGGAAATATTTCCCGAGAAGGCACTGACGTCACTCTACGCGCTTTGCGCGATAACTTACTTGCTTTCCTTAGCTTATGTTCTCCTCCTGAAGTTCGTCAAGAAGAATAGATTAAACATATATATCCAGGCGCTCACCGATGCAGCCCTAATAACTTTCCTTGTGTACATAACGGGGGGAATAAGCAGCATATATTCGGTTTTCTATCCTCTGGTCATCATATATTCAGTATTATTTCTGGAAAAGCGGGGCGGACTCATCATCGCCTCAACCTCCGGCATTCTCTATGGTTCATTACTGGATCTGGAGTATTACGGCATCATCCATCCCATAAACGCCCTGGCTGTTCATGACTATGATATGGGTGCGGGATATGTCTTTTCGCGAATATTTGTCCACCTCGTGTCTTTCTACATTATCGGCCTTCTTGCGAGCTTTGTAGTCGAACAGGAACGAAGGGTGAGAACGCTTCTTGCCGAAAAGGAAACCGCTTTCGATCAACTCGATTTATTGCACAGGAGTATAATCGAGTCAGTTGAAACCGGTATTATGACAATCAATCGCCAGGGCAGGATTAAATCCTTTAATAAAGCCGCTGAGGAGATTTCCGGATACGCGTTTGCAGATGTGGAAAATAAAGATATCGTTGAAGTATTCCCCGGATTCGCCGAGGTACGGGATAATACTAAAGAGGATGACGACAGGCGATCACCGAAAAAGAGATATAATATAGAATTTACCCGTGACAATAATAATGAGCTAATATTGAGTTGCCTGGTTTCAACTCTCAAAGACAGTAAGGGAAAAAGGATAGGCGACATTGTAATCTTCCAAGACATCACCTCCCTGATAGAAATGGAAGAGGCCTTGGAAAAAAGTAAGAGACTGGCCATTATCGGTGAAATGGCGGCTGGTCTTGCGCATGAGATGAGAAATCCCCTTGCCTCGCTAAGCGGCTCGATCCAGATATTGAAGAGGGATCTTCAACTCTCCGAGGTAGATGAAAAGCTCATGCAGATTATTCTCAGGGGCAAGGATCAGCTCGATCACGTCATAAAGGATTTTCTCCTCCTCGCAAGACCGGCGCCGGGAGATCGCGAGACGGTTTTCGTAAAAGAAATCATCGAAGGCGTGATGGAGTCTATTCAGTATCTGCCCGACTGGAACGGTGATATCAGCGTTCGTCTGGAATTTTCGGATAATCTGGGCGTTTATGCCAACCGGACGGAAATAAGGGAAGTTATATGGAACGTTGTCATGAATGCCGTTCAATCCATGCCCGAAGGAGGCGAACTTTCCGTAGAAACACGAAAGATATACTACGGAGCGCAGGGTGAATCCCTTGAGATACGGGTGAGCGACACGGGTTACGGCATTGATGATAGACATCTTGACAAGATATTTGAACCGTTTTTCACGACGAAGGAGAGGGGAACAGGCCTTGGTCTTGCCATAGTCAATAGAATCATTGAAGGATACACGGGAAGAATTTTGATTAAGAGGGGCGTCGAGAAGGGAACGATCTGTACGGTTTCTTTGCCTTTGATCGGAAGAAGCAGTTAAATTGCATGAACACAGGTTTTCTCACAAGGAGAGATTACGTGGCAAAAATTCTTGTAGTGGATGACGATGAGGGTATAAGGGAATTTCTCGATATCATGCTTACCAGGGAAGGGTATGATGTAGCAACCGCCCCTGACGCGACAAAGGCGCTGAACCGCTGCAAGAAAGAGAAATTTGATCTCATCCTTACCGACTTGAAGATGCCTAAAGTGGACGGGATAGAATTCTTGAAGGCGGTTAAGGAAATCACGCAGGAGGCTATGGTAATCCTCATTACCGCTTACGCATCTCCCGAGACGGCTGTGTCGGCTATGAAGGAAGGCGCCTACGACTATATCGAGAAGGGCTTCAACATTGAAGACATAAAGACCATTATCGCCAGTGCCCTCGATAAAAAGGGCATCAAGAGAGAAGATGCTCTATTTATCAAGGAAGTGGAGGATGCGGTATCCTTTGCCAAAATGATCGGCAAGAGCAAAGGAATGCTTAAGGTGTATTCACTGATTAAGAAGGTGGCGGAAACGCCCACCAACATCCTCATCCTGGGCGAGAGCGGCACGGGCAAGGAGCTTGTGGCGAGGGCTATTCATGAAAATAGCCCGAGAAAGAATATGCCCTTTGCAGTGATCAATTGCGGCGGAGTTCCGGAAAGCCTGCTCGAAAGCGAATTATTCGGCTATGTGAAAGGCGCATTTACAGGCGCCTACGGAGACAAGCCTGGGCTTTTTGAGATCGCGCGGGGCGGAACCATATTTCTGGACGAGATAGGCGACTTGCCGCCACTTCTGCAGGTAAAACTTCTCAGAGTAGTACAGGAAAAGACATTCAGAAGGGTGGGGGGAACGGAAGAGAAAAAGATCGATGTCAGAATCATTTCGGCGACGAACAAGAATCTCGAAGAAAAAGTTAAGGACGGTTCCTTCAGGGAAGATCTGTATTTTCGCCTGAATGTCATACCTATAAACATTCCGCCCTTGAGAGAAAGGAAAGAGGACATACCAGTTCTAACAAAATATTTCATAGAAAAGTGTTCGAAAGAATTCGGCAAAGAAGTAAGGACAATATCTTCATATGCGCTGGAGCTTCTGATGAATTATCCATTTCCCGGAAACGTGAGGGAGCTTGAAAATATTATTGAACGCAGTGTTGCCCTCGAGACATCAAACATAATCCTCCCGGAGAATCTGCACGTGGCAGGAAACCTGATGGAGGTAAGTAGATTTTCGGATGCTGATATACCTGTGTGGTCAATTCCCCCCGAAGGTATTAACGTAAATGATGAAGTGGCAAAATATGAGAAACATCTGATAGAAGAAGCCTTACGAATAGCCAAGGGATCCAAGACCAAGGCTGCTGAGATTCTCCAGGTGAGTTTTGATTCACTCCGTTACAGGATAGAGAAACTCGGGGCAGGGTGAAATTAGTAAAGATTTTTTCTTGACATGGGTTTCAATTAGCCTTATAAGATGATCAGCACAATAGACAAAAATTCCGAATGAAGGAAATGACGCAGATGCAGGCACAGAGCTTTTTTGTTTTTTTTAGTTTCTTTAGTGGGGTCTGCCTGCCGCGCTCATGACCTGAGATTTTCTGAAAGGTAGCCGTGGGCAGACCAAGTACTGCCGACGGCTTTTTTTTGCGAAAGGCCGTGGATTTTCCAGGCCTTTTTTATTTTGATGGAGGACGCGTATGAGAACAAGAGTTACTGTAATTATCTGCTCAGCCTTAATGGGTCTCGCTATTTGTCTCTCTATTGTGGCGGCTGATGCCAAGACAATAAAGGTTGGAGCGGCAATAAACATGACCGGTCCCGCATCCTCGTGGGGACAGTTCCATGCAAAGGGGCAGCAGGATTATTTTCGCTACGTAAACGAAGTGAAGGGGGGCATAGGCGGGAACATGATTGAGATGATCCTTGTGGATACGGAATACAAGGTTCCGGAGGCCGTTGCCGCCGCCAAGAGATTTGCCATCCAGGATCAAGTGGACATGATGGCCACATGGGGAGCCGGAGAAGGCTTGGCAGTCAAACCCATCGTTCAGCAATACAAGATCCCCACTATAAATTACTCGACAAGCTGGGAACTTCTTGAGCCCCCGGTGAGTTACATGTATCTTCCCTTTGGGAGCTATCGGATGGACAGTTATGCCATACTCGAATACATACGCGCTATCCACAAGGGGAAGGATGCGCCCAAGGTCGGGCTGCTCACCTACAATAATGCCTATGGCCGCTCCATTCACGAGCCTTGCAGAGAATACGCAAAGAAGATCAATGTGAATATCGTGGCTATAGAAGAGTTTCCTCCCAAGACTGTGGATTTGACAACCGAGTTGCTCCGCTTGCAGAGAAAGGGCGCAGAATACATATTCATGCAAATGCTTCCTGCGGCCATTGTCACGGCCTTTAAGAGCGCGGACCGGATAAATTATAATCCAATATTCCTTGGCACGTGGACCTCGACGGACCCGGATTTCTTCAAGCTCGGCAAAGGCCTTATAAGGGACAGGCTGCGTATCCAGTTCCCCGGAGGCGTTCCCTCTGATAAGAGTCAGGGCATGAAGGTAATGACGGAGCTGTGGAAGCGGTACAGGACGGTCGAAAAATTCGATGCATCGTACTGGGAAGGCATCGTCGTCGGCATGATCATGGAAAGGGCCTTTATCCGGGCCAATCAAAAATATAAAGATGTCAATAGAGATACGATCAACAGGGCAATGGAGTCTTTCAAGAACGAGGATTTCGGCGGCCTCGTGCCCAATGTTACGTATACGCAAACCGATCATGGGGCATCATTCAAGGCTAGAATTGTAAAGGTAGGCGAGGACGGATCCTTTACCCCTTTGACAAATTTCTTTAACCCGCTCAAGGAAAAGATCAAGTTATTAAAATAGCACTTTGGATTTATGAAAGCATATCGAGGAAAACCCGGCATATTCGAATCAAGGAGCCTGGGAAAGAAGGCTGCGGAGCTTGAAGTAAGAAACCTCTCCTTGAGCTTCGGCGGCGTCAAGGCGCTCAATGACGTTGATATCTCCGTGCATACGGGAGAACTCGTTGCCATTATCGGGCCGAACGGCGCCGGAAAGACGAGCCTGCTAAATTGTCTGACGGGCTTTTACAGGCCTCAGAACGGCCGCATCGTATTTAACGGGAAAGACATCACACATCTTCCCCCGCACCATCTTGTCCGCATAGGGATTGGCAGAACATTCCAAAACATCGAGCTCTTTCCGGGCATGACGGTTCTATCGAATATGCTTCTGGCGCGCCACAACCACTGCAAGTATGGAATTGCGGGCGCCAGTTTTTTTTCACCATCCGTACGCAAGGAAGAAGTCTCTCAGCGACGCGTCATAGAAGAGCTGATAGATTTCCTCGAGATCCAGGCTATAAGAAAGAAGAAGGTGGGGTCATTGCCTTACGGGTTGATGAAGAGAGTAGAGCTCGGTCGTGCACTCGCGTTAGAGCCCGCGCTATTGATCCTAGATGAACCGTTCGCGGGAATGAACCTCGAAGAGAAAGAAGACATGGTGCGCTTCCTGACAGAGATGAACCGAGCATGGGGTCAAACGATGATTCTGGTCGAGCATGACATGTCCATAGTCATGAGCATCTCCCAGCGGATTGTCGTTCTGAATTTCGGTGAGAAGCTGGCCGAGGGGGATCCGGATGCGATTCGCAAACATCCGGAAGTCATTAAGGCATATCTCGGCGATTCTGCGATTGCTTAGAATGAGGTGTATGCGGTGGTAAATAGAATGCAGGCAGTTGATACAGAGCTGGCAACCATCACTCAGTATACGCTGCCACAGATCCTCATGAGACAATCGGAGCTCCTCGGATCCGGAACGACGGCTATTCGTGAAAAGGCGTACGGCATCTGGCAGACTTACAGCTGGCTCGATTACTACCGCCATGTGAAACACACAGGCCTCGGCTTGAGCAGCATCGGGCTGAAGAGGGGGGAGAACATCGGCATAGTCACGAACAATATGCCGGAATGGCTCTTTTCTGAAATCGGCTGCCAGTCTGTTGGCGGAGTGTCGCTTAATCTATTTACTTCCTCCGTGCCCGAGGAACTATGTCATGCGCTCGGCCGCATTAAAGCGTCTTATGTTATCGCCCAAGACCAGGAACAGGTCGATAAGCTCATTGAGACTCGTGAGCGACTGCCTCACGTTCGCCGCGTTGTCTACATAGATCCCACGGGTATGAGAACGTACAGGGATAATCCATGGCTTGTGAGCTTTTCCGATCTGCTGGAGATGGGCGAAAAGCTCGATCGTGCGAATCCCAATTTATTCCCCGCGGAATTGCAGAAGGGGAGACGCGATAATGTAGCAATTATGATTCAGACGTCCGGCACCACAGGGATTTCCAAACTCGCCATGCTCTCACATCGCAATATCACAGAAATGTCAAGAAATTGGATAGAATCTTTACCCGTCACATCCGGCGATAACTGGATCTCCATATCTCCGCCTGCGTGGATTGTGGATCAGATGTGCGGGGTCGGAGTGGCGCTCGTAGGCCGCATGGCCGTAAATTTTCCTGAAATGCCGGAAACTATAGACGAAGACTTTCGTGATATAGGTCCATCCATTATCATCACGTCATCACGATTCTGGGAGGATCTCGCCTCGCGCATTATGGTGAAGATGGACGACGCCGGATTTCTCAGGCGCAAGCTTTTCTCCATGTCGGTGCAACTCGGAAAGAAGGCCGTCGAGCTGCAATCGAAAGGAGAGGCGGTCCCCGGTCATCTGAATCTGCTTCTCCGTATCGCCGCATTGGGAATATACCGGCCGTTGCTTGATCGTGTGGGATGTGCGGGCTTCAAGAGCGCCTTCACAGGCGGTCATCCCATCAGTCCGGATGTGATTCATTTCTTCCGCGCCATCGGCCTGAATCTCAAGCAGTGTTACGGACTGACTGAGGCAGGGGGGATATTCCAGGTCCAGCCCGATTCGGAAATCAAGCTCGAGTCTGTTGGGAAGCCCTTGCCCAGAACCCTGGTTAAGATTGCCGACGATCAGGAGGTGCTGGTGCAGAGTGATTCAAACTTTGTCGGATACCATAACGATTTCAAAGCCACGGAAGAGGCCTTTAGCAGCGGCTGGCTCAGAACCGGCGACGCCGGTTACATAGACAAAGACGGTCATCTTGTGATCATCGGACGCAAAGGAGACATTATAAAAAACAAGGAAGGGGCGGCGTTTTCACCGGATTTCATAGAGACGCGTCTCAAGTTCAGTCCCTATATCAAAGAAGCGGTGATGTTCGGCGAGGGGCGCCCTTGCATTACGGCACTCATCAATATAGACATGGGTAACGTCGGCAATTGGGCCGAGGAGCGCATGATTCCATACACAACCTATATAGACCTTTCGCAACAAGCGCCTGTTGAGGAGCTCATACTCAATGAGGTGCGAAAGGTGAATACCAACCTGCCCGACCTCATGAAGATCCGCAAGTTCATCTTGCTCTATAAACTCCTCGACGCCGATGATGAAGAGCTGACAAGGACGGGAAAGGTTCGACGGAGATTCATTTACGGCCTTTACCTGCAGCTTATTGAGGCCATGTATGAGGGCAGGGATGAGGTTGACGTCAAGACAAAAGTCCAGTATCGGGACGGTCAGATTGGTGAAATTGAAACGAGAGTGAGGGTAATTAATGTCAATACTGAGGGATAGTGTATGAATTTTTTTCTTCAACTCTTCATAAACGGCATAAGTATAGGATTCCTCTATGGCCTGTCCGCCATGGGTTTTGTCATGATCTTCAAATCCTCGAGCGTTCTCAATTTTGCCCACGGCGAGTTGCTGGCACTGGGAGCTTTCTTTTTTCTCGCCATGGTGACCTGGGTGAAATTGCCGGTAGTTCTTGCGTTTCTGGCAACCCTTGCCGCATGCTTTATCCTCGGATTCATCATAGAGCGTTTCTTCCTGCGTCCCCTTATCGGCGAACCCCTGATCTACGTAATAATGCTTACTGTGGGACTGGCGTCGATGTTTAAGGGCTTCATGCTTCTCTTTTGGGGAGGCAATCTGCAGACATATCCCGATTTTCTGCCTGCATTCCTCGGCATAGAGTGGCACGTGATTAACATACCGCCTGTCTATACGGCTGCGCTCATAATCGGGATAATGTTTCTCATACTCTTCGGACTGTTCTTTAAATATTCATCACAGGGAATATTCATGAGGTCTGTCGCCGACAATCAAAAGGCGGCCCTTTCGCTGGGTGTCCACGTTCAGAGGGTTTTTGCTCTATCCTGGGCCATTGCCGCTCTTGTAGCGGGTATGAGCGGTATAGTGCTCGGCATCATAAACGGAATTAATGTCCATGACCTCAGCGCCATCGGCCTGAAGGTGTTCCCCGTCGTCATCCTCGGCGGGTTGGACAGCATCGGCGGTGCTATCATCGGCGGTCTTATCATCGGACTTCTGGAAACCTTTACCGGCGGCTATATTTCACCGTCGCTGAGCGACGTTGTACCGTATGTGATCCTCGTGATCATACTTATGGTGAAGCCGTATGGCCTATTCGGTCTCGAGGAAATTGAAAGGGTGTGAGCTGAAATGAGAAAATTGAACTTCCACCCGTGCGGCAATTATAAAGAGCGATACGAGCAGGAGATTACTCTCTTTGAAACGGACTTTGGCAGGCTGTGGTCGGGAATAGGCATATTTTCCCTCTTTGCTATCTTGCCCTTCATTGTCAGTCCATACTTTCTTCACGTTCTGAACATGGTGGGCATAGCATCAATCGCGGCGATAGGGCTGAATATCCTCATCGGATATACAGGGCAGATATCCCTCGGCCACGGGGCCTTCATCGGGGTCGGAGCTTACGCCGCCGCGATACTGGCTACGACTCTGAACGTTCCCTTTATCATTACCCTGCCTATGGCGGGTTTGATCTCGGCCATGGTAGGCATGATCTTCGGCATTCCTTCTGGTCGCCTCAAGGGCCTCTACCTTACAATTGCAACACTCGCAGGCCAGATCATCATAGAATACGTCTTAGTTCACTGGGAAACGCTTACGAAAGGCACCATGGGGATAACACTGCCGCGGCCGAATATTTTCGGAATGGAACTGGAGAGCGATCTAAGCTTCTTCTTTCTCATCTTCAGCTGCCTCGTAGTCATGATATGGTTTGCAGTCAATCTCATACGGACGAAGTATGGCAGGGCCTTCATCGCTATTCGCGATAACGACAGAGCTGCGGAGGGCATGGGTATTCCTCTCTTCAGATACAAGCTCCTCTCTTTTGGAATCAGTTCTTTTTATGCCGGTTTTGCCGGCGCCATATGGGCTTATTATATGGTCAGTATCACGTCTGAGCCCTTCACCCTGGGACTTTCCGTAGAATACATCGCCATGGTAATCATCGGAGGGTTGGGAAGTGTCTCAGGCTCCATATATGGAGCGGTCTTTATAACCTTTTTAAATGAGCTCTTGAGGTGGCTCACGGGTATTATGATGAACATAGGCGTGCTTACGGAATCCGGTTTGAATGTGGCGCCTTTAAGAGAATTCTTTTTCGGCACAGCCATAGTCCTCTTTATTCTCTTCGAACCGCGCGGGCTTGCAGAGGTGTGGCGTATAATTCGTTCCAACTTTAAACTATGGCCCTTTGCCTATTGAGGCATCATGAAATGACTGACACTACTATTCTTGAGATCAATAATATATCCGTTGTTTATTCGGACGTAATCCAGGTGCTCAAGGGCGTCTCTCTCGTCGTTAAGAAGAAATCCATTACGTCGCTTATCGGGAGCAACGGTGCGGGCAAGACTACAACCCTGAAAGCCATATCCGGATTGCTCAAGCCGGAAAACGGCAGGGTGACGGATGGAACAATAAGCTACGACGGAGCAGCCATCCAGAATCACGCTCCGGAGGTAATCACGCGTAAAGGAATAATTCAGGTTCTCGAAGGACGCCAGCCTTTCAAATATTTGACAGTGGAAGAAAATCTCATTGTCGGAACGGCTATCCGCTGGCGGCAGCCATATAAGAAGGATCTGGAAATGGTGTATAATTATTTTCCCGCCATAGTGAGACGGAGAAAGATGCTTGCCGGTTACTGTAGCGGGGGAGAGCTTCAGATGATTGTCATGGGAAGGGCTTTGATGGCGCATCCCGCCCTCCTGCTCCTGGATGAACCGTCTCTCGGGCTTGCTCCCATGGTCGTGAGGGAGATTTTCGAGATCATCAAGAAGATAAACGCGGAGCAGGAGACAAGTATTGTCCTCGTGGAGCAGAACGCCAATATGGCCCTGCAAATTTCCGACTATGGGTATGTAATGGAAAACGGCAAAATAGTTATGGAAGGTGCTGCAAGGAATCTTGTCGAGAATCCCGATATAAAAGAATTTTACCTGGGCATGGGCGCGTCAGGCGTTTTAAAGTCGTATGACGACGTCAAATCCTATCGTCGCCGAAAAAGATGGCTCTAAATGCAGGACTATTATGGCTGTAAGGAATGTTTGACTTCTTAATGATTGGCGGGCACGGACATATCCTTCATCTTGAGTTGTATGTCAGAAACCCCGTTCCAGCTATTGATATGAGGCGTGAAGGCGATATCGATCGCAGGGCCGGAAAGAACATTGATAAGATGACCTTTGTTGAACCATATGGAATTGTACGACATGCCGTCGCCGGTGAGACGCATCCGTAAATGGTTATTGCCTACCACCGACTGCGAGGTGACATTGATATTTCTCACGCAGAGGACCGGTTCAGGGTTGCCGCTGCCGAAGGGAGCAAGCCTCCCGATCTGCGATACGAGTTCGTGGGTTATCTCGCTGAGACTACAGATGGCATCAATGTTGGTTTGAGAAACAAAATCGCAAGCGTCAATCTCCTTGCCGATGACCTCTTCGAGCATGCCCGAGAATTCTTTGATGTCTTCTTCCCTGATCGATATCCCCGCCGCGTACCGGTGCCCTCCATAAGACAACAATAAAGAATCACATTCTTTCAAGCCCTCGAATATATTAAAATCGGCAACACTTCTCCCGGAACCCTTGCCGATGCCGTCTTTGAGACTTATCAGGATAGTGGGCCTATAATAGCGGTCTACAAGTTTTGAAGCCACTATGCCGATGACTCCCGGATGCCATTTCTCTGATGCAAACACAAGTGATCTCACTTTTTCGGGATCTATCGTGCGCTCGATTTCACCGAGTATTTCATTTAGTATATTTTTTTCCATCGCCTGGCGCTTGCGGTTGTAGATATCAAGATCCTGGGCGATTAACCTCGCCTCCCCGATGTCTTCGGTCAAGAGAAGCCGGACGGCGTCATTTGCAGATGCAACGCGGCCTGCAGCGTTAATCCTCGGAATCAGGCAGAAGGACGCCTTGCCGGAGTCTATGACTTGGTTTTCGACGCCGCAAATTTCCTTTAATGCCACCAACCCCACTCTCTTGCAATCCGTGATCAGGTCCAGACCAATTTTCGCAAATATCCTGTTCTCGTCCACAAGGGGGCAGATGTCGCCGATGGTACCCAGGGCAACGAGGTCGAGGTATTCCCGCAGATTCGGATATTTTCTGTCTCCCCAAAAACCCTCTTTCCGCAGTCTTCCTCTGAGGGCAATGAGAAAATTAAACACTATGCCGACGGCGGCAAGGTCCTTAAAGGGGAAATTACAGTCCTTACGATGCTGATTGATTATTGCCACGGCGTCGGGGAGATTCTGGGGAACCTCATGGTGATCCAATATAATAGTGTCTATGCCGCAGGAACGCGCATAGGATATCTGCTCATGATCGGAGATGCCGCAATCGACGGTAATAAGCAGTGTAACTCCATCCGCCTTCATCCTGTCAATGGCAGGTCCGTTTAAACCGTATCCTTCCTTGATACGATCAGGTATGTAATATGTAACTGTATGATGAATATCCAGGAGGAATTTAACAAGCACAGCCACCGACGTTACGCCATCGGCGTCATAGTCGCCGTAAACAACGACCTTCTCGCGATCGTTGATCGCCCGGATCAAACGTTGAACGCCTTTTTGCATATCCTTCATTAGGAGAGGGTTGTGCAGATTATCCAGGGAAGGGTAGAGGTATCTGTTGGCATCGTCGGGCGTAAGTATGCGGCGGCTGGTCAGTATACGGGAGACGATGCTGTGAAGCGAGAGCTCCCTTGCCAGCATATCCTGTATGTCCCTGTCGCCTTCCGATAGCCGCCAATGTGTGGTAGGTAGAGTTGCTGCCTTCATAGCGATTGCAGTCGCAGGTCCCTTTCCTTACATGGATGAAAATAGTTTTTTGGATCATATCAATATAGGTCACTATGTCAAGGAAAGAATAACCACTGATGAGATCACAACGGTCGAAGTTACTGCATACACTCCAAAACCTGTGACGGTGATTAAGTCGAAACCGTTTCAGGGAAGGATTGCGAAGCGCGGTTCGCAAGGCAAAGTGGAATCGGGACAAAAAACGATTATTGGGTGAAGCCAAAAGAGGGGCTGACAGACACTACGGCGAAAGGCTCCCGTCAAGGATTAAAGAGATTTTTTGTGCCTGAGCTTTTCGGCGACGAGAGCCGTCAAGTTCAATACATCCGCTACAAGGCTTTCTTTATGAAACCGGAGCGAATACATCTCGCACAAACTTTCGTGCGTTTTATTGCACCGGTTTTCTTGTCAACACAACGCAGTTTCTGAAGGTTCGGATACCATGTCCTCTTCGACTTATTATTGGCGTGGCTCACGTTGTTACCGACAACGGGCTTTTTTCCACATACCTCACAAATTCTCGACATATTTGATCTCCTGTATAGAAATGTGGCAGTTTACTAAAACATCGCGGCTTGATTTGCAAGGGTTTTTTGTGTAAATCTTATTCAGGGAGGCAATAAAGAACACCGCTCAAGCAAAATGGGCGGCTGAATATATGATATTTTTGCAAGAGACTCTGCTTAAACAAAGACTTGCGTTATGCCGGACATTGCGGCGGTTTGGGACGTATACATTCTCCGGTAAATTTCCTATGTTTCGAGGGCAACCAATCCTTCCCTAATGGCGTATTTCGTCAGCTCCGCGATCGTGTGAATATTAAGTTTCTCCATGATATTCCGCCGATGCGTCTCGACAGTCTTGATGCTCAAATTCAAATGCGCCGCAATCTCTTTTGCTGAAAGGCCCTCGGCAAGCAATTGCAGGATCTCTCTCTCCCGTGATGTAAGCACTGTTCGCGTTATCAAGGAAGAATTCGGCGCTTTATTCAGATACGCCTTCACGACGACGTCCGCAATCCTCGGACTCAGATAAGTATTTCCTGAGCTGACCTGACGAATTGCCCCGGCAAGCTCCCCAAAAGCACAGTCCTTCAAGAGGTAACCGGACGCACCGGCTTCCAGCATGCCGATAACAAAGCGGCGGTCCGAGTGCATCGACAAGGCAATCACCTTAGTGTTTGAGGCGGAGGCCACAATCTTTCTTGTTGCCTCTATGCCATTCATGTCGGGCATGGTGACGTCCATGATAACCACGTTAGGCGCGAGCTTCTCGGCAATCCTGACTGTCTTTCTGCCATTTTCTGCTTCAGCCACAACCTCCATCCCATCTTCCTTTTCGATCAAGGTACGCAGGCCGTCCCGAAAAATTTTATGATCATCGGCAAGAAGAACCCTAATGCTCATGTCTTATTCCCCCTTTTCTATTTTTCCTCCTCCGCGGCGCCACGAGTGTAACGCGTGTGCCGATTCCCTTTTTTGTCTCAATTTCAAAAAGGCCTCCGAGATATTTGAGCCTTTCGTGAATGCTGAGCAGACCAAAACCGCCGGAACGCTTTGCCACCTGTCCGATGCCCGAGACGTCAAATCCAACCCCGTCATCCATAACTGTTATCCGGATCTTTTTGCCAAGATTCTGAATTGTCACATGGGCTTGTTTTGCACCTGCATGCTTGACAATATTCGTGAGCAGTTCCTTCGTAGCCCTGAACAGCAACAGCTGTATTTCTTCTTCTATCCCGTGGATTTTAAAATCATTCATGAGGAGTATCTGGAGATTGTGTTGGGCCTGAATCTGTTCGCAAAGCCATTGGATCGCATCGCTCAAGCCCAGTTCATAGAGGACCGGTGGGCTGAGGTCGGTCATGAGCGATCTGGTTTGCTGAATGGACTGGTCAATCATATCCCCGATCTCCGCCAGCGGCTTCCTTAGTCCGTCCGTCGATGTCTCGCCCATGACAGATTCGACTTTAATTTTTGTGAGAGCCAGCGTTTGCCCGAGGTTGTCATGGAGGTCCACAGCGATGCGCCTCCGTTCGCGCTCCTCCGTCATCACGAGTTCAGTGGTCAGCGACCTCAGCATTTCATTGCTGGCCAGGATCTTTTTTTCGGCCTCAACTCGCTCCGTGATATCGCGCGCGACAGCTAAAACGCCCTGAATGTCTCCCGACTCACTGCGATATAACGATGCATTGTAAAGTACTTCCGTTACCCCTCCGGAAATATTGCGGATTGCCAACGAATAATCGCGGACTACGCCTTTTGAGAAAACCTCCTGATACACTTCTTGCGCCTTTTGGGGTTCTGTAAAATAATCGGCAAAGTCGCTGCCGATAAGGTCGCTGCGCGGCACGCCTGTCGTAGCCTCAGCAGCACTGTTTACGTCCATGATCTTGCCATCAGCGTTAATAGTAATCAGTGGATCGATGCCCGCTTCAATCAGGCTTCGGGCATAGAGCGAGGCTTCCCGTCTCTCACGCTCCGCCTTCTTGAGCTGCGAAATATCAAGAAGAGACATAACGGTTCTCTTCGTGGCAGGTATAACCGCCACATTTGCGAGGACACTGAGGATGTCACCGCTGCTGCCGGCAATTCGTAATTCACAGCCGTCAGAGGGCGTCCGGGAATGCTTACCCACCGCGCGCGAGAGGAGCTTCAGCTTCGGAAGGTCATCTTCAAGCACGAACTCCGTCCACTTCTTCTTCCCCTCAATCTCCGACCGGGAAAGCCCCGTCAGTCTCTCAAAC